>Ga0316602_10000292_pt1 | contig 36716 bp, 34 predicted proteins | sample OWC_soil_day10_C_FD_203103 | JGI IMG/M metagenome (GOLD analysis project Ga0316602, IMG submission 203103) | Wetland soil microbial communities from Old Woman Creek delta, Ohio, United States - OWC_soil_day10_CT | ecosystem: Environmental > Terrestrial > Soil > Wetlands | place: USA: Ohio... | reverse complement strand
TGGTAGTGTGGGGTCTCCCCATGCGAGAGTAGGGAACTGCCAGGCATCAAACCAGTGAAAAGGCCATCCGGAAGGATGGCCTTTTTGCGTTTATATGAAATAAAAAGTCACGCACTATTCCCCTTCAAAACACCACAAGCGCTCGTCACCTGGATACGGTAAACTTAGCCGTGTTTTTGTATCAGGATATCGCTAATGAATCACTCCCTTAAGCCATGGAATACCTTTGGTATTGATCGGAATGCCCACCATATTGTCTGCGCTGAAACGTCGCAGCAATTGCTCAATGCATGGCAGGCTGCGGTACAGAGCCAGCAGGCCGTGCTGATTCTGGGTGAAGGCAGTAACGTGCTGTTTCTGGAAGATTTTTCCGGAACGGTCATTATCAACCGTATTATGGGTATTGAGGTGCGTGAAGAAGCCGATGCATGGTATCTACACGTCGGCGCGGGCGAAAATTGGCATCACCTGGTGCAGCTGACTCTGGAACGCGGAATGCCGGGTCTTGAGAATCTGGCGCTTATCCCGGGTTGTACAGGGAGTTCACCGATTCAGAATATTGGTGCATATGGAATCGAGTTGCAGCGCGTCTGCAACTATGTCGACTGCATAGAACTCAGCAGTGGTGAATCTAAGCGCTTGTCCGCAGAGGCCTGTCGTTTCGGCTATCGCGACAGTATCTTTAAACATGAGTACCAGAATCGTTATGCCATTACGGCGGTCGGTTTGCGTCTGGCAAAAAAATGGAGGCCGGTACTTACCTACGGTGATCTGACCCGGCTTGATCCCGCGACGGTCACCCCGAAAGATGTTTTTGACGCTGTATGCCGTATGCGCACCAGCAAATTACCGGACCCAAAAGTTAACGGGAATGCGGGTAGCTTCTTTAAAAACCCGGTGATCACAGCTGAACAGGCGGACTTCTTACTCTCTGCTTTTCCTGAGGCTCCGCATTATCCTCAAACCGACGGTTCCGTAAAGCTGGCGGCTGGCTGGCTGATCGATCAATGTCAGCTAAAAGGCATCACTGTTGGTGGTGCAGCGATCCATCATTTACAAGCGCTGGTGCTGATAAATACCGGGCACGCTACAAGCGATGATGTGGTGCAGCTCGCTCATCTTGTGCGCCAGCGCGTAGGCGAGAAGTTTAATGTCTGGCTCGAGCCGGAAGTGCGTTTTATCGGCTACGCCGGTGAAGTGAATGCCGTGGAGACGATTGCATGAAGGATAATACCGTTCCGTTAACGCTGATTTCTATTCTGGCAGATGGCGAATTTCATTCGGGCGAGCAGTTGGGCGAACGCCTGGGAATGAGTCGGGCGGCAATCAATAAACATGTACAGACTCTTCGTGACTGGGGAATCGAAATTTTTACCGTTCCGGGTAAGGGTTACAGTTTACCGGAACCTATCCAGCTTCTGGATGAAACATTGATCCGTTCCAGTATTACTCAGGGGAATATTGCCGTTTTACCGGTGATTGATTCGACAAATCAGTATTTGCTGGATCGCCTTAATGAGCTGCATTCGGGTGACGCCTGCGTGGCGGAATATCAACAGGCAGGTCGTGGTCGCCGTGGCCGCAAATGGATCTCTCCGTTCGGTTCGAATCTCTATATCTCCATGTATTGGCGTTTGGATCAAGGGCCAGCAGCGGCAATCGGGTTAAGCCTGGTAATAGGTATTGTAATGGCGGAAGTTTTACGCGATTTAGGTGCCGCCGAGGTGCGGGTTAAATGGCCAAATGATCTCTACCTTCAGGATCGTAAACTTGCGGGCATCCTTGTCGAATTAACCGGTAAAACTGGTGATGCGGCGCAGATCGTGGTTGGTGCCGGAGTTAATCTGATGATGCGTAAAGCACAGGCTGAAGACATCAGCCAGAGTTGGATTAACCTGCAAGAAGCTGGTGTTCGCATCGATCGCAACATGCTCGCCATACGTCTGGTTACTGAATTACGCACCGCCCTGAAATGCTTTGAGCAAGAAGGGCTTGCTCCGTTCCTTTCTCGTTGGGAAAAACTGGATAATTTTATTAATCGCCCGGTCAAACTGATTATCGGTGAGAAAGAAATTGTAGGTATTTCCCGCGGTATTGATGAGCAAGGAGCACTACTGCTTGAACGGGATGGGGTTATAAAACCTTGGGTCGGCGGAGAGATTTCACTACGCAGCGCAGAATAAACAAGGGGAGCGAGATGCTCCCTTTATTTATTTACGCAAACGGACTTGCTCAACCGCATGGTTAGCGCTTTTAGTCATGATCAGGCTGGCCCGCTCGCGGGTTGGTAGAATATTTTCTTTAAGATTTAGGCCGTTAATTTCTTTCCACAGTGACAAGGCGATCTCAATCGCTTCCTGTTCGGATAACTTCGCATAATTATGAAAATAGGAATCAGGGTTGGTAAATGCACCTTCGCGGAACTTCAGGAAGCGGTTGATATACCAGGTTTGTAACAGATCTTCCGGTGCATCAACATAAATAGAAAAATCGACAAAATCGGAGACAAATACATGATGCGGGTCATGAGGATAATCCATACCGCTCTGTAATACATTCAACCCTTCGAGAATTAAAATATCAGGCTGAGCAACCGTTTTATCTCCATCCGGAATCACGTCATATATCAGGTGCGAATAAACCGGTGCTGTGACATTCGGCACCCCGGATTTAATATCCGAAACAAACTGCACCAGGCGATGCATATCATAAGATTGCGGGAAGCCTTTTTTCTTCATTAGCCCACGATCTTTCAGTACCTGATTGGGATGCAGAAAACCATCAGTCGTAATTAGTTCAACACGGCGATGTTCTGGCCAGCGACTCAATAATGCCTGTAGCACACGGGCGGTAGTACTTTTCCCAACTGCTACGCTGCCTGCAATGCTAATGATGTACGGAATACGTTGCCCATTCGTCCCAAGGAATTGCTCAAGTACGGCCTGGCGGCGCAGGTTCGAACTGATATAGAAATTGAGTAAACGGGAAAGGGGGAGATAAATCTCCGCAACTTCTTCCAAAGAAAGGTCTTCATTAATGCCTTTTAATCGTGCGATTTCACCCTCGGTAAGCGTCATCGGAACTGAATCACGAAGAGCAGCCCACTGGCTGCGATTAAACTGTAAGTAAGGCGTCATTAACGTTTGCTCTTTTTTACTCATAAGCTTTATCTGCCCGCTATTACCCTCGTCACATAGGCTTTCGGTACGTTGTGAGAGAGAATCTCTTAAGGTAATGCTATGGCTAGACGTTATTGAAATAAGTGGGATCAATGGGCAGGAGGTTAACACCAGATGACAGGGAATAATATGAAAAATCGCGTCTGTGTGATGCTTTCCCTCGAAAGCATCACGCTCTGCACATCAACTGGCAATAGAACGAACACACTGATTAACCGCAAATAAACGTTTGAAGTAAATGGCTGCTGGTTGGTAATAACCATCCGCTGAACAGAGATAATCGGGGATTTCCCCAAGGCAGCGATATCCTTGCGAACGATAAAATGCTTCTGCAGCAGAACCTGACGGTGTTTCCAGCCATAGCAGACCGCGCTGGCGCATGCAGGCTGTTTTTTCCAGCTCGGCCAAGAGTTTCTTCCCAATACCTGTGCGCCGCGCTCGGCGGTGTACCAGCAATAATTTTATGTTAGCCCTGTTCAGTGCTTCAGGTTGCATGGGGAACTGCAGACTCACGCTGCCGGCAACGCCCTGCTCATCGCGTGCAATCCAGATCAGGCGTTCACCTGTCTCCAGTTCGTTGCGTAACCGCGAGAAGGCACTTTCTGCTTCCTGCTGGCTAATCGTGCGTTGATACCCAATGGAGGCACCACTATGAAGTGCATCAAGCAGCAGTTCAGCAAGTTCTGGACAATAGACTGGCAAAGTCGCTGCGTTTAACAAGACAATTTTCATCGTGAAACCTCCATTGGGTTGGCGACTAAAGCAATGCAATTAGTGATCCAACACACAATCTGTGCCTGGCTTCAGAGATATTCGCTGTGATGACGGTTTTTTGCACCATGTTAACGCAGTTGCACCGAGGAGATGCCCGATGTTGTCGCGATTAAAGGAGGCTTACTGGCGCAAAATTGTGGAATGTGGTGCTGTTTTTTTATACTTCTCTGCATGAAATTACAGCTTTTATATGGGATGTCGTGCAAAATATGAGCGATAGAACGTTTTGTGCAATTTTTTTGTTGCATCAACTCCTCTGTCTCCCTAGAATGCGCGCTACTTGATGCCGACTTAGCTCAGTAGGTAGAGCAACTGACTTGTAATCAGTAGGTCACCAGTTCGATTCCGGTAGTCGGCACCATCAAGTCCGGTGGGGTTCCCGAGCGGCCAAAGGGAGCAGACTGTAAATCTGCCGTCACAGACTTCGAAGGTTCGAATCCTTCCCCCACCACCATTTTCGGTTACGCTAAAACGTAACCAGAGTTGGTGTCAGTAGTGAATCAGCTCTTAGGGAGAGAATCTTCTCCCGACATACAGAAGCACTGGGTAGCCGAGTTTCAGGATGCGGGCATCGTATAATGGCTATTACCTCAGCCTTCCAAGCTGATGATGCGGGTTCGATTCCCGCTGCCCGCTCCACGATGTGCTGATATGGCTCAGTTGGTAGAGCGCACCCTTGGTAAGGGTGAGGTCCCCAGTTCGACTCTGGGTATCAGCACCACTTCATTTCTCCTCCCTGGTTTTTCTTCTGTTATTTAGCATTCAACAAGTCGGGCGTGTTGCCTGGTTGATGTGGTGATATCACCGATTTATCCGTGTCTTAGAGGGACAATCGATGTCTAAAGAAAAGTTTGAACGTACAAAACCGCACGTTAACGTCGGTACTATCGGCCACGTTGACCATGGTAAAACAACGCTGACTGCTGCAATCACTACCGTTCTGGCAAAAACCTACGGTGGTTCTGCCCGCGCATTCGACCAGATCGATAACGCGCCGGAAGAAAAAGCTCGTGGTATCACCATCAACACTTCTCACGTTGAATATGACACCCCGACTCGCCACTACGCGCACGTAGACTGCCCGGGGCACGCCGACTATGTTAAAAACATGATCACCGGTGCTGCGCAGATGGACGGCGCGATCCTGGTTGTTGCTGCGACTGACGGCCCGATGCCGCAGACCCGTGAGCACATCCTGCTGGGTCGTCAGGTAGGCGTTCCGTACATCATCGTGTTCCTGAACAAATGCGACATGGTTGATGACGAAGAGCTGCTGGAACTGGTTGAGATGGAAGTTCGTGAACTGCTGTCTCAGTATGATTTCCCGGGCGACGACACGCCGATCGTTCGTGGTTCTGCTCTGAAAGCGCTGGAAGGCGAAGCAGAGTGGGAAGCGAAAATCATCGAACTGGCTGGCTTCCTGGATACCTACATTCCGGAACCAGAGCGTGCGATTGACAAGCCGTTCCTGCTGCCGATCGAAGACGTATTCTCCATCTCCGGTCGTGGTACCGTTGTTACCGGTCGTGTAGAACGCGGTATCATCAAAGTGGGTGAAGAAGTTGAAATCGTTGGTATCAAAGAAACCGCGAAATCCACCTGTACTGGCGTTGAAATGTTCCGCAAACTGCTGGACGAAGGCCGTGCCGGTGAGAACGTGGGCGTTCTGCTGCGTGGTATCAAACGTGAAGAAATCGAACGTGGTCAGGTACTGGCTAAGCCGGGTTCCATCAAGCCGCACACCAAATTCGAATCTGAAGTTTATATCCTGTCCAAAGACGAAGGCGGCCGTCACACTCCGTTCTTCAAAGGCTACCGTCCGCAGTTCTACTTCCGTACAACTGACGTGACTGGCACCATCGAACTGCCGGAAGGCGTAGAGATGGTAATGCCGGGCGACAACATCAAAATGGTTGTTACCCTGATTCACCCGATTGCGATGGACGATGGTCTGCGTTTCGCAATCCGTGAAGGCGGCCGTACCGTTGGCGCGGGCGTTGTAGCAAAAGTTCTCAGCTAATCGCTGATAACATTTGACGCAATGCGTAAGAAAAGGGCATCATTTGATGCCCTTTTTGTACGCTTTCGAACCAGAACCTGGCTCATCAGTGATTTTTTTTGTCATAATCATTGCTGAGACAGGCTCTGTTGAGGGCGTTAGTCCGAATCTCGCCAGAGTATTTCGGTTTGGTTGCCTCGCTTATGCGGGGCAAAAATGTTTGTATGAATTCTTGTGACAGGTTGGTTTATGAGTGCGAATACCGAAGCTCAAGGGAGCGGGCGCGGCCTGGAAGCGATGAAGTGGGTTGTTGTTGCAGTACTGCTGCTCGTGGCTATCGTTGGCAACTATCTTTATCGTGACATGATGCTGCCACTCCGCGCGCTGGCAGTTGTTATTTTGATTGCTGCAGCAGGTGGTGTCGCGCTGTTGACGACGAAGGGTAAAGCGACTGTTGCATTTGCCCGTGAAGCGAGAACCGAAGTACGTAAAGTGATTTGGCCTACTCGTCAGGAAACGTTGCACACCACATTGATCGTGGCTGCGGTAACCGCGGTCATGTCACTGATCCTGTGGGGACTGGATGGTATTCTGGTCCGCCTGGTTTCCTTTATCACTGGCCTGAGGTTCTGAGATGTCTGAAGCTCCTAAAAAGCGCTGGTACGTCGTTCAGGCGTTTTCCGGTTTTGAAGGCCGCGTAGCAACATCGCTGCGTGAGCATATCAAATTACACAACATGGAAGAGTTGTTTGGCGAAGTTATGGTTCCAACCGAAGAAGTGGTTGAAATCCGTGGTGGCCAACGTCGCAAAAGTGAACGTAAATTCTTCCCGGGCTACGTGCTTGTCCAGATGGTAATGAATGATGCCAGCTGGCACCTGGTACGCAGCGTTCCGCGCGTTATGGGCTTCATCGGTGGTACGTCCGATCGTCCCGCGCCGATTAGCGATAAAGAAGTCGATGCGATTATGAACCGCCTTCAGCAGGTGGGTGATAAGCCGCGTCCGAAAACGCTGTTTGAACCGGGCGAAATGGTCCGTGTTAGCGACGGTCCGTTCGCTGACTTTAACGGCGTGGTTGAAGAAGTGGACTACGAGAAGTCCCGTCTGAAAGTTTCCGTTTCTATCTTTGGTCGTGCGACCCCGGTAGAGCTGGATTTCAGCCAGGTAGAAAAAGCTTAATTCTTCGGCGATCAAACATTGCACAAGGCGCGAAATTGACATACAATTTCGCGCCTTTTGTTTTTACGGGCGATATGCGCGTAAAACATATTTAACACGGGAAGCCTTTCGGGGCGCTATACCCAAACGAGGAAATTTCAATGGCTAAGAAAGTCCAGGCCTACGTCAAGCTGCAGGTTTCAGCTGGCATGGCAAACCCGAGCCCGCCAGTCGGTCCGGCTCTGGGTCAGCAAGGTGTTAACATCATGGAATTCTGTAAAGCGTTCAACGCCAAAACAGAATCCCTGGAAAAAGGTCTGCCAATTCCGGTAGTTATTACCGTTTACGCTGACCGTTCCTTCACTTTCGTTACCAAAACGCCTCCGGCAGCGGTTCTGCTGAAGAAAGCGGCTGGTATCAAGTCTGGTTCCGGCAAGCCGAACAAAGACAAAGTAGGCACAATCTCCCGCGCTCAACTGCAGGAAATTGCTCAGACTAAAGCCGCGGACATGACCGGTGCTGACATTGAAGCGATGACTCGCTCAATCGAAGGTACTGCGCGTTCCATGGGCCTGGTAGTGGAGGATTAAGAAATGGCTAAACTGACCAAGCGCATGCGCGTGATCCGTGACAAAGTTGATGCGACCAAACAGTACGACATCAACGAAGCCATTGCTCTGCTGAAAGAGCTGGCCACTGCTAAATTCGTAGAAAGCGTAGACGTTGCCGTTAACCTCGGTATCGATGCGCGTAAATCTGACCAGAACGTACGTGGTGCAACTGTACTGCCGCACGGTACTGGCCGCTCAGTTCGCGTTGCCGTATTTGCACAGGGCCCGAACGCTGAGGCTGCTAAAGCGGCTGGCGCAGAGCTGGTAGGTATGGAAGATCTGGCTGACCAGATCAAAAAAGGCGAAATGAACTTTGACGTTGTTATTGCTTCTCCGGATGCAATGCGCGTTGTTGGCCAGTTGGGCCAGGTTCTGGGTCCGCGTGGCCTGATGCCGAACCCGAAAGTTGGTACTGTAACTCCGAACGTTGCTGAAGCAGTTAAAAATGCTAAAGCTGGCCAGATTCGTTACCGTAACGACAAAAACGGCATCATCCATACCACTATCGGTAAAGTGAGCTTTGACGCTGACAAACTGAAAGAAAACCTGGAAGCTCTGCTGGTTGCGCTGAAAAAAGCAAAACCGACTCAGGCGAAAGGCGTGTACATCAAGAAAATTAGCATCTCCACCACCATGGGTGCTGGTGTTGCGGTAGACCAGGCTGGTCTTAGCGCAGTAGCGAACTAATATTCGCCTTTACGTGGGTGGTGAATTTGTCTACAATCTTACCCCCATGATTTGTTAGCGTAAGCTAGCAAGAAAAGATTTGTTCGTTGGAGCCTGGCCTATCCAGGCCTCCGTCGAAGACCGCAGGTGTTTCGTAAGAAGCTTAATTCCCTGCGTAGACGGTGACAGAACCTAAAGATTATTTTTAAAGTACTCTTTGGCTTGTTTCTGCTCACCGTATTAAGACGCTCTTTTCTTTGAGAAGAGTGAAGTGAGTTCCAGGGCATGAGCCCTGGCAAACATCCAGGAGCAAAGCTAATGGCTTTAAATCTTCAAGACAAACAAGCGATTGTTGCTGAAGTCAGCGAAGTAGCCAAAGGCGCGCTGTCTGCGGTTGTTGCGGATTCCCGTGGCGTGACCGTAGATAAAATGACTGAACTGCGTAAAGCAGGTCGCGAAGCTGGCGTTTACATGCGTGTTGTTCGTAACACTCTGCTGCGCCGTGCTGTTGAAGGTACCTCTTTTGAGTGCCTGAAAGACGCGTTTGTTGGTCCGACCCTGATTGCATACTCTATGGAACACCCGGGCGCTGCTGCTCGTCTGTTCAAAGAGTTCGCGAAAGCGAATGCAAAATTTGAGGTCAAAGCCGCTGCCTTTGAAGGTGAGTTGATCCCGGCGTCCCAGATCGATCGCCTGGCAACCCTGCCGACCTACGAAGAAGCAATTGCACGCCTGATGGCAACCATGAAAGAAGCCTCTGCTGGCAAACTGGTTCGTACTCTGGCTGCTGTACGCGATGCAAAAGAAGCTGCTTAATCGCAGTTTTCTTTATAAAGCATTTGCTTACGTATAAACTTATTCTGATATTCAGGAACAATTTAAATGTCTATCACTAAAGATCAAATCATTGAAGCAGTTGCCGCTATGTCCGTAATGGACGTTGTAGAACTGATTTCTGCAATGGAAGAAAAATTCGGTGTTTCTGCTGCTGCTGCTGTAGCTGTTGCTGCAGGTCCGGCTGCTGAAGCTGCTGAAGAGAAAACTGAATTCGACGTTATTCTGAAAGCCGCTGGCGCTAACAAAGTTGCTGTTATCAAAGCAGTACGTGGCGCAACTGGCCTGGGTCTGAAAGAAGCTAAAGACCTGGTAGAATCTGCTCCGGCCGCTCTGAAAGAAGGCGTGAGCAAAGATGACGCTGAAGCTCTGAAAAAATCTCTGGAAGAAGCTGGCGCTGAAGTTGAAGTTAAATAAGCCAACCCTTCCGGTTGCAGCTTGAGTAATCAAGCTGATGGCTGGTGACTTTTTGGTCACCAGCCTTTTTGCGCTGTAGAAGGTGCCGGTAGCGTTTCACACTGTTTGACTACCAGTAGCCTTTACAATGCTTGTTTCTATCGACGACTTAATATACTGCGACAGGAGCTCGCTTCTGTGTAAATCGCAATGAAATGATTTAAGCGTGATAGCAACAAGCATTGCGGAAAGTGCTCCACTTTCCGGTCAAAAAAATAGTGTTGCATAAACTGTCCTTTCGACGGGCAGAGTGGGTCGACTTGTCAGCGAGCTGAGGAACCCTATGGTTTACTCCTATACCGAGAAAAAACGTATTCGTAAGGATTTTGGTAAACGTCCACAAGTTCTGGATATTCCATATCTCCTTTCTATCCAGCTTGACTCGTTCCAGAAGTTTATCGAGCAAGATCCTGAAGGGCAGTACGGTCTGGAAGCTGCATTCCGCTCCGTGTTCCCGATTAAGAGCTACAGCGGTCATTCGGAACTGCAATACGTCAGCTACCGTCTTGGCGAACCTGTATTTGACGTTAAAGAGTGTCAGATCCGTGGCGTCACGTATTCCGCGCCACTGCGCGTAAAACTGCGTCTGGTGATCTACGAGCGCGAAGCGCCGGAAGGCACAGTCAAAGACATTAAAGAACAAGAAGTCTACATGGGCGAAATTCCGCTCATGACTGACAACGGTACCTTTGTTATCAACGGTACTGAGCGTGTTATCGTTTCTCAGCTCCACCGTAGCCCGGGCGTCTTCTTTGACAGCGATAAGGGTAAAACTCACTCATCTGGTAAGGTGCTTTATAACGCACGTATTATTCCTTACCGTGGGTCCTGGCTGGACTTTGAATTCGATCCGAAAGATAACCTGTTCGTTCGTATCGACCGTCGTCGTAAGCTGCCGGCTACCATTATCCTGCGCGCGCTGAGCTATACCACTGAGCAGATCCTTGACCTGTTCTTTGAAAAAGTGGTCTTTGAGATTCGCGACAACAAGCTGCAAATGGAACTGGTGCCAGAACGTCTGCGCGGCGAAACCGCGTCCTTCGACATCGAAGCGAACGGCAAAATGTATGTTGAGAAAGGCCGCCGTATTACCGCGCGCCATATTCGTCAGCTGGAAAAAGACGAGATTCAACATATCGAAGTTCCGGTTGAGTACATCGCAGGTAAAGTGGCGTCTAAAGACTATATCGACGAATCCACTGGCGAACTGATCTGCCCGGCGAACATGGAACTGTCGCTCGATCTGCTGGCGAAGCTGAGCCAGGCGGGCCACAAACGTATCGAAACGCTGTTCACCAACGATCTGGACCACGGCCCGTACATCTCTGAGACTGTACGCGTCGATCCGACCAACGATCGACTGAGCGCACTGGTAGAGATCTACCGTATGATGCGTCCGGGCGAACCGCCGACTCGTGAAGCGGCTGAAAGCCTGTTCGAGAACCTGTTCTTCTCTGAAGACCGCTACGATCTGTCTGCAGTTGGTCGTATGAAGTTCAACCGTTCTCTGCTGCGCGACACCATCGAAGGTTCCGGTATCCTGAGCAAAGAAGACATCATCGAAGTGATGAAAAAGCTCATCGGTATCCGTAACGGCATTGGTGAAGTGGATGATATTGACCACCTCGGCAACCGTCGTATCCGTTCTGTTGGCGAAATGGCGGAAAACCAGTTCCGCGTTGGCCTGGTGCGTGTCGAGCGTGCGGTGAAAGAGCGTCTGTCTCTGGGCGATCTGGATACCCTGATGCCGCAGGATATGATCAACGCCAAGCCGATCTCCGCAGCCGTGAAAGAGTTCTTCGGTTCCAGCCAGCTGTCACAGTTTATGGACCAGAACAACCCACTGTCCGAGATTACGCATAAACGTCGTATCTCTGCACTTGGCCCAGGCGGTCTGACCCGTGAGCGTGCAGGGTTCGAAGTTCGAGACGTTCACCCGACCCATTACGGTCGCGTATGTCCTATCGAAACGCCTGAAGGTCCGAACATCGGTCTGATCAACTCCCTGTCCGTGTATGCACAGACTAACGAATACGGCTTCCTCGAAACACCGTACCGTAAAGTCACTGACGGCGTGGTAACTGACGAGATCCATTACCTTTCTGCAATTGAAGAAGGTAACTATGTCATCGCTCAGGCGAACACCAACCTGACGGAAGAAGGTCGTTTTGTAGACGATCTGGTAACCTGCCGCAGCAAAGGCGAATCCAGCCTTTTCAGCGCAGACCAGGTTGACTATATGGACGTTTCCACCCAGCAGGTAGTTTCCGTCGGTGCGTCCCTGATCCCGTTCCTGGAACACGATGACGCCAACCGTGCATTGATGGGTGCGAACATGCAACGTCAGGCGGTTCCGACTCTGCGTGCTGATAAGCCGCTGGTTGGTACCGGTATGGAACGTGCTGTTGCCGTTGACTCCGGTGTAACCGCAGTGGCGAAACGTGGCGGTACCGTTCAGTACGTGGATGCTTCCCGTATCGTTATCAAAGTTAACGAAGACGAGATGTACCCGGGCGAAGCAGGTATCGACATCTATAACCTGACCAAATATACCCGTTCTAACCAGAACACCTGTATCAACCAGATGCCGTGTGTTTACCTGGGTGAACCAATTGAGCGCGGCGACGTGCTGGCAGACGGCCCGTCTACCGACCTTGGTGAACTGGCACTCGGCCAGAACATGCGCGTAGCGTTCATGCCGTGGAACGGTTACAACTTCGAAGACTCCATCCTTGTCTCCGAACGCGTTGTTCAGGAAGATCGTTTTACAACGATCCACATTCAGGAACTGGCGTGCGTGTCTCGTGACACCAAGCTGGGGCCGGAAGAGATCACCGCTGACATCCCGAACGTAGGTGAAGCAGCGCTCTCCAAACTGGATGAATCCGGTATCGTTTACATCGGTGCGGAAGTGACCGGCGGCGACATTCTGGTTGGTAAAGTAACGCCGAAAGGCGAAACTCAGCTGACGCCAGAAGAGAAACTGCTGCGCGCGATCTTCGGTGAGAAAGCGTCTGATGTTAAAGACTCTTCTCTGCGCGTGCCGAACGGTGTTTCCGGTACTGTTATCGACGTTCAGGTCTTTACCCGCGATGGCGTGGAAAAAGACAAACGTGCGCTGGAAATCGAAGAGATGCAGCTGAAGCAGGCGAAGAAAGATCTGTCTGAAGAACTGCAAATCCTCGAAGCTGGCCTGTTTAGCCGTATCCATACCGTGCTGGTTTCCGGCGGCGTTGAAGCTGAGAAGCTCGACAAACTGCCACGCGACCGCTGGCTGGAACTCGGCCTGACCGACGAAGCGAAACAAAATCAGCTGGAGCAACTGGCTGAGCAGTACGACGAACTGAAACACGAGTTCGAGAAAAAACTCGAAGCGAAACGCCGTAAAATCACTCAGGGCGACGATCTGGCACCGGGCGTGCTGAAGATTGTTAAGGTTTATCTGGCTGTTAAACGTCAGATCCAGCCTGGTGATAAGATGGCAGGTCGTCACGGTAACAAAGGTGTTATTTCTAAGATCAACCCGATCGAAGATATGCCTTACGATGAAAACGGCACGCCGGTAGACATCGTCCTGAACCCGCTGGGCGTACCGTCTCGTATGAACATCGGTCAGATCCTCGAAACCCACCTGGGGATGGCTGCGAAAGGTATTGGCGACAAGATTAACGCCATGCTGAAACAGCAGCAGGAAGTCGCGAAACTGCGCGAATTCATCCAGCGTGCATACGATCTGGGCGCTGACGTTCGTCAGAAAGTTGACCTGAATACCTTCAGTGATGAAGAAGTTCTGCGTCTGGCTGAAAACCTGCGCAAAGGCATGCCGATCGCAACGCCGGTATTCGACGGTGCGAAAGAGTCCGAAATCAAGGAACTGTTGCAGCTGGGTGGCCTGCCGACTTCCGGTCAGATCACCCTGTTCGACGGCCGTACCGGTGAGCAATTCGAGCGCCAGGTTACCGTCGGCTACATGTACATGCTGAAACTGAACCACCTGGTTGATGACAAGATGCATGCGCGTTCCACCGGTTCTTACAGCCTGGTTACTCAGCAGCCGCTGGGTGGTAAGGCACAGTTCGGTGGTCAGCGCTTCGGTGAGATGGAAGTATGGGCACTGGAAGCTTATGGTGCCGCTTACACCCTGCAAGAAATGCTTACCGTTAAGTCTGATGACGTAAATGGTCGTACCAAGATGTATAAAAACATCGTGGACGGCAACCATCAGATGGAACCAGGTATGCCGGAATCCTTCAACGTATTGTTGAAAGAGATCCGTTCTCTGGGTATCAACATCGAACTGGAAGACGAGTAATTCTCGCTCAAACAGGTCACCGCTGTCGGGGTAATACCCGGCAGCGGAATGTGCTAACTCCGACGGGAGCCAATCCGTGAAAGACTTATTAAAGTTTCTGAAAGCGCAAACTAAAACCGAAGAGTTTGATGCGATCAAAATTGCTCTGGCTTCGCCAGACATGATCCGTTCCTGGTCTTTCGGTGAAGTGAAAAAGCCGGAAACCATTAACTACCGTACGTTCAAGCCTGAGCGTGACGGTCTTTTCTGCGCCCGTATCTTTGGGCCGGTAAAAGACTACGAGTGCCTGTGCGGTAAGTACAAGCGCCTGAAACACCGTGGTGTGATCTGTGAGAAGTGCGGCGTTGAAGTGACCCAGACTAAAGTGCGCCGTGAGCGTATGGGCCACATCGAGCTGGCGTCACCGACCGCGCACATCTGGTTCCTGAAATCCCTGCCGTCCCGTATCGGCCTGCTGCTGGATATGCCGCTGCGCGATATCGAACGTGTTCTGTACTTCGAATCTTATGTGGTTATCGAAGGCGGTATGACCAATCTGGAACGTAACCAGATCCTGACCGAAGAACAGTATCTGGACGCGCTGGAAGAGTTCGGTGACGAATTCGACGCAAAAATGGGTGCCGAAGCTATCCAGGCCCTGCTGAAAAGCATGGATCTGGAGCAAGAGTGCGAACAACTGCGCGAAGAGCTGAACGAAACTAACTCCGAAACCAAACGTAAGAAGCTGACCAAGCGTATCAAACTGCTGGAAGCCTTCGTACAGTCTGGTAACAAACCGGAATGGATGATTCTGACCGTTCTGCCAGTGCTGCCGCCGGATCTGCGTCCGCTGGTTCCGCTGGATGGTGGTCGTTTCGCGACGTCGGATCTGAACGATCTGTACCGCCGCGTGATCAACCGTAACAACCGTCTGAAACGTCTGCTGGATCTGGCGGCTCCGGACATCATCGTACGCAACGAAAAACGTATGCTGCAGGAAGCGGTTGACGCCCTGCTGGATAACGGCCGTCGCGGTCGTGCGATCACCGGTTCCAACAAACGTCCGCTGAAATCTTTGGCCGATATGATCAAAGGTAAACAGGGGCGTTTCCGTCAGAACCTGCTCGGTAAACGTGTTGACTACTCCGGTCGTTCTGTAATCACCGTAGGTCCATACCTGCGTCTGCATCAGTGCGGCCTGCCGAAGAAAATGGCACTGGAGCTGTTCAAACCGTTCATCTACGGCAAGCTGGAACTGCGTGGCCTCGCCACCACCATCAAAGCCGCGAAGAAAATGGTTGAGCGTGAAGAAGCTGTCGTTTGGGATATCCTGGACGAAGTTATCCGCGAACACCCGGTACTGCTGAACCGTGCACCAACCCTGCACCGTCTGGGTATTCAGGCATTTGAGCCAGTGCTGATCGAAGGTAAAGCTATCCAGCTGCACCCGCTGGTTTGTGCGGCATATAACGCCGACTTCGATGGTGACCAGATGGCTGTTCACGTACCGCTGACGCTGGAAGCCCAGTTGGAAGCGCGTGCGCTGATGATGTCTACCAACAACATCCTGTCTCCAGCGAACGGTGAGCCAATCATCGTTCCTTCTCAGGACGTTGTACTGGGTCTGTACTACATGACCCGTGACTGTGTTAACGCCAAAGGCGAAGGCATGGTGCTGACTGGCCCGAAAGAAGCTGAGCGTATTTATCGCGCTGGGCTGGCCTCTCTGCATGCGCGCGTTAAAGTGCGTATCACCGAATATGAAAAAGATGAAAACGGTGAATTCGTAGCGATTACCAGCATTAAAGACACGACCGTTGGCCGTGCCATTCTGTGGATGATCGTACCGAAAGGTCTGCCTTTCTCCATCGTCAACCAGGCGCTGGGCAAGAAAGCGATCTCTAAAATGCTGAACACCTGTTACCGCATTTTGGGTCTGAAGCCGACCGTTATCTTTGCTGACCAGACAATGTACACCGGCTTTGCTTATGCAGCCCGTTCAGGTGCATCTGTTGGTATTGATGACATGGTCATCCCAGAGAAGAAACATGAAATCATCTCTGAAGCGGAAGCTGAAGTTGCTGAGATCCAGGAGCAGTTCCAGTCTGGTCTGGTAACCGCGGGCGAACGCTATAACAAAGTTATCGATATCTGGGCTGCGGCGAACGATCGTGTATCCAAAGCAATGATGGACAACCTGCAAACTGAAACCGTGATTAACCGTGACGGCGTAGAAGAGCAGCAGGTTTCCTTCAACAGCATCTACATGATGGCCGACTCCGGTGCGCGTGGTTCTGCAGCACAGATTCGTCAGCTTGCTGGTATGCGTGGTCTGATGGCGAAGCCAGATGGCTCCATCATCGAAACGCCGATCACCGCGAACTTCCGTGAAGGTCTGAACGTACTTCAGTACTTCATCTCTACTCACGGTGCGCGTAAAGGTCTGGCGGATACCGCACTGAAAACCGCGAACTCCGGTTATCTGACGCGTCGTCTGGTTGACGTTGCGCAGGATCTGGTTGTAACCGAAGACGATTGTGGCACTCTCGAAGGTATCACCATGACCCCAGTAATCGAGGGTGGTGATGTTAAAGAGCCGCTGCGCGATCGCGTTCTGGGTCGTGTAACTGCGGAAGACATTCTGAAGCCGGGTACTGCAGACATTCTGGTTCCACGCAACACACTGCTGCACGAACAGTGGTGTGACCTGCTGGAAGCGAACTCTGTTGACTCAGTGAAAGTACGTTCTGTTGTATCTTGTGACACCGACTTTGGTGTATGTGCGCACTGCTACGGTCGTGACCTGGCGCGTGGCCACATCATCAACAAAGGTGAAGCAATCGGCGTTATCGCGGCACAATCCATCGGTGAGCCGGGTACACAGCTGACGATGCGTACGTTCCACATCGGTGGTGCGGCATCTCGTGCTGCTGCTGAATCCAGCATCCAGGTGAAAAACAAAGGTAGCATCAAGCTAAGCAACGCGAAGTCTGTTGTTAACTCCGCAGGCAAGCTGGTTGTGACCTCTCGTAACACCGAGCTGAAACTGATCGACGAGTTCGGTCGTACCAAAGAAAGCTATAAAGTGCCTTACGGTGCGGTAATGGCGAAGGGTGATGGTGAGCAGGTTACCGGCGGTGAAACCGTTGCAAACTGGGATCCGCACACCATGCCGGTTATCACCGAAGTAAGTGGTTTCATCCGCTTCACTGATATGATCGACGGCCAGACCATTACTCGTCAGACCGACGAGCTGACCGGTCTGTCTTCTCTGGTGGTTCTGGATTCCGCTGAACGTACTGCTGGTGGTAAAGATCTACGTCCTGCGCTGAAAATCGTTGATGCTCAGGGTAACGACGTTCTGATCCCTGGTACCGATATGCCTGCGCAGTACTTCCTGCCAGGTAAAGCGATTGTACAGTTGGAAGATGGCGTACAGATCAGCTCTGGTGACACCCTGGCGCGTATTCCTCAGGAATCCGGCGGTACCAAGGACATCACCGGTGGTCTGCCGCGCGTTGCGGATCTGTTCGAAGCTCGTCGTCCGAAAGAACCGGCAATTCTGGCTGAAATCAGCGGTATCATTTCCTTCGGTAAAGAAACCAAAGGTAAACGTCGTCTGGTGATCACGCCGGTTGACGGTAGCGATCCGTACGAAGAGATGATTCCGAAATGGCGTCAGCTCAACGTGTTTGAAGGTGAACGCGTAGAACGTGGTGACGTGGTTTCCGACGGTCCGGAAGCGCCGCACGACATTCTGCGTCTGCGTGGCGTTCACGCGGTAACCCGTTATATCGTGAACGAAGTGCAGGACGTTTATCGTCTTCAGGGCGTTAAGATCAACGATAAGCATATCGAAGTTATCGTTCGTCAGATGCTGCGTAAAGCCACCATCGTTAACGCAGGAAGCTCCGACTTCCTGGAAGGTGAGCAGGTTGAATACTCTCGCGTTAAGATTGCCAACCGCGATCTGGAAGCGAGCGGCAAAATCAGTGCAACTTATGCACGCGATCTGCTGGGTATCACCAAAGCGTCTCTGGCAACCGAGTCCTTCATCTCCGCGGCATCGTTCCAGGAGACGACTCGTGTGCTTACCGAAGCAGCCGTTGCGGGCAAACGCGACGAACTGCGCGGTCTGAAAGAGAACGTCATCGTGGGTCGTCTGATCCCGGCCGGTACCGGTTATGCGTACCACCAGGATCGTATGCGCCGTCGCGCCGCTGGCGAACTGCCAGCAGCACCGCAGGTCACTGCGGAAGATGCGACTGCGAGCCTGGCAGAACTGCTGAACGCAGGTCTGGGTGGTTCAGATAACGAGTAATCGTTACGCCTAATAAAAAACCCGCTTCGGCGGGTTTTTTATGCCTGCGACACAGGCGATGTTTGCTCCGTCAATTACGCAGAGGCAGACGACGATACAGCTCAATCATGTCACCTGCCAGATCCTGAATCACCATCGCGTTCATCAGATGATCCTGTGAATGGACGGTAATCAGATTGACCGGCAGTTTACCAGTCCCTTCATCCAGACCGATCAACTGAGTCTGAATTTTATGCGCGGCTTTAACGAACTCCCGCGACTCTTCCATCGCTTGTTCCGCCGCGTCAAAATCGCCTTTACGTGCCTGTTGCAGCGCAGTCAACGCCTGGCTGCGCGCGGCACCCGCGTTAACCAGCAATTCCATAATGATAGTTTCTAAATCTTCCATGTGCTCACTCCAGAAGCTTAAGGGCTTTCTCAAGTACGACATCGCCTTTCATCATGCCGTAATCCATCATGTCGATAACCGCTACCTTTTTACCTAACGGTTCCGCTTGCGCCTGTAGTTTTGCCTGCTCGTATTTCACTTGTGGCCCCAGCAACACGATATCCGCCGTTGCAATCTCATCCTTAAATTCGGCAACAGGAACCGCTTTGATAGAAACTTCGAGTCCTTTCTTCTGTGCTGCATCTTTCATCCGCTGCACCAGCATGCTGGTGGACATACCCGCAGCACAACATAAAACGATGTTTTTCATAGTCAGCCTCGTGTTGATGGGATTGTTGATAATTATCCAGCGCAGTTGAGATCAACAACCGCTTTACCGTGATTGTGTGTATGGCATCACAAAGAAACCCGGGTTTACTTGAAACCGGTTACAACTGGTGTGCCGCAATGGGTAATGTATATCAATATGCATGGTTTTTTATTCCGTTGGGGGGGAAAAACGGAGCGATATGAGGGGAAAGTAAAGCGATCGCTCCGGTCAGACAGTGAAGCTGACACAGACACTATGCAGGATCGGCTGACGGTGTGCGACAGTCCGATCCTGCTTTTACGCGGCACGCCGCAAGGTTTTAACCCGTTATCAGCGTATTGCTGTTTTTTTGCGGCGAACGTCCCAGCCAGCTATCCCAGTCTTTCCATACGGGTTGCAACCCGCTTGCAACTAATGCGTCAGCAACTTCTTGCGGGCGGCGTCCGTCGTGCGGCGAAAACTGCTCCAGTTCCGGATGGTCATCGGCGTAACCTCCAGGCTGTGTTTTAGAAAACGCGCTGACATTGTTGATGGCCAGTGGGATCACATGATCGCGGAAGTGTGGCGATTCGCGCGTCGAGAGTGACAGTTCCACATCCGGCGCCAGCAGGCGGAAAGCGCAAATGGTTTGTACCAACTGACGCTCATCCATCAGTGATGCGGGTTCAATGCCGCCTGCACAGGGGCGCAGGCGCGGGAAAGAGACGGAAAAGCGGCTTTGCCAGTAGTGCTGCTGCAACCATAGCAGGTGTTCCGCCACCATATAACAATCTACGCGCCAGCTATCGGAAAGCCCCATCAGGGCGCCGAGGCCGATTTTGTCGATCCCGGCGCGGCCAAGTCTGTCCGGCGTTTCCAGGCGCCAGAAAAAATCCTGCTTCTTGCCCCGCAGGTGGTGCCGGGCATACTGGGCTTCGTGATAAGTTTCCTGGTAGACCATTACGCCATCCAGCCCAAGGGTTTTCAGCTCGGCATACTCTTCTTCGGAGAGCGGCTGTACTTCCATCTGTAGTGAGGCGAACTGGCGGCGAATGTCGGGTAAATGGCGACGAAAATAGTCCATTCCCACTTTGCTCTGATGCTCGCCGGTTACCAGTAGCAGATGCTCAAAGCCCAGATCGCGCAAGGCTGCACATTCACGAGCAATCTCCTGTTCATCCAGCGTCTTGCGTTTCAGATGGTTACTCATCGAAAAGCCGCAGTAGGTACAGTCATTGGCGCAGAGGTTCGACAAATACAGCGGAACATAAAAGCTGACTGTGTTACCAAACCGTTGTCGGGTCAGCCGTTGCGCGCGCTGCGCCATGGTTTCAAGAAAACCGCTGGCAGCCGGGGAGAGCAGCGCCATCATATCGTCGCGCGTCGGTTGCCTGGCGTTCAGCGCACGTTCAACATCGGCTGCGGTTTTACTGTGGATACGCAGACCAATATCATCCCAGTTGAGTTGCCGCCAGTAATCGCTAAAGGTGCTCATAAGGCAGCCTCCAGAAAACCGGTCAGCGGGCTGGTGGCCGCTGCAAAGCGCTGGCGCACACCCGGTACGGCCTGACGCGCAAGCGTTCCGGCTTCTACTGCCAGACGAAAAGCACGCGCCATGATGACCGGATCGTCGGCGACGGCAATGGCGGTATTCACCAGCACGGCATCTGCGCCCATCTCCAGCGCTTGTGTAGCATGGCTGGGCGTACCAATACCGGCGTCAACCACCACCGGGACATTCGCCTGTTCAATGATGATCTCCAGCATGGCGCGGGTTTCCAGCCCCTGGTTTGAACCAATCGGCGCGCCCAGCGGCATGACTGCCGCGCAACCGACCTCTTCCAGTCGTTTGCACAGCACCGGATCGGCACCGCAGTAGGGCAGCACCACAAAACCCTGCTGCACCAGCTTTTCTGCCGCGCGCAGGGTTTCGATCGGATCCGGCAACAGCCAGCGGGCATCCGGGTGGATTTCCAGCTTTAACCAGTGGGTTCCCAACGCTTCACGCGCCAGTTGCGCGGCAAAAATGGCATCCTCAGCATTCTTCGCCCCGGATGTGTTCGGCAGCAGCGTGACGCCTGCATCACGCAACGGTTGCAGGATGCCATCACTTTGTTTACGTAGATCCACGCGCTTCATGGCCAGAGTGACCAGTTCGCTGCCGGAGGCGCGGATCGCATCGATCATCAGTTGCGGCGAGGAAAATTTACCGGTGCCGGTAAACAGCCGCGAGGTAAACGTTTTATCTGCAATACGTAACATCTCAACCCCCTGCGATAACCTGAAAAAGCAGGATCTCGTCGCCGTCCTGCACAAGATGACAGTCCCAGCGCTCGCGCGGCAGGATCTGCTGATTCACCGCCAGCGCGGCACCGGGTTTTAGCTGATTGATTTGCTGCAATAGCGCAGCAACGGAAAGCCCGGACGCACACTGCATTTGCTCATCATTGAAGCGTATTTGCATGCCGCCCTCCGCATACCGGGCATCCCTGTGCGCGATGCAATACCAGCGTGCGCCAGAGATTGGTACGGGCATCAAATAGTCGTAACTCGCCGCTAGTGGTGCTGATGCCGCTTAATAATTTGATGGCTTCCAGCGCCTGCATGGCACCCATAACGCCGACCACCGGGCCAACAATGCCCGCCGTACGGCAGTTGCGATCCGGTTCGCTTTCATCGGGCCACAGACAGCGATAACAGCCCTGTTGCCAGGGCGGTGTCAGTACCATCATCTGTCCGCCAAAGCCAACAGCACTGGCGCTGATCAACGGTGTTTCCTGCTCCACGCAGGCGGCATTAATCGCCTGGCGAGTGGCTATATTGTCGCTGCAATCGAGCACCACATCGGCCTGCGCGACTTGCTGTTGTAGCACTTCACCGCTGAGCCGCTGCTCAAGGGTAATCAGTTCGATATCCGGGTTAAGCTGGTGTAGGCGTTGCGCGGTGACGCCCGCTTTCGGTTGGTTGATATCGTCCGTGGTGAACAGGATTTGCCGTTGCAGGTTACTCAGGTGTACTGCGTCGTCATCGGCCAGCGCCAGCGTGCCGATGCCCGCGCCAGCAAGGTAAACCGCAGCGGGTGCGCCAAGACCGCCGAGACCAACAATCAGCACCCGGCTGGCGAGCAGCTTTTGCTGGCCGACAACAGCGATATCTTCCAGCAGGATCTGGCGGCTGTAGCGCATAAAATCGCGATCATTCATCACCCACCCCCGCAAGCGCCAGTAATTGCTCGGTGGCCAGACGCCAGTCAGCGGCCTGGGTGATTGCACTGACCACCGCGATGCTGCCAACGCCCGTCGCCAGTACTTCTGGTGTGCGCGTGAGACTGATACCGCCGATTGCTACGGTAGGATAATCGGCCAGCCGCGCAATATGTCGTGTCAGTTGTTCCAGTCCCTGCGGCGCGGAAGGCATCTGTTTGGTTTGCGTGGGGAAAACATGGCCCAGCGCGATATAAGACGGACGCGCCGCCAGCGCCACGTCGATCTCCATATCGTCATGGGTCGACACGCCAAGACGCAAACCTGCCGCGCGAATCGCGCTAAGATCCGTGGTTTCCAGGTCTTCCTGGCCGAGGTGAACGCCGTAAGCCTGGTGTTTGATCGCCAGCCGCCAGTAGTCATTGATAAACAGCCGCGCGTGGTAGCGGCGGCCAAGCGCAATGGCGGCAATGACATCCTCTTCGACCTCGTTATCACGCTTATCTTTAATGCGTAATTGCAGGGTGCGTACTCCGGCATCCAGCAGTCGGGCCAGCCATTCGACGCTGTCGACGACCGGATAAAGCCCCAGACGGAAAGGTACCGGCGGGAAATCAGGCTGGTACATCAGGCTTCCTCCCGTTTCAGGTAGATCTCGCCGCCGCGGGCGCGGAAGTCGTTCGACTTGTCTGCCATGCCGACTTCAATAGCCTGGGAAGCAGCATAATCGCGCACTTCCTGGGAGATTTTCATTGAGCAGAATTTCGGCCCGCACATCGAGCAGAAGTGGGCGACTTTGCCGGATTCCTGCGGCAGAGTTTCATCGTGATACGCACGGGCGGTGAAGGGGTCGAGCGCCAGATTAAACTGGTCTTCCCAGCGGAACTCAAAGCGCGCTTTCGACATGGCGTTATCGCGGATCTGCGCGCCGGGATGCCCTTTGGCGAGGTCAGCCGCGTGGGCGGCGATCTTATAGGTGATAAGCCCCTGTTTCACATCCTCTTTGTTCGGCAAGCCAAGGTGCTCTTTCGGCGTGACATAACAAAGCATTGCGCAGCCAAACCAGCCAATCATCGCCGCGCCAATGCCGGAGGTGAAGTGATCGTAACCCGGAGCGATATCCGTAGTGAGTGGCCCAAGCGTGTAGAACGGCGCTCCGTGGCAGTGTTCCAGTTCTTCGGTCATATTGCGGCGGATCATCTGCATCGGCACATGCCCCGGGCCTTCAATCATCACCTGTACGTCATACTCCCAGGCGATTTTGGTTAGCTCGCCCAGTGTGTGCAACTCCGCGAATTGCGCTTCGTCGTTGGCGTCCTGAATAGAACCCGGACGCAGACCATCGCCCAGCGACAATGCAACGTCATAAGCGGCGCAGATCTCGCAGATTTCGCGGAAGTGGGTGTAGAGGAAGTTCTCCTGATGATGGGAAAGGCACCATTTCGCCATAATCGAGCCGCCGCGCGAAACAATGCCGGTCAGACGACGGGCGGTCATCGGCACGTAACGCAGCAGCACACCCGCGTGAATGGTGAAGTAATCCACCCCTTGTTCCGCTTGCTCCAGTAGTGTGTCGCGGAACGCCTGCCAGTTCAGATCTTCGGCGATCCCGTTGACCTTCTCCAGCGCCTGATAGATCGGTACGGTGCCGATCGGCACCGGACTGTTACGCAGGATCCATTCGCGGGTTTCATGGATATAACGCCCTGTGGAGAGATCCATCACCGTGTCCGCGCCCCAGCGGGTTGACCAGACCAGCTTTTCCACCTCTTCTTCGATGGAAGAGGTCACCGCTGAGTTACCGATGTTGGCGTTCACTTTAACTAGGAAGTTGCGACCGATAATCATCGGCTCCGACTCCGGGTGGTTAATATTGGCAGGAATAATGGCGCGACCAGCCGCCACTTCATCGCGGACAAATTCCGACGTGATGTTTTCCGGCAGGCGAGCGCCAAAGCCTTCGCCCGGATGCTGCCTGCGCAGCACTTCGCTGCGGATGCGCTCGCGGCCCATGTTTTCACGGATAGCGATAAACTCCATTTCCGGCGTCACGATCCCCTGGCGGGCGTAGTGCAACTGGGTCACGCAGCAACCTGCTTTGGCGCGTTGTGGCGTTAGCAAACCGCTAAAACGCAGCTCATCAAGGCCGTCATCGGCCAGCCGCTCTTTGGTGTACGCGGAGCTGCGTTCATCGAGCGTTTCAGTGTCGTTGCGGGCGGTTATCCACGGTGCACGCAGCTTTGCCAGCCCCTGTTGCACATCAATTGTGACCGCCGGATCGCCATACGGGCCGGAGGTGTCATATACCGGCACGGCCTCGTTTTCTTCATACTGCGGCTGCGCTTTGGTGCCGCCGATAAGCGTCGGGCTGAGCTGGATTTCACGCATGGGCACGCGGATATCTGGCTGCGAACCAGTGATGTAAATGCGTTGCGAATTGGGGAAAGCGGTGCCTTCCAGCGTATCAATGAAGTGTTGCGCCTGGGCGCGCTGTTCACGGCGTGTAACAGTTTTTGCAGACATAGCTCATTCCATAATTATGAGATGGCTTGTCAGACGACGGATGGAGTAATGGCAGCAAACCGCCCGTGAGGGTGGTCGTTGTGAATGGATTACTCTTGTTCCCTTCGCAGGTCTTAACCCGATCAGGTTCCGCGGATCCCGAATTAACGGTCTCAGCCTTTTTACACTTCATCTTTCGCACTGTGTCTGTGTTGGCTGCATCTGTTCACCCCGGTCACTTACTTGATGTAAGCTCCCGGGGTGAACAGATTTGCCGCCTTGACACAGAACGAAAGCTTTTGTGTAAAACAGTGGCACTCCGACAAGAAAAACCCCGTCCAAGAACGGGGGACTGCTTTTTAAACTACGCGCTAATACTTAAGAACTCAAGCAGGGCGCGCCATTCCACTTTCGGCATTGACGCTCTCGTTGAGGTTGTTATCAAGGGCCAGCACAATCAACTTGTCTTCCAGCATAAAGCGGGCGGCAAGCGCTTCGCCGATATCTGATAGTGCCTGTTGGAACTCCAGACAGTTGTCGTCATTGATGGCGTTTTCCAGGCTGGAGTCATAGTAATTCATGAGTTCCACTGTGTTGGCTTCGAGTTGCGGATATAGTTGCGTGGCGGCTAAAAGTGGGTTGGTACCTTCCATTTCGCTGATGATACGTTCATAAATATTGAAATGTCCGGCGGAGAGGTATTCCACCAGGTTGTGACAAAAATCGTCCAGAGCTTTTTCATTGAGCTGCATGTACGATCCTTTGCCCGGTTTAATGCCAACCAGATTGTAGTAAGAAACAAGAAGCTGCTTACGAACAAGTAGCCAATGGCCGACAAGTTTGTTACTTCCTCCAACGCGCTCTGTCAGATTTTCTAACTGGTCTAGCATAAATGGCTCCGCAAATATGTAAGTTCAGAAAAATGTAATAATAATGTTAATAACATGCCAGTGAAGCTAAGGTAGTGCAATGGTACGTATTATTGAAGCATCTGATCATGGCTGGTGGATCGTGAGCCATGAACAAAAATTATGGTTGCCCGGTGGAGAATTACCATATGGTAAGCCGGGAAATTTCGAACTTGTGGGCCAAAGTGCGCTTCACATTGGGGAATGGCAGGGCGAACCGGTGTGGATGGTTCGTCAGAGTCGTCGACATGATATGGGCTCCGTGCGACTGCTGATCGATCAGGATGTCGGTCTTTTCCAGTTAGCCGGGCGCGGCGTGCAACTGGCCGAGTTTTACCGTTCGCATCAGTTTTGCGGTTATTGTGGGCACACCATGCACCCGAGCAAAACCGAGTGGGCGATGCTCTGCGACCACTGTCGGGAGCGTTATTATCCGCAAATTGCCCCCTGCATCATTGTCGCGATTCGCCGCGACGACAGCATCCTGCTCGCGCAACATACCCGTCACCGCAATGGCATCTACACTGTGCTTGCCGGGTTTGTTGAAGTCGGTGAAACGCTGGAGCAGGCGGTAGCGCGTGAAGTGATGGAAGAGAGCGGTATCAAGGTGAAGAACCTGCGTTATGTCACCTCACAGCCATGGCCCTTCCCGCAATCGCTGATGACGGCCTTTATGGCGGAGTATGACAGCGGTGAAATTCATATCGATCCGAAAGAACTGTTAGATGCGGGCTGGTATCGCTATGACGCCTTGCCGCTACTGCCGCCGCCGGGCACAGTGGCGCGTCGTCTGATTGAAGACACCGTGGCGATGTGTCGGGCAGACGATCAATGACGTGATACAATAACGGTCTGACGCTTAAGGAACTGAAAATGACCGAACTGAAAAACGATCGTTACCTGCGCGCGCTCCAGCGCCAGCCCGTAGACATGACGCCAGTATGGATGATGCGCCAGGCTGGCCGCTATTTGCCGGAGTACAAAGCGACGCGTGCGCAAGCAGGCGACTTTATGTCGTTGTGTAAAAACGCTGAGCTGGCCTGTGAAGTGACGCTTCAACCGTTGCGCCGCTACAAGCTTGATGCGGCGATCCTTTTCTCGGACATTCTCACCGTGCCGGACGCGATGGGGCTGGGCCTCTATTTTGAAGCCGGCGAAGGGCCGCGCTTCACGTCGCCCATCACCAGCAAAGCTGATGTGGATAAGCTACCGATTCCGGACCCGGAAAACGAATTGGGCTATGTGATGAACGCGGTGCGCACCATTCGCCGCGAGCTGAAAGGCGAAGTGCCGTTGATTGGCTTCTCCGGCAGCCCATGGACGCTGGCGACCTATATGGTGGAAGGCGGCAGCAGCAAAGCGTTTACCGTGATCAAAAAAATGATGTACGCCGAGCCGCATACGCTGCACGCGCTGCTCGATAAGCTGGCGCAGAGCGTCACGCTGTACCTGAACGCGCAGATCCGCGCTGGCGCGCAATCAGTGATGATTTTTGATACCTGGGGCGGCGTGCTGACCGGGCGCGATTATCAGCAGTTCTCGCTCTATTACATGCATAAAATCGTTGATGGCCTGCTGCGTGAAAACGAAGGGTGCCGCGTGCCGGTAACACTGTTTACTAAAGGCGGTGGGCAGTGGCTGGAAGCGATGGCGGAAACCGGTTGTGATGCGCTGGGCCTGGACTGGACCACCGATATCGCCGATGCGCGTCGTCGCGTGGGCCATAAAGTCGCTCTGCAAGGCAACATGGATCCTTCCATGCTGTATGCGCCGCACGCGCGCATCGAAGAGGAAGTTGCCACCATTCTGGCGGGCTTTGGCAAAGGCGAAGGCCACGTGTTTAACCTCGGTCACGGTATTCATCAGGATGTCGCGCCGGAACATGCAGGAGTCTTTGTCGAGGCGGTACACCGTCTGTCGGCCGCCTGGCATCAGTAAGGAGGACGTATGGATCTCGCGTCATTACGCGCACAGCAACTTGAACTGGCGTCTTCGGTGATCTATGAGGATCGCCTGGATACGGATCCTCCCCGACTGATCGGCGGTGCCGATGTCGGGTTTGAGCAAGGCGGCGAACTGACGCGGGCTGCGATGGTGCTCCTTGCCTGGCCATCGCTAGAGCTTGTCGAATATCAGGTGGCGCGCATCGCCACCACCATGCCCTATATTCCGGGCTTTCTCTCCTTTCGCGAATATCCTGCGCTGCTGGCGGCGTGGCAACAACTGTCGCAAAAGCCGGATCTGCTGTTTGTTGACGGGCACGGCATTTCGCATCCGCGCCGTCTGGGGGTCGCCAGCCACTTTGGGCTGCTGGTGGATGTGCCGACGATTGGCGTGGCGAAAAAACGGCTGTGCGGCAAGTTTGAGCCTCTTGCCGATGAGCCAGGAGCGCTGGCGCCGCTACAGGATAAAGGCGAGAAGCTGGCATGGGTATGGCGCAGTAAAGCGCGCTGCAATCCACTGTTTATCACGACCGGGCATCGTGTCAGCCAGGATAGCGCATTGGCGTGGGTGCAGCGCTGCATGAAGGGTTACCGGCTACCGGAGCCGACGCGCTGGGCGGATGCGGTGGCGTCCGGGCGGCCTGCGTTTTCGCGTTGGCAGGAAATCCAGCGCAATATCAGGTAAACTGCCGCCATTACTGATATTGAGAAACAACCATGTTACAAAACCCAATTCACCTGCGTTTGGAGCGGCTGGAAGGCTGGCAGCACGTTGTCTTTATGGCGTGTCTGTGCGAGCGCATGTATCCCAATTACGCCATGTTCTGCCAGCAGACGGAGTTTGGCGACGCGCAACTTTATCGCCGTATCCTCGACTTAGTCTGGGAAACGCAGATCGTTAAAGATGCGAAAGTGAATTTCGACAGCCAGCTTGAGAAGCTGGAAGAGGCGATTCCGGCTGCCGATGATTACGATCTGTACGGCGTTTACCCGGCGATTGATGCCTGCGTAGCATTGAGCGAACTGGTTCATTCTCGCCTGAGTGGTGAAACGCTGGAGCATGCGGTTGAAGTCAGCAAGACGTCTATCACCACCGTTGCGATGCTGGAAATGACCCATGCGGGTCGTGAAATGACTGACGAAGAGTTGCGACTAAACCCCGCCGTTGAGCAGGAATGGGATATTCAGTGGGAAATTTTCCGTCTTTTGGCGGCCTGTGAAGCACGTGATATTGAACTGATTAAAGGGCTACGCGCAGACCTGCGTGAGGCTGGCGACAGCAATATTGGTATAAATTTGCAGCAATGAGGCAATAAAACGTGATTTAGGGCCAGTTTTGTCGCGCCGGAAGGCTTCCCTTCCTACCCCCGTCTGGTCTACATTTGGGGGGCGAAAAAAAGTGGCTATCGGTGCGTGTATGCAGGAGAGTGCTTTTGAGGCATTTCCGTCGCACTCGATGCTTAGCAAGCGATAAACACATTGAAAGGATAACTTATGAATAAGACTCAACTGATTGATGTAATTGCAGACAAGGCTGATCTGTCTAAAGCGCAGGCAAAAGCTGCACTGGAATCCACACTGGCTGCAATTACTGAGTCTCTGAAAGAAGGCGATGCGGTACAACTGGTTGGTTTCGGCACCTTCAAAGTGAACCACCGCGCTGAGCGTACTGGCCGCAACCCGCAGACCGGCAAAGAAATCAAAATCGCTGCCGCTAACGTGCCAGCATTTGTTTCTGGTAAGGCACTGAAAGACTCTGTTAAGTAAGACAGCGTGCCAGTGAACGGTTTTATCGAAGGGGCGGTTTCGCCCCTTTTGTCATCCTGGCGTCGCTCATTGACGTTGGCTGGCGCACTGTTGCTGACGGCCTGTAGCCACGATACTTCCTTGCCCCCGTTCACCGCCAGCGGTTTTGCGGACGATCAGGGCGCGGTGCGGATCTGGCGTAAAGATTCCGGCGGTGAGACGCATCTGCTCTCCGCTTTTAGTCCGTGGCATCACGGCAACACTTCCCTCAGCGAATACCGCTGGCAAGGTGATACCTTAACCCTTGTCGAACTCAATATTTATAGCCAGCCGCCTGAGCATGTACGCGTGCGTTTTGACGATCGCGGTGAGCTGAGCTTTATGCAGCGTGAGGTCAATGGGCAGAAGCAGCAGCTCTCCAGCGACCAGATTGCGCTGTATCGTTACCGGGCTAAACAGATCCGCCAGACCAGCGATGCGCTGCGCCAGGGGCGTGTGGTGCTGCGTCAGGGACGCTGGCAGGCTAATCGCACCGTTCAGACCTGTGAAGGCAAGACGGTGAAACCGGATCTCGACAGTCAGGCGATAAGCCATATCGAGCGCCGCCAGAGCCACTCCTCGGTGGCGTTGAGCGTGGCATGGCTGGAGGCGCCGGAAGGGGCACAGCTGCTACTGGTGGCGAATGAAGATTTCTGTACCTGGCAGCCGAAGGAGAAAACCTTTTAAATCTGGCGCGGTTTACCAGTGCCCCATGCCTCCCATATGACCGCCACCACCGCATCCGCTATAGCCCATACCGCCTCGCGGTACGCCTGCCTGTGCCAGCGCGAGATCGCGTTTAACACGGCTTTCGTCCAGCGACTGGTTTAACGACGCCATCTCTTTGGCAACTGCGTTGATTTTGTTGCTGTCCGGTGTGCTGGCGGTGAGCAGCGCGTTATATTCATAGCGTTTAGACGCCAACTGCTGGCGCAGCGCGCTGGTTTGCGTGTAGTAGTCATCATGGATTTTTTGCGCCGCAGTCTGCTGCTCTGTGGTTAACGTGCTGGCGCCCTGCTGCCACATGCCGCCGTGATTGCCCCAGCCGTCTCTGGCGAGAGCGGAAGTGGAACCCATCGCCATCAGCGCCATCGCAACCAGTGCCAGTCCAATCTGTTTATTTTGTTTCATGTTGATTCTCCAGTTTGTTGTCTCACTACCGGTATTGCATCTTCCGTGCCAGCGGTTAAAACCACTGTCTGCGGGCGCAGGAGCGCGGCGACAGCGGTGAATGCGAGTAAAAATGACCCGTCGGGTTGTTACTGCGGGTCATTTTTACCCGCATGGGCATCATGTTCTTGTCCGGGGGCAGGGTTAACAGGAGGAAAAGGTGGCATGATTTCTGCTCATGATTCCTACTCAGAAAAAGGAATCGACATAGCAAAGGATGTTTGGATGCGCATGATACGTCTACATAAGGACAGCGCGGCACGTTGGCTTAGCGGTGTATTGCCTGCCGTGGTGCTCCTGCTGGTGGCACTGTTCTCGGTGATGGTGATTCGGGACTATGGACGGGAGAGCGCCGCCGCCCGTCAGACGCTGCTGGAAAAAGGCAACGTGCTGATTCGCGCGCTGGAGTCTGGCTCGCGCGTCGGCATGGGCATGCGTATGCACCACGCGCAGCAGCAGACGCTGCTGGAAGAGATGGCGGGCCAACCGGGCGTGCTGTGGTTTGCGCTAACGGATGCCAGAGGTAACATTATCACCCACAGCGACCCTGCTCAGGTAGGTAAACCGCTGTATTCGCCGGACGAGATGCGTGCGCTGGCTGTGGATGAACAGGAGCGCTGGCGGAGCATTAGCGTTGCCAGAGGGGAGGCTGAGCCGACGCCTGCGCTGGAGATCTACCGGGAGTTTCAGCCGCTTCATGCGTCGGGCAAACATGCAATGCCGCGCTGTAATGCCGTTCTGCCTCCTGACGTCGGCCATCAGGCTATCTTTATCGCCTTTGATGCCCGTGAGCTGGTGACCGTCCAGGCGCGCGAATGGCGTAATACGCTGATCATGCTCTTCGCGCTGGCTGCTGTGCTGCTAGCGACGATACTGACCTTTTTTTGGTACCGGCGCTACCAACGCTCTCGACTGCAATTGCAGGAGGCGATGAACCGCAAAGAGAGGCTGGTGGCGCTCGGGCATCTGGCGGCCGGGGTCGCGCACGAGATCCGCAACCCGCTCTCGTCCATTAAGGGGATCGCGAAGTACTTTGCTGAGCGAACGCCACAGGGCGGTGAATCACACGAACTGGCTCAGGTGATGGCCAAAGAAGCTGACAGGTTAAACCGGGTGGTGAGCGAACTGCTGGAGCTAGTGAAACCGGCGCATCTGGCTCTGCAGTCGGTCAATCTGAACGACGTCATCTCGCACTCGCTGCAACTGGTGAGCCAGGATGCGCAAAGCCGGGAGATTGCGCTGCACTTTGCTCCCAACGCCAGCTTGTGCCGGGTGGAGGCCGATCCGGACAGACTGACGCAGGTGTTGCTGAATCTCTATCTGAATGCCATTCATGCGATCGGACGTCAGGGGACGATTCAGGTCGAGGCCTGCGAATGTGACGGGCAGCGGGTGAAAATTGTGGTTCGCGATAGTGGTAAAGGCATTGCGCCCGAGCAACTGCAGGCGATTTTTACGCCGTACTTCACGACAAAAGCCGACGGAACGGGGTTAGGGTTAGCTGTGGTGCAAAACATCATCGAACAGCACGGCGGAACCATTCAGGCGACAAGCGTTGCCGGAAACGGGGCAGTATTTACCCTCTGTCTGCCAGTGAAAGTAAAACAGCAGAAGGACTTACAGGGATGAGCAACGTGAACATCGACGTGCTGGTGGTAGATGATGATGTCAGCCACTGCACAATTTTACAGGCGCTGCTGCGCGGCTGGGGCTATCAGGTTGCGCTTGCCAATAGCGGCAAAGAGGCGTTGTGCCAGGTGCGCGAACACGTTTTTGACGTGGTGCTCTGCGACGTGCGGATGGCGGAAATGGACGGTATTGATACGCTCAAAGAGATTAAGATGCTGAATCCGGCGATCCCTGTGCTGATCATGACCGCTTACTCCAGCGTTGAAACCGCGGTGGAGGCGATAAAAAGCGGCGCGCTGGATTACCTCATCAAACCGCTGGATTTTGACCGCTTGCAGGAAAGGTTAGCGCTTGCACTTGCGCATACCCGTGAGGTAGGGGGCGAGTCGTCCCCTGTTTCGGCGTCGCAGTTCGGTATGGTTGGCCGCAGCCCGGCGATGCAGCATTTACTCAATGATATCGCGATGGTTGCGCCTTCGGACGCAACGGTAATGATTCATGGCGACTCCGGCACCGGTAAAGAGTTGGTTGCACGGGCGCTGCATGCCAGCAGCGCCCGTGCCGACAAACCTCTGGTGACGCTGAACTGTGCGGCGCTCAATGAATCCCTGCTGGAGTCAGAGCTGTTCGGCCATGAAAAGGGGGCATTTACCGGCGCGGACAAGCGTCGGGAGGGACGCTTTGTCGAGGCGGACGGCGGTACGCTGTTTCTCGATGAGATTGGCGATATTTCGCCACTGATGCAGGTCCGGCTTCTGCGGGCCATTCAGGAACGAGAAGTGCAGCGTGTCGGCAGTAATCAGACGATTTCCGTCGATGTCAGGCTTATCGCCGCCACGCACCGCGATTTGGCGCAGGAGGTGAGCGCCGGACGCTTTCGTCAGGATCTCTACTACCGGCTGAATGTGGTGACTATCGAGATGCCGTCGTTACGCCAGCGCCGCGAAGATATCCCACTGCTGGCGGAGCACTTTCTGCAGCGCTACGCCGGGCGCAACCGCAAAGGGGTGAAAGGGTTTACGCCACAGGCAATGGATCTGCTGATTCATTACGACTGGCCGGGCAATATTCGCGAGCTGGAAAACGCCATCGAGCGGGCTGTCGTTCTGCTGACCGGAGAGTTCGTCTCTGAACGCGAACTACCGCTGGCGATTGCTACCACACCGATAAAAACCTTGCAGGGACATGATATCCAGCCGCTGGTGGAGGTGGAGAAAGAAGTTATACAGGCGGCGCTGGAGAAAACGGGCGGCAACAAAACCGAAGCCGCCCGTCAGTTGGGGATCACGCGCAAAACGCTGTTGGCAAAACTGTCGCGTTAGTGCTGCTCGCGCGCGATGGCGCGATAGCCGATATCCTTGCGGCTAAAGCTGCCATCCCAGTGAATATTGGTCATCAACTGATAGGCGCGTTGCTGAGCTTCGGCAACGCTGTTACCCAGCGCAGTAACGCAGAGTACGCGGCCGCCGTTGGTCAGCACCTGGTCGTCGCTGGAGAGTTTAGTGCCCGCGTGGAACACTTTACCATCTGCCACTTCTTCCACCGGCAGGCCGTGGATCACATCGTCCTTGCTGTAGTCACCCGGATAACCACCGGCAGCTATCACCACGCCCAGAGACGCGCGTTCATCCCACTCTGAGGTTTTCTCGTCAAGCTTGCCTTCGCAGGCGGCAAGGCACAGTTCAACCAGGTCTGACTGCATGCGCATCATGATCGGTTGCGTTTCCGGATCGCCAAAGCGGCAGTTGAACTCAATCACTTTCGGATTGCCCTGTTTGTCAATCATCAGACCGGCATACAGGAAACCGGTGTAAGTATTGCCTTCCGCCGCCATACCGCGCACAGTCGGCCATATAATGCGTTCCATCGTACGTTGATGCACGTCATCGGTGACGACTGGCGCAGGCGAGTAGGCGCCCATCCCGCCAGTGTTCGGCCCTGTATCGCCATCACCCACTCGTTTGTGATCCTGGCTAGTGGCCATCGGCAGAACATGCTCGCCATCAACCATGACGATAAAACTGGCTTCTTCACCGTCGAGAAACTCTTCAATAACGATACGGTGGCCAGCGTTGCCAAAAGCATTACCTGCCAGCATATCGTTCACCGCCGCTTCGGCTTCTTCCAGCGTCATGGCGACAATCACGCCTTTACCCGCAGCCAGACCGTCCGCTTTAATGACGATTGGCGCGCCTTTCTCACGTAGGTACGCTAGCGCCGGTTCAATCTCGGTGAAGTTCTGGTATTCCGCCGTCGGGATCTTATGGCGTGCCAGGAAGTCTTTGGTGAAGGCTTTCGAGCCTTCGAGTTGCGCGGCGCCCTGTGTTGGACCAAAAATTTTCAGGCCAGCGGTGCGAAAGGCGTCTACTACGCCAATAACCAGCGGTGCTTCCGGGCCAACGATGGTCAGATCGATTTTCTCGTTCTGCGCAAAGCTGAGCAGCGCCGGAATATCGGTAACGCCAATCGCCACATTTTGCAGCGCCGGTTCCAACGCGGTACCGGCATTGCCCGGTGCAACAAAAACGGTATCGACCAGCGGCGACTGCGCCGCTTTCCAGGCCAGCGCGTGTTCGCGCCCGCCGTTACCAATTACTAATACTTTCATTGTCTGCTCCGTGGATTAATGGCGGAAGTGACGCATATCGGTAAAGATCATAGCAATGCCGTGTTCATCGGCAGCGGCAATCACTTCGTCATCGCGGATGGAGCCACCCGGTTGGATCACGCAGGTCACGCCAACAGCGGCAGCGGCATCAATACCATCGCGGAACGGGAAGAATGCGTCAGACGCCATCGCAGAACCTTTCACTTCCAGCCCTTCGTCGCCGGCTTTGATCCCGGCGATCTTCGCCGAGTAGACGCGGCTCATCTGGCCAGCACCAATACCGATGGTCATATTCTCTTTCGCATAAACGATAGCGTTGGATTTCACGAATTTCGCTACCTTCCAGCAGAACAGCGCATCACGCAGCTCTTGCTCCGTCGGTTGGCGCTTGCTAACAACGCGCAGTTCGTTGTTGCTGACCATGCCCAGATCGCGATCCTGAACCAGCAACCCGCCATTGACGCGTTTAAAGTCGAGCCCAGGCACGCGTTGCGACCACTCGCCGCAAACCAGTACGCGGACATTCTGTTTGGCTGCCGTGATTTTCAGCGCTTCTTCTGTCGCAGACGGCGCGATGATCACTTCCACAAACTGGCGGGAGATGATCGCTTGCGCGGTGGCGGCATCTAGCTCGCGGTTAAAAGCGATGATGCCGCCGAATGCGGAGGTCGGATCGGTTTTGTATGCGCGATCGTAAGCCGCAAGAATGGATCCGCTAACTGCCACGCCGCAAGGGTTTGCATGCTTAACGATAACGCAGGCAGGCTCGCTGAACTCTTTCACACACTCCAGCGCCGCATCGGTATCCGCGATGTTGTTATAAGAAAGCGCTTTACCCTGCAACTGCTGCGCGGTAGCCACAGAAGCCTCTTTCACTTTTTCTTCTATATAGAAGGCAGCTTGCTGGTGGCTGTTCTCACCGTAGCGCATATCCTGTTTCTTGATGAAGTTCAGGTTTAGGGTACGCGGGAAGCGGCCTGATGGCTCTTTGCTTTCACCGTGATAGGCCGGAACCAGGCTACCAAAGTAGTTGGCGATCATGCTGTCGTAAGCGGCGGTGTGTTCAAAGGCTTTAATGGCCAGATCGAAACGGGTTTCTAACGTCAGCGAGCCTTCGTTCGCATCCATCTCATTAATGATGGTGCTGTAGTCGCTGCTTTTTACTACGATGGCAACATCTTTATGGTTCTTCGCCGCAGAGCGCACCATCGTTGGGCCGCCGATATCGATGTTTTCTACTGCATCTTCCAGCGAGCAACCTTCACGGGCGACGGTTTGGGCGAACGGATAAAGGTTAACAACAACCATATCGATTGGCGAGATCGCATGTTCTGCCATGATCGCGTCATCCAGGCCGCGACGACCGAGGATCCCGCCGTGTACTTTTGGGTGCAGGGTTTTTACGCGTCCATCCATCATTTCCGGGAAACCGGTGTAGTCGGAGACTTCAGTCACCGGCAGACCTTTATCTGCCAGCAGATGAGCGGTTCCGCCAGTAGAGAGCAGTTCTACGCCACGCTGAGAGAGCGCCTGTGCGAATTCGACAATACCGGCCTTGTCAGAAACACTGAGCAATGCGCGGCGGACTGGACGACGTTGTTGCATGGTAAATCCCCTGGGTTTGACTTGAACAGAGAGCATTAGATGAATTTTTGGATCTTTTACGATCCCAAAACTTAGCTAATACCCCATGTGACGCTCATGATTTTTGCGCGGGCATTGTAACGAAAACGTTTGCGTAGCGCTCGCGAATTTTTAGCCTTTTGCAGGATTGTGGATAAGTCTGTGTGTAAATGGGTATAAAGCCGTGTTTTGCTGTGGAATGCAGCGATCAGTCATTTTTATGTCATTTTTCTATTGCGGGGTGCGGAGAACTCCCTATAATGCGCCTCCATCGACACGGCGGATGTGAATCACTTCACACAAACAGCCGGGCCGGTTGAAGAGAAAAATCCTGAAAATCAGGGTTGACTCTGAAAGAGGAAAGCGTAATATACGCCA
>Ga0316602_10000288_pt1 | contig 37356 bp, 32 predicted proteins | sample OWC_soil_day10_C_FD_203103 | JGI IMG/M metagenome (GOLD analysis project Ga0316602, IMG submission 203103) | Wetland soil microbial communities from Old Woman Creek delta, Ohio, United States - OWC_soil_day10_CT | ecosystem: Environmental > Terrestrial > Soil > Wetlands | place: USA: Ohio... | reverse complement strand
GTTCCGGACAGCAGCCGATAAATCGAACCGATCAGCAGGATGCCCATCCCGACGCTGCAGAAAAGGCAGGCCAGATAGACGACACCCAGCGGAATTTCCGAGATCGGCGCGATATTGACCATGTTGATCTTGACGATCTGCCAGCCGCCGATGGTCAGCAGCACGCAGCACGCCAGAACGGTGAGGTCACTGACCAGCTTGCAGATTTTCTTGCCGGCCAGCGGCAGCATCTTGGTCAGCGTATGCACGCCGAGGTGGCCGTTGTCGCGCAACATCAGCACCGAACCGAGGAAAACCATCCAGACGAACAGGAAGCGCGAAACTTCTTCGGAAAAAGTAATCCCCGAATTGAATCCGTAGCGCAAGACCACGTTGCCAAAAACCAGAATCACCATAAGGCCGAGAATGGCTATCAATACCCACTCCAGGCTACGGACCAATATGCGTGTGAACATGCTTTCCCCTCTTGCCAGAACTTACCAAAGCTGCCCGCCTTTTCCATCGGGAAAAGTGGGCAGCGTTTCGACCGACGACCTGCAATCCATATTCCAAAGACTGGATGCTTCTTGTTGTTTTCAAATCATGTTGAGTCATATGTCTTGTGACACATAATACAACATGAATTTTCGTTTGCATAGTTTTTGCCAACAGAGCAATCGACGCACGCAATACGCCTGTCTGTTGAGTCAAGTGCCCACTTCAGCGGCAAATTGATTTGCTGCCAGGGATCGGCGGCAACCACCAAGACCGGCCGTAACCGTGGCGCTTTCAAGGCCAGAGGCGCGTTACGGTACAGGGGGCCGGCGGGCGTTAGCGCGGGTCTGGCGTGCAGCAGAATCCGATCTGGCCGTGCTGGAGAATGCTGCGGATGGCTTTGGCCGGGAAGCGCTGCAGCGGTCGCGATCGGCAGGATCTTCATGCCCACGCGGCCGGTCGCTGCGGAATCGATGTGGCCGATGGCTCTTGGTGCTAATCGGAGCGGAGGCTTGCTTGGGGTGTCGCTGGAGGGCGGCTGGCAAGCGCGAAAGCGCGACGTGCTGCCTTTTGTGGGCGGCACTTTTCGCCAAAAAAAACGGCGGACCTTTGCGGTCCGCCGGGCTGAGGCAAGCGATTAGTCTTCTGGCGTTTCCGGTCGCTCGCGTCCGACGGCTCTTCGATGCCGTCTAGAGAAAGAAACCGAGCGGCGTCAACTAGATGCCGAGTTGCTGCTTGAGCGTTTCGCCGAGGCGAATCATGTGTTGCATATTGGCCTGAAAATGCGCCGAGTAGTAGTTGCCGGCTTCACGGGTGCGGCTGGCGACGGTCTTGAAATTGCCGATCGACAGCTGGTAGTCCTTGGCGCAGATCGGGTAGTCGAGGTGCTCGGCGAGCGATGCGGTCGACAGGTAGTCGGAAACGACGATCGCTTTTTCCGGCTGCGTCTTCCAGTTTTCGCAGAGCCAGACGTAGAGCTCGGGGTGGAAGTTGGTCATCACCCCGCTGTAGCCGTGCGCGCCGGCTTGCAGCGAGGCGAGCAGGGTCTGGCCGTTGGCGTTGGCGATATGCAGGCGGCTGCCCTTGATCAATGCCAGGCGACGGCGGATCGTCTCGATCTGGCAGCAGGTGTCCTTGATGAAGGTGTAGCGGCCGCTTTGCGCGCACCAGCTCACCACCGCGTCGGAAAGCAGACGCTTGTAGGGATGCGGGCATTCGTAAATGCCCAGGCCGACCTTGTCGGTGATCGCCGCGGTGATCTTCTTGAGGTTGGCAAGCACCACGTCGTCGCTTTCGCTGGGCATGGCAAAGCGGTTGCTGATCATGATCACGCTATCGACGCCAGTTTCGGCCATCTTGCCGAGCTGGTCGATCTGTTGCGTCAGGCCGCAGGCAGTGTGGCCCGAAGCGACGACCGGAACGCGTCCGGCGACGTGATCGAGAACGAAGCGAGTCAGTTGCAGCGATTCTTCTTCGGAGAGAAAGAACATCTCGCTCGACTGGCAGTTGGCAAACAGGCCATGAACGCCGGCAGCGATATACCAGTCGATCAGTTTCTTGAGCGATTCCCAGTCGATTTGCCGGTTCTCGTCAAAAGGGGTCAGCATAACCGGCCAAACGCCGCGGTAGGTGTCATCAACGCTCATTGCACAATCCTGTAAAGTGAAGCAGATCAATAATTGGACAACGGGGCGCCACGGGCGCCCCGCTGCAGAGGACTAAAGAAGTTTGTTGGCGTCACCGGCGACCAGCACCTGGACGTTCTGCGTCAGCGCCTGGGCGACGAAGGCGCGCAGCACGTCCTGCAGTTTGTCCTGCGCGACGTAGGCGACGGTGATGTGGTTGCTCTGGTGGCCGGCCATCAGATCGTCGCGCCCCATGCCGTCGAGCACGCAGTTGAGCAGCGGCCATTCGTAGCAGGTGGCGCGGCGGCGGCGCTCGAACTCGGCGGCTGGCAGCTCAACCGCGGTACCGGTGCCGATGTGCATGATCACCTGCGTTCCCTCGTAGTGCGCGCGCGCCCAGATCAGGCGGCCGGCCTTGCCTTGGCCGGTGATCGTCGAGCCGCCCTTGGGGAAATACATCGCCGGCTGGCGATAGCCGGTCGCTCCGGCGATGCCGCCCTTGAGGTGCTCGAAGGGCACCGATCCGGAGATTTCGAAATCCCAGTAAAAAGTGCCTTCGAACTCGCTGCCCCAGCGGATGTCGTGCAGCGTCGTTTCCGACGGCAGACCGAGCGAGTCGAGCAGGCGCCAGAGCATGGTCTGCGGAATCGCGGTGCCCATGTCGACTTCGTTGATGCAGGTGATCGGCTTGCCGGCGCGGATGATCTTGCCGGCCTCGTCGGGGATCGGGAAGCGTTCGGTCGAGCCGATCGCGCCTTCGGCGAAATCGGACGCTGCGCACGAATGCGCCAGGCCTTGCTGATATTGCACGCCGACCGCCGAGAGGCCGAAGCGCTCGGTGAAGCGCGCCATGGCGATCATCATCGCGCACTGTTCGAGCACCTGGTCGCGAGTGAGCTCCTTGGCCGGATCGCTGCCGAACTTGAACTTCATTCCGCGCGCTTCGTACCAGGCCAGGCACTGCTCGCGCAGCGCCGCCGGAACCTTGGCCATTTCGACCAGCAGTGCCGATTGCGACAGGCTTTCCATCGGCATGCCGATGTCGACCAGCGCTTTTTGCGGGAAGACGCCGTTGATCATGCCCATGCAGAAACTGTCGAACAGGCCGAGGATTTCCTTGTGCTGCAGCGAGTACTCGCCGACCTGGCGGCCGATCGCCCAGGCCGGCGTCGCCGACGCCGGATGCTTGGCGTCGACGGCGTGCAGGTACGACGTGTCGTGGGTGATAGCCCCGGTCTTGAGCCAGGACTCGAGGCCCTTGAAGAAGAACTCGTCGTCAAAATCGGTCGACCACAGGCGCGAGTAGCTCTTGCCCAGGCTGGTCAGCGTTCCGGCCATGCACAGCATGCCGACCAGGCCCGGCCAGGTGCCGTCGAAGTTGGCGAGCAGCAGGATCGGCCCGCGATGCTTGGCCAGGCTCGGCGCCAGATGGTGCGAGTATTGCCAGGCGGTGAGCAGAACGATCACCGGCGCGTCGGGGGCTATGGTCGCGAAGAGGTCGCTGCCCTCGCGCTGGCTGCTGATGAAGCCGTGGCCCTTGTCACCCTTGTAGAGGTGAGCGCGCTTGGCCGTATAGCCCAGGCGCGAGGACAACGCGGCGCCGAGTTTTTCTTCGTAGCGGTTCTGTACCGGCCAGCATTCGACATTGGCCGATTCGCGCAGGTCGGCGTTGGTAACCAGCAGCACTTCTTTGGCGCCGGCCTTGATCATCGGTTTGGATTCGGGAAGCTTGAGCGTGAGCATGTTTTTATACCTCGTGGCGGTGTGATCGGGAAAATGCGTGGGCGACTTGCTGGCTTACTGCCACGCAGCCATGGCGGAACGACAACGTTCCATGTCTTGATAAAGTTGCAGGTAGATCGCGTATTTGGCGTCGTGGAAAGCCTGGGTTGCCGGCCGCGCGGCGATGCTGCCGCCCGGGCGGACCATTTGGGCAGCGGCGTCGGGCAGCGAGGCGAAGGCGCCGCTGGCGACGGCGCCGAGCAGCGCGGCGCCCAGCGTGACGGCGTCCTCCTCGCTGACCAGATGGATCTCGCAGCCGGTGGCGTCGGCGTTTTCGCGCAGCCAGTAGGGGTTCTTGGTGCCGCCGCCGCACATCAGGATGCGTTCGATTTTATGCCCGGCCGCATTCATGCTCTCGACGATGTGGCGCGTGCCGTAAGCGAGCGCCTGCAGCGTCGCGAGGTAGAGCCGCGCCAGCGCGTCGCGGCCCTGCTCGAGCGTCAGACCGACGACCAGCCCGCGTGCTGCGGGATTGGCGCGTGGCGAGCGGTTGCCATGATGGTCGGAAAGCACGTGCAGATTGCGCGTCGGCCAAGGCTCGCGGGCTTCCAGGTCGGCCAGCCAGTCGTTGAGCACCGCGTAGATATTGCGATTTTCGCTCTTGGCGCTCGCCTGCAACTGCGGCCAGGCGTCGCTCTGTTGCAGCGTCCAGTCGAGCAGTGCGCCGGCCGCACTCTGGCCGCCTTCGTTGAGCCAGTAGCCGGGCAGCATGGCGCCGAAGTAGGGTCCCCAGACGCCGGGTACCATCACCGGGTCGGGGCTGACGACCATGTGGCAGTTGGACGTGCCGCCGATGATCGCCAGGCTGCCCTGCGGTGCGGTGCTGACCAGTGCCAGACCGCCGGCATGGGCGTCGATGATTCCGGTGGCGACGACGATTCCGGCCGGCAGACCCATTTCGGCGGCAGCGCGTGCGCTTAGCTGGCCGGCGGCAGAGCCCAGCGGCAGCACTTGCGGCGGGATCTTGGCAGTGAGGTCGGTGAGGCCGACCGCGTCAAGCAGCTTGGCGCTGAAGCGGTTCTCGTGCGCCAGGTAATTCCACTTGCAGGTCAGCGTGCACACGCTCGCCACGTCGGCGTCGCTGGCGCGCCAGACCAGATAATCGGCGAGGTCGAAATAGCGCCAGGTCGCAGCATAGCGCTCGGGGAAATTCTGCTTGAGCCAGAGCGTCTTGGGTAGCTCCATTTCGATGCTTATTTCGCCGCCGACGTAGGCCAGCGCTTCGTCGCCGGTCGCATTGAGCGCCGCCGTCTGCGTCGCTGCGCGGTGGTCCATCCACATGATGATGTCGCTCTCGGGGTTGCCGTCCTCGGCGACCGAGATGCCTTGTCCGTCCTTGCCGACGGCGACCAGCGAGCAGGTGGCGTCGACGCCGACGGCGGCGACCATCGCCGCGTTGACGCCGGGCGAGCCGACGGCTTCACGCACCGCAGCGCAAATCTGCGCCCAGATGTCTGCCGACGATTGTTCGACGTAGAGCGGACGCGGGTGAAACTGCTTGATGGCACGAACGGCAAAAGCCAGGCGCTGGCCGGCCGAATCGAAAATCCCGGCGCGAACGCTGGCCGAACCCACATCAATTCCCAAGAACAAGCGGCTGTCCATATCCTCTCGACCCATTAGCTAATTCGAGTTAGCAATATAGCCAAAGCGGCCAATTTATACAAGTGGGGGGCTTGCTGCAGAAATGAAAAAGCCTCCGGTAAAGGAGGCTTTCGGCGAATCCAAAGTGCTCAGCGGCAGCGCTTAGAGGCCCAGCAGGCTGGTATGGATCTTGACCACGGCCTTGCGGATCTTGCTCTTTTCCTTGACCGCGAGGCAAGGGCGGTGCAGTTCCTTGGGCATGAAGACGGCAAAAGCGCCCGGCTCGATGTCCATGAAAAACTCGTTGGCCGGTGCCGGGTAGAAGGCGATGTCGCCGCTTTCCAGGCGGTCCTCGGTGGCTTTGAGATTGGCTTGCGGCAGCGAGAAACCATAGCGTTCGGCGCCGGTGAGCGGAATCTGAATGTCTGCGTAGTTGTGATGGGCTTCGCTCTTGCTTTCGTCAAAGCTGCGCGTTTCGACGTCCTGGATCAGATAGAAAAGCTTGTCGCCTTCGAGTTCATAGCGGCCGGCTTCGACCTTGGACAGGTCGAGCTTTTGCAAGGCATCGATAGCGCGCACGACGGCGGCGGGTAATACGGATTTTTGCTTGGCGACATCAGCTAACAGACCAACGATCATGATTACACTCCTTTGAAAAACCCGATGATACGTTCCCTTTGCACGGCAGGCAAAGGCCGGTCGGTGCATCAAGGTCGCAATGGTCGGAGCCGGTCGCGTCGCTGATCGATAAAAAAGCCGCCCAGGTAGCCTGGGCGGATTTTCATGAAGTCAGGCGAATCAGTTGGCCGTCAGAGGCGCCAGGCTGGTGCGCATTTTCTGCATGGCCTTGGCTTCGATCTGGCGGATCCGTTCGGCGGAAACGCCGAATTCGGCGGCCAAGTCGTGTAGCGTTGCCGGATCGTCGCTGAGCCAGCGCGCTTCGACGATGCGCCGACTGCGCTCGTCGAGGTCGCTGAGCGCGGCTTGCAATCCCGCGCCTTGCAGATGATCGCGAGCGCGTGACTCGAGCACCCGCGACGGTTCGCTGCGGTTGTCCTGCAGATAGGCAATCGGAGCGAAGACGTCGTCGTCATCGTTGTTCGACTCGAACGCCAGATCGTGCCCGGACAAGCGGGTTTCCATCTCGACGACTTCTTCTTCCTTGACGCTCAGTTGATGCGCGATATCCGCCACCTGCGTCGGCGTCAGCGCTTCGCTGCCCGGTTTCATGCTGCGCAGGTTGAAGAACAGCTTGCGCTGGGCCTTGGTCGTCGCCACCCTGACCATGCGCCAGTTCTTGAGCACGTACTCATGGATTTCGGCCTTGATCCAGTGCATCGCAAAGGACACCAGACGCACGCCGTGCGAAGGGTCGAAGCGCTTGACCGCCTTCATCAAGCCGATGTTGCCTTCCTGAATCAGATCGGCGTGCGGCAGACCGTAGCCGAGGTAACCACGGGCAATCGAAATCACCAGTCGTAGATGCGAAAGTACCAACTGGCGCGCCGCCTCGACATCATCTTCTTCACGAAAGCGCTTCGCCAGCCGGAACTCATCTTCCTGGCTCAGAATCGGAAAATGCTTCGCCGCCTGAATGTAGGCGTCGATATTGCCTACCGCAGAGATTGTCGGGAAAGTCAAAGCTTGCGTCATTTGTATTCACACCTCCTAATCAAGGTTGGTGCTGCGATTTTAGCACTCATGCGATGAGAGTGCTAAAGGTGCTAAAGGTTTCTTGTATCGGTGTGTAATCCTGACAATTAAAGTCGAAAACTGGTCATTAAAGTCGCAAACTCGACAATATAGTCGAAAACTCCTGGCGGCCGGGACGGCGGTTGGAGCGACCGAAGTGCTCAGTGGTCTCGACTTGTAACTCGAACTGACAAGAAGCAAGGAGTGATCGTGCTGACGAAAGCTGAAAGAAGAGCGAGGATTCTTCGTGCCGCGGAGATCTTCCGCCGCCATGGAGTGACACAAGACGAGGTGGGGGCCGTTGTTGGGGCGAGCCAGCCTCATGTAAGTCGCGTGCTCCATGGAAATCTATCGCGCGCGACGAGACTGTCGGAAGAGATTTGCCTCTATGCGGAGCGTCTCGAGGATGGCGGCGTGACCTTGGAAGCTGTGCGCTCCAACGACGACCTTATCGAGGCGCTCCGCGTGACTTGGGATGGCAGTTCGGCACACGCGTGGGCCCTAGCATCAGTCATCCGATCGCTGGCGGTCCTGAAACGATAGAGCGGTCGAAGGCGGCGGGATATCGGCAAAAACGGCCATACGGAAGTTAGCAACAATCAGTCAGGAAACCGGTTAAGGACAGCCGTTTCGCGTCCAATTATGGGCCTAATGCAGTAACAGGATTACACTGGCTTCCGGAAATATACGGGTGTCAAGTTTCGCGGAGCCGAGTATGCCGATCAATCTTACGGCGTTTAACGTTCAGAAGGAATGGGAGGGTTGCACGTGGTGCGTGCCCTCAGTTGATGAGCTTGCAAGCGCCATCGCAATCATCGCGGTGGGCCAAGCTCTACACGTCGCCAAAATCTTGCATGTCGCCGGCTTAGCACCGAAGCCCACCACCAAGGGCGCAGTCAAGGGGGCCATCAAGCTCCTCTCCTCATCCGGAAATATTGCGCACCGTGATGGCTGGATGTTCCAGGTCATGTCTTGGCTTGCTGCCCAGTTGCGCACCCCAGGTGCGCTGATGAACATGCCTCACATGATTCACGCCCACAAGGGTTTGGATGGGCTACAGGTGTCCATCGACGGAGCCGAGAAGGTCACTGCCGTCGTGCTCTTCGAGGACAAAGCGACGGAGAACCCTCGGTCAATGGTGCGCGACAAGGTGTGGCCGGAATTCAGGGAGTTCGAGATGGGAGAGAACGAACACCTTGTTACGGCCGAGGTGACTCTGCTCATAAAGGGTGCCGGGCATTCTGACCCGCAGCAGGCGGTGGCTGACATCATGTGGAAGCAGGTTCGTCGCTACCGTTTGAGTATTACGGACGAGCAGAGTACTGATCAGTCTCAGGCCAAGCTGTTCAAGGGGTACGAGAAGTGTGTGCCTGGCGGAGTGGAGCGCCGACGCGCCGAAGTCTTTGAAGTGATAGACCTTCGTAAGTGGATGGACGATTTAGCGAAAGTGGCCATCAAGAAGGCCGAGGCAATGGCAACTACCGACTGAGGACGACGCGTGTTTGATGACCCCACCTCGGAGCTCATACGCTCTGCTCCAGAACTGTCTGGCCTTGACCCTTACTCACTGCCCAAGGCGCTGACTAAAGCCTACGTCGAAATTGTTTCCGTGCGGCTGCGTCTCCGAAAAATGGCGGACGGAACATCCAACGCCGCTGACCTGTTGGAGACCCTACGGCCTGAACTGGACCAACTCAGGAAGATTGCGTTCGCCCAGGAGGCCATCGCTTCAGTAAGCCCTGAAGGCCCTCAGGGTCGCGGCGCGGCCTTCCTCGCGGCGACAGCGCACTATGTGACCTTGCAAGCGCAACGGCTTGTGAGTATGCCTGATCAGGATAACGTTGGCCCGCTCACGGTCGGAGGGATTGCGCCGGAGGTCTCTGCGACGCTCCTATTTCTTGCCGCAGGAGCTAGCCCCGACGCTGCTGAGATGTCGCGCCAGATTCAGGTTCCTGATGGATTGCCAACGGTGGAGCGCAGGCTCTTGCAGGACATCAAGCGGCTGGCGACCGGTGACCTGGACGCGCTGCTCGCTGACTCGACTGCGCCGGAAGTACCGTCGCTGGAAGGCAACTTAACGATGGCTGAAGTCGGAGCGAGCGCGCTGTATCTGATGGTGCTGCGTTGCATTCGTAGTATCGCTACTGAGGTGCTCAGACGTCCGGGCTATGAGCCATCACTACCCGAACTGGAGCGTGTCGAAGCCATGTGCACGCAGCCGGTCGTGCAATTTCTGGATCGACTTGGCAACAGCGCCTTCCCTGGGCCTCGCCACCTGGCGTCTCTGTTAAAGGCCGTGGGCCGCGAACTGCCGGCCGACAGCCTGGCCCGCCTAAAGGCACCGCCTGGTGTCGACGCATTGCTTTGGAATTCGGGCCTTGCGCATATTGCAAAGACTCGACCGTATCTTTGGGAAAATCACCGGGATGCCGTGGCTCAGGGCTACCTGCCCCCTGGGGTTTCGGCTGCCATCAGTTTCCCCACCGGTGCGGGGAAGTCAACATTGTCCGAGCTCAAGATTCTTTCGAACCTGTGCCAAGGGAAGGACACCATCTTTCTGGCGCCTACGCTGGCTCTTGTCGACCAAACTGCGCGCGCGCTTCAGAAGACCTTCCCTGAAGCTCAACTGAGCCGTGAACGGGCGAACGACAATCCATTCGACTTTAGCTTGGATACTCGACTGCCGCCGATGTCAGTGATGACGCCGGAGCGATGCTTGGCGTTGATGGGTTTTCAGCCAGAGCTCTTCAAGGACGTGGGTCTGCTCGTGTTCGACGAGTGTCATCTGCTGCACGCGGGCGTGAACGACCGCAGCCAGCGCGCAGTTGATGCGATGCTCTGCATTTTGAACCTCTCCACGCATGTGCCTGATGCAGACTATTTGTTGCTCTCGGCGATGATGAGCAACACCGAGGAAGTCGCGGCTTGGTTGGCTGACCTTACTGGTCGTAAATGCTTACCACTAAACATGGCGTGGAAGCCGACGCGGCAGGTGCGTGGATCCGTGGTCTTTCCGAGCGACCAAATCGCCGATCTGCGCAACAAGCTGGCGGCGAAGCGCCAAGAGTTGCTAGCTTCGGGCAAGCGGAATCCCGGGCCGCCGACGGCACTGAAGCGTGAACTTAAGGCGCGCCCGCTGGGGTTTCTGGGGCTGAAGTTCCGCTGGGACTCGATGCACCGAGAAGACTACGCGCTGCTCCCGCTCTCCGACAACGAGATGCTTCTCTCAGTGAATCCAACAACGTGGAATCTCACTCCGAATGCGAACAGCGTTGCCGCTGAGCTTGCGTCCCTCGCGTCCCGCAACGAGGGAATCAAGACGCTCATCTTTGCTCAGACCCGCCCGAACGCTATTAGCGCTCAAGAGAGTGCGGGTAAGCATCTTGGGGAAGCAAATATCGCCTTCACGGAGGAGGAGCAGCATCTGTACGGCCTGACGCTCGATGAACTAGGTGACGAGTCGGCGCTATACATTGACGCTGCGGATGGAAAGTCGGCACGGTGGCCGAGCCTTTGTCATCACGGACTGCTCCTGCCGACCGAGAGGCAACTGCACGAGTCGCTCTTCAAGCGTCCAGATGGCGTGTCCGTACTGGTTGCCACGTCGACGCTGGCACAGGGAATGAACCTGCCAAGCCATGTGGTCATCATTGCGGGCGACAGCAAGTTCGATGAGGAAAACAAGCAGCTCGCGCAGTTGAAAGCGCACGACCTACTTAACGCCGCCGGCCGCGCTGGACGGGCTGGGCAGAGTTCATACGGTCTGGTGCTGGTCATTCCCAGTAAGGTCGTGGACTTCAACGACTCCAAAAATCGGATTGCCGGTCACTGGAAGGACCTGCAAGGCATCTTCTCGCAGAGCGACCAATGCTTGGCTATAGAAGACCCACTTGAGGCCATCTTGGACCGCATCCAAGAACTTGGCGAGCATGCCGGAGGCGATGCAGCTTACCTCCTGCGCCGGCTTCCCATCTCGACACAGGCCACAGACGTCGATGGGCCGGCCAAGACGCTACTGAAGAAATCATTCGCGGCCTTCAAGCTAAGGAGGCAAGCGCAGGAAGAGCAATTGAACGACCGTATCAACCATGCACTTCGAGCGCGGGGGAAGCTTCAAGAGCTGGAAGAGGAACCCGATTGGGCCGACAAGATGGCTGCCAATTACGGGGCGCCGTCGGACATACTGCGCGAACTGAAGACTCGCCTCCAGACATTGCCTCCTTCCGGACGAACCACGCTGGACTGGTTCACGTGGACGGCGACGTGGCTGACCGACCGGCCCGTCCTCATCTCGCAGATGATTAGGCGCGAGAGCTTGGATGGTTTTATGGGCGAGTCCTTCAAGTTGATTGAGAGCGACAAGGAAAGAGGCAAGTTCGCCGTCAATTCCGTGCTCGCAGCGCTGAAGGCTTGGGTCAGCGGTCAAACGCTGGCGGAGATTCAGGAACTAAAGCCCACGGTCCGAAAGGCGAAGCACTTCGAACAAGCTCGCCGCTTTGTCCTGCGGGTTCTCCCGGAGATTGCTTACGTCTTCTCCCTCCCGGATCTTGTACGCCGACACCTTGCGGTGGAAGACCTCACGTTGGCCATGGATGAGCTTGCCTCGGTCGAACTTGAGAAGCTTGGAAGCTGCGTCCGTGAGGGCTACGATTCCGTTGAGAAGCTCGCGCTGGCGAAGGTTCGCGGCAGGAACGCCTCGCGTGTTCGCGTTCATCGTCAGTGGGAAGAGATGGAGTGGTGGATTGATCCGAGACGGAGCGACGAGACTTGGCAAGAATTGTTTAGCCGGGTCAAGTCCGGTACCCAGAGCTACGATAATGCTTGAGCTTGAGGCGCCATAAGGCACAGAGTTCGTCGGGCAACAGCCTTGATATGTGCCGCTGAGAGAATGTCAGAAATCTGTGACGAACCGGCCATTCTCACGAATCAACTCCATTGACAGCTTTGGCCGACGACTTGACGGCGAGTTTACGTAACGAACGCCTACATCTGATGAAAGACCGACCGTTGTAATTCAAAGCCGACCGTCCTCGCCCCAGCGAAAATCAGGCTGTAATGCGCTCGCTACCAGCGGCTCAGGCAAGGGATACCTGCAATTTCAGCCTGCTGGCTATTTCAAATAGCCCCCTGCAGAGCAAAATTCCAATCACAACCTAAGAATTTGGTTGTTACCACCGACTCCAACCCAAATAGTCTCAGCCAGACCAACAATGAGAAAAATCATCGGAAATTCGCGATTGCGATGAATTTTTCCCCACTCAGAAATATCCCATGCCGATGGCATTGGATTCATTTGCGGATGTGTATGCCACTCCCCAACATAGTCGATAGTGCCGTCGCTACCCATCCACTCCTTCGTAGCTATCGCTTGATGGTGTTGATCGTGACGGTCAAAGCGATATCGCGTTCGTCTATCCTTTGGCTGAGGCGTTGTGGCTTGAACTACATGCAAATGTATTCCCCGTCGATACCCCAAAAAAATACCACCTGCCTCCGGGGTGCTAGTTCCTTGTTGCTGGTAATCTGAAATCAAATCAATAACAACCCCTTCAATCAACACTTTCCCGTTCGGTTCATATGGATTAGTCCAGATCATTGCAGAGCGCATGCTGGGCATTCCTTCAGTTTAGAAATATCCTGATTCTTGACCCGACGAACATCGGCATTTTCGATACTTCTTGTACGGAACCGAGGGCTTGGATCGCCCTTCAACCAATCGATGATGCTATCTACAGCTAGCGCCGCTGCTTGCATTGGAGACGAGACTGCATAAGGTGTAAATGCCTGGCAGCCAACAGTTCCACGGATAGGTTCGTGATTTAGCACCGGAAAGCGTTCACTTCGGTGATGTTGATCATCGCTCGTTTTCAGACAGCGAAAACAACCAGCCCCACTACGATCCGCCCACAAGGATTGAACGCACTCCCCGTTACCCTTGACCCAGATATGCAGCAATGGATTCTTGCTCTGATGCTCAATGCGCAACCCGTTAAGTAGTTCGCTAACCGTTTCTTCGCCGGTCGCGTCTATCAGCAAATCGGCGCCAAACAGTTGAGGATGCTCCGTAGCGCTTTTCGGAACGGATTCAATCTTTGCCAGCGGAAACTCACGTAGCAGATGGTCTTTCAATGCATCAGCTTTGGGCTTGAACAACGAGGGGTAGCCCAATAAATGCCTGCCAAGGTTTTCCGGCTGGAGAGTGTCGGGATCAATTAGCGTCAGTGAACCTCTGCCGTGTCCTACCCCAAGGCGAACCAAGGATTGCGCCAAGAATGAACCAATTGCCCCGCATCCAACCAAAGTAATGCGCTTGTCCTTGAGGTCCGGAAAGCTGAGATTTCGACTGTGTACATAGCTGGGGCTGATATCTGTAATCGACAGTCGCAGTATGGTCCGATTGCCCCCTTTGCCATGGAGGTGCTGTTTGTAAAGCTTTGGAAAGCGCTTAGCCCCCAAACGCTTTACTTGATCGAGATCGAAACCAAACCCCAGCCAACCGATAGGCGTATCGATCGCGAAAGTTGCAAACGAGTATTCGAGGTAAGCACTCTCTCGCTCGAGAACACGTTGGATTCCGCCATACATGGTGCGATCCCACTGCTGCAGCCATGCAAAAAGCTCTTTGACGGTTTTGGGCATCGTCTCTGGAACCGCCGGGCGCATGGTTGTTTTGAACAACCAGCATTTGCAATTCGTACGCACGGCAGTTTGACCACCCAGTGCCTTGGCAAAAGCGGCCACTTCCGCAGGATCGCTGGCGATAACGGCCCGACGCGATCCATCAACGTCAAGAAGCGAATAACTCGCAGATACGGAATTTGGCGGAATACTTCCGATCAGAACGGGCCATGGCCATGGCGTCTGACCGAACTCCCAGTGGACAAGGAACTCATCCTGAATATCTTTCGACCGGTAATCTGGATCACTTGCTATCCGATCAAGAACTGCAGTCGCTTGTTGCAGGCATTGAGCTATAGCGGTTGCAGGATCATATCGATCCAGAACGACTGATCCTGGCGCGAAATAGCACAACCCTCCCGCCACACTCACATGTGGCATAAGTGGCGGGAGAAAATCAGGGGTATCGAGCAAAATAATGGCCGGGTAAGACTGGAAATCCCAGTCTCTAATTACCAGGCGCACACGCACGTCCCCCCTCTTGCATGGCAAAACCCCTTCAAACGATCGACGGCCAGCACGGTTACCAACGGAAGAAAACCCCCGTGCGGTCAGTAAACGCAGAGTTTCCCCCAATCGATCGTCACGCATTGGAGAACCTCAGCCCGCGCTCGTAGCCGGCACAACTGGCGGAACCACTTGCCTGGCCGGTACCGACCGGATTGATTCGGCACCGCTGTCGGCTTCGACCAAATCTGGGCGATTGGGTATCCGTTCCCCCAAATGCACCTGCACATGAGTGATCGCCTCGCTCTCTTGATGTACCGTCCGCATTCTTGCCTGCTGCAACGCTTCCGCTAACATCTCCGCCTTTCGGGAAGCAATTGACTTCTCTTCTGGCGACAGACGGCTATTGAAATCCTCTGAACCACCGTCGATGCCGGGTTCGCGCAACTCCTGCGTGATCGCTGCCGCAAGAATCCGAGCCGCCTTTTCAAGTGCCAGGTCATCCCGACCTCGTTGAGGCTCAAATGTCTGTGCAACGGCAATCATGATTGATACCGAGGTCGGGCCACCGCCATCACGCCAATGATGATCTCGCCATGCTTTGAGATAGCGGCACACTCGCCTCAACTGTTCTGTATGCTCCGCCACCTTGTCCCTGAACCAACGGGAAACAGCTTCAGGATCAGAGAACTTCCATTCTCCAGAGCGAGTGGCCATCACGATATCGTCCAGATCCTCCCAGAACTGCTCCGGCATCTCGCTGAAATCAACACTTTCTGACATCCACATGGAATCCATAGCAATAGTGCCAGAGCGTGCCGCAAGCGCAGCCTTTTCCATTACCTGGTTAAATTTTTGTTCAGGTGCTGCGTACAACGGAATGTCGATATGCGCCCAGAAGGCGACTTGGACGCGAATGCAGGTTGCCTTACCGGAGATGAGTTTCCAGCCATTTTTACGGCACAAATCCTCTAGCAGTTGCTCGACCAAGACAAAGTACGCCTTTGCCATCTCATGCGGCGGGCCATTTTCTTCCCAAACATGAACAGGCAGATAGACGCCAAAATCCCAATCAATCTCTTGGGGAGGCAGAGAGGCCGGCTGCACACAGGTGTTGTATGACCAAGACCCCTGCGTGCGGAATCGCGGAGATACTGCGGCGTCCATACCCAAGATTGCTGTCGTCGCTTCACGAATTCGGGGCCGCAAATGATCGCGAATCTCGTTTTTGCAGTCGACCAAGAATTTTCTCTGGTCAGGAGCCGGTTCGATACGATCACTGAAGACGTCTTGCTCGTCGGTGGCGTAGAACAGCTTGTTGAGTTTGAGCATGACAAATCCTTTCAGCGATTAGCGTTGTCGCCGTAGTAAAAAACCGGGTTAGTAGGGGCGTGGCTGAGAAATGACTGGCACTGTGCGTTGCCGACACATATTTTTGAACGTTCGGAAGCCGATCCAAGCAATACCTCCCGCGCCGCTTGGTCGACCTTGTCCAACGCAACAGAGCGTGCTCGCTGGTCGGTCAGATCATCATCTACATGTAAATAGCGATCACCACCCAATTGATGCTTCAGCATGAAGTCACTCAATGACTCCTGAACAGAGATTGAAAGCCCGAACAGCCGCTTCGGCATATTGGCAGGGTTGGCACCTCCCCAGTCAAATGTCCCACCTTCCCGATTACGACTGGGATCGACAGTGAATTTTGAGGACATGGTTCCTACGGACAAGAGGTGAATTTGCTGGCGCTCCTGCTTGAAAAAAATCTGAGCCTCGTGCACTGCCAGCAATCCAGGAGCATTCGCGTACAAACCACCATCGACGTACTGGTTGTTATTGAAGGTATGGCGTGGGAAATAAGCCGGTGCTGCGCTTGTAGCCAAGGCGATATCGACCAATCGATAGAGATGATCTCGCTTGAAATCGGGGTGATGCGGCGTTTTGAAGATAACTGGCTTGCCTGTTGAATAATTGATGCTGGGAATGATGACAGGATGCTTGCACTGTCCCAGCACCTTTTCCCCGAACAATTCGTTCCCGGCCAACAAGCCTTGCAGCGATTTTGCCGAATATGGTGCCCGCCAGATTCCAAGCAATGAACGCCGGCGGCGGAAGATATCCTCGCCATGCTCTACAAACAAATCGACGATCTTGCTAGCCGGAATTTCCATGGCAATTGCCAGAGCCAGGATACCTCCGACCGAGGTGCCCGCAATCAAATCGAACTTCGTAGCAATAGGGGCGCCGACCTCTTCTTCCAGGTCAGCCAGAATTTTGGCGGAGTAGAGACCACGAAAACCACCTCCAGAGAGGGCAAGTATCTGGAATTTTTGCAGCGGCACCTCTTGCATATTCACCCCTTGAACGGTTCTGACAGGCACAACTATGTTCACCAATAAAGCACTACAAAAAGTTCGGAATAGCGAACTTTTGTAGTCTTGCAGAAACTTCCGGTCGTGTCAAACTAAAAGTTCGGAATCGTGGTAAATTTGCAACTGTTAACTGGAAGGAGACGCAATGATGGGAACCCGTCTCGGCGATAAGTTGCGCGAGTTGCGCAAAGAACGGAAACTCACATTGGAAAAGCTGGCTGAACTGGCCGGCCTGAGCAAAAGCTATTTGTGGGAACTGGAAAATAGAGAGTCGCAGCGCCCGTCCGCCGAAAAACTGACAGCACTGGCAGACGTTCTCGGTGTGAGTAGCGCGTACTTTCTTGAAGAAGACATACGAGCTCCGGAAGAGCGACATCTAGATGAAGCCTTCTTCCGCGGCTACCAGAAGCTAGAACCTGACGCGAAGGAACAGCTTCGGAAAATTCTCGATACTTTCAAGAAGAGCACGTGAGCAGCGTTGAAACACTGGCGGGGCCGCGAGCTGCGAATCGGCTATCCCATATCATTGAAACCGTAAGCGCCGCGCACGGCACTGCACGTTTCCCCGTGGATGTCAGTGAATTGGCCCTGGAAAGCGCAACCATCTTTGGCTGGTCAGATCCGATCACCGAAATTGAAGCTGCAGACATCAAGGGGTTCGAAGGGGCTCTCTTTCCTGATGAAGAGAGAACGCGTTGGCTGCTCTTGTACAACAACACGTTGAACTCCGCCGGGAGAGTCCGATTTACGCAGGCACACGAACTGGGGCATTACATTATTCACCGTACGGCCCGTGATGCGTTCCAATGCAGTACCGCTGCAGACATGCGGAACTGGTCTCTCGATGACCAAAACATTGAATCGGAAGCAGATGAATTTGCATCGTACCTGCTGATGCCGCTGGACGATTTCCGTCGGCAAGTCAATGCTGGTGTAGATCTCGACACACTGGCCCACTGTGCGGATCGGTATGGGGTATCGCTCACGGCAGCTATTCTCAAGTGGCTATCGTACACGGATCAAAAAGCCGTTTTTATCGTTTCAACCGACGGCTACATCAATTGGGCACGCTCCAGCACCCCAGCAGCAAAATCTGGCGCTTACTTCAAAACAAAAGGTAACATCATTCCGTTGCCGCTCGGATCACTTGCCCTGGACGACACCGTTCGGCACGAACGAGCCGGCGCAAATCTTCCCGCAAAATTGTGGTTTCCGCATGCTCACAAAGAATTGACTGTTCGAGAAATGAAAATCAGTGCTGATCAGTACGGAAACATCCTCACACTGCTCAGCTTGCCGTCCTATGCAGAGGTCTGGCCAGACACAGCACCGAGATACTCCAACCACTAACTAGCAACTAACGCTTCGGGTCCGTAGTACGCGTTGCAATTCGGAAAAGCTGACGATTGAGCCCTTCAAGCAGCGAAGGGCGGCTTACCGCCTCACCGCGGCCTGATACTGAACGATAGGCCTCTGTCCGCTTTGGCCGACGAACCGCCTCTAGCCTCGCGTCCCGTGTGAAGAATCCAGTTCTATAATTTGCTGTGCAGAGTTTCTGCTGTTGATATACCTACATGGGTTAAGTGATACTTGACGCATGTTTCGATTTCGTAAGTCTGCGGCTCATTTGTGCGTGGCGTCGGTTTCGCGAGGCCGAATGTGCTGATTCGGCTGATTCCCTTTCCCGATGAACTGATACACGGATATCGTGGCCGACTCGCACGTTCCAATGGCGTGACGGACGACAAGCAACTTGACGTGCTGATGCGCGAATGGGCAGGGGTTCCCGGCTCGGACTGCCGCGAAGTGCCTCGAGCTATCCTGCTTGCCAAGATGGCCGGCGTGCCAGTAACCGAATTCGTCTCGCAGCATTCCTTTGTTCCCTTGCGGCGAGCGATTACTTGGTTCCATCCTGAGGCCAAACACGGTTGCGAATCAATACTGCCGTTGTTGTGGTCGGGGCCAATGCATCTGCCACGTGACGGTGCCTATTTCTGTGAGCACTGCGTGGCCGAAGATATCGAATTCCACGGCATGAGTTATTGGCGACGTAGTCATCAGATTCCAGGTGTGTTTTGGTGCTCCAAACATAGGGCACCGTTGAGCTACGTGGAGAGAGATTCAGCATTCAAAAGGCCTCCATCAGCATCCTTGGACATGGCTCTCCACGTATCCCCAAAGTGGGTCGAAGAACTGATGGGAAATCCCTATCTTCAGAGATACGCAGATGTGTGTTCTTGTCTGATGGAACGCGATCGTCCGTTTGACGTGGCAGTGGTCTCACATGTGCTCAAGGAAGAAGCTCGCACGCAGGGTTTCCAAGCAAGCGGCCGACCCGTGAAGCGTCCTCTGCTGAGCGACATGGCGATCAAGGAGATCGGTCGCAAGTGGCTGGCAACCGTCGTTCCGGCGCTGGCGGACAAACCTGAAGGTGATATCTCGCATCAGGTCGACGGCGTGTGTTACCTAAAGAAATCATCGTCGTCCGTGGCCGCCTATGCCCTCGTTGGTGCACTGCTGTACTCTTCAGTCGATGAGGCAATCAACGCCCTGGCCGGAATGCGTTCGCAAGACCTCGGGACACGTCGAAAACGTAAAGCAGATCTACCGACCGGCGAACTGGTCAATGCCTACATTCAGTCTCGTGGCGACTACGCTCGGGCAGCCGAGCACTTTGACTGTGTCTATCAGACGGTGGCTAGCCGCTATGCGACGCTGGGCTTGCCGAATTTTTCCGGAAAGCGAGGAGCTCGGTTATTCGACTCGGCAGTTGCCTTTTTTGTAGAAGAGAAGTCTTGGACCGATAGCATCGCGGCCGGACACATTACACCGCAAGAAATGGAGAACATGGTCCGTTGTTCCGGGAGTAGCCTGGGCTCTGCCCTTCGAGCAATCCGCTTGCCACGCGGATCCGAATCAGCCACCAAGCGACCGCGACGGTTAAGTCCCAAAGAGGCGCAAGAATTGAAAGAGGCCATACCGTTATGTGGTATGGCCTCAGACTGAATCAGTCAGTGACTGATTCTAGGCGGGTGACATGGTTCCCCAGAAGGAACTCCAGTAATTGTCATCGCGTCGGACGAGATCCTCGTAGCGGGCCATTAGCCGCGGATCCTTGCTGCGTAGCGCAGCGACGGCGGAGGCGACCGGTGCTAGATAGGTGTCCGCTGCCTTCTTGAAATCCTCGATCCGCAGGTCGTCATCCTTACGCTCGAACGCTACCCGGTGGGCAGCGATCCAGAGCGCGACGATCAACCGTTGGATACCGCCCGTCAGCACCAGGATCAACTCCAGCAACTCGGATGTGACCGCAAGCGGCGTCGCGACGTACTGGTAACGCGCCAACTGTCCAACAAACCCGTTTGAATAGGCAGGATCGTCGGCGTGTTCAAAGTGACGATAGGGATGGTAACCACCGGCCACGAAACGCTGGATGTTCGCCAGACGTTTCATCAACGCGCCGACCCCGTCTGGTGTCCCGGTCAGCAACACCGGAATCTGCCAAGTATTGGTCAGCGACAAAATCCATTTCAAGCACTGGTCCTCGACGATGCTCAACTCGACGTCCTCCGGGTTGCCGTTCTTCTTGCGGCGCTTGGCGAGACTGGGGAGTTTGAAGAAGTTCTGTACCTCATCCAGATGCAGAATCCCGAGGAAATGAGCGAGCGCAACCTGCCGCCATTCGTCGAGCATCTTCTGGCCATCGCGCCGTTCGCGACCAAGGCTTGCCGTAAATCGTCCAACCAACTCCGGCGCGTGCTTGGCCATGGTTTCTTCCCACGTCGTCATGAGATTGGCGGCCAGATCGCCCGAGCGACCGCTGGACGGCACGTCGACGGACTGCCAGACGACCTGCCGATGCGCTCCGGCTATGTTCGGAAACGACGCATGGCAAATCACCTTGTCAGGATATAGCCCAAGGCATCGCAGCGAACCTTCGGTTTTGCCCGTGCCAGAATGTCCCACGCAGACGGCCGCCAAGGCGGGAGCACGTTCCGTCTTGTGCACGATCTTTTCGCCAGTAAGGAGCGACCATGTTTGTGGCGTTTGGGGGTCGCGGTAACGGTATCCTTGACGAATCATTCCATCGATCGATTGCTGGAGTCTGAGACCTTCGTGGCTGGCGATGTGGAGGTCCCGTAGTTGCATCAGCAGATGAACGCGAACATGTCTCGGAATGCCGGCGATACCCGGTGGAAAATTTGGAAGAAAGCTCAGCCGCGTAGCAACGTCTTTGCTAGAAAGGATGGGCCCTAGTGGAGCCACCAACAAATTGCCGGCGTATGGATCAAACACGCGTGGGTCATTCATTTTCGGATCCTCCTCGATTGGCGTTGGCGAAGACCTCTTGCATCATCGCGTGATAGGCGGTCTCGGCCTCGTCCACTGCTTTCTGCCGTTCTTCCGGCGTGGAAAAGGACTGCTGACCCATCGTCCGGTCCTCAAATTTGCGAGCCTCGGACATCGTGGGTTTCGCGCCGTAATGCGATTCACACGCTTCACGCGTGAGTTCTTTTGCGCGCGCGATAATGTCTTCCGCTTGGCGCCGTAGGTGCAAGGAAGCCAGATCATTGGCATGCTGGTTTTCCGCGTTTTTGGAAAGCCCAAACATGTAGGCATCCGCCCACTCATCGACGGTCAGTTCGGGTGATGCGGTCGAATGGTCGGAGAGTGCAAGTTCGAGAAGTCCGGAGGCTCCAGGCCGTGGTGTCCAGATCCTGGCGACCGATCCGGGAAAATAACTGGCTCGGATATCCCAACCACCGAAATTGCGTGCCAATGCCGTCCACTGCTGCTCATCGGCAACGTCGGACCGATACTCCTTGCCGGCCCAACGGACGCCTCGCCGGGTCACTCTGGCTGTCGCTGCGGGGAGCAGATCAGCAATCAGCGTGTCGACTGGCAGGTTACGACGAACGCCGATGCCTTTTTCATGGCCGTACCGCCACAATCCGGCGGGGCAGGGAAGTACTCCAACCCCGTTCATGTGCGCATCAACCCGACCGTGCCGAGGTGCCGTCAGGTTGTACTCCGTGAAAACCGTGTGGAGGTAAGCGACGTACTCGGGAACGGTGAGCACCGATTCCTCGGGATCCTTTTTGCGCAATTCAAATTCTGCGCGGCGCTGGTCTATGGCGCCCGGAACAAAGAAATATTGACCGTCCTTAGCGATCCGGTGCAGCACCTCCACGAGACCTTTTAGATCGGGGCGATACGGCGGTGTGTAACTCATGCAGGGAATCAGCTTGGCTCCTGTGATCTTGGCAGCCTTTGACAGGTATTCACCGCGGTCGCACTGCAGGGCTGCACACATCGTCGGAGCCGGGTAAAGCGATTGCATCGGCTGGTATCCCCACAAGTCTCCGAGCAGCTCGCCGGGAACCGCCGAGGAGAACAGCGCTACCTTGGCGGTGTCCCAAGAGGGACCCCGTAGGCAAACATAAAAACCGACAACGGCGGTGCTCCAGACGTCGACAACGATGTAAACCACGGGCCGGCCGATAATCCAGGCTCGGTTTACCGAGGAGCGCAGATAGATGTCGCCGATCGTGGAGTCGATCGCCCAGGTGTGACCTGGCCCGGAAACGCCTTGCCAGTTCCTGGCAATCAGTCGGCGAAGACTACGCAGAAAGTGACCTTTGGTCGTTCGTTCCAATAGTCGTTGCAGGCGGGGAATCTCATTTTCAAGAACACGTTGGACCTGGCGCCGGTTGGGATATTCGCCAAGCTGTGGATCGATAGCAATGAGTGTCCCGTTCTCGTGGCGGTAGCGGGTGACGAAGGCACTATCGATAATCGCGGTAACCCGCTCGGGCATCTTGGGTTTGGGCGTTGCGATTCGCTTGTCTGCCGAGAGAATCTTGCTGCGCCACTCGGTGCTGATGCCCGGCTGTTGCGGCGGAATATCCTTACCGCAATCACGCGCAATGCGCTGCTTGACGGTCTTTCTGCCGGCCTTCTTGTTGCCGCCGGGATCGCAGGGGCGTGGTGTCCCCGGGCCGCCGCAACGATGCAAACCCGAACGGAGGCTCGACTCGTGAAAGCCGAAGTGGCAGAGCAATGAAAAGCAGTTTCGGACGTACGATTCACTCCTCCCCGCACGGACGGCCTCGTTGACCAAGCCCCCAATTCCTTTGTGAATCAGAACCTGTTCGCGGAGGTGGTTGAAATCCAGGAATGGCGCCATCGTGTTCTTGCGCATGGAATAGACCGCCTTGTCTGCCGCGGAAAGCGGATGGTTCTCGACATCGATGGAAATTTCGTTGATTTGGTCGTCGTCGGCCATGCGCAGGAGATCGGCGCGGTCGAACCAACGCAGTTCGCTGAGCAGCGGCGGTTTCGGCGTTTTGCGTGGCCGCTTGGTCTGTTCAAGCCGTTTGCGGCCACCTTTTCGAGGCCGCTCGTCGGCTGACGGGTCGAGCCGAACGGCCGCTGTCTTGCCAAGCTGGATTTCATCAAGGATTACCCGATAGATGCCGGCATCCGGTCCTTCGAGGACGCTGAACGCGAGGTTGTGCATCAATTCCATGCTGACCTCCGGCTCGCAATCGGGTTCTGTTCCCAGAAGGTATTGGGTGGCAAGAGAGAGATTGGCAGGTGTGGTCGCCAGCCCCGGCGCAGATCGAGTGGAATCGATCCATTCCATACCGCCTGCCAGAAGGCGCGCTGGGCGCGATCCATGTCTCCGCCTAACACCGCTGAGATCGATTCGAGCACGTAGGTCAAGGAGCGCCCACGCCCCTTGAACGCGAGCGAGGTCGCTATCTTCGTGTCTTCATCTACGACTTTGTCGCCTAGAGCCCAAGGCATCGAGCAACGCAACGTTAGTGCGACGCGGATATCAAATTGTTCTGGGGTGATTAGCAACCATGGAACCTGCCTCGCATCCCAATAAGCTCTCTCCAACGCAAGCGACTTGCGCATGCTCCTTGTCAGCTGCGCTGTCGGTTTAACTGCAACAGCCAGCAGTTCAAGAGTTCCGACGTTGTTTTCCAAGAGAAGCAACAAGTCGGTCGTTGGTACCCAGTCGGCGGATTCTCCATTGGCCGAAATCGCCGGGTGCGAAAACCGTAACTGCTCGGCAATCTTTTTTGTTCCAGGAAAATAGCCTGCTGGCGGATCAACAACGTAATCGGCAAACTCATGTCGGCTGGAATCGGCGGATAGGGGGAACTGTTCGCGAATGTCTTTGAGATTTGGAAGCATGGTGGCAAAGAACGTGTCGACCCACTCGCCGTCACTCAACAACTCGCGTTGTCGGCCATTCCACATCTGTAGATGAGAACGGCCTCGGCTCGACGGATCGCCGCGGCTGACGCGGTGCCACGGAATGTAGGTCTCGTATTGCCCGGTTCCACGGCCTTCACGGGCAAAGCGAGCGAGAACCGTCGGGGTAAATCGTTTGGTGGTGCGCATAGGACTTCTCCATTTTCGGGGCGAGCGCGTCCAGCGCCCGCCTCTATGGCGTTCGAAAAACGAAAATGGGGGATTGACGGACGGCAATTGCGTCCTTAGACTTTGCATCACTACGGATGCACGTCGGGTTCCCCCGGCTGAGTTGTGAAAAAGACGCGAGGCTTAGGCTCCTCGCGTTTTTTTTGCCCTGCGGTTTTTAATCCTGTCGCGTAATCATCTCCTTCCCCGGTGGTGGATTTGTCTATCGCCCGAGCATTTCATACCGCCGGGCTCCACAGATTGGAAACCCCAAATTTCAGCAGGCCAGCGTTCGTTTGTAAACACAAATATATCTTGTAATACAATGAGTTAAATAAATCACGGCGGACAAGTGAACTGTCCAGGATATGCGCATCGCAAGGAAGCAATTGGTGATCTGATGGGATAAGGTGTACGCCCGAATCGACAACTCTTCGGGTGGCGCCCATGACACCTCAACTGCTTACCAGCGTTTTTCCAACGTCAGAAACCGCTGCGATCGCATCGCGTGTTGCGCGTCATGGCCGCGGCGCGTTGAGCAGTCCTTCATGGCAGGTGTTTTGATGAACGGCCTGTGGGTTGCACCGCGGTGGCCGGAACCGCAGCGCGATGCGGTGCCATCCATTCTCCCTGCGCCGTTTGGCGATGAAACGCTGGCCAGCGTCGTGGTCAGACTGGGGCGCATCAATGGATTTGCCAATTGGGTGGACGCGATGCCAACCGTCTTCCCGGGTTTTCACGGGAGTTCGCTGATCAATGCTCCAATCAATCTGCCGGCGTTTTGCAGCCAAGCCCGTGGGGCATACGGTGAGCCAGAGACCGTGATACGACGCATGACATTGCTGGATTGGCTCGCCGCTTTGGGGTGGATATCCCCTGAATACCGTGGCGATCTCGCGACTGGACGAGATCGGGCAAACGTAAAGCAGTTGAGTTTTCTAAGTGATGGAGTTCCGCGTTACTGCCCGGAATGTCGATCACGAGAACTGAATACGCTCGGTGTTGCTTACTGGCACCGGATCCACCAGATTCCCATTGTTTTGCTATGCCCTGAACATCGTGTGCCACTCTGTGATGCGCCAGCGAGCGCTCGAAAGGCTACGTGTTCGCCATCGCTACCTGGAGATGTCGGGGGACCGCTCTATGGTGAGCCCCAGTTCGGAACGCGGAGCCGCTTTTTTTGGGAAACCGTCAGCGTTTTCACCGCAGGCGCGGTCTTGGCGCCGACTCCCTTCGACGGGGAGTTTGTTCGTGCCGTGATAATTGATGCCTTGCGTGAGCGTCGCATGGCGTCGGCGCGGGGTGTTGTGCGCGTCCAAGAGGTGGCTTGTCAGTTGGAAGAAGCTGCAGGAGAGGTACCGAGGAGTCTGGTTGCCTCAGAAAGAGCCAGGCCCTGCTTTATGGAAAATGTCGTCAAATCGATCTGCCGCCCGCAGCGCCGAACTCCGTTTGAGCAGATGATTGTCATGAGTTGGCTATTTGGCCGCTGGAGCGCGTTTCTTGAGCGGTACCGATGGGTTCGTGCGTTCGGCAATCCCTATGCGACGTCCAACCAACTCAACAACACCAACAGCGGGCTAGATGCGATGACCTCCCAGTGTCGGGAAAGATGCCTAGCCTATTTGCGAGAGCATCCCGAGGGGACGCGCCTTTCCTTCACGCGAGCTGACTACAGAAGCTTCCGTTGGCTCTGCCGCAACGATAGCGATTGGCTCAATGATATATTGCCTCAGCCAGGCCGCAATATCGGACAGCGTGAGCTCTTCTCGCAACAATGAAGAAGCTCAATGTCGGTCCCAACGTTGGAACGCGACGGCATGATGCAGATTGAGGCGAGGGACTACCACGTCATGCCCATTGCGACAGAGGGAAAAAATCCGTCACCGATTACGAGTATCTCAAAGAACGAATGCTCGTAGTATTGACTGACAAGGCCAAGAGAGAAAGAATCGATTTGTCACGAAGCGCTGACCGAAGCGATGATCGATCACGTGTCGCACGCAATGCAGCGAATTCGTCGAGTGGATGTGCCTGACACTTGTCGGGTTTCTCGGCACAAGACACGTGCAGCTAGTTTTGATCTGCAGGCCGGTATTTGATACCGATGACGAAAGGCTTTCGATGCCGTCAATTCAGATCTCCGATTTTCTCTACGCCGAGTCCCTCGCCGTCGCGCAACGACACGGCGTCGACCCCTGTCAGGTGATCGACCAATGGGCGATGGCTGGAATGATTGCCACGGTCAGGCAGCTGCGACAGCTTCTGGACCTCAAGCGCCGGACGACTCCGCCGGACCCCGGCGATGAACACAACTGGCAGTACTGTATCGATGAACTGACAGGTCCGTGCTGGTTTCCGAAAGCGATCTCTGACGCGTTTCAAGCTCAGCAGATGATGGCGCGCAAGCTCACGCCTGCCAATGGTAGTACCAGTGCTGTGGAGGCCATGCGACGCTTCATGGATGAGGCGCCAGCGGCCGGGGGTGACGTAGATATCAAGAGACTGATCGAGGACGGTCGGTCTTGATCTACAACCAAACACCAGAGTGCAATCGGCTAATCGTGATAGATATCCATTTGCTGGAGGATGCAATTGCTGAGATCACCTGCTGAATCGGTCATACGGTTCCTCCTGCAAGAGTCAAACAATTCGGGGAAATTTAGATGCTTAGTAGCGCAGTCACTAAAATAAGAATGGCTTTTTCGACTTTGGCATATCCACAACGAGTAGCATTAATTGTCCTGTCGATGGGGGCATTTTTTGGACTGACGGTAAAGTTTCCGCAGATCGCTGGGGCAGTGGTTTTGTGTTGGACACTCGTGGAATTGGTCAAAGCGCTCCTGTTTCGGATGTGGGAACTTGGTTGCCGAATACGAAGGCCGTTGATACGCAGGCTCGTACGTCTCATCCGTGTGATGCGCCGCTTTTTCGCAATCCCCCCCGAAATAGAGTTTCTGCATTTAGGCACGATCTTGCTAGTACTCATCACACTAGGCTACATGCTGGTCGTTAAGAATCCAACGGGCTTCAATGCCCTCGGCAACGTTTTACTGGGCCTAGTCTGTTTAGCTGCGATTGTTGACAATGGGCGCCAAGTGATTCAGCTCACCCGAATTACGTGGACGAGAACCATCGGTAAAGTCGTGCTGGCGGGAATTGGAGCCGCGCTGTTTTATGTAGCTACCGCAATTTCAAAACAGTTTTCCCATGGAATAACGGCCACCGATCCCACTTTTTTCCCCGAGTTCTCCGGTTTGTTCGCGGCATTGGCAATGCCTGTCCTGTACCTAATGCTAGGTTGTTTTGTCTTGGGACTCTGGGCGATTGCGCAACTGGTGATTGCATTCATCGTGCTTATGCTGGGTAGCGCCTTGGCCGGTATTACCTCCAATGCCCTTGCATGGAAGCTATTCCTTTATAGGCTACAGCAAGGGAAAAGGCCTCCGACAAACTATCGTGCTCCAAAGATAGATTTCAGGTGGGCAGTCGTGTGGATGCGTCCTTTCTGCTTACTTCTCAGTATCTGCCTGATTCTGAGCGCGTGGACATACCTGCATGACGAATATGGTAAGTCGCTTGACGCCATTGCTGTAAAAGGCCTCGTGGCTCTGGAGTATAAACGGGGCAGTAAGTGCCTAGGCATCCCCGCACAGGCAGAAGTTGCTTACCTTGAAGGAGGTGCCATCTCCGTGGCGAAACAGGAAGGTGATCGCTTTGTATTCTTGACTCAGAAATGTGACCTACCAACTGAATGATCACCTACGATATCGGTCGGAGGTTTTCGAGCCTTCCGAACCCGTATGAATCCTACCTGTGCTACGTCCGGCGCAGCCCTGCTTTTCAGGCTGGCTTCTTCGTTTCCGGGCGGTTGTGGCGGGTGGGATTTGGTTTTCGACTTTAATTTCTTCGCAGCGAACAGAATCGGAGAAATTTCAATACGATCCTTCGGTTTTTGGAGACGGGCACTCGAAATTGACCTGCTGCCCTAATTTCAAGAGTGTTAACTACAAAAAAGGGAGTGCGTGGAAAGCTTATGAAGAGTCTTTTTACGAAGAACATCTTGGTTTGGGTTGGGGGGCTGATCCTCGTCCTGATAATTGCTTTAGCCGCGCTATATCACTTTGATCGATTCAGCTTCTCTGCCACAACTGGTCGAATTGAGGTTGTGGTAAAGGGGGAGCAGAAGGACAAGGCGCCTTCTAATCAAGAAGCTGCCATATCTACTGGTACAGAGAAAAATTCTGTACCTTCAATTGAGAGCAATAAGACTGAAGGTGCTCAATCTCCCATCCAGCATGTTATCGGTGGTGCCGCGGTAAATAATTATGGCACGCGCTAGTTTACGTTCCATGCTGTTTGCGATGGCAAGTATTGTTTGCTTACAGATGATACCTGTCTGTTCGGTGGCAAGGGGCCTAGGATCAGAGACGAGAGGAGATCAGTCGCCGATACAGGCGTGCCAATCTGGCAGTGCCTGCGTAAACGTGTATAACGATGCGCCGCAGATTCCGAAGGAACGTGTGGGGAAGAAACTGGCGTTGCGCAGCGTGTATATGATTCCGGTATACAATATTTCGAAGAGAGGTTGCGAAACAGACGCTTCCCGTTGTGAGGATCTCTACGAGGCCGCTTTCATTTATCTCGAAATTCAAAGCATCTGGCCTGAGCCGTTCTTGTTAACTGCGGCGCGAGTAGCCGTAAAACCGCAGACGAACTCCATCCGTCGCTCAGTAGGAGCGCATGGCATGTTAGCGCTTGAGCCACAGATTACTGCAAACGTTGAGCCAGATGCTTTCTTGTTTCGGCCAGGTGAAATCAAACTAATTTTTCTGTCGCAGGGATTTCAACTAGACGGCATTCTTGATTTCTTTAAGGGCGACATACTAGACGACATGCTCTGGAGCGACATTACTCCTGCCATGACGCCCAATACTAAAAGAGTACAGGATTTCAACCGATTCTTGGCACAGCGTTATGGCGGAAAGACCAAGTTTCGAATAGAGCTGTTCGAAAAGGACTACCGATCAGTATTCACTACTGAAGTGAGTCTTACTCAAGGAGGGACCATATTCTCACGGGGCGATGTTCAAAATAGTCAGTACCAGTTTCGGCACGACGCCTTCATTGGAGAGGTCTTGTATCAACTGCATGGTGGAACTGATGCGTTTGAGTATCGAATGCAAAAGGTTCGTGCGACATCTCCCCGGAATTGAGTAGCGCGTGATTTTGGATTCAAATCCCATCATCAAGGAGATTGGACATGAAGAAGCGATTCATCGAAGAGCAGATCATTGGTTTTCTGCGGGAAGTCGAGGCAGGCTGACGCCATTCAAAGCAGGAAGCCACAGTCACCAATCGGATATTGAAGCCATCCAAATCGTTGTGCGACTGATTTACGCATAGCCACCAACTTTTATCCAAGTGCAATAAGAGCGAATTATTGTCGAAAAATATGGATATGGTTAGCTCAGGTTCTTGATCGCGTTTTTCCACGCAACGAGAACCGGCTGCCCTATCGAACGTCCACCACATGATGCATCCCAGTCGACGAATGCCTGAATACGCTGAACCACACCCGGGTCAGACCCGGTTCTGTGGGTCAGAGAATCGAGATGCACGCCGTTCAGCAGAACGTGAACGACTGCAACTGTGAAAAGGGTGTCGTCCCCTCCTAGCGCCTCGAGACACGGCCAAAGCGCATCGATGTCGGCACCACCATCAGCAGTCCGAAACGCATTGGGGTAACGGGCGAAAAGCGCTTGGACAATGCTTCGCCATTTGTCATCCGTGAGACTCCAGTGGGTCGCAAACGGCAAGACTGATTCAAAGAGAATTTTCCACATGGGCGCGGCCAGATCGCGCAACTCCCCTCTGTTCGCCATGATCCATTCGATGAGCGCTACTCCCACATTCGCGAGAAAGAGACTTGGATGAACCGCCTCGCGGTCATTGCTGTATGACCAGTGCACCGCCTCTCTGCGCTGAGTTGCCAGCATGGCCCAATCCCTTTCCCATGCGCCGATAGGGTCACGTTCCTGAAAATATAGCTTCGCAACCGTATAGTGCCGCCAGTTCGGTAGTCTTTCCGGTCCGTAATCACCTAGAGCAGGGTTCCTCGCGCACAGATGGCGTTGAAGCAGCGGCCTGAGATCTGCTTTATGACGGGCCGCATCCGAACCGTGTACCAAGGCCGCAATCATGAAATAGTCAAAGCGTTGGGCAAGCATGGAATCCGCCTTTGCCGCGTTCCAACCGTCGTCGGCAGCTTCCTGTTTCTCAGGTACGTCCAGATCAGCGAACAGCCCAATCGCCGTCGCATCTACACCCTGCTCAGCCATGACGTCAATCATCGTAGAAAATACGCCGTCGAAATGCTCGCCACTCGTGGTACCAGCGAGCCTTGCAAGATACCGGGACCAGTTGACAGCGAGGAAAAGTCCGTCGGAGCGGGCCAGACAAGTCTCTCCCAGACGGCGGGCCAGTGAAGAGACTTCTTCTACCCCAGCCATCGGTTGCGTTGGAGAACCGGCGATATCCATCAGGTGCCGGAACGCCACCTCAAGCAGGAAGGGCGCGACGAGGCTACGGTTCCACAAGTGGGCGGCCCGATCCTCGACCGTTGGAGCCACTGCCAGCAGCCGGAGAATGACATCGAAGTCCATCGCGATACCTGGCCACGTCAGCACCGACTCAGTGAGCGGAGGCACCTGCAGGCGGTCGCACACGGCGAGAAAAGCGGCCGGCTGTGGAGCCCTCAGGGCATGCACCACCGACAGTTGTTCGGAATACATGTGAAAATGATCCCACTGCCGTCCACGCCATACCTCAACGATGTTCGTTTCCTTCGACCAGGCTTCTTCCGTAGCCGCAAACATAGGGGCGGATCTGCCAAGTATCAATCTGGACCGATTAGATGCGACGTAGTCTGCCAGCGAGAAGAATGCGTCAATGAGCGGCGATGAAGCTTTGGATAGAAATCCGCCTAGTCCATCATAGAAACCGAACAACCGGACGTCGCTTTCGCCCGCCAGTGTCGCCAGGTCGCAGATTATCGATGCGGGATCACTGTTCTTTCCCAGCGTCTCAGCGAGACTCCATCCGAGCAGATAGTTGGCTTCACCCATCTCCCTTGATTGACGGTCCGTCAGCGCCGCCACAATCTGACCAGCCACTTCGGGCGGAACTGGCAAATGCTTTAGTCGTTGTTCGATGGCGTCCACGAGAACTTCCTGTGCCTTTAGCTCACGCCCTTCAGCAATGCCCGACCGAAGGACGCCGTCAAAGACACGGGATACAGCTGAGCATGTTGATGCGAACCAGTCGGCGTCACGGATTCGGCTAGCAAGGTCAATGCGACCGTCCATGTCTACAAGATAGCCATTACGCGCGCGTAGTCGCTGGTCAATCATACATTCACCTTTGCCTGTCGGAGAGCACTGCCCAGGTTTCGTCCATAAATGCCTGAACGCCTACGTCCTTGGCTTTCCAGCCGCGACTGACGGCCGTCAGGCATTCCTCAATACCACCAGCAGTACCACCAAAATGCCAGAACTCGCCATCGGTGACCGCGAACCGGTCATGTGGAAAAGGGGCTTCGTTGGACTTCATTCCATCGAGGTAGAAGATCTTCGGGACTCGTCGCACTGTCGCGTGGGCCTTCTCTATATCGGCAAGTAACGATCTGCATCTGTCAGTTTCCTGCGTACCACTAATTAGCAATAAAACCTGGAGGGCATGCGCGGTTCTCGGTGTTATTTCTTTGCGTAGTCGCCGCATTAGACTAGATGACATATGCCTATCAAATATAAAGACAAGTCTTGAGCGCCGTACCTCCTCCCAGAACTCGACGCAACCGAGCAGTTGGTCATCATCACCCACCTTCTTGTTGTGCGCTCGTCGCTTAGATATCAAGTCAACCATCGGGATGGTCCGACTGTCAGACTCGGAAATCGGGCTTTCGTGACGAAGTGATGGCCAGATCAATTTCGGCGGCCCCTCGACGTGTGAGTTAAGCAAATTCGGATTGTAGAGGGTAGAAAATACATTGATTTCCAGGGGCGCTTCGGTCTTCGGACCACGAAAACTCACGACTCGCCTCCGGCCTTGCGGTTGGCGACCCAGGCAGACAGCTCTTTTGTGCGTTGCGCGTGATGGATGACTTCGTTAAGTTTCTCCACGACGACAGAGGGTTCAGGCACTGTAATCATCATCCCCGCACGGTCACCGATGGAATTTAGGGAATTGCCGGTCAGCCAAACTTTGTCATCAATAACGAGAAACCGATCATGGACTGCAGGCGTCCCCGTCATGACCCGAACCTGGATGTGCGACATCTCCGGCCTGCTTTCAATCTGACGTAGCAGCACTTCGCCAGCCTCCCGTGAATCGTCAATCTGATCTGTCTTTTTCAATACTTCGCCGCTCGTCAGAATGACGACATCGATATCGTCATAGGCGGTCGCCAGCGCAAAACTGAAAAGTTCAGCCGTGGCGAAATACGGATCAACGATCCAGACACGTTTACGTGCTTTACCGATGACATCTCGTATGAAAGTTGTGGCTTCGCCGCGGTTGCCATGAAACCATTTTTGTCCGAGACGCTCCGCTTCGTCGGCTCGCTGACGATCAAATTCACTTGATCGCAACCGGCTTGGAATATTTCCAGCTAGCGCGACGTCACCTATCCTATCCGACCAGCCCGGGGTCGTCATGGACACGTCGTAGTGGTCATTTTCCTCGTTTTTACCTGGAACGACGACTCGCTTAGTAGCGCCAACGAGTGAGCCAGAGATGTTCAACTCCCGGAGGAACCCAAAGGGTTGCTGCCAATCCAATATACCGCGTTTGGGACAAGAGATGATCAGTTCGATCTGTTCAGTCCGAGCGTTGTGAGGAATGAGAAAGTAAGGCTTTTTGACGGTAACTCGATGCTCTGCGCATATTCCAGTGGGGCGATGCTCCGTTAGAGTGAGTTCCAGCCCATGAGCCGTCTTCCCCTGACGTGCTATCAAGTGAATTTGACAGCCCTCGGATCCGTCGTTAGCGGTATGCAATAAAACGTGCGCCGATCTTAGCACCGGATTGGGCAACAACAGATGCACGGACCCAAGTAGCTCCGGGTATCGCTGTAGATCGACGAACAGGCGGTCTGATACCCACTGCCGCACTCCGGCCTGCACTTCGAAGAGTCGCTTCAATTCCGGGGGTGTTGATTGTGGAAAAAGATGGTGCGTTCGCGACGGAGATGAAACATCGCCCGAGACAGGAATTTTGTCGCCAATGATCATGGAAGGCCATGGAGGTTCCTGGATGAGCTCACCGCATTGAAGGGTCCATTGCGAGTCTTTGCCCAAAAGCGTGACCATACCGTTGCGACACCGCTCGTACCACAATAAGGCTTCTTCGGCACCTACAACATAACGATGGAAAAAGACGTGTGCGCGGTCGCCGAAACGCCTGACTCGCAGGGATCTTGAAGGCTCCTCCGGGGGCTTCTGCATTTCTGCCGGAAGCAGTTCTGCTGAGGCAAAAATTAGATAGGCAGTCTTTTCATCTAGTAGACAGGCGATCTGAACAACGGAATAGTTGTAGTCTCCTGCGAGAATCGGATCTTTTACGGGCATGGCCTGCGGTTGTGCATGTAATGAGCATGTGATTGTAGCCCCTTCCGCCCAGACACCTAGACCCTGCTGAGTCTCAATAGTCGTTTAGTCTTTGCAGGTCTGAGCTTTCTGTGAAATATCCATCAACCAGACCGCCGAAGCTCTTCCAATTTGTCCATTGGGTCTTGTGATACCTGAACGACCAAAATGTGACCGCCAAACAGTCCATGGTCATCTGTCAACAACTGCCCATAACCGTACGGTCAGAGCATTGTCCTGAGAACCGACCTGCCCCATGCTCATGTATTGAGGGTGCTGCACGGATTCACCAAAGGTGTTCTTCTTGCCGGGTGTTAGTCCCGTAGCCATAATGTGTTGGCGGGTATCAATACAGATCCGTACCTAATTGGTACCGCCTAATATCAATCAGGTTCTTTCACAGTTCTGCGAGTACCACGGTGGCGGCGAACACAAACCTCCAAAGTCAAATTATCCGGCTTACAAAGAGCATTCTGTTGAGACCGGTAGATTCGTCTAGGCGCCCTTCAGCGCAATTCATCGCAGGCAAACGCTCTCCCTTTGTGTTCTCTGGCGGTATAGGTCTGTCTTGGTGGTATGCAGATGATACATTTCAAGCCTTCGATGCGGTCGCAGCACTACTAATCGAAAGCAGCGCGGAATTTATGGACTGCGACATAGAGTCAGTTTCGAATGTAGTGTCAAGAACGTTGCAGGAGATATGCCTTGAAAAAGGACTGTTTGATGGTGATGCCGTGTTTCTCGCCCGACATGACACACTCTTTGCTTGTCGCGTGGCACCTGTACCATTGCTTGCTGACTCAATCCTTCAGGAAATCACTGCCGGCCTGAGAAAATGTATGGGGCGGCGATGCACGGTTTATACCGTGCCCCGATTTAAGGTCGCTAGCTTTGTTGTCGCAGGCAGATCAATTCGACTAATTTCCAAAAACGATGAGGACGCTTGGCAAAAATTAATAGACGACGGATATCTGTTTGATGGATGGTCACCGCTACATCCACAATTAGGACAGAAAGGCAGCCGAACCTTCTCTCCCCCGGGGGATTTTGAGTGCGTTCTGGTCGCCGAAGAGAATGGGACCCAGCGTGGCGCTCGTTTCAGCAGTATCCTGAAGTATAGAAAGCTGGCAGCTCTTCTATTTGCAACTGCCTGTGAGCGATTTCCTCATAAGACTCACAAGGCAATGGCACGACCTTACGAGTTCTGCGTCCAATTTCCGCACAACTCAAGTGCGGACGCCAACATAACCCGAAGCGATTGTGGTCCTGTTATTCCTTACTTAGCGTCAGATGTTCAGCTGTGCCCTGACGATATTGCTTCGATTTCAGAATGGTACGATCGACTTGATCGGTGCGCGGATGAACATCGAGGTCGGATCGACAAGGCAGCACATTTCGTGAACAGAGGGATAAACTCAGACGATATCGAGTCGTATATCAACTACTTCGTGGCGCTGGACGCCTTGTTCGGGCAAAGAGGATCCGTCGAAGCTTCCATTCTAAAGGGAGTGGGGGCGCTCAATCTTGATGTATCTTTAGCCGAGAAGGTGCCTTGGCTTTTCGACCTCCGAAACGAGATCGTGCATGGTGGAAGCAGGTACATTTCGGAGTGGCCGAAGTACAAACGGTACACGCAGCATTTTCGCTCGAAACCAATGGATGACGTAAGAGACCTTGCGCAGAGTGCTATGCTCCGATCGCCTGGCATATATGCTTTGTAGTTGCATCGACCGGGGGGGCCGTGTACTCGCGATCACTTGTGGTCATTCAGCCTTTGGAAATACATACCATCAACGTTTAGCATTACGAGCGGTCCTTGAAGTGCGAGTTGGGTGTCACTTGAGGTAGTCCACCAACTCGGGCTCGGCAGCACTATGCTATGCATCGCCTGGCAAGCTCAGCACTGCTGACCAATTTTGCGCGGAAAGCGATTGTCGGTTAAAGCAGCGTAGGAGGCGCAAGTCTTCAGGCCAATTCTCGGTTTGGATGGATAGTTTTCGACTTTAATTGACGGGCCGACGATTGCTGATGCATGTTTTCACTCGGAGTTCTCGACTTTACAAGTCGAGCTCCCAGAATCGCATTCGTTGAAAGCCGCATGAATCCACGGGTGGAGTTTTCGACTTTAATAGGCAGGAATAGTGTGTAATCCCGACAATTAAAGTCGAAAACGAGGCATTAAAGTCGAAAGCTGGGTCGCTGTCGCGGAAAGGCTCAATTTGCCTGAAGTCTCGGGCCCGATCTGTGCGCTGGCGCGCCGATGGGAAGAAATTCAGGTCGACAGGGACCCCGCAGCGCCGCACTCCTTTCGGCTTCATCGTGATTTCACGCATTCGACCTTAAACGCCGGCTAAGTGGTTCCTGACCAGGAGAGTACAAATTGAAAGACCGACCAAGGAACGGACACCGTGATCAAACCCGATCTTAAGGCCCGAGTCCTCCGGGCTGCCGAAATCTACCGAAAGCACGGCGTGACTCAGGATGAAATTGCCGAGGTCGTGGGAGCAAGCCAGCCCCAGGTGAGCAGAGTGCTAAAAGGCGACGGCTTGCGGACAACCAAATTGCTCGAAGAAATCTGCCTCTACGCAGAACGGTTTGAGGGCGGCGTGACTTCGGATGCTGTACGATCGAACCAGGATCTGGTTGAAGCGCTCAGGACGACCTGGGACGGAAGCGCAGAACATGCCAGGGCTCTGGCTGTCGTTATCCGCTCTCTCGCGGCGCTGCGTCCGATTCGGTGAGCGTGAGACTATTCGAGTCTGCTGGCCGGCGATTTTGCCGGCTGGTCCTTCGCTTTTCCAGCGTGAACGGCTCTTGGACAATGGGTACCGGTCGTTCGCCCTCGAGGACTATACTTCCGTCCCCGGCCAACTGCCGACCTTCGCCCTTCCGACCAACCGGTCGTTCAAAGGTCCGGTCGACTCTTAAACCTGCCGGACGGCCTACGGAAGCTGGTCGGCCAAATTCGGCCGTTGGCGGTAGCTCAGTCGTGGGGTGTTGTTGGACGGTTTGCTGCCGTTGGCGGGTTGGATCACTTGAATAGCCGCTTACATCGACGACCAGGGGCTGCACCCGCCCTAAAGCGGTAGTGGACGACTTGGAAAACTGCTTTTGACGTCCGAGCCAAGGCCGCGGCCCGTCGGGTGCGGCGGTTCTCAACGAGAGCTTAGCGTCGGTGTGCCCTTGGCGCGCCGTAGGACGATATGTGTGGCCTTCTCCGGCGCGACGAATTCAACGCACGCGTACCCCAGAGCGCGCAAGTCAAGCCCTGCAAGCAGCGATTCTCCCCGGCCAAGCAGGACTGGCGCGATGGCAATGTGCAGTTCATCGATGAGGGCCTCCCGAAGATACTGCCGTATTGTGTTCGCCCCTCCGCCGATCCGCACGTCCATTCCGGCAGCGGCCTCGCGCGCACGGTCGAGCGCCTCGCGAATACCTCCTGTTATGAAGTGGAACGTGGTGCCGCCTTCCATCTCAATGGGGGAACGAGCATGATGCGCCAAGATGAAGGTGGGAACGTGATAGGGCGGATTGTCGCCCCACCAACCTTTCCAGTTCGTGTCGGACCAGTCCCCGCGAATGGGGCCGAACATGTTTCTGCCAAGAATCCAGGCGCCAACATTCTGA
>Ga0316602_10000286_pt1 | contig 37774 bp, 29 predicted proteins | sample OWC_soil_day10_C_FD_203103 | JGI IMG/M metagenome (GOLD analysis project Ga0316602, IMG submission 203103) | Wetland soil microbial communities from Old Woman Creek delta, Ohio, United States - OWC_soil_day10_CT | ecosystem: Environmental > Terrestrial > Soil > Wetlands | place: USA: Ohio... | reverse complement strand
AGCATCCGTATATTCGCCGCCAACGCACCCCACCCGGGGTTTACATCGCCTCGCCGAAGCCGCGCCCCCCAGTGATTACCCACTTACCAAGCAGCCCCGCGCGGCGGGGCTGCTTGGTGGTGGAAGTGGCTTTTGAATCTTTACGATTGATGGCAAACGGGTATCACCCCTCCACCTCCAGCACCGTCAGCCCGTCCTGCTTCGTGCTGCGCCCCAGGACGGGGACGACGTCTCCCACCCGGTAGGGCCGCTTGCGCTTGCGGAAGGCGTCGGGGAAGGCCACGGCCTCGCAGAGGGCCGTCTCATCTTCGAAGGTGATGAACTGCATGGCTTGATGCTTTTCGGTATGCACCGTCTTGTCCGCCACCACCAGGGCCCAGAAGCGCAGGCGGCGCCCCGGCACCCCGGCGTGGGCCGCCCGGTGGGCACCCCCGCCGTGGCGCATGCGGGCCAGGGCCGCGGGGTGGACCTCCAGAGTGAGACCCAGGGTCTCCAGTTCCAGCTCCGCTCGTTCGAATGGGTCCGTGGGACGGGGACGGATGCCCGGGGGCACGCCCCCCAGGGGGGTCCATAGCAGACGGGTGCGGTCGCCATCCGGGGCCCAGAAATCGAAGGCCCCGGCGGTGGTCAGGGCCTCCACCGTGGGCAGGGAGAGCTTGGTGCGGGCCAGGAGCTCCTCCAGGCTGGCGAAGGGGCCGTTCCGCTCCCGCTCCTCCAGCAACCCCTTCACCTCCTCCTCCCGGGCCCCCTTCACCTGCATGAGGCCTACCCGCAGGCCCTGCTCCCCCTCCGCATGGAAGGGCCAGCGGGATGCGTTGGCATCGGGTCCCCGCACCACCAGACGATGACGCCGGGCGTCCCCCAGGTAGGCGATGGCGGGGTAGAAACCCCCCTGGTTGCTGATGACGCTGGCGAAGAAGGCCGCCGGGTGGTGGGTCTTGAGCCAGGCGCTCTCAAAGCTGACCTGGGCGTAGCTGGCGGAGTGGGGCTTGCAGAATGAATAGCCCCGGAAGGTCTGGATCATGGACCAGACCTCGGAGGTGACCTCCGGACTGACCCCCTGGACGGCGCAGCCCTCCCGGAAGCGGGCCTCGAATTCCGGGAGCCTGCGCCCGCAGTCGGGCTTGCCCAGGAGCTTGCGGAGACGGTCCGCCTCCTCGTGGTTCCATCCCGCCAGGGCCATGGAGACCCGCACCACATCCTCCTGGTAGACCAGCACGCCATAGCTTTCGGAGAGCAGTTCCCCCAGGGCGGGGTGGGAGGGGGTGTAGACCTCCTCTCCCCGGATGCGGCGTACGTAGGCGTCGATCCAGTGGTGGGCCGCCGGGCGGATGAGGCTGGAGTGGATCACCAGGGTCTCGAAGTCCCCCCGGCCCACCCGCTGCTGGAGCTGCCGGGTGGCGGGGCTCTCCACGTAGAAGACCCCCATGCTCTCGCCTGCGCCCAGTTTGCGCTGGGTTTCGGGGTCCTGGCGGGCGTGCTGGTCCAGGCGGGGGGGCACCCGGTCCCCCAGCACCGCGCAGGCATCCCGGATCACCGCCAGGCTGCGGTTCCCCAGGAGGTCGATCTTCACCAGGCCGTAGTTCTCCACACCGTCCTTGTCCCACTGGGTGATGCTCACCCCCTCCTTGGCGGGGGCGGGCTGGAAGGGGGTGTGCTCCCAGAGGGGGCCGGGGCTGATGACCGTGCCCCCAGGATGCACCGAGAACTGGCAGAAATGGCCCTCCAGGGCCGCAGCCTGGGTCAGGATGGGCTCCCAGGCCGGGTTCTGGGCGGCCTTCTCCAGGCCCCCGTCCCAGCCCCGCACGAGCTGGGCAAGGATCTTGAGCTCCGCCTCGGGGCGCCCATGGGCCATGGCCACCCCCCGCAGGGCCGACTTGGGCTGGTAGAAGACGTGATTGGAGACCATGGCCACCCGGTCCCGTCCATAGCGGTCGAAGACAGACTGGATGACCCGGTCCCGCTCGTCCCAGGCGAAGTCGATATCCAGGTCCGGGGGGTCCACCCGGGCCTCGGACAGGAAGCGCTCGAACATCAGGTGGGTGCCGATGGGCTCCACGTTGGTCAGTTCCAGGGCGTAGCTGACGATGGAGGCGGCTCCGCTGCCCCGGCCGCAGGTGCGGGTCACCAGTCCCGAGGGGCGCAGATGGCCCACGATGTCGCGGACCAGCAAGAAGTAGTTGGCGAAGCCCTTGCTGCGGATGAGGTTCAGTTCGTGGGCTACCCGGCTTTCGATCTCGCCGGTGATCCGGGCGTAGCGCCTGGGGAGACCCGCCAGGACCGCCGCCCGCAGGGCTTCATCGGGGTCCCGGCCATCCAGGCCCAGGGGCCCGGCGCTCACCCAGGCCCCCCAGTGGATCCTCCACTCGGCGATGCGCTCCTGGAGGGCGCGGGTGGTGAGGGCGATGCGGGGCTCGGCCCAGGGAAAGCGGCCCTCCCAGGCGGCCCGGTCCAGGGCCCCATCCCGCTCGTCCCACAGGGGGGAGGTGCGGGCCACCGTGGATTGGGTGGCCATGGCCCGCTTGAGGCGATGCAGATCGAAGCCCGCCGGGGTGCGGAAGCGCAGCACCTGGGGGGCCACCACCTCGTGACCCAGGCCCAGAGCCTCGGATACCTCCCGGTGCCTGCGGGGGTGGGCCAGGAGAGTGCCCTGGAATCCGTGGCGCGACAGGTGTTCCAGGCCCTCGAGGCTCGAGGCCAGCAGCACGCACTCCCGGGGGGGCTCCCCTTCGCCTCCATGGGCCTGGTCGGTGAGGAGGCGGCAGAGTCCGGCGTAGCCGGTGTCCGAAAAGGGCAGGGCCCCGTATTCGTGCCCCCCCCAGGCAAAGCGGCAGCCCACATGCAGAGTCACCGGCGCCTTCTGGAAGGCCAGCTCCTCCCGCAGCTTCGGGTAGCCCTGGAGCCCCCGGTCCCAGATCACCGCGTGGTCGTAGCCCAGGCGTGGGATGAGCCTTGCCAGCTGCTCCGCCGTGTAGATGCCTTCACCGGCACTGAAATCGGTAATCACGAAGAGGAGGGACATAGGGAAGGCCAAAAAAACAAAAGATCAAAGGATCAAAGGATCAAAGGAGTCAACACAGAGGGCACAGAGGTTCAAAAGAGAGGGCACAGAGAAAGGCAGAAGAAAGGAAAGAAGGAGAGAAAAGTGAAAAGGGGAAAAGGTGGGAGGCTGACACGGGGAGGACGCTGGGCTTGGTTCATCCAAGTCTGGTGCTCTGGCCAGGTTATGGAGGGGGGGGGAGTCTGAGGCAAGCTTGCTTGCCGATGGCACCCCGCCCCTCCAGAGGGCACGCAGCTCTCGCTGCGTGCCCCCGCGAAGCGGGGCAGGTCAGGGCACCTGAGTGGGGATGAGTGTCCGCAAGGCTCTCTGTGCCCTCTCTTTTTGCTTTTCTCTGTGCCTCTGTGTTGAATCTGTTCGCTTTTCCTTTCTTTTGCTTTTCCTTGGCGTCTTCGTGTCTTGGTGGTGGAAGTAATGCTTTTAACTGATTGAAAAACCAGGCAGTACCGGCCTTTCCGGGAAGCGCTGCCGCAGTCGGGCCAGGGCGGGTTCCAGGGCGCTCAGTTTCCGGGTGAGGCCGGATTCGAAGAGGCCCTGGGGGCGGCCCAGGCCCCAGGCAACCCGCAGTTCCAGGCGGTGGACCAGGATCCGCCGCTGGCAGCCCAAGCGGAAGGCGGTCTCCACGGTGCGGACGAGTTCAAGGGGGGGCGTCGTGAGGGTGTCCAGGGGAGCCACCCAGCGGTGGGCCTCGCCATCGACGTCCCACCAGTTCAGCTGCAGACGCCGGGGGGAGCGGCTTTCGCTCCACAGCTTCTCCAGGCACCAGGCCGCCAGGGAGATCTCCTCCGGCAGCCGGGGGGGCTCCAGGCGCCAGGGGTGGCTGGACTCGCCCGGCGGGTCCGCCAGGAGGGGCAGGCGGGGACGGTCCTGGCCCCGGGCCCGGTCCAGGAGCTGACGGGCCTCGGGTTCGGGCATCAGGCGGCTCAGAGTAGGCAGGGGCATGGGCTGGAGATCCCCCACCAGTCGGAGCCCCAGGCGGCGCAGTCGCGCAGCGGCCCTCAGGTTCAGGTCCGGCAGCCGGGCCAGGGGATGGGGGGCCAGGAAACTGGCCTCGTGTCCCCCGGGCACCAGCTCCAGCTGGTGCTCCATGCGGGCGGCCAGCTGGGCGGCGGCGGCGCTTTCTGACAGGCCGCCATGGCTCTCCCAGCCCTCCTGCTGGGCCAGTTCCCGGCGCAGCTTCCAGGCGGCGTCCCGCACGGGGCCGAAGAGGCGGTCCGTGCCCTTCAACTCCAGCAGGGCCTCCCCCATGCGCCCCAGGAGCCCCTGGGGGCTCCAGTGGGAGAGGAAGTCCTTGAGGCTCATCTGGGCCTCCCACCAGGTCTGGGGGGCCGGGTCCAGCACCCGAAGGCTTGGTAGGCGACGCAGGGCATGGTCCATGGGATCCCCCGCCGCAATGCCCTCGGCCCGGCCGAGGCGGTTCACCAGCCAGAGACAGGGCGTGCGCCCTCCCTGGGGACTCAGAAAGGCCAGGGGGCGATCCCGCAGGCCCCCTTCCCGCTGGCAGGCCAGCTGGAAAGGCAGTTCCGGAACCCACATCGCCAGCACCACCGCCTCCCTGGGGCCTCTGGATATCCGAGGCGTTCCTCTGAATTTAGCGAATAAAAGACGAAAGTCAAGGCCTTGCAAGAGGCCCCTTGGGGCCTTGGCGGAACATTGGGGGGTTACAACGCATTGAATGAAGTGAGATATCCTGCTGCGAAAGGAATCCCCATGCTCCTCTCTCTCTTCATGTGCACCGCGCTCTCAGTCCTCCCCGAGGAGGCGGCTCCTCTGCCCAAGACCCCGCCCCGGGAGATGACCGCGCCGGAGCCTGCTTCCAAGGACGCGGCATCATCGGATGAAACGCCCCGAAAGGTCGGACGCAAGGCGGGGGAGACGGTGCGCAAGACAGGGCAGGCCATCGGCAAGGCCGGGAAGCGGGCGGGCGAGACCATCAAGGCCGGGGCCCAGAAGGTGGGACAGGTGGTCAAGGAGGGTGGTGAGAAGGTCGGGAAGGCTGCGGCGGATCTGGGCAAGGGGATTAAGGAGGGCGTAACCGAGGGGAGATAGTAAGCTCTTGGTCATGTCCCAGAGCACCTATCTCATCTGTACAGGTACGCGACCGGAGATCATCAAGATGGCCCCGGTCTACAAGGCCCTCAGGGCGCGTGGCGCCAGGGTGGCCGTGCTGCATACGGGCCAGCATGAAGCCGTCGCCAGCGTGCTCTATGACTTTTTTGAGATGCCGCCCGATATCGTCATCGACCTTCAGCGCAAATCCGCTTCGTTGGCCCATTTGACTTCGGCGCTGCTGGATGGTGTGGAGGATGCGTTGCGGACCCTGGATCCGGACGTCGTCATGGTTCAGGGCGATACCAGCTCAGCCTTTGTGGGCGCCCTGGCCGCCTACTACCGGGACAAGCCGGTGGCCCATGTGGAAGCCGGGCTGCGCACTGGCCAGCGGGATCCCTTCCCCGAAGAGAAGAATCGGGAACTGATCGGCCGCCTGGCCCACTGGCACTTCCCGCCCACACCCCAGGCTCGCCGGAATCTCCTGGCCGAGGGCATTTCGACCGACCGTATCTTCGAGGTCGGCAATACGGTTATCGATGCTGCTCTGTGGACCCGGGAACGAATCATGCAAGCTTCCTTTGATCTCGCCCCCTGCACACCGCCCGGCCTGATGGACTTCCAGGCGGCCTGTCCGGGGCGGCGCATGATCCTGGTCACTGCGCACCGTCGGGAGAACTGGGGACAACCCATTCGTAATATTGCCAAGGCCCTGGCTACCGTTATCCGCGAGCATCCCGAGACGGTGGCGATCTGGCCCGTCCATCCCAACCCGGCTGTGAGAGCCGATGTCGAAGCGGAAATCTCCATGCTTCCGCCTGGGGTGAAGGATCGCATCTGTCTGACGGAGCCCCTGATCTACCCTGTCATGATCGATCTGCTGGCCCGTTGCGCCTTTACGCTGACTGATTCTGGAGGCATACAGGAAGAGGCCTCCGCCTTTGCCAAACCCGTATTGGTGGCGCGGGACTGTACGGAGCGCCAGGAGTTGGTGGAAGCTGGAGGTGCCCGTCTGGTCGGCACCGACATGGAGGAGATCGTCGCCTGCTCCAGACTCCTGCTTCATGACGAGGCGATCTACCGGAGCATGCAGCTGGATGCCAGCCCCTTTGGCGATGGCCGCAGTGCATGGCGGATCGCCGAGATCGTGGGCGTCGGGAAGTGATTACGTTTTAGCTCCCCACAGGGGGGATGGGTAGAAGAATGACCCATCCTCCCTCTGGATAGCTTGGATTTTCACAGATGCACCAATAAATGTTATGCGGATTGGGATTTTCTATATACTCTCATGCCATGTACAGCCCTTGCGCTAGCGGGGGTATTTACATAGGAATTGTTGCTGGTTTTTTACTCGGTTATCCCTACGCTATCCATTGAACCCCTCGATTTCATATGGGAATGGGGTTTATGGCGATGGACGCTGTAGGGGTGCATTTTAGAGAACGCGATCAAACGCATTACGCAGGCGCAATCTTCCTTGAGTTACTTAATATTGGAGATTTTTTAATGAATAAATACTTAAAAAATTGCTTTATTGTAGCTGTGGGATTCTGCTTGATAAGCCTGATGGCATGTGGTGGAGGGTCTAACAACGGCAATGTTGTTGTTTTGAATCATGATCCAATAATTATTTCAACGGCGCCACTGGCGGCCACGGAGGGGAGCTCTTATTCCTATGCTCCTATCGCCACGGATGCGGACAATGACACCGTTACCTTTGCTCTGGTGGCGGGACCGACCGGGGCAGCCCTGGCCGACGGCACCCTGACCTGGACTCCCACCACGGCCCAGGCAGGGAATATTCAGTCCTTCAGCATCAGTGCCAGCGACGGCAAGGGGGGCACGGCAACCCAGAGTTGGACCGTAACGCCCCTTGCTTTGAACCATAGTCCGGTTTTCACGTCATCTGCACCCCTGGTCGCCACGGAGGGGAGCTCTTATTCCTATACTCCCACCGCCACGGACGCGGATAGTGACACCGTTACCTTTGCCCTGGTGGCGGGGCCGAGTGGGGCAGCCATGGCCGACGGCATCTTGACCTGGACCCCCACCACGGCCCAGGTTGGAAATGTCCAGTCCTTCAGCATCAGTGCCAGCGATGGCAGGGGGGGCACGGCAACCCAGAGCTGGACCGTAACACCCCTTGCTTTGAACCATAGTCCGGTTTTCACGTCATCTGCACCCCTGATCGCCACGGAGGGCAGTTCCTACTCCTACACCCCCACGGCCACGGATGCAGACAATGACACCGTTACCTTTGCCCTGGTGGCGGGGCCGAGCGGGGCCGCCCTGGCCGACGGCACCTTGACCTGGACCCCCACCACGGCCCAGGCTGGGAATGTCCAGTCCTTCACGATCAGCGCCAGCGATGGCAAGGGGGGCACGGCAACCCAGACCTGGGATGTGACCCCAGATACCACCATCAAGGGTGCGATCCTGATCAATGAATTGTGTGCCGCGAACGCCTCTGGTGTTATGGGTGGCTATTACAACAATAACTGCACTGAGTGGATCGAGATTATCAATACGGGAAGCTCCTCCGTTGATATTTCGGGCTACTACCTGACGAACGATACAACCAAGCCCACGAAATGGGCCATTCCCAACGCAAACGTGCTCCCAGCCGGCGGCACGCTCCGATTCTGGATGGATGGGCTCAATGTCTACGACCACGTGAATTTCAAACTGAAGGCGGCAGGGGGTACCCTCGCCATCTACTCGCCCACCCAGATGCTGGTGGACAGTGTGGTCTATCCAGCGCAGACCACGGATGTCTCCTATGGCCGAGGACCAGGAGGCGGGAGCGTCTGGTACTACTTCGCCATCCCCACTCCGAATGCCCCCAACAGCGGCGTGAAGGCTGTGACCTTCGGTCGGACAGCGGCTCCGGAATTCTCGAGTGCCGCAGGGTTCAAGGATTCGCCCATATCGGTGACCATCACGGCCGAGCCCGGAGCGAACATTCGCTACACGACGGATGGCTCGATCCCTTCGGTGGACTCCCCGCTCTACGAGTCCTCCCTTCCCATTTCTGCCACAACGGTGCTCAAGGCCCGGGCCTTCTCATCCACAGCCATGCCGAGTCCGGTGACCACCGCCACCTATTTCTTCGGGGAGTCCACGACCCTGCCCATCGTGTCGGTGTCCACAAACCCCGCCTACCTCTGGAGCGACGCGAGCGGCATCTATGTCAAGGGACCGAATGCAGAAGCGGATCCTCCCTACTACGGCGCCAATTTCCGGGAGGACTGGGAGCGTCCAGCCCATGTGGAGTTCTTCGAGAACGATGGCACCGTGGCCTTCGCCCAATTCTCGGGTCTCAAGATCAACGGGAACACGACCCAAGGGGTGCCGGAAAAGTCCCTCTCCTTCAGTGCCAAGGAAAAATACGGGACCACCACCTTCGCCTATGCTCTCTTTCCGGAGGACAAGCCTTCCATCAGCAACTTTCCCCGCTTCCTGGTGCGCAACTCCGGTCAGGACTGGGCGCTGACCCTCTTCCGGGATGCCTTCACCGCCAGGGTCATCAAGGGGCAGATGGATCTGGACTATCAGGCCTATCGTCCGGTCATCCACTTCCTGAACGGGGAATACAACGGGGTGATCAACCTCCGGGAGAAGGCGGACCAGTATTTCGCCGTCAGCAACGCTGGCGCCACGGCCGGCAAGGTGGATTTCCTGGAGCACGAAGGCACGGACATCGTCGTGGACGATGGCAGTGCTACCCATTACACGGCCCTGATCGACTACCTCACGGCCAACGATCCGACCCTCCCTGGGACCTATGCCACGGTCCAGACCATGATGGATGTGGACGAGTACATGAACTACGTCATCGCGGAGACCTTCTGCGGCAACTTCGATTGGCCCGCCAGCAACGTCAAATTCTGGCGCAAACAGGCCACCGGCGAGAGGTGGCGTTGGATCCTCCAGGACACGGATTTCGCCTGGGGATACAAGTCGGAGATCAACTCGGCCTATGGGTATGACCTCGATATCTTCCATTACGCCCTGGACCCCATTGGGAATGCCTGGCCCAATCCTCCGGAAGGCACCTTCCTTTTGAGGAGCCTGATGCAGAACGCGGCCTTCCGGGCGGAATTTCGGAGCCGCTACCTGACCCACCTGGCCACGACCTTTGAGACGACCCGGCTCCTGGGGATCGTAGACGGCCTGAAGGCCACCCTCGAGCCCGAGATGCAGCGACAGATCGACAAATGGGGCGGTCAGTTCTGCGGCATGGTGGACAGTACCTATAACTATCCTGGGAGCCTTGACGAATGGCGCGCCCATGTCGCCCTCCTTCGGGCCTATGTCCAGAACAGGACCGCCGCGGTCCTCGCCCAGGTGAACCACCACTTCCCTGAGGATGGCAGCCTGGTCGTTGACTAGGGGGCAAGCACCGGTTCCCGTCTCATGGTTGGCCTCATTTTGGGAGCGGTGCTCCCGGAATGAGGCCGCCCAGGGTGGCTGAGTGCTTCTTGATGTCCTGGTTGATGGTCAGGTAGTAATAGGTTGTATCTTTTGAAATGCTTAAGTTTTTGCTGTTGATTATGTTGAATTTCCGGCGGGGGATGGCGACGGTGATCCCTTGCAGGCCATCCGGGTTCTTCAGATTGAAATGGAGCCTGGAGCCGTCCTGGGTGAAGGAGAAGGTCGTGTTCAGCAGCTTCTGGAAGGACTGGGTGACCTGGGACATGGGCTGAATGCTCAGGACCTTTTCTCTCTGCTTCTGCCGCGCGTAGTCGAGAAAGTCGTGCATGGCGGAGGGGTAGTCGTTGACGTCGTGGAGATGGGAATAGAACAGCCGGGTGCTTCGGTTTTTGACAAGGTAGTCTACGGAGTCCTTCAGCCAGCGCCTCACCTCGGCTTCCGTAATGCCCTCCCTTTTCATCTCGTAGAGGGAGGCCGATTTGCCAAGTGAAAGCATGGGGAAGGCGATGACCTTGGTGCTGACCATCTTCCCGCCGCTGAAGGTCCGGTTCGGAGCCGATCCGTTGTCCCCGGTGTAGTAGTAGGAACGGAATCCCAGTTCATCCAGGATGTCGGTGACCATGGGCTGGGGATGCACGCCGACCGGGGCCGAATACTCGGTGATCGGGTATCCGCAAATGGCCTCCAGACAGGCCTTATTTCTGGCGATGTTGGCGTGGATGTCTGTCCGGCTGAACTGCCCCTTCTGGATCCGGTCGGCGAACCAGTTGTGGGCCCATCCTCCGTGGGAGCCGATGACCCCGAAGGGGAGGAAGTGTTTCGCGGCTTCAAGTCCTCGCCCGGCGGCATCGAATCCGAGGCCATCCCCCGGCGTGTCCCGGAAGTCCCCTGCGGTGATATGGATGGAGGCTGGCAGTTCCTCATCCAGCGTCCGGTTCCGGATGGCCGGTTCGATCTCCGTGCGCTCATTGCCCGCGTCAATATGCCAGTTGATCACCAGGCTTCCCTGGCCGTTCGGGCCGTTGACCAGGTGGGGGATTTCCAGGGTCGAGAAGAGGAAGGCCCTCAGGATGGATCTCAGGGGCAGATCGTCGGCATTTGCCTTGAGGTGACCCAGGGGGAGATTGACATACAGAACGTGCCCCGCTGCGTACCGGCGGAGGGTGACGGCTGGGTAGCGCTCGCCCCGATCCGTGATCGCTGAGGCCAGAATGGCGCCTTCCTGGGGTGGACCAAGGGGTTCATTCCGGGTGATCGGATAGCGCAAGCGTCCGTAGGAGTAGCCGTTCAGGAAACCCTGGCTGTCCGTTTTCCCCGGGGGGATCTGGAGAAAGTCCGACGCCTGGGGGGATGAGAACTGCAAGCCTGCCGTCGTGTAGGCCGCTCCCCGGAGGGCAGGGTAGGTGGCAAAGTTCAGCCCCGCAAGCTCCGCCATGGGCGATTTCGCCAGGTAGAAGCCCTTTTCATCCTTGACCCCCACATCGTAAACGACGGCGATACTGCCGCCGCTGGCCAAGTAGTCCTTCAGCCAATGGGCCGCCGACTCCGGCACATGCTGCAGCAAGCCGTCCGGACAGATGATGGCTGGTTTCGATTGGGCGAGCGTCCTGGGATTGGTGGCAAGGAGTCGCTTGATCTCCACCGTATCCCAGGCCACCCCTTCTTCGGTCAGAACACTCTTGTAGGCTTCGAGGACATAGGCTGCGGCTCCCAGCTGGACCTCATCGTAGAGGAGGAGAACGCTCTGTGTGGAGGGATCGCGCCACCTTTGGTCAGGGGGCAGGGGATGGAATCGGAAAGGCCCACAGGAAAGGAACAAAAGGAATGAGATGCAGCCAATAACAAGTTTTTTCACGCAGGGTTCCCAGGGGTCTCGGCCCAGCCGGTCCTTCTCGAAGGGTGTCTAGAAATATTTCACCGCACGGACAGTGCCACCCCAAAGGTCGTACACGTTGTTCTTCCGGGCGAATTCGGCCCCAAGCTGCAGGCTGTAGCCGCCACCCAGAGGCCATGAGGTCTCGATGGCTGCGCTGTAGCCCCGGTTGCGCACATCCTGGTTGGCCAGGAAGCTGTTGTAGGCCTCGGTGCCCCAGTTCACCCGGATGGCCTGCCAGGCTTTGCGGTCCCGCATGCCGTGACGGAAGTTGAACTGTCCGCCGTAACTGGTGAGTGAGCCTGGGGAGCTCCAATTCACGGAGCCCCTCAGGGTGGTCACGGTATCGCCCCAGTAATAGGTGGGGCCGAAGAGGAAGGTCATGTCCCGATGTCCATCCCGTACCCGGGTGTAGATCAGGCCACCGCCGAGCACCCAGCCATTCCAGGGCAGGTTCAGATCCAGGTCCGTGGTGACCTGCAGGCTCGGCAGGTAGTCAGCCCCGGTGCTGCTGGCCACGCCAAGAAAGCCATAGCCACCCTTGAACTCCTGGTATTTTCCGATCGAGAACACCCCGCCGTTCCCTTCGGGGCGCACATAGGTCGTGATGCCTGCGACAAAGGGACCATTTTTCAACGGGTTCCAGGCGGCATCCGCCAGAAGGCCTTTCCAGGGGCCGAAATCATGGTTGAGGTTCAATTGGTATGCCCCCACGGCGACATGATCATCCGAGACAGGCACTTCCTGAGCCGACACCGCGATGCCGACCAACGCCAGCCATGCGCTGAGCTGAACCTTCCTCACGGGGCTACCTCCAGGATCATTTGATTTCCGACCATGCTACTACTCAACGCGGGACCTCGATCAGATTCGTGAAAGCGTGGATTCTTCCGTGGACCATGCCCTTGCCGGTCAGAAGCACCTGCTGGCCGCTGACGGCCTGCTGGCGATCCTGATTGCCGATGATGACGCCGTCTCCGAGCCAGACCAGCTCTCCCCCCATCAGGCAGCCCTGGACCGAGGAACCGGCGCCCACCACGAGTCGTCCCTTGCAGGTGAGAGAGCCCAGCACGGCCGAGTTCTCCACCAACAGGTCCCCATGGGCCTTCAGGTCGCCCGCGATAAGGGCTCCCTTCCGGATATAGAGATTGCCTCGAACCACCAGGGGGAAATCAATATCGGCTTCGTTATCCAGGATGAGGTCACCGTTGACGAAGACGGTCTGGGGCCTTTGACCCCCCTCTCGCTGCGTCTCCCAGGTGCTTCCAGCCTCCGGGATCTTGGTGCGTCGGAACCAGCGTCGCGCATGGGTGGGGATCTCGATGGGAATGGGGCGGGCTTCACCGGACCACTGGATGGTCGGAGCGCAGAGGAGTTGCACTCGGCACCCGCGTTCCAGTTGGATGAGCCCACCGGAGGTCACCCGGGCCAGCACGGTGCAGTCTTCCCCGAGGCGGACCTCCAGGTCTCCGTGGACCCAGCGTTCCACGAGGCTGTTGGGGCCGATCTGGATGGAATCATCGCTCAGGAGAGCCCGTGCGTGATTCTCTGGGCCCAGGATCAATTTTTCCCGGGTCCAGACCTCTTCCTTGAACTGGGTCTGGGCGCCGCTCTCCAGGCTGTAGCCCAGCAGGGAGGCTTCCTGGATATGCCCCGGCGCAAGCACGATTCTGTCCTGCTCTGGACTGGGTATGTTGCTCCACCAGGGCTGGGCGATCCTTCGGAAGCTCTCGGCAAAGACCGTATCCCGGCGGGACCAGGCGTTATCGATGGGCAGGGCTTTGGCGTCCTTGGGGTAGAGCCATTCGAGTACGGCGGGGAGGATGAGGATCGCGCCCAGGGCGATGGCCAGGGCGCCGAGTTGGAGGACTGCAAGGAAAGAGGTCATCGTCGGTACCTCGGCGTCTTATCCCATGCGATGTGCGATTCGCCCTTGATACGGCTCCAGGCGAGCTTGAGTACGGCTTCTGAAACCAGGAAGAGGCTGGCGATATAGGTTCCGCCCAGGAAGGGCAGGAGTCGCTGACGTTTGCCTACCCCATCGAGGGCCAGGGCCACGGAAATCTCGTAGAAGGTTCCGAAATTCCCGATGGAGAAGAAGGTGATGACCGCGAGCATGACCACCACTGCCGAGGGGAAGAGGTCCGGGCGCACCATCAGAAGGAAGGCAGAGGCGAGCCAGGCCAGGAAGGTCAGGGGGGGGACGAAATAGACGCAGAGGAGCAGGAAGCCGTCAATCTTCTCCCAATGGCCGAGATCCGGATTCCGGAGCAGGGTCCAGGCGTGCCTGAGGCAGGCCTGCATGTGGCCCATGGCCCAGCGGCGGAGCTGTTTCCGCCGGTCGGTCCAGGTCTCGACCACTTCTTCGTAGCACTCGGCCCGATTGATGTAGGCCACCTTCCACCCGAGGGCCAGGAGGCGGTAGGTCAGGTCGGTGTCTTCGGCCAGCATGCCTTCATCCCAGCCGCCGGCGGCCTCCAGGGCCATGCGCCGGATGCCTCCCACGGTGCCCCCGAATTGGGGTACCAGTCCCAGCCGCCATCTTGCCTGCTGGTTGGTTTGGTAGCCGCCGCATCGCTCGATTTCCAGCAGCCGTGTCAGCAGGTTGTGGGCACCGTTGCTGGGGACAACGCGACCCATGACCAGCCCGATTTCGGGGTCCATGAAGGGGGCGACCAGGCTGTCCAGTAGGCCCACCCCCGGCAGATAGTCGGCATCGAACAGGATGACGACGTCGCCTTTGACGAGGGGCATGACATCCTTGAGGGCCGCCGCCTTGCCGCCCTTGCCTTCCTTCCGATGGAAGGGCTGACACCACGGGTGCTTCGCCGCAAAGGCGTCGATGATCTCGGCGGTGCGATCCGTGGACCGGTCATTGACCGGGATCACCTGGAGCTTGGTCTTGTCGAAGCTGGAGCGCTCCAGGGCCTCCAGGACGCCCAGGCAGACCCGCTCCTCGTTGTGCATCGGGACCAGGACCGTGACCGGTGGGGTCGCCATGCAGGCCCAGTCCTGGTAGGCCTCTCGACTGAACCGGAAGACCCGGGTCAGGGTGAAGGTGTAGTGGCGCGCCACGAAGATCAGGAGCACCGCCACCGTGAAGACCAGGTAGATCTTGACGAGCAGAATGACGAGTTCGAGGATCATGCTGGCTCCTCCCACACGGGACCGGCCTTCTCCATGACGAAGGCGAAGGCGGTGATCAGGACCAGGCAATCGGGCAAAGTCCCGCCGAACACAATGCCGATGGGCAGCCAGACAGCCCCGGCCCATCCTGCCAAGGCCAGGAAAAAGGCCAGGCGGATCGCATTCCAGACCAGGAAGAATATGAATGCTGCAATGCCCCAGAGGGCAACCCTGGGTACCGGCAGTGGCAGGATGCCGACCAGAAGGGCCCAGATGCCCGGGTAGATGAGCATGGTGCCGATGCTGACCTTCCCCCAGAGGGTTGAAAAGGCTTCAGAGGTAAGAAGGGGGACCGGACGCCAGTGGAGCACCAGGCTCGCAAGGAGGAGCAATAGGGCGAGGGCGGCGAACCAAGCGGCCAGGGGAAAGGGCATCCTGGGCACGATCCAGATCAGGAGGAGCACCAGGATGCACGCACCCGCATAGATCCAGAAGCCCAGGTGGGAAGCCACGGGATTGAAGGTCGCGACGTGCCAGTTGGGGATCCCGATGGAGCCCAGCCTGTCGCCGGGTCCGGCGGTGAAGGGGACCCCAGACAACTGCAACAGGTATTCCACAGCGGAGCGGTAACCCTGCACCAGTGGACCGATATACCAAAGCATCAAGGCGATGGCCAGGGTTGCAGCCAGAAGCCACAGGATAAAACGCCAGGGGTGGAACCGAACATGTCGAACACTCCGGTGCATCAGGATTCTGCCCCGTGCGTGAGTGTTATTCGTTGGCATGATGAGTACCTCCTCTTATTCGGCGGCAAGAGTCAGGCGGTGCGCTTGTTGCTAGTGGATTTTCATGTTTATTTCAACAATGGCTTGGCTCGATAGTGAAGCCTATCCGCCGAAATGTTAAAAACGTCATGTTAAATGACCTGAGAAGCCTGACAATTTATCTATCTTTTTCATGAGACGAGCAAGGAAATAAAAAGGATTTGTGGTTTGAGAGTCGATCTCACCCCCCATCCGGTAACTCGGTGAAATGCGGATCATTCAACGCGGCACTGACACCAGACTTGCGGCAGGAGAACTCTGGTCGGTGTCAACCTGCCTTCTGGGTGAAGATCCCGGCAGAATGCTTCTTGAGGAAGGCCCACCATGTTTCCTTTGCCCCTTCGTACCTATAGGGACCTGGTCGCCATTGATCAGCCCTGGCCCCGTCCCAGCCTTTTGGGGGGCGGAGAGGCTCCGGAACTCCTCACGCGCATTCTGAGCTTTCTTGGGATGGGGGAAGGATTCCGGGATCCTCGGCGGCATCTTCGGGCCATGCTCAACCGGCGTCCCCCCGGAGGCTGGCCGGAGGAGGTCCTGGTGGACCTGGATCGGCTCTTGTGGATGGAACGCGTCCAGGAAGGGTGGATGGAGCCGAGTTCCCTCCCTGCAACGGATAGGCCGGGTCTCCTCCTTTGGCAGGGGGATATCGTCTGTCTGGGGGCGGACGCCATTGTCAACGCGGCCAACAGTGAAATGCTTGGCTGCTTTTCGCCGTTGCATGCGTGCATCGACAACGCCATCCACTCCGCTGCAGGGCCCAGGCTCCGGGAGGATTGTGCGGCGATCATGGCCCTTCAGGGGGGACCGGAAGCCACGGGTCAGGCCAAGCTCACCCGGGCCTACAACCTCCCCTCCCGGTACGTGCTCCACACCGTGGGCCCCATTGTCCAGGGACCGTTGCGAACGGAGCACCGGACCCAACTGGCCTCCTGCTACACCGCCTGCCTGGAACTGGCCGCACAGGTCGAGGAGATCCGCACCCTCGCCTTCTGCTGCATCTCCACTGGGGTCTTCGGCTTTCCGGCCGTGGAGGCGGCCCCCATTGCCCTGGCTGCGGTCTCGGATTGGCTGGAGCGTAACCCGGACCGCTTCACGAGCGTCATCTTCAACGTCTACTCCGAAGAGGAACATGAACGCTATCGAGGTCTCCTCCTGGCCTGAGCAAGGGCCTCCGGTGGACGAGGGAATCCTGCAGTAGCAGTCCGCTTTCCGGACTTCCACACCTGCGGTCTCAGGACTCTGTCAGCCCATGGGTTCGACCAGTGGGATAGCGGCTGATCCGCAGGCGATCACCCTGCCCATCGGCCCCAGTGTGAAGTCCATCCGGCCCAGGTTCACGCCTCCATAGCCCACCTGGAAAATCCGGGTGCTCCCGATCTGCACCGGGGCCTCCAGGAAGGTGTGGGTGTGGCCGCCGATGATCACATCGATGTCCGGCACCAGGCGGGCCAGGTTCAGGTCGTCGATGGCTTCCCCATGGTGGTCGTGTCCCAGGTGGGAGAGCACCACCACCAGATCCACCTTCTCCACGGTCCGCAGGTACTCGACCACCCCCTTCAGGGGCGCCACGGGGTCCCGCCACTCCACGCCTGCGTGATTCTTGGGGAAGACCAGTCCCCGGAATTCCACCCCCACGCCCGTCAGGCCCACCTTCAGTCCATGAAAGGCTTTTACGGTCCATGGGCGGATCCTTTCCGCCAGCCTGGGCGCACCCTTCCAGCTGAAGTTGCAATTGAGCATGGGGAAGGAAGCTTCCTCCAGGGCGGCCAGCAGGCCCTCGATGCCCGCATCGAAGTCGTGGTTGCCCAGGGTCCCGGCGTCGTAGCCCGCCATGGACATGAGCTTGTAGTCCAGGAGCCCCCTGAAGCGGTTGAAATAGGGCGTGCCCTGGAAGACATCTCCGGCGTCCAGCAGGAGCAGGTTGCCCCCCTGGGCCCGGAGGCGTTTCACCAGCCCCGCCCGGCGGGCGATGCCGCCCCTGCCCGCCAGGGCACCGCTGGCCAGGGGTTCCAGGTGGGAATGGGTGTCGTTGGTGTGAAGGAGGGTGATGCGGGGCGAGGCTTCAGCCCGCAGGGGGAGGCGGGAGGCCAGGAGGGCGGCGCCCAGTCCCCCCAGGAAGGCCCGGCGGTCTACCATGTGATCCTCCGCTCCAGCAGGGCCTCACGCATGCCTGGGGCAAAGCGATACCGACCCGGTGCGGGGCAGGGAAGGGGCTGGCCCTGTTTTCCCAGTTCGCTGCAGGCCTCCAGCAGGATCTGGCGGATCTGGAGTCCCGTGGGGATCACGGTCTTGGAGCGCCCCCGGGTCGGGAGGCCATCCCCGCTGGCCAGTAAGTAGTCTGTGGTGGCAATGAGCACGGTGGCCTCGGGATCGATGGGGCCCCCCTGGAGCCAGGTGGCTGAAAGCAGGGGATGCTCCGGTGTGCCCTGAAGGCTGACGAGAACGCCGGAGCAGGGTTCACCGGCCTTCTTGATCAAGCCTCCCCGGAGCAGGTGGAGCAGCTCCCGGCCGGTGTACTCCGTCACCACCAGTTCGTTGTCGAAGGGCATGAGTTCGAAGATGTCCGAGACCTTCAGGGGCCCGGCCTGGAGATCAGCCCGCAGCCCTCCGGAATTGATGAAAGCAAAGACCACGGGCCTGCCTAGGCAGCGGCCCGCTCGCTCCCGCATCAGATCCGCCACCCAGTAGCCCAGGAGATTCTCCTCTCCCAGTCTCCCCCGGGGGATGCGGTCTGAGGCCTGGGTCAGCACCTGGCTGAACTCCTGGCGAATGATGGCGGTGCTGGGGGCCAGGGCCTGGGCTACGGCGGGATCTTCCGGCGCGTCTGCGGACACGGACACGGGCAAGCCCCGCTCCAGGTCCGTCCGAGGAGCCAGGGCCAGGAGGGCGGACAGGAGCAGGGCGGGGAAGAGCATGGGGCTTCCTGGAAAGCTCCAGGGTAGCGGATCTATTTGGATGAGACGGTTGTCAATGTGTTCGATATGGTGAATGCGTTGCTGGTTGCCGTGCCGCCGCTGTGGGTGGCTGAGGATAGCCCCAGGTGCAGCCCATGGAAGGTACTGGTGCTTCCGCTCAGGGTGCCTCCGCTGTAGAGGGTGTAGGTGGAACCGGTCAGGATGTCTGCACTGCCGCAGAGCCGAGCCGTGCAACTGGAGGGAACCTGGAAGGCGAAAGCGACCTTGCCGCTGGTGTCTTTCACAGTCATGAGGGAGGCGCTGCTTGAGCCGAGGCGCAGGGTGTTCTGGGTGCAGCTGGTGGGTGAGCTGTTGGCGCCGCCCAGGCCGATGAAGGTACCCCCGGAGATGGTAAAGGCGTTCGTATCGGCGTCCAGCCCACCCTCGGGAGCACTGGCCCCGACGGCGACCAGGATTCCCCCACTGATGGCAAGGGTGCCATTGGAGTCAACGGCATCGTTCTGGGTGCTCAGAACGTAGGTGCTTCCGCCGCTGATGGCGATAGCGCCTCCCGCATTCAGACCGTCATCGGTTGTGGTGATCTCGAGGGTGCCTCCGGTGATGGTGAGGTTGGACTTGCTTTCAATCCCCTCGGGGCTGAGGGAGTCGTCCCCGTCGGAGGTGTCGGTGTCCTCGTAGGGTTCACCGAAGGTGCTGATGGTGATGGCCCCCCCATGGATGGTGACGAAGGGGTCCGGGTCGTCCTCTACGCTTGTGGTGGTGGCGTCATCCTCTGCCTCCCAGGAGGCGGTGATGGCCTTGTCGTAGCTGGTGATGTCCAGGGCACCATCGTTGATGACGATGAAACCCAGTGGGCAGGTGTCATCTTCCTTTCCCTCCACCTTGATGCCCTTGCCTGCACCCTCGGCGGTGCTGATGCTGAGGTTTCCGCCGTCCATGATAAAGGCCTCGTTGGCTCGGATGCCGTCCTTCTTGGCGGATTGGATGCCGATACTCCCCTCGGTAAGGCGGATGTGCCCATCGCTGCAGATGGCGTGTTTCTTGGCTGCCGTGATGGCCAAGCTGCCGCTCCCGCTGAAGAGGAGGGGGCCTTCACTGAAAAGGGTGCCCTTCAGGTCCATCTCTGTGCCGTCCTCCAGGTAGCGGGTGGACCAGGTAGAGGAATCGGAGAGGCTGTTCGTGGTGCCCGCGTTCAGGACCACGAAGGCCCGCTGATCCGACTGGATGTTGACGGCTGGACCGTCGGGGCTCGTGATTGCGGCGCCGTTGAAGGCCAGCTTGAAGCTCTCCCCGCTGTAGATGGTGACGGATCCGGTGTAGGTGCCACTCAGCTCGAAGCTCACGTTGACCCCGTCGGGCAGGTCGGAATCCAGGGTGAGCCCGTAGGCATCCTGGGTGACAGTGATGACGGTGCTGCTCCCAAGGATCAGCGGGGTGGTGCCGCTGGATGTCGTCCCCACGGCCAGGGCGGGGGAGGATGTGGTGATCGCGAGGGTCTCCAGGTTGATGCCGACCGTGTAGGCGAAGGTAGTGCTGGCGAGCTGGTCGCTGGCGTTGGCTCCCGTATCGAAGTCCCAGCTCGCGAGGGTGCTGTCCGTGGTTCCGGAGGAGGTTGAGCCTCCTCCGGAACCGCCGCAACCCACCAGGCCGACGAAGAATAGGCATCCCAGGACCGCCAAGGGCTTCTTCACATGGACCTCCGTGCCCCTGAAGATCGTGCAAGGGGTGGGGCACGGTAAATGCGAATCCCCCGGAAGCCTTTCTGGGCCGCCGAAGGGGTTTCATGGACCGCCGGTCTGCCGGATCAGGCTTTCCCAGGCCTGGCGGCAGTGGATGGAGAGGGGGCGATCCAGGTCCCTGGCCAGGCGTACCTGAACGGCGAAGGCCTGCTCCTGGCCGGGCCTGTCCGGGTTTCCGATGGCGAAGTCGAGGCCGCATTCCAACCCTTCACCCATGGGTGACCCGGGCTCGCTTTGTCATTCTTGACTGGAGACCAATCATGGAAGCCCCGACGCTTGAAATTGCCTTCGCGGTTACGGCCCTGCTGGAACCCGTGAAGGATATTTGCATCCGGCATCGAGCCCTTCTCCGGGTTATTCCGATTTACGGTGGGACGGTGGAAGGGCCTGGGCTACAGCGGGGTCCTCCGGAAGTGCTGCCGTCGCCTCCTCTGAGCGGGCAGTCTCCAGGGTCGCCGATCCGGCGCCCGGGGCGAGGGGCAGGGCGCTGGACATGAAGAGGCAGGAGAGCAGCGTCGACGTTTCCCTGAAAGATCCTGGTTAGCCGTAATGGCGAAATGCAGGAAAAAGCCGGGGCGCCCTGAACGAGCGCCCCGGACGGTCAAGGTCTGCTGGAGACTACTTGATGAACTTGTACTTTGATTCCCGGCCCTTTCCTTCGACGGAGAGGTCGGCGAAGGGGTTGTACTTGGTATTGGTCACGACCGTGAAGAGCTGGTGGATGGGGGCCAGGAAGTTACCCCAGTTGCCGATCTCCTCAATGCAGTGGGCAGACCAGACCATGCCCTCCTCGGGAGTCTCCTTCTTGCGGGTGCCGATGGCGGAGGACTTGCCGACCACGCCGTAGTCGGTCTTCTCCCACTGGTGGATGCGGTAGCCCATGGGGTTCCCGGCGGCCAGGGCCTCTTCGCCCAGTCCCAATCCGGCCACGATGACGACATGCTCGTAGCAGATGTAGTCGCGGACCTCGGCGGGGACATCCTCAAGCTTCTCGAAGCGGATGTAGAGGTTCTGGCGGGTGCCGTCATTCCAGGTCTGGGGAGCGATGTGCACGGAGCCGATGGGGTTGCCGTGCTGGACGGGGACGGCCCAAACCAGGGGTTCGTGCTGAGCAGGGTGCCACAGGAGGAAGCTCTTCTCCATGTTCGACCAGAACCAGTCGATCATGTGGGGGGTGATTCCCTCGTGCTTCCAGTCGATGTGGGTGCCCATGGCATCCTGGGTGATGGTGGCTTCCATTTTATTTCTCCTTTTTGATTTTTTTGCTTATTTTGCATCCGTAATGGGCTGGCCGTGTTTGACCCGATTTCCGGGGCAAGGCATAGCGCAGGCTTTCGAAAAACTCACCGAAAGATCGGCCGAATGGCTCAAAGCCCTGCATGTTGATTTTTCCGGATTGGTCCGCTTCTTCAGGACTGATCACGCCTGCGAACATGGCTTCAAAATAGCCAAAGGGGGCTATCAACTTGAATCGTGGGCCGGTGTGTCCACCGTCCACGAGTTGGGCACGCCCCTGGTCAAACACGATGTGGAACTGGCCATTGCCGTCCTCGCGAAAGTCGAACTGCATGACCCCTTGAAGTCCGGATGCGGCCACCTTTTCGGGATTGGTCGCCAGTTTGCTGCGCATCAATGACTTGAGGTCTTCGACCGAAATCGTTGCCATATGGGTTCCGAGTCTTTTCGATTGTCACCGGAAAAATGAGCCGGATGGACTGCTGTGGTGTTGAACCCACTGCAGTCGCCATCCCGCAGGGATTGGCCTATTGCGGTGGTGAGGGTCCCACCCACCCACCACCCAATCGCTCTGATGCTAGAAGAAGAAGTTCATGCAGAGCTTCGCGGTCCTCTGGTGGCCATCGGCGCCGTTGGTGGCTTTGCTGGAACCAGCCCACACCATGAAGTTGACGTTCTTCTGGAGGGTATAGGACGCGAAGAGCTGGGGGCCTTCGATGCCATTGAAGGTGCGATTGGCCATGTTGATGCCGGTGATCCACCAGTCATTGCAGGGGCCGACGGAGGAATTGGCCTCCTCTTTGACGTATCGCATGGACAGGTGCCAGGCACCGGCGTGCTTGAAGTCGGGATGGCCGATATCGAAACCGCCCATGTACATCTTGTTCTGGGTGTCCGCATTGGACTGCTCGTAGGTGGCCCAGAGACGCACCCCAGGAATGACGGTGGTGTCGGCCCCGACCTCCCAGAGGTTGAAGCTGGTGTTGTCCGTGGGGCCAGTGTTGATGACCGTGTTGTCAGCCAGGGTGATGGTGGGTGAGATTCCACCCGGAGTGGAGATGCGGTGGAAAGCCGCCTTGACATTCAGCTTGGGGAGAAGGGCAGCACCCGCCTCCAGGGCCGTGTAGTGGTTATCACCCCCGTTGAAGGTGATGGTGGCAGCCTGGCCCGCAACCACGCCTTCTGTGCTCCAGGAACCCAGGGAAACCAGGTTGGGGTTCAGGGGGGCGCCGGTCCAGTTCTGGCGAAGGTAGCCGTAGGAAAGCTTTGCGTAGTATTGCTTCCCGACGGCCACCTGGACACCACTCATGGCGCGGTCGGCCATGTTCAGCACGGCGCCGTAACAGGGGACGTAATCCCACTTGCCAGCGGTGAGGGTGACCGGACCGTAGGTGCCCTGGGCGTACATCTGGTCCAGCATCTGGTTTCCGGCTGCGGTGCCCTCGTCCTTGGGGCTGGTGCCGTAGCCGCCACTCCTGAAGCTGCGGACAGCCTCTTCCTCCAGGACAACCTTCCAGTTCTCATTCACCTTGTAGGTCAGGAAGAGGTCCAAGCCGACTTCAGGGACGTGGCCGGAATCGCCGAAGAACGTATCCGTGCCCTTGAATGAGCCCGTGCTGTTCCACATCTGGTCGGAAACATGGAGCAGGCCGAAGTAGTGGAGGCGGCCGGACTGGTCTTCCAGGGCTTTCAGCCGGGAATCGACATCGGCGGGGGTGGAAGGGCTTTGGGCGAAGACCGAGAGGCTTGCGCTGGCGAGCAGGCCCAGGGAGAGGGCGGTCAGAAAATGCTTTTTCATGCGGACATCCTTTTCAAGGAGGGTATGGAAGGCAGAGCTAGTTGCGCGCAGCGGTGAGGCTGAGCTTGGCGTCGCGGTTGAGGACCTGGGAGAGGATCAGGCCGAGGATGGCAACGGCGGCGAAGAGGCGGATGGTCAGGACGTAGGTTCCGGTGGCATGCAGGCAGATGGCGCTGGAGATGATGCCCATGCCTCCCCCGAAGGCCCCGATACCTAGCCAGATGCCCACCACTTTGCCGACGATCTTCTCGGGATAGGTCTGGGCCACGAAGACGGCAGCGGCCGGGTTCAGGAAGGCGACCGTCACTCCGGCAAGTCCCAGGATGGGGATCAGGAGGAAGCTGTTGTAGACCGAGGGGAAGAGGATGCTGTAGACCGCGGCGGCCGTGACTAGGAAGCCCAGGAGCAGCACGGGCTTGGGGTTGCCCTTGAAGACCTTGTCGAGGACAAAGCCGCCGATGAGGCCGCCCAGGATGGTGCCCACCTGGACCGCCAGCATGAGCTGACCTGCCTTCATCCGTCCGAAGCCGACGCCAATCGGTGCATTCAGTGCAAAGTACTGGGGGGTCAGGTCATTGAGGGCGTTGAGGAGCCAGGAAATGAAGATGCACATGATGATCCCGATGTACGTGGTCGGGTTGTGCAGCGCGCTTTTCATGGTCTGCCAGCCGGAAGCCTCTTTGCCGTGGCTGGAAGTGGTATGCACTGGCTCGTTCTGCTTGTAGTTGGCCGCGACGTAGAGGGCGAAGAGGAGGAAGAGGACCTCCACCAGACCCATCCACATCATGGTGGAGCGCCAGTTGCCCACCTTCTGGTAGACCATGGGCGCGCCGACGATGCCGACCATCATGCCCGCGTTGAGCATGGTCATGCCGATCCCCACGACCCGCCCCTTCTCTTCGGGGGCGAACCAGTGCGCCGCAATCAGGGGGATCAGGGCGAAGACGCAACCGGCGCCGAAGCCCTGGAAAATCCGAAGGACGACAACCGCCCCGAAGATATGACCCAGAAGCGGGAATAGAAGGTTGGGGACGATGCCCGCCAGCGAGGCGATGATCATGGTCCTGGTGACCCCGAGGCGGTCTGCCAGGATGCCGCCGACCACGATGGAGATCGCTACGACGAAGAGAAAGATGCCCAGGAAACTGCCCTGAGCCAGGGGGATGCCGATTCCCAGGTCATGGGCTACGTCACCCAGGATTGGAGCGAAAGCGAGTGTATTGCCACCATTCGCCCCTGCAACAAGTCCGACGGATAGAAGGACGAGCCATTTAAAGAAATTATTTTTCATGCTTATCTCCAGGCAGAGGTATAGCGTGACGACGTGAATCGAATCGATTCCGTACCGCGTGATAAAAAATAGACGATATTCGATAAGCCCCTTAATCAAGGGCCTCTTGGTGTCATCTTGTCATTCCTTTTGGAGGTGGCTGGTGGGGATGTGGGGGTCGATATGTTTTAATTATTTTATCGTTCCGCCAAAGATGTCTTGACTTAATGATAATCCAATTGTCATTCGGTTTTTATCCCCGGATTGCTCCGGTGGGGTGTTTCGCTGGACGGGGGGTGGTTCTTGCGAAGAGGGGTAAGAGTTGATAAGTGGCGGAAATGCAATATATGGGAAAGTGGTATTTCGCGCTTGCTGACCTCGTGATGGTGTCTGAAAATATTTTTTTGGGCGACTCCTGAAGGGCGGGCGCCCTCATGAATTGATGAATAAGAAGTTCAAGTAATAAATTATAAAAAATATACAACAATTTTGGGGTGTCGGCCACAAAATGTGAATGGCTAGTTCTGTATTAGGGTGGGAGACGCGTTGGCAAGGTGGCCGTGTTTGGCTTGTGGGATTGCAAATGATGGTAATGGGGGTGATGAAAAAAACAGAAGGTTAGGCTTTCGCAGACCTGCTCAGTCATCGGGGGAAATTATTGGATATATTTTGCAATTGCAATGGTTTATAAATAGTAATAAATAATAACAATTTTGCGAAAAAGAATAACGAATAATATTTTGCACCCGTGTCGGAGGTGATGTGAAATTGGTGAATTATTTTTTGGATTTTAGCTGCGGATATGAGTTGTTAGGTCTGGGACGCTCCGCCCAGCCTTGTCGTGCTGCCCTGTGCCCTTCCGGGCCGGCGCTCGGATGGCGTTGGAACCCCTTTCCGGGTCCGTATCCCGTATCCGTTAGCGACCCGAGCGGAGGCGGTTGAGAAGCTGCTTGCCAGCAGGGTTTCCGGGATCCCGCCTCACTGCTTCCTTTGCCAGGCCCTCAGCCTTCAAGCGCAGGGAGCCGCTGCGGGTTGCCAGGGCGGCGAGGCGGTAGTGGTCGGCTTCCGCGAGCAGGCGCCGGGCGGTTCGGGCCTTCTGTTCCTTCTGGATGAGGCCGAGCACGGACTCCGCCTGGGCCAGGTCCTCATCAGGGCTCTGTTGTTGAGCCATCCGCTGTTCGGCTGCCATGTTGTCTGCGATGAGGAGATCCAGCAGAGTATTGATGTCGTTACGGGCCACCTTGAGGACGGACTGGAATGATTGGCGTGCCTTCTGGATCTCCGGCATCGGGTCCTGGCCTCGGTTTGCCAGCCATTTCGCTCGGATGAGGCGGCAAAGCCCTTCTTTTTCGTAGGCCTGGAAATAGGTTGGATCCTGAGCTATGGACTGGGCGAAGAGGCCCTGGGCTTTTTCAAGCATGGGACCAGGATCTTGGCCTCGCTGCATCTGGCTGTCAGCAATGGCGGAACAGCACCATCCCACCTGGGTGACCATGAAGGAAAGGTGGGGGTACCGGCGGACCGCTTCTTCCAGACGGGGCATGTAGCCCTGCCATAGGGAGTCGTCGCAGATGCCGTTGCGAAGCTGCCATTCCAGCTTTCCCGCCAGCACGGCGCCGACGATGGAATGGACCTCTGGAAGCCACGGGTTGCGCTCCAGGTAGCGCCTTGCGCAATCCAGGGCCTGATCGAAGCAAGCTGATGGATCCTGATCCATCTCCCGTTGGCAGAATGCCATGATGGTCGTGCCAGAGGTGTTGACGAGCATCGCATCCAGGCTGGTGGGGTCTTTGGCGAGGATGGCCTTTGCCAACTGCACGCCCTTTGAGGCCATCCGGTATCGGAAAGCCACATCGTTCTGGGCTCCCCTTCTGGCGATTTCCACGTAAGCGCTTGCCTGCCGGGCCAGTGCCGAGGGATCTCCCGGGATGATCCTGAGCCACTGTTCGCAGACGGCCAGCTGGGCCTGGAAGGGGGCTTGGGTATCCATGCCGTGGTCCCGCCGCCAGTCCAGCTCCTGCCACCATCGCCGGGACATCATCTCCAGCAGGTGGGGGTCGCAGGGGGCGATCCTCAGGCATGCTTCCAGGCAGGTAGAGGCTTGGCGGTGCTCTTCGAGGACCGCAGCGGAGTCGTTCAGGGTATTGGCTCTCACGAGATGGATTTCGGCTTGCAGGGCCAAGGCTTCATAAAGCCAAGGGGATTCCCGGTGGGCCAACTTGGCCATCTCCAGGGCATGGTCATAGCGCATTTCGAAATAGGCCAGTTCTGCTTCCATGAAGGTCGAAGGCTCCAGGCTGGCTTCACGCCCCTCGCGGAGGTAGTGGATGACCTGGGGTTTGAGGACACGGTCCAGTTCTGCGACCCGTAAACGCACGGACGTCTGGTCGGCCATGTGCCAGGCGGCTTCAAGTTCCCGCTGGTAAATGAAGCCCAGGGTCTTCCCCAGAGCATAGGCCACGTCGGGTGTTCTCAAGCCCTGGTTCCAGGCACTCTCAAGTGAAGTCCTGGCTGAGTCGAAATCACGGTTGGTCAGGTAGGCCCGTCCCAGGGCGTAGAGGGCGGCCGCCTGCACGTCGCCTTCCAGGGACAGGGCACGTTTGCGCTGGGCCTCCACCCGTTCTTTGACCAGGGCGAGCTCGCCACGGATATCATGGGCGGGCATGAGGTAGATGTAACGAACCAGAGCCTCCAGGCGCTCTGCCTCCTGGCCGTACTGCTGGGCCCAGCGGATCTGACGAGCCGCCTTGAACCTTGCGAACAGGATCCCGCCGCCCAATAGAGCAATCGTCACCAGGGCGGCTGCTGCCACGGCGACCAACGGCTTGTTGCGTTTCGCGAAACGCAAGGTTCGGTAGGAGAGAGTCTGGGGGCGGGCCAGGATGGGTTCCCCCGTCAGGAAACGGTTCAGGTCCTCCGCCAGTTCCCGGGCAGATTCATAGCGCCGTGAGGGTTCCTTCTCCATGCATTTCGTAACGATGGTCTCCAGGTCCTTCGGTAGGTCAGGACACAGACTGCGGAGGCGCACGGGTTCCTCTTCCAGGGTCTTCTGGATGCACTCGGCCCCGTCGGTGCCGGCGAAGGGGGGCTGGCCACCCAGGATGTCGTAGAGGGTGGCGCCCATGGCATAGACATCGGTCCGGCAGCTCAGGCGGCTATTCTCGCCCCGAGCCTGTTCGGGGGCCATGTAGTGGGTGGTGCCCAGGACCAGACCGCTGACGGAGAAGCCGCTGGGGCTGGATCCCCGGGCTAGGCCGAAATCCAGGACGTAGGGCTTCAACTGACCCTGCTCGTCCTTTTCCACCAGGATGTTGGCAGGCTTGATGTCGCGATGGATCAGGCCCAGACGATGGGCGGCGTGGATGGCTTCCGCCACGGTGGCCATGATCTTCGCCCGTTGGGTGACAGAAAGCTCCGGGGAGAGGGCCTCCAGATTGGAACCCTCGATGAATTGCATGGCGATGAAGGAATGCCCCTCGCATTCACCCACCTCGTACACGCGGCAGATGTTGGCGTGGTCGATGGCGGCCTGGTGCTGTGCTTCCAGAAGGAATCGGATAAGCAGTTCCGGAGAATCTCCCCGCAGGATTTTCAGGGCGACGTGTCTCTGGAGGCTTGGTTCGTATGCCTTGAAGATGCGGCCCATGCCGCCCTCTCCGATGAAGTTCAGATTCCTGTAGTGGCCCCAGGTCCTGAGGTGAGTCGCCGTGTATATAGGGGGCAGGGTGGGGGGAGTCTGGACGGGAGGGGTTGGTTTGTCCAGGGTCGAGGAGGGGACATCAGCCTTCAGGCGAGCAATCTGGGATTCGGAGAGGACTCCCGTGTCAACCAGCCTCTGGATGATCTGGGAAGAATCCTGGTCGGCAGGCCCACCCGCTTGAGCTCTGTGCAGGTCTTCAAAGGTCAATAGACCCTTCTGGAAGGCCAGGTGGAGCAGTCGAGTGGCGGAGGGGGTGGTCAATCGCTTTCCAGTGAAATGTGTAATAAAGAGAATAGCATTGTGAAATGCTATTGTTGTAATTATATAATTTAAACATATAAGAAAATCCGTTCTGCAACTCGCGTTGTCTGTTCTGCGAGTTCCTGAACCTCGATGCCCTTGATCCTCGCCGCCGTCTCCAGCACCAGCGCCAGGTACCTGGGCTCGTTGAGGCCCTCCGGGGGCCAGTCCGGCAGGTGCCGGGGGGGGATGTCCGGGGAATCGGTTTCGAGGAGCAGGCGATCCTCCCGCACCGCCAGGAGGGCCTTGGGGGCACGCTTGTTGGCGGGGTTGGCCAGGGAGCACCCGAAGGCCAGGGAAAGCCCGAGGTCCTGGAGTTGGAGGGCCACCTCCGGCGATCCCGAAAAGGCGTGGACGACGGCGCCTCGCTGGGGCAGGCCCTCCTCCCGGCAGATCCGGATCAGGCTTTCCCAGGCCTGGCGGCAGTGGATGGAGAGGGGGCGATCCAGGTCCCTGGCCAGGCGTACCTGAACGGCGAAGGCCTGCTCCTGGCCGGGCCTGTCCGGGTTTCCGATGGCGAAGTCGAGGCCGCATTCGCCGATCCCCAGGGGGTGCTTCCGGGCCAGTTCGCCCAGGCGCTCCAGCCATCCAGGCCGGGCTTCGCCCACGAACCAGGGGTGGAGGCCCAGCATGGGGACAAGGCAGTCATGCTCCGCCGCCAGTTCCAGGACTCTGGGCCAGTCCTCCTCCCGGGTGCCGCAACAGACCATCCGGGCGACCCCGGCCTGCAATGCCCGCTGGATCACGCCCCCGACCTCCGCGCCGTAGCGTTCATCCTGCAGGTGGCAGTGGGAATCCCAGAGTTCCATGCAGGCATTGCACCATTGGATGGCTCTCGGACCAAGGGGATTGGAGGGCGGGGGACGGGAAAATCGAAACCTTGCGGAGGGACCTCACGGTGAAAATGCACTTTTCTGCACTTCGGCGACGGGACTGCGCTGGGGCGGTTTTCGTTGGGCCCTGGGTCGGCCAGGATTGGGAAAACACCGACTCCCCTCCTTCTCGTCGACCGGGGCCTGTTCCGTGGATGACCCTGGCCGCCAATGCCTGGCGCACCTGGGGCGGTATTAATAAATTTCAATTTTTGGCGCGTTGAAAACATCAAGACCCAGGAGTGGCATCTTGAAGATACTTTCGATCCAAATCGTGGCGGATACCCTGGGCAGGCTCCTGGGGAAAGTGATCGTTCCCCGTCCGGGACCCGAACTGTCTTTCCTGGAAATTCCCGGGCGCAAGGTGCCGTTGACCATTCCCACGAGGCATGGCCCCCTCGCCTGTCAGGCCTATCTGCCGCCGGAGTCCTCTGAAGGCAGACCGGGGGTCTATCTGAATCTTCACGGGGGAGGTTTTGTCGCAGCGGGGCCGGAGCAGGATGACCCCTGGTGCCGCTTCCTGGCCCACCATGCCGGTGTGGTGGTGATCAACGCCGATTATGCGGTTGCGCCCAGGCATCGGTTCCCGGTTGCTTTGGAGCAGGTCCATGATGCGGCGGTCTGGGCGGCTGCCGATAACTCGATGTGGGACGGCAGTAGATTGTGCATCGGAGGCCAAAGTGCCGGAGGCTCCCTGTCGGCTGGCGTGTGTCGAATGTTTCGGGAGCAGGGAGGTCCCAGGGTCGCGCTCCAAGTACTGGTCTACCCACCCCTGGACTGCGTCACCGATGCGAAGCTGAAGCACACAGACTACAAAAAGGCCCTTATCACACCCTTTCTTAGCGATGTGTTCAACGCCTGCTATATCCCGGATCCGGCAAAACGCACGACACGACTGGTTTCTCCTGCGTGGGGGACCAACGACCAGGGCCTTGAGGGCATCGCCCCCGCCGTGGTCCTAACCTGCGAGTACGACCGGCTCCATGATGAAGGCGCGCGGTACGCAAAAGCGCTCGAAAAAGCCGGGGCGCTTGTGGACCACTACGATATCCCTGGGGTGGACCACTGCTTCAACCTCATCAGCGGTACCCGTGAAATCACAGAAAAAGCCTATAAGCGAATGGCCGACCATGTGAAGAACGCAGTGGCCAAGTCGTCCCCCCTATCCTGAGCTCTAACTGCGTCGCAGAGCTAACCTCAGGGTTTCGGAAGGCAGTTCCTGGAATCGTTCCTGGTAAGCACGGGCGAAGTCGCCCTGATTCAAAAAGCCATGGGCCATGGCCACTCCACAGACGGTGGTCCGATGCGAGGTTGGGGTTGAAAGGGCCATCCGGGCCGCCTCTAATCGCTGTTCCTTCAGCCAGTGCATCGGCCCCATGCTGTGATGCTCCCTGAAGGCGGCGAACAAGGTCCGTTTGGAAACGCCGCAATGGCGTGAAACATCCTCAATTCCGAGGGGCTCCTGTAGGTGCGCCTTCATGAAAGTCTCAGCCCGATGCAGGTAGCCCGGGGCCCATCTTGGGTCGGCTTTGACGAGGCTGGAGGCCAGGCTATGGGGTTGCAGGGTGAGCAGGGCCGTGGCCATTCCCTGGGCCATGCATTGCTCACTGAAGGTCCGGGCTTGGCTTCCGGGAGGCAGCTGGGCAGCCCTGACGCCCTGCTGCAGAAGGCCCAGGCAGCTCCACCAGGCCGGACTGCCACTAAGAATGGAGCCCTCGAAGACAATGGGCTCCTTTGGTGCTCGGCCTGTCATCGCAGTCCAGGCGCGCTCAATGCAGGTGCGGGAAACGGTAATCAGCAGCTGATCAAAGTCCTTGTGGGCCTCCAGGAAGAAGGATTGCGAGGGATTGGCAACGCCTGTGTTGCCCGGCGAGGAATAGTTCTCCACGCCATCCTGGCAGACCCGCGCTTTGCCTCCCGTGGGGAGGCTTATCAGGTAGTAGCCCGGCAATCGGCCCGGGTCCAGGGTGACATGGGCTTGCCAGCGAAGGCGATTGAAGGAGATTTCCCCCAGAGAAATGCGATCCAGCGTCACGTGCAGGGAGTTGGCCCGACCTATGGTGCGGAGATGATGAGGGCCCAGCACTGAGCCCGTGAGCGCCTGAGCCTCTTCGACATCCCGGGTGTCCACAATGCGGTGTTCAGACCCGAATACCCCACCCAGATGAGCCTGGTCGAACCGGGGCATGGCTGGGAGGGAAGAGGGTGACATGGGATGATCCTGCGTCTTCTTCCCATTCTACTTTCTGTTTGCGCTGCGCCAGCTGGAGCATTTCCGGTCGATTGCGCTTGCTTGACGGATGCCCTGCCGGCTTTCGTTTACAATGGTGTTCCGAAGGGAAATACATGCTCCGTCCTGAACAACTTGAAGACCAAGTCCTTTTCATCCTCTCCACCCTTGTCCTGAGGGATCTCCGGGATCCTGATCTCGGCTTCCTGACCCTCACGGCGGTCCGCCTCACGGGGGACCGGGGTGTGGCGAAGGTCTACTACACCGTCCTGGGCGATGAGGACCAGGTCAAGCGCACGGCCAAGGCCCTGGGCCGGGCCAATGGCTTCCTCCGCACCCAGTTGGCCCAGCGCCTGCGCCTCAAGAAGGCCCCGGAACTCCGTTTCTTCCTGGACACCACCATTGAGGAAGGCAATAAGATGGAGGCCATCTTCGCCAAGATCAAGGAAGAGGAGGCCCAGCGGCCCGTGGATGACACGGTGGAGCCCGAGTCTTGAAACCCGGCGTCTACCTCGTCCACAAGGAAGTGGGAGGCTCCAGCTTCGATGTGGTGCGGACCTTCAAACACGAGGCCTACGAGGCCGGACTGAAGAAGTATCCCCTGGGCCACGGTGGCACCCTGGATCCCTTTGCGGACGGTCTCCTGCTGGTAATGGCGGGGCAGGCCACGCGGCTGATGGAATTGATGCATCCCCTGCCCAAGACCTATGTGGCCGATGTGGTGTGGGGCGAAGAGACGGACACCTGCGACCACCTGGGACTACCTGTGTCCCAGGGAGACGCCGGTTACCTTGATCCCGGTAAGCTGGAAGCGGCCCTCGGCGGCTTCCTGGGCTGGCAGGACCAGGTGCCGCCGGCCACCTGCGCCAAGAAGATCGACGGCGAATCCGCCTACAAGAAGGCCCACCGGGGCGAAGAAGTTGTGCTGCCCCCCAGTCGGGTCTTCCTCCACAGCGCCCAGTGGCTTTCCCATGACCTTCCCCGGAGTTCGCGGCTGCGCCTCACCTGCCGGGGGGGCTTCTATGTCCGGAGTCTGGCCAGGGACCTGGGGCGTCTCCTGGGCTGCGGGGCCCATCTCCGCGGCCTTCAGCGCACCGCCATCGGCCCATGGGAAGACCCCGGCCTGGGCCAACGCATCCACATTCAGGGTGAGGCCCTGATTCCCTGGTGCGCCACCCGGCGCCTTGACGATGCTGAACTCGACCACCTTCTGCACGGCCGCCCCATTCCTATGGGTGAGTGTGAAGAACCCAGCTGGACTCTTCCGGAAGGCTTCCCTGATCCGGGTGCCCCCATCCGGGCCCTCCACGGCGATCATCTCGTGGCCCTGCTGCAGGAACGGGACGGCAAGCTCTGGACCAAGGCCAATCTCAGGGGCGGGATTTAGGGCTTTGGCATCTCGAATCGGGCGGGATCGATCTCGGGGTTGAACTCGACGGATTCCACGAGGGTGGTATAGGTCAGATTGGCTAGGGTCTTCGTCCTCGTCGTGTGGGGCAGCTTGATGCCATCGATCTCCCGGTAGTCCTCCAGCCAGGAGTCGTATTCGTCGACCTGCTTGCTCTTCACGTAGACGCGGTTGAGGAGCCTCCTGACCAGGTAGCTCTCCGTGTCGACCCAGACGAGGATGTCCTGGACGGGGTCTGAACCGGCGCGCCTCATCCTCAGCTTGAGCATGTCGCGGCCTTCCAGGGAGTCCCTGCCTAGGAGCGTGAGGGTGTCCCCCCGTTCCCGGTATCGGGCCATGGGGCCCTCCCACTCCTGGCTGCGGACCACCAGCACGTCCTTCTTCGGTCCGTCGGCCTGTGGGGGATTCTTTCCAGACTGGAACCAGCTCCTGTCCGCGGTGTACACCGATACTGAGGACAGCAGGCCGGTGTTTTCCGCCCGGTAGGAACCATCTCCACCGATCTCATGCAGGATCCGGAGGGGCTGAGAGCCTCCGCCTTCCGTGCGGGTCACGCTGCGGAAGGAATTTACGGCGTTGAGGGCGTTCGCGCCGCCCAGGGCCTGAATGTTGCGGGCCACGATCCGGTCCACCTCCGGGAGGGCATCCAGGCTTGACGGTTCCGCCAGGGGGGGCCGCCAGGCTGCGGCGGGTTTCGCCGGGAGGACTGGGCTTTTGGGTCGGCTGAGGCTTTCGGCCAGGGGAGTGGTCGATTCCGGTTGGGCATTCCCGGGCAGGAAATAGAAGTCGCCGGTCAGGCTGGAGCTGTCCCAGGGGACCTGCTGATCTCTCGAGTCCTGCTTGACGCCCACCCGGACCTTCTTGAAGACCTGTTCCACGCTTAGGCCGGGTTGGTGCATGGCCCTGAGCAGATGCTGGGTGTAGAGCCCGTTCTCGCCGCTGCCGTCCGCCGCCGTACTCCCGGGGGCTGTGGCGTAGGCGATGAAGCTGCCCGCGGGTGCGTCCATCTGGGTTAGGCCCCGGGTGCCGCTTCGGAAGCTGCGAGCGAAGGGGTTGTTGCGGCAGGCGTCCAGTACCAGGAGGTTGAGGCGGTTCCGGGCGGACTCCATCTTGTTGAGAACGGTCTGGACGCTCAGAGCCTGTATCTCCACCTCGTCCTCAGCCGCGATGTCCGTGCCCACCGGAATGAGGTAGTTGGCGCCTTTCACGGCCATGCCGTGGCCCGCATAGTAGAAGAGTCCTACACCCCCGCCCTGAATCCTGGTTCCGAAGTCCCGCACCGCCTGGAACATGTGTTTGCGATCGGCGTTGAGCACCAAGTCCACCTGGAAGCCGCAGGCCTGAAGAGCCCGTGCCATGGCCCTGGCATCGTTGACAGGGTTCCGGAGGGGGGCATCCTGGTAGGCCCCGTTGCCGATTACGAGAGCGATGCGCTTCTCGTGCGCGGGGAGGGCGGCCTCCAGGGCGATTCCTCGGCCCTTCGTTGGAGGTTGGGCGGCGGGGGCCGGGGTCAGTAGCAAGATGGCAAGGCAGGCGGAGGGCTTGAGCATGGACTGATCACCGCCGGTTCCAGTGCAGCTTCTGCTGCAGCAGCTTGAAGAAGGGCAGGTCCGGGTTCTGGAGCAGGGTGACGGAGCGGGGAGCCTTGCGGAGGATCACCCGGTCGCCGGGCAGCATGGGATGCTCCAGCTGGCCGTCGAGGGTCAGATGGGCCTCATCGGTCTGTTCCAGGGTGATGCAGATGGACACGCTGCCTGGCACCACCGTCGGGCGCAGGGTCAGGCTGTGGGGGCAGATGGGGGAGATGACCCAAGCATCCAGGGTCGGGTGCAGGATCGGGCCTCCGGCTGAAAGGGAGTAGCCCGTGGACCCCGTTGGCGAGGATACGATCAGGCCATCGGCCTTGATGATGGCGGCGGGGAATCCGTCGATATGCAGGCCGAATTCCAGGATCCGGGCCAGGGTGCCTTTGCTCAGCACCGCGTCGTTCAGGACGGCCTGCTGGACAAGGACCTCATCGCCCCGCCGAAGTTCGGCATGGAGCATGGAACGCTCTTCCGGGATCAGCTCTCCCGCGAAGTAGGCCTGGACGATCTGGCGGGCGTCGGAGGCGGGGTGGGCCGTGAGGAAGCCCAGTGAACCCAGGTTGATGCCCAGAAGGGGGGTGCCATTGTGCCCCATGGACCGGGCCGCGGAGAGCAGGGTGCCGTCCCCGCCCAGCACCAGGCAGAGATCCGCTGAAGGCAGAGCCTCCGAAAGGATTTCCTCCCCGTGGAATTCATCCAGGGGAAGCCCCGCGCTCTCCCAGGCCGGGAGCAGCGAGGGCTGGGCCCGGATGCTCCATCCCTTCTCCAGGAAGAGGGGGATCACTTCCCTGAGGGTTCCCGGAAGCCATTCGGATTTCAATTTGGCCACGATGGCCAGGATGGGTGCGCGCATAAGCTTCTGAGCCTGTCTCGATAGTCTCCTAGGTTAACCTGGGAGGATGACGAAGCGATCCCCCATTCGCCCCAAGACCACTTCGCGCTTCAGCCCTTTCTGGCGTCGCGTCCTATGGGGCGTGCTGGGCCTCGGGTGTGTCGGGCTTCTGTTCCTGGCTGTGGCCTGGTCCTGGATGAGTCGCGACGCCGATGCCTACCTGGAGCACTTCGCCCTGCGGGTGCCCAAGACCATCACCAAGGTCCTGGACCGCAACGGCGATACCATCGGGATCTTCGCCGAAGAGAATCGGGTGGTGATCCCCTTCGGAGACATCCCCAAGGCCTTCGTGGGGGCGGTGATCGCCACGGAGGACGCGGACTTCCTGACCCACAACGGGGTGTCAGCAAAGGGCTTCGTCCGGGCCCTTTTCAACTTCGCCACCAGCTTCGGCCGTCGGCAGGAGGGAGCCTCCACCCTTACGATGCAGCTGGTCCGCACCGTTACCGCCAAGCGGGAGAAGCGGCTGGATCGAAAGCTCAAGGAAGTCATCCTGGCCCTGAAGCTCGAAAAGGCCTACACGAAAAAGCAGATTTTCGAGCAGTATGCCAACGAGGTCTACTTCGGGGGGGGGCGTTACGGTATCGAGGCCGCCGCCGAGTTCTACTTCGGCAAGAGTGCCCCCCAGCTCAGCGTTGAGGAATGCGCGCTCCTCGCCGGGCTGGTGCAGAGCCCCAACTACTACAACCCCTACAACCCGGATCCCAGAGCCCGGGTCGCCGCCAAGGCCCGTCGGGACCATGTGCTCCGGCGCATGGCGGATGAAGGCTATCTGAAGCAGGCCGATGCCAAGATCCTGGTGGAACACCCCATCCGCCTGGCCCGGGAGCGGGCCACGGAAGAGGCGGTCGCTCCCTATGCGGTGGAGGAAGTCCGGAAATACCTCTACGAGAAATACGGCAAGGACAAGGTCCTGGGTGGCGGCCTGGAGGTTCACACCACCATTGATTCGGTGTGGCAGACGGCGGCCAACGAGGCGGTGCGCAACGGACTCAAGGCGGTGGATCGGCGCCGGGGCTTCCGCAAGGAAAGTATTGAGTTCGTCACCAGCCCCGAGAGTGCCCAGCTTCCTGGGTGGAACCGCTTCTTGCAGGTGGGGGATTCGGTCCGGGGGGTGATTCTGGGCTGGCGGGGAGGATCCGCCCAGGTGCGTATCGGCAAAAAGACCATGGAAGTACCCGCTTCCGCCTTTAACTGGGCTGGACCTGGAATTGCCGGAAGCCTGGTCCGCGGGGCCGCTCCCCTCTTCCTGGTGAAGGCCAGTGCCGATGGCGTACCCACACAGTTGGAACTGGATCAGGAATCCTCGGTGGAGGGGGCGCTGCTAGCAGTGGATCACCAGACCGGAGAGATCCGCGCCATGGTGGGCGGCTATGACTTCAATCGCAGCAAGTTCAATCGCAGCTGGCAGGCGGAGCGGCAGGTGGGTTCCACCATGAAGGCCTTTGTGTATGGCACTGCCTTCAGTCGGGGCTTGACCCCTGCCAGCATGGTCGACGATGTGCCGACCCGCTTCACCTTCGGCCGGGATCTCTACCAGCCCAAGAACTATGAGCACAACTACTGGGGCCCCATCCCCGTATGGGAGGCCCTTCGGGACTCCCGGAACATCCCGGCGGTTCGAACCCTGGAGGCGGCAGGGATCTCCAATGTCATTGATTTCGCCCGCAAGGCCGGGATCCAGGGGCGCATCCCCCCGGTGCCGAGCATGGCTTTGGGCAGCGCGGATCTGACTCTCAAGGACATGGTCCGGGGCTACGCTACCATCGCCAACGGAGGCATCCAGTCCCCCTCGCCCTTCCTCATCAAGAAGGTGGTGGACCGGAACGGCAAGGTTCTGGAGGAGCACCAGGGGACTCCCGGCGAAATGGCCCTGGATCCCATGAGCGACTTCCAGCTCATCCAGTGTCTCCAGGGGGTGGCCCAGTCCGGCACCGGGGCCCGTTCCAACGAGCTTGGCTGGCCCGTGGCGGGCAAGACCGGTACCACGGATGACCACACAGACGGCTGGTTCCTTGGCTTCTCCACCCGCGTCACCTGCGGGGTCTGGGTGGGCCTGGACGCCAAGAAGACCATCTTCCGGGGCGCCGATGGCGCGAAGGTTGCCTTGCCCATCTGGGTGGACTTCATGAGGACGGCTCTCCAGACCACACCCCGGGAGGAGTTCAAGGCTCCTGAGGGAATGGAGTGGGTCAAGATCGACCGTCTGACTGGCCTGAGGGCCGGAGGGGGCTCGGATCGTGTGCTGAATCTGGCCTTCAAGCCTGGCACCGCCCCAAGTGGGGAATCCGATGCGGCGGCGGTCCAGCAGGTCCAGGATGCCCGAGCCCAGGCCAACGCTCAGGGCCCCGAGGATCGCCCTTGGGGTAGCAACCAGCTCCCCGATCCGCCCCCTCCGCCGACCCCAGGGGTGAGCTGGACCAACGTCGAAGATCCGAACAAGTAGGTGGACTCACGCGGAGAC
>Ga0316602_10000284_pt1 | contig 38071 bp, 35 predicted proteins | sample OWC_soil_day10_C_FD_203103 | JGI IMG/M metagenome (GOLD analysis project Ga0316602, IMG submission 203103) | Wetland soil microbial communities from Old Woman Creek delta, Ohio, United States - OWC_soil_day10_CT | ecosystem: Environmental > Terrestrial > Soil > Wetlands | place: USA: Ohio... | reverse complement strand
AACAAAACAATTCCATACAGTCTGTACGCACGTTGATGCAGAAAGATGATGAAATTATTTCACTGCGCATCAACATTCGCAAAGCGGCAGAAGCTAAGGTAGCCAATGGAACACTGACGGTAACAGATATGCTCCGTGAGATCACATCTGAAAGCCTTGCGAAACAGACTAAAGCACTGCATGAGGTGCAACTGCTCATGACTATTTATCAACTGAAATATACCACGAATAATTAACGATATGAAATCAATTCAATTTATAGGAACTTTGTTTTCTGTTGCCTTGTTGGCTGCTTGCGGACGTGGCGGAGATGAGTATGATGCTACCGGAACATTTGAAGCTACTGAAGTAACTGTCTCGGCTGAGGCAGCAGGTCGTTTGCTGAACTTTAACGCTGAAGAGGGAACCGTATTGCAAGCAGGTAATCAGATAGGGCTTATTGATACGGTACAGTTAAACCTGAAGAAGTTGCAACTCGAAGCCAGCATGAAGTCGGTACAAAGTCAGCGTCCGGACTTGAACAAACAGGTGGCTGCAACCAAACAACAGATAGCCACTGCAGAGCGTGAAAAGAGGAGAGTGGAGAATCTGCTAAAGGCAGGTGCTGCGAACCAGAAACAATTGGATGACCGGAATTCGGAGTTGGCCGTGCTGCGCAAGCAACTCAGTGCACAAACTTCTTCTTTGCAAAATAGCTTGCAGAGTCTCACGGAGCAAGGATCTTCTGTGGGCATACAGGTGGCACAGGTAATTGATCAGTTGGAGAAATGCCACATCGTGTCGCCCATCGACGGCACGGTGCTTGCTAAATATACTGAGGCAGGTGAATTGGCCACTATTGGTAAACCCCTATTTAAAATAGCAGATATGGAACACATCTATTTGCGGGCTTATATTACTTCGGCTCAACTGGCAGAAGTGAAGCTGGGCAACAAGGTAACTGTCTTTTCTGACTATGGGGAGGATATACGCAAAGAATATCAGGGAACAATAACCTGGATTTCTTCGCGTTCTGAATTTACCCCAAAAACGATTCAGACCAAAGATGAACGTGCCAACTTAGTCTATGCTGTGAAAGTGGCGGTGAAAAATGACGGAAATCTGAAAATAGGAATGTATGGAGGTTTGAAGTTGAAATGATGAATGCTATTGAAGTAGAAAATATCACGAAGAGCTATGGAAAGGGAAAGATAAAGGCGTTGCGAGGAGTCTCTTTCAATGTGCAGCAGGGCGAACTGTTTGGCATTATCGGCCCGGACGGGGCAGGAAAGACGACTCTTTTTCGCTTGCTGACTACCTTGTTGCTTCCCGATAGCGGCACCGCTACGGTGGATGGGCTGGATGTGGTAAAAAATTACAAGGCTATCCGTCAGCGAGTAGGCTATATGCCGGGGCGTTTTTCCCTTTATCAGGATTTATCAGTAGAAGAGAATCTCGATTTCTTTGCAACGGTTTTTCAAACCACCGTGAAAGAGAATTATCACCTCATCGAAGATATATACAAGCAGATAGAACCTTTTAAAACCCGTAAGGCCGGTGCTTTGTCGGGTGGAATGAAGCAAAAATTAGCTTTGTGCTGTGCGTTGGTTCATAAGCCGAGCGTACTGTTTCTCGATGAGCCTACTACAGGGGTTGATCCTGTGTCACGTAAGGAGTTCTGGGAAATGTTGAAACGCTTGAAAATGCAAGGTATCACAATTCTTGTTTCTACTCCTTACATGGATGAAGCAACTTTGTGTGATCGTATCACTCTGATTCAGCAGGGGCAACTTTTGCAGATTGACACGCCGCAGCAGATCATCAATGGATATGGACAACCTTTGTGGGCTGTGCATGCCAAGAACATGTATCGTCTGCTCAACGACTTGAGGCAACATCCACAAATAACGAGTTGCTTTGGTTTTGGAGACGTGCACCACATCACGATGAAAGAGGATGCGGACAAGGATAAATTGCTTGTTGACCTTGCTGAACGAGGACATGAGGAAGTAGAGATGCACCCCATAGAGGCAACTATTGAAGATTGTTACATGAAACTAGCGGTATCCAACAATGAATGAGAATGATATAGTAATACGAACGGAACAGCTGACAAAGCGTTTCGGATCTTTCACGGCGGTAGATCACATCTCGTTCGAAGTGCATCGCGGAGAAATATTCGGTTTTCTGGGTGCCAATGGAGCGGGAAAAACTACAGCCATGCGTATGCTTTGCGGATTGAGTAAACCGACTTCGGGAAAAGGCTTGGTGGCAGGTTTTGATATACACAAAGAGTCAGAACAAGTGAAGCGGAACATTGGCTACATGAGTCAGAAATTCTCACTTTACGAAGACTTGAAAGTATGGGAGAATATCCGCTTGTTTGCCGGAATTTATGGAATGAAGGATAAAGAGATAGAAGAGAAAACAGACGCATTGCTTCAACGGTTGGAATTCAGTGAAGAACGAGAGACACTGGTGAAACGCCTTCCGTTGGGTTGGAAGCAAAAGTTGGCTTTCTCCGTTTCTATCTTTCACGAACCAAAGATTGTTTTTCTGGATGAACCCACAGGGGGAGTAGATCCCGCAACAAGGCGACAATTCTGGGAACTGATCTATCAGGCTGCCGATAGAGGAATTACCGTTTTTGTCACCACGCACTACATGGATGAAGCAGAATATTGCAACCGCGTGTCCATTATGGTAGATGGGCGCATTGATGCGCTCGACACGCCACGTAACCTGAAGCAACAGTTTCAGACTGATAATATGGATGAGGTATTTCAGCAATTGGCCCGAAAGGCTGTACGTAAAGCAGATTGAACAATGAAACAGTTTAGAACATTTGTTAAGAAAGAGTTTTTTCATATTTTCCGCGATAAGCGTACGATGATGATTTTGCTTGGTATACCTGTCATTGAGATCATTCTTTTTGGTTTTGCCATCAGTACGGAAGTGAGGAATGTGAGGGTTGCTGTGCTCGATCCGTCGGGTGATGTCATCACTCGTAAGATTATTGATAGGATTGATGCCAGTGAATATTTTATTTTAACCACGAAACTTCATACGCCCCAAGAAGTAGAACAGGCCTTTCGCAGAGGAGAAATAGATTTGGCGGTAGTTTTCAGTCACCGTTTTCTTGATAACCTTTACACCGGTGATGCGAAAATACAGCTTATAGCCGATGCTACGGATCCGAATATGGCAGTTACTCAGTCAGGTTATGCATCGGGCATCATTAGTGCAGCACAGCAAGAATTACTTCCTGCCGGAGCGTCACCGGCAACGATTGTTCCTGATGTCAGATTACTCTATAATCCGCAGATGAAGAGTGCTTATAATTTTGTGCCGGGTGTGATGGGCTTAATATTGATGTTGATTTGTGCAATGATGACCTCTATCTCCATTGTGCGCGAAAAAGAGATTGGCACGATGGAAGTCTTACTGGTATCACCCATGAAGCCGTTACTTATCATTCTGTCGAAAGCCGTTCCCTATTTCGTCCTTTCTTTCGTCAACCTGAGCTCCATCCTGTTGCTCTCCGTCTATGTGCTTCATGTACCCATAGCCGGAAGTTTACTGGCACTTGTAAGTGTTTCTTTGCTGTTTATTTTCGTTTCGCTTTCGTTGGGACTTCTTATCTCAACCATTACTCAAACCCAAATTGCCGCCATGTTGGTATCCGGATTGATGTTGATGATGCCTACGATGTTACTATCAGGTATGATTTTTCCGGTAGATGGCATGCCAACTATATTGCAGGTTATTTCAACCATTATTCCCGCCCGGTGGTACATTGATGTGGTGAGAAAGATTATGATAGAAGGAGTGAGCATCACGTTTGTTGCCAAAGAAATAGGAATTCTGGCGTTGATGGCATTTGTGCTGATTGCTGTGAGTTTAAAGAAGTTCAAAACCCGATTGGAGTAATAGAATAAGAATATGATAAAGTTTCTGATTGAAAAAGAATTTAAGCAGTTGCTACGCAACTCTTTTTTGCCAAGACTCATCATCGGTTACCCATGTATGATTATGATTCTCATGCCTTGGGCAGCCAACCTGGAAATAAAGAATCTCTCGGTGAATGTGGTGGATAATGATCATTCAACAATTTCGCAAAATCTGGTTCGCAAAATAGAAGCTTCTACTTACTTTCAGTTGAATGGGATATCTTCGTCTTATGATGAGGGGCTAGAAGCTGTTGAAGTAGGGAAGGCAGATGTTATAGTCGAGATTCCGAGAGACTTTGAGCGGAACTGGAAGCGAGGAGATCAGGCACATGTGCTCATTGCTGCTAATGCCGTCAATGGAACGAAAGGTGGTTTGGGTAGTTCTTATCTCACATCAATAATGAATGAATATGCCACCGGTTTGCGAGCTGAACATCCTTCGGTTGCGGTTGAAGCTGCTGCTGCTCCGTCAATAGGTGTCACAACTCAAAATCTGTACAATCCCCACTTGAATTATAAGTTATTTATGGTGCCTGCACTAATGGTGATGCTACTTACTATTCTTTGTGGCTTTTTGCCTGCGCTCAATATTGTGGGTGAGAAAGAGGTCGGTACTATCGAACAAATGAATGTTACTCCGGTAAGTAAGTTTACGTTCATCCTGGCTAAACTCATTCCTTATTGGACAATAGGATTTACCGTACTTACCATCTGCTTTGGTTTGGCATGGCTACTCTATGGATTGATCCCGGTGGGACATTTTTATGTCATTTATTTTTTTGCCGCGCTTTTTGTACTTGTTATGTCGGGTTTTGGCTTAGTCATTTCTAATCATTCGGCCACCATGCAACAAGCCATGTTTGTGATGTTCTTCTTTATGATCATCCTCATGTTGATGAGCGGACTCTTTACTCCAGTCAAAAGTATGCCGGATTGGGCAAGGATAATCACCCTGTTCAATCCTTTGAGGTATTTTGTAGAGATGATGCGGATGGTTTACCTGAAAGGTAGTAATCTAAGCGACATGCTTTTGCAGCTGGGTGCATTGAGTGCTTTTGCCGCTTTTTTTAATATTTGGGCTGTACGAAGCTATAGGAAGAATTCGTAAATAATAAAATTAGCATTTAAGAATGGATAATAAATTCTCTGTATTTTATTTTAAAGCTTGGCACTTTGTTCTTTTAATCATTTTGTTTTTTGTACTTACTTGCATTATTTCAGAAAATAAAGTGCAAAAGATGCCCACATTGGAGAAGGCTAATAATCTTGCTGAGTGGCCTGATTCTATTTCAAATGAAGGTGTACACTTCGTGCTTTTCTATGAGAGAAACTCTGATGCATGTAAGAAAGTAAGGTACAATCTCAATTTATTGGCAGAACAAACATCAACAAATGTAACTTTTCTAGAAATTGATATAGATAATTATCCGGAATATTGTGAAAAGTATAATATATCCGGAATTCCCAATGTTCTTATCTTTAAGAACTGTACGGAATGCGGGAGGATAATGGGAATTGTTTCACTCGAAAATATGATGCTCATTTGCAATAGATATATAGGTAAGTGTGTTGAATAATTAAATACTCGTAAATGAAAATGTTTTTACTCTTTTTGAAAAATAACAGGATTGTTCTCTTAGGAATGTTTCTCGGTATTGTAGCAGGTTATTTTTACTGGTTCTACTTTGCTGTCTATTGGGGAAGTTATCCTTTATCCTCAGAGTCTTGGACTAATTGCATTTATGGCTGCTTGTTGGGTGGTTTTCTCTCGTGCCTTATTCGAAAAAAGTAATATATGGTTCAAAAAAAAGAGTGTTGCCGCTATTGTGACAACACTCTTTCCTAAATTTTAAAAATAGACTTTACTTTTCTATTGAAGTTCTTTTTAATCTGATAATAGCTAATACCTTATTTTACTTCTATGAGTTTTTGAGCTTTCTTCGTTTCCGCTTCCGATAACTTAGGAAGATCAATACTGAGAACTCCATGTTCTACTTTAGCTGTGATTTTTTCTTTGTCTACATTGTCTGGCAGAACCATTGTTTGCTGGAATTTAGTATATGAGAATTCGCGACGTAGATATCTACCATCTTTCTTCTCTTCCTTATTCTCGCTTTTCTTTTCCATGGAAATTACCAAATTTTCATCTTCGTCAATGCGAACATTGAAATCATCTTTTGTCATACCCGGTGCGGCAACTTCAACTTTGAAGTCATTTTCCGATTCAATTACATTAATTGCCGGAGCGGTAGTGTTTACCCTTTCCAACCATTCGTTATCAAAGAAATCATTAAAGATACTTGGTAACCAATTTTGAGATCTTCTTACAGGCATCATAATTATAGTCTCCTATCTTTAAGTTAAACATTTAATTGATTCTGAATTCCGGATTTCATCTTTTGCTTCCAAAATTCATAGAAAGAATGGCAAACTATATGCCAGTACTTTATATTGTCAATATGACATATATAAAGTACTTATTAAGACGAACTTGATGACATTTGGTTCCGGACTATTACCTGATTGGTGAAGAAAATGACAATTTGTCCTTTTCGCTTAAACTTAGGTACAGCTTATAGCATTGTTATTGCATAAGAGGATTTTGTCTATTTCGCTAAATAATTCATTTAGACTTAGTTCATTAGTGTTTAAGCCTTTGCTATTATTGTTATATGGAGTGTATTTAAGTACCTTAGTAATTGAAAACAAACCAATCGTGGGCGTTTTCACGGAACTTGCCAAGTGCATGATGCCACTGTCTGCTCCAATAAAAATAGCGGTATTTGCGATAACAGCACCAATTTCTCTAATATCTTTACTGTAAAAAGCGGGTTCCTTAAACGCAATTTGCGATACGTTCTCCATTGGTAATACTTCAATGATGTTGAAGTGCGTGTATCTTGATTTTAGAAATTCATGAAATTCAATCCACCATTTTTGAGAATAGCATTTATCGCCTGTTGCGTATGTAAACACACAAATAGTTTTTTTCTCTTTATCTTTAATAAGCTCGTTGAGTATTTCTTTTCCTTTTGCAATTTCTTTGGCAGATAGCTGAAGATCTAATGAAGGAATTGCCTTACCGATAAATGATATACCACTTTTTTCTAGATAAGAGCGGAAGCAACAAACCGGTGATTTGGCTATATGTTGATTATCTGCATCTTTAATAAGGAAGTCATTCTCATCATCACTGTAGATTTTATACTTTGCATTAGATAACTTGGTAAGCAGTCTACCTGATGATGAACCGCTGACGACATTTATAACCATATCGTAGTGCTCCCTTCTCACATTTATCCAGCATAAACAATATTGAAGTAAGTTTTTAAAAGGCTTACGGGGCAGTGAGATAATTTTCTCGATATTCTTATGGTTACAGAAAACGATAGAGGCTATGCTTCCTTTTGCCAGCAAATCTATTTTGCAATCGGGAAATGCATCGATAACTTCTTGAACAATTGGAGTAACGAGTAATTGATTACCTAGTCTGTGATTTGGTCTGATTAATAGAACTCTTTTCACTTTCTCTCTCTCTAATACGGCGAAAAGACCGATATTACCTGAATTGCCGATGTTTTTAGTTAGATTCCTTAAGATAAAGCGCTTTACTTTGTTTATGCTTTTCAATAGATTCATATATTTGCTGCTTAAATTTAATGTATCATGCAGCAAATATAAATATAATCCTGTCTTTTGCAACAGCTTGAATATAAATGCACCGTAATAATGAAGAATATCGGTAAAAAGGCTTTGTTATTGTTACAAAAGGCGGATATTTTGGGGTTAACTTCTGAAAATGGCCTTTAAATGCTTTCGTTGATTTGCCAAAAAAAATCTAAAGAATTAACTTAAATCGGATTCTTAAATTACCCTCGGCATAATCGGTGCTGATAATTTTGAATTTACCAATTTCAGAAGTGTTTTCTACATGTGTGCCTATACATGCACATGTATCATAATTTCCTATTTTTATTATTCTGAGTGTGGGACTGGCATCTTCGGGTAGCTTACTTAGATCAACAATTGTTGCAGCTTCTTCGCAAGGCATAAAATCGATGGTGACAGGTAAGTGCTGTGCGATGATTTCATTTACCTTATCTTCAACGGCTTGTATTTGTTCTGCTGTAGGGCAGGAAGTAAGTAGGTAGTCGCACTTGCTCTTTTTTCTTTCTATATGAGTATTCTTTGAACGCGGGCAACCAAACATTCTCACCATCGTTTGATTTAAAATATGCTCAGTGGTGTGCATAGGAGGATACTCCTGCTTATTGTGTTCGTTTAATATTGGTTCTTCCATATTTATTTAATAAAAGCTTGTTTATATTTGATTGGTTGAATCGCATATTGGCTAGGCAATTCTATTAAAATCTCATTAGCTTCTTTCACCATGGGAAAACGAATCAATCCTTCCGTTTCTCCATTGGATAAGAGTGTTGTCGGTTTCAATGCTTTATTTTGAAAAAAGTCAAGTTCACTATTAACTTCTCGTATACGCATCATCTGTTTTTCATACCACCCACTTTCATCATCTTTTCTCTGAGCTTCTAAGTCTTCCGTTTTTTGTCCCAATAGAAGAGCGACGGTCCCGGTAATAATTCCTTCTCTAGCAATCGTTTTTGTATCCTTGTGTCTTAATGAATAAGGATTATTTTCTTTTGGCAAGCTATCTCTTTCAAGTTGTAACTCAGTGATGGCTTTTTGAGGATCAATGCATTGAATGCCCGTACGATGCAATGAATCGGTTATAATACTCTTTTTATGGTAGACAGGGATATAGCGGAATGAAGAAGGATCCACTTGCATTGTATCAGTTGAACTGTTTTTTATTGATATGAAAAATTCGAGTTGGTCATTACTAACGCCTTGAAACAAAAGCTTTATAGAACATCGGTTATTTGTAATTAGAGGTTCTGTCTGATTCACACTCAGAAGTTTAAATGTAGGTTGACGAACCGTTCCGCAGGCAGATAGGAATAGGGGTAATAATATAATTAGAATGTATTTCATGATAGCTCATTAACTAGTTTGATGGCAAAGTTAAGATAAAAACAAATACTTACTTCACTATAGGGGTAAAAAAAAGGAGTCACGCCTGACTCCAACCTTTGTTAACCTTAAATCTAATACTATGAAAAACACACTGCAAAGATACGCACTTTCGGAATATCTCCAAATAAAACAATAAAAAAAATGTGTTTTATAACATGATTTAATATTTTGATTCCTTAAATGTTTAATTATGTAATAGATCGAGTCTATTTGGCCCATTTTTCTTTTAGAAGATCTTCCAATTTTAACAACTCATCACGATATTGAGCAGCTTCTATGAAATCTAACTTTTTTGCAGCTTCCTGCATTAGCTTGCGAGTGCGCTCAATGCTTTTTTCCATTTGGTTTTTATTCATATACTGAATGACCGGATCAGCAGCAATATTAAGAGTTTCGGGTTCTATGTATGCTTTTGCCATACCGGCAGATGCTTCTGCATGATTGTTACCAAAGACAGACAGGTTGCGGGCTTTTACAATTTGCTGAGGAGTAATGCCGTTTGCTTCGTTGTATGCCAGCTGTTTTTCGCGGCGTCTATTGGTTTCGTCGATGGTCCGTCGCATGCTTTCAGTTATTCTGTCGGCATACATAATCACTTTGCCGTTAATATTTCGGGCAGCGCGTCCTGCTGTTTGAGTAAGTGAGCGGTGAGAGCGCAGAAAACCTTCTTTGTCAGCATCAAGTATCGCTACAAGAGAAACTTCGGGGAGATCGAGTCCTTCGCGAAGTAGATTTACTCCAACGAGTACGTCGTAGATACCTTGACGTAGATCATCCATTATCTTCACACGATCCAATGTATCTACATCGCTATGGATATAGTTGCAGCGTACGTTGTTGTTCAAAAGATATTCAGTGAGTTCTTCAGCCATGCGTTTGGTCAGCGTGGTGATGAGTACACGCTCATGTTGTTCGATACGTAGCTGTATCTCTTCCATGAGATCATCTATTTGGTTGAGGCTGGGGCGCACTTCAATAATAGGGTCGAGTAAGCCTGTGGGACGGATCACTTGTTCTACTACCACACCTTCAGATTTGATTAATTCATAGTCTGCCGGAGTGGCACTGATGTAGATCACTTGTTTAGCTAGCGTCTCGAACTCTTCAAATTGTAGAGGACGATTGTCCATCGCTGCCGGCAGTCGAAAGCCATATTGAACCAAGTTAATCTTTCGGGCACGGTCTCCTCCATACATGGCACGTACTTGCGGCACACTGACGTGGCTTTCGTCTATTACAATCAAGAAATCTTCAGGAAAGAAGTCGAGCAGGCAGTAGGGGCGTGTACCTGGCTCACGGCCATCGAAATATCTGGAATAATTCTCGATGCCCGAACAATGACCCAATTCGCGAATCATCTCCATGTCATACGTCACACGTTCATAAATACGCTTTGCCTCGTAAGGCTGGCCCATCGATTCAAAATACGCTACCTGTTTCGTCAGGTCATCTTCTATCATGTGGATGGCTCTCTGGGTAGCTTCTTTGGTAGTCATAAAGAGATTAGCCGGATAGATCTTGTACGAATCAAATGCGGCAGTTGTAGCGCCTGATAGAGAATCGACCTCCTCAATGCCATCTATTTCATCTCCCCAAAAAATGATTCTTAGGATATTATCCGAATAGGCTAGCGAAATGTCTACGGTATCTCCCTTGACGCGGAAATTACCCCGGCTCAGATCAATGTCGTTTCGAACATAAAGACTATCTACCAGACGACGCAGAAAAACATTGCGATTTATTGCTTTTCCCTTTTCAACCTCTATCACGTTGCTATAGAAATCAGCGGGATTGCCCATACCATAAATACATGATACAGAAGAGACAACAAGAACATCCCTGCGGCCGGATAGCAAAGACGATGTGGCAGCCAATCTGAGCTTATCTATTTCATCATTGATGACAAGGTCTTTTTCGATGTAAGTATCACTGCCTGGCAAATAAGCTTCGGGTTGATAATAATCATAATAAGATACGTAATATTCTACAGCATTGTTTGGAAAAAATCCTTTGAATTCTCCGTATAGCTGTGCAGCCAATGTTTTATTATGACTTAATATTAGCGTTGGCTTATTGATGTTTTTAATGACGTTAGCAATAGTAAATGTTTTTCCTGATCCCGTAACCCCAAGCAATGTTTGTGCCGGAACTCCCTGAAGAAGTCCTTCAGTGAGTTGTGCAATGGCCTCGGGTTGGTCGCCTGTAGGTTTATAAGCAGAAGTTAGTTCAAAATCCATTATCCGATAATTAGTTTGAGTATAAATAGCACGGACAAGATATATAAAGTTATTGAGATTTTCTTATATTCTCCGGTGAATATTTTAATTAGAACATAGCTGAGCATCCCGAGGATGATCCCGTCTGCAATGGAATAGGTAAGTACCATCATCATCATAGTAACAAAGGCCGGTAAGGCTTCGGATATATCGCTGAGATCTATCTTGGGAATGTTACTAATCATGAGTACACCAACAATGAACAGCGCTCCGGTAGTAGCTGCACTGGGGATAAGTAGAAACAACGGAGCAAAAAATAAAGAAAGTAAAAAAAGTCCGGCAACGGTAAGTGACGTTAATCCCGTGCGACCTCCTTCACTAATGCCTGAAGCACTTTCCACATACGATCCTACAGTAGAAGTTCCGCACATGGCACCAAAAGTAGTACCGATAGCATCTGCAAGGAGTGCTTCTTTGATGTGTGGAATATTACCATTTTTATCCATCAATCCAGCTTTTGAAGTTACTCCGATTAAAGTGCCGATCGTGTCAAATAGATCCATAAATATAAGCACAAAGACAATAATAAGCATATCCATTGTAAAGAAATGGCTAAAATCAAACTGCATGAAGGTAGGAGCCATAGAGTGGGGCATAGATATTGGCGAGAAGTTATCGGGCATTTGTGTAACTCCCATAGGTATGCCGATTAGCGTACAAGCCATGATGCTGTAGAATAAAGCACCTTTCACATTCTTTTTCATTAAAATGCCGCTTAAGATAATACCGATAATAGCGAGTACTGCTGCAGGGGTAAACTTGCCTAGCATAACAAAAGTGGCTTCGTTGGATACAATAATGCCTGCATTTTTTAGACCGATAAATGAGATAAACATACCTATGCCTGCCGAAATTGCATATCGTAAGCTCATTGGAATGCTGTTGACTATAGCCTCACGAATATTAAATAGAGTGATCAAAATAAACAGAACACCTTCTACGAGTACTGCAGCTAGTGCAGTTTGCCAACTGAGTCCCATGCCTTGAACCAGAGTAAAAGCAAAAAAAGCATTTACTCCCATAGCAGGAGCGAGGGCAACAGGTAGTTTGGCCAGAAAAGCCATACAAATGGTGGCAAATGCCGATGCGAGTGCTGTAGCTGTGAAAACGGATTCTTTGCTCATGCCTGCTTGCGATAGAATGTCAGGATTCACAGCCAGAATATACGACATGGTTAGGAAAGTGGTAAGCCCGGCCACACATTCTGTTCGAATACTAGTCTGTCCATGATAACCCAGTAGTTGCAAAAATTTCATCTTGAGAATTTTGTTTTTGAATATTTATTAATAAAAAATAGATAGCGCTTGCTGATCGCAAAATAGTCGGCAATATTCGGCAAAATAGTTGAGATAAACAAATTGTTTTTCCAAATAAATCCTTTACTTTGCGTCATTATAACACGTAAATTCTGATACTACTAATAAAAAACCGCAAGAAAAACATGATTTGGAACGAAAATATCGAATGCATGGATCGAGATAATCTTCGTAAGATTCAGAGCATCAGGTTGAAGAAAATAGTCGAATACGTTTATCACAACACACCTTTCTATCGAAAAAAGATGCAAGAGTTAGGACTCACACCTGACGATATCAATGATCTTGATGACATTGCAAAATTGCCTTTTACTACGAAATTAGATTTAAGGGATAATTACCCGTTTGGTTTGTGTGCGGTGCCCATGAGCCAAATTGTACGCATACATGCTTCGTCAGGTACAACAGGAAAGCCAACAGTTGTGGGCTATACTCGCAAAGATCTTTCTATCTGGACGGAATGTTTGTCTCGTTGCTTCACTGCCTATGGTGCGGGAAGTTCAGATATATTTCAGATTGCCTATGGATATGGACTTTTTACCGGTGGATTAGGCGCACATTATGGTGCTGAAAATATTGGTGCTTCGGTTATTCCAATGTCAAGTGGGAATACCGAGAAACAAATAACGTTGATGCACGATTTCGGGTCAACGGTATTGTGTTGCACCCCATCTTACTCTCTTTTTATAGCGGATGCCATTAAGGATTCCGAATTGCCTCGTGAGGATTTCAAGCTGAAAGTTGGTGTTTTCGGTGCTGAACCATGGACGGAGAGTATGCGCAAAGAGATCGAGGAAAAGCTGGCCATCAAGGCGTACGATATGTATGGTTTGAGCGAAATAGCAGGTCCCGGTGTGGGCTATGAATGTGAATGTCAGAATGGAACACACTTGAATGAAGACCACTTTTTTCCGGAAATTATTGATCCGAAAACATTGCAACCTGTTGCTCCGGGGCAAATGGGAGAACTCGTGTTTACTCATTTAACGAAGGAGGGAATGCCTTTGCTTCGTTATCGAACAAAAGATTTAACCGCTTTGCATTACGATAAATGCAGCTGTGGACGCACATTGGTTCGTATGGACAGAATATTGGGAAGAAGTGACGATATGTTGATTATTCGTGGAGTCAATGTTTTTCCTACCCAAATAGAATCGGTTATTCTTGAGATGCCAGAGTTTGAACCACACTTCCTGTTGACTGTAGACAGAGTGAATAATACGGATATGATGGAATTGAAAGTTGAAGTTCGCCCTGACTTTTATTCGGACGAGATTAATAAGATGATTACTTTGAAGAAGAAATTGGTTGCTCGGCTTCATAGTGTTTTAGGCCTTGGTGTAGAGGTGAAATTGGTAGAACCCAGAAGCATTGAACGCAGTGTGGGAAAAGCCAAACGAGTGATTGATAATCGGAAACTATAACCTTATAAATCTATTATTTTATGGTCGCAAAACAGCTCTCTATTTTTCTAGAAAACAAACAAGGACGTCTGACGGAAGTGACTAGGGTATTGGCCGAGGAAGGTATTAATCTTTCTGCCTTGTGCATCGCCGAGAATGCTGATTTTGGTATCTTGCGTGGCATCGTGTCCGATCCGGATAAAGCGTACAAGGTACTCAAAGACAAGCATTTTGCAGTGAGTATAACGGACGTTGTAGGTATTAATTGTCCTAATGTGCCGGGAGCATTGGCCAAAGTACTTGATTATCTTTCCGAATCAGGCGTATTTATTGAATACATGTATTCGTTTGCCAATAATGGCTCTGCAAACGTGATTATTCGTCCCAACGATATGGAGAACTGCATTCGCATACTTACAGAGAAAAAAGTCGATTTGCTTGCAGCGAGCGATTTGTATAAACTCTAGATATAATTAGTATAAATTATATTGTAAGATGGTTCTAGTTGATTATTAATGAACGTTTCCATCTTTTATTGCATCTAAATGAGCCGATAGATATAGATAATCATCTGTTTAAACTCTTTTTTAGTATTAAAAAACATTGATTAATTGATTTATTCGATGTGAATAAGTAACTTTGCACAATTATTTTAAGATTAGGATGAAGAAAAATACCATTGTATATTTGCTTGCAGTTATCGTTTTTTCCTCGTGTGGAGAGTATAACGCACTGCTAAAGAGTACCGATTACGAGTATAAGTACGAGGCTGCTAAGAACTACTTTGCTAAAGGTCAGTACAGCAAATCGGCTACATTGCTTAATGAGTTGATAACCATACTTAAAGGTACCGACAAGGCTGAGGAGTCTGTTTATATGTTAGGTATGAGTTATTACAATCAAGCTGATTATCAAACAGCAGCTCAAACTTTCATTACTTATTATAATACCTACCCTAGAGGGACTTTTGCTGAGTTAGCTCGTTTTCATGCCGGTAAGGCACTCTATTTAGATACTCCTGAAGCACGTCTCGATCAATCGGGGACCTACAGTGCTGTTCAGCAATTGCAGCTATTTCTTGAATACTATCCAAAGAGTGCGAAAAAACAAGAAGCTCAAGACATGATTTTCGAATTGCAGGATAAGTTGGTTTTTAAAGAATTTCTCTCTGCTAAATTATATTATAACTTGGGAAATTACTTAGGTAACAACTACTTGTCTTGTGTAGTAACAGCTCAAAATGCATTGAAGGACTACCCATATACCCATTATCGTGAAGACCTTTCTATCTTGGTCTTGAAATCTAAATATGAGATGGCCATATATAGTGTAGAAGATAAAAAAATAGAACGTTATCGTGAAGCTATTGATGAATATTATGCTTTTGTGAACGAATTTCCAGAAAGCAAGTATTTGAAAGATGCTCAAAAGATATTTGAAGAATCAAGTGAAGTAATTAAAGACTAAATTATAAATAGATTTATGGATTACAAAAAATCAAATGCTCCGGGGAGTACTATTACTCGTGATATGATGGAATTGTGTGCTGATACTGGTAATATTTATGAAACGGTTTCTATTATCGGTAAACGCGCTAATCAGATTAGTGTGGAGATTAAGAGTGATTTATCGAAGAAACTGCAAGAATTTGCTTCGTATACAGACAACTTGGAAGAAGTTTTTGAAAATAGAGAGCAGATTGAAATTTCACGTTATTATGAGAAATTGCCTAAGCCTAATCTTATAGCTGCTCAAGAGTATCTGGAAGGAAAGGTATATTACAGAAATCCAGCTAAAGAAAAAGAAAAATTGCAGTAATTACTTGCAATATTTTATAATTTGAGTAGTCAGGTAGTTAGAAGTGGAAGAGGTTCTCTGTCATTTTGCTACTTGACTATTTTTGCTTTATAGCTTGCGTGATTCTTCTGTTGGGGATTATTGCCGCTTAATGTTAACTTGATAATGATATAGATTTATGATTCAACGAATTCAAACAATTTTTTTGTTGCTGGTGACAGGTTTACTGGTTGCTAGTATGTGTTTACCTGTTGGCTATTTTATGGGAGCTGATTCTGCTCAATATACGTTTATGCCTGCCGGAATTGCAGTAAAGGAGCAGTTTCATTCCACATGGGGAGTTTTGACTATTTTGATGCTTAGTACGATCATATCATTTGCAACGATCTTTATGTACAGAAATAGAATATTGCAAATCAGAATGACCATTTTCTGTAGCGTTTTGTTGGTAGGATACTACCTCGCTTTTTTGGCCTTCATGTTTATGCTTAAGAGCGATCTGGAAGCTTCTTTTCGTATCTCATGGGCATTGTGCCTTCCATTAGTAGCGATTATATTAAACTACTTGGCTATTCGTGCTATTGGACGCGACGAAGTGATGGTTAAGGCTGCCGACAGATTGAGGTAGGTAACTCTACACGAAAGACTTTATAAACGTGCACGAAGCTTCTCGAGAATATGCACGCAACAAAACGCTCAAATGGGGAAGAATGATAAAATGGTTTATCAATTCTTCCCCATTTGAGCGTTTATAAGTTCTGTTTGAGCGTTCTGTTGAGAATAAAATTATTTCGTAATGTCAAAAAGGTAAGTTACTCTGGCTGACAGAACAGAGTGAGCGGCTCTCGAAAAATAATCTTTCTTAGTCGTTTTGTAAAAGTCGGATAAGGCGAAATAATATCTACCTTCCACTAAAAAGTTACCGGCTTTGGTTTTTAATTCCAATCCTCCGCCACCTGCAATTCCATAATCAAATTTGTTTTCGGCCATTTTACCATATTGTTCACTGGTGCGACTGATTGGACTAAAAGACTCACTCTTGTTTTCTTTTTCATTAAGAAGAAATGCTATCTGAGGGCCTAAATTCAAGAAAAACTGTGCTCCATGATCTTTTCCGAAAGCTAAATGAGCCAAGAATGGAATTTCCAGATAATTCATGTTACGGCTATATGTATCAGTATTTTCTTCTATAACTTCATTCCATCCACGTTGCGAATAATTGAGTTCTAACTGAATGCCACAGATCATGGCGAAATACTTCTCGGTGATGTAGCGAGCGGTTAATCCACCGGTGAAAGCCGATAAACTTGTTTGCTTTATACTCGGAGAGAACGATACGCTACTAAAATTTGTTCCTCCATTAATTCCGATGGCAAAGTTGGTACGCATCTCACCAATTTGTGCTGTCATTGGAAGGCTTATTGCCGCACATAGTATTGCAACACATAATTTAATTTTCTTTTTTATCATCTGATAAGTCGTATATCGGGTTTATGTTATTCAAAATCGAGTTTTACTAATTCAAAATCCTTGGTAAATCGAACAAAGAACACTTTCTTATTGATGAAGCCTCCCCACGTATTTACTCGCTCAAACTTGAATCCTGTCTGTATGGGAGTAGGTTTTATTCTCGAAAGATCCTGCTCTAATCCAGATCCATAGTCGGCTAATCCTTTGAGGAAGAAGAAGCCTGTGTCAAATCCCAACATGCCATATTTTGGATAGGTATTAGCCATGGTTTTACTGTACCACCGTCGATATGAATTAGTAAACCTGATGGCTGCAGGCAATAGATTATTGGTATAGAATGAAGAATAAAAATAAGTATCCAGTTCAAAGAAATCGTCCAGATGATCTTTCGTATAGGTTTGCCATTCGGGATATCCAAAGAGATGAATACTTGTTTCCGGGTTTTCTTTTACCAACATCTTAAGTTGTGGCATAAGCTTGATGAGTGTCACGTTACTTCCCGATGTAGGGATGAATATGTTTTCTTTTCCCGCACGAAGAGCCCCTTTAAGGGTTGTTGGTGTAGCATTTCGCAATGTCTGTAAGCTGATTGATTTGTTCTTAAGTTCTTGTTTGAGCCCTTTTATGAAATCCATTTTGTCTTGATCAGTACTTCCGGTTTCTACTATAATGACGTTGGAATTGGGAAATTGACGCGTAAAATGTTCATATACCTCAGAATATAGATAGGATTGCGGAGTGTTTATTTGATAGATGGCAGGGTTTTGAAACACCTCATTATCTTTTGATGTAAATGGTATGACTAAGCGGATATTGTTTTTTTTGGCAAATGAGGCCAATGGATCAATGTGCTCAGGGTGGAGCGGACCAAAGATTATATCCATCTCTTTCATTTCGCTTTTTGCCAAAATGGAGTTGATAGATGCACTCCCATCTTTAGAATCATAGGTATATAGATCGATGGAAACTCCTGTACGTTTTAAACTATCTACAGCTAAAAGAAATCCTTCATAATATTCTACCATACGGGATGATTCACTTTTTTTATCCTCATCGAGCATGAATGGTAGAATTACAGCAGCTTTAATTGTCGTTATTCTCTTTTGCGATTTGCTTTTGTTGGCACTAAACAGATCATTATCACTTGGCGTAACGCTTAGTTTATTTTGCAATGCTGCATTTCCTTGTGTTGAGTATGGGATGCATAAAAAATGTCCTTTTTCTAAATCTCGGTTTCTTAGTTCGGGGTTGGCAGCAATCAGTTCTTCTTCAGTAATGCCATAGTCTCGGCTAATGCTATAGATGGTCTCTTTTCGCTCTATTTTATGCATGTCTCTGCATTTCGATTGTCCTGTCGGTACTGTGACGGGCCTGTTTGGAGAGCTATTTTCTCTCTCTTGGTTAGCTTGAGAGCTCGTACCAAGTGGTATGCGAATGACAGTTCCTATTTGAAAGTTTTGGGAGCTGAGTCCCGGATTGGCATCGCATATCGCATCGGCAGAAACATTGTATATTACAGTTAATCGATATAAAGTTTCCCCGCTTTTAATAGTATGGAAGATATCTTTTCTCTGAAGCGATTTGTTTTGAGGTATTTTCAGTGCTTGTCCGATATATATTTTTTCTTCACAACCGGGGTTTAATTTGATAATTTCGGTTTTATTCACTCCATACATACTGGAGATTGAATAAAGACTTTGCCCTTTTTCAATAGTATGAAAAAAATAAGAACTGTTCTCTTGCGCTGAAACGACTGAAAAGCAGAAGTTTAAAACGAACAATAGAATGGTTATCTTGCTTATGAACTTCATTAGTGATTTTTTTACGTTATACTGATACTTGTAGGCAAAGGTACAAATAATGTCATATTATTGCACAATATATTGAGTTAAGAAAATAATAATGCGTTTTTGAAACCATTTTTCGTATGGAAACACTAATTTTGCTTTTTATTATTAAGATAAGAATTAAGATATGCAAGAGACAGAATATATAAATGTATATGGTGCGCGTGTACATAATTTGAAAGACATTGATGCGGAGATACCTCGTGACAGTTTGACAGTGATAACAGGATTAAGTGGGAGTGGAAAGTCTTCTTTGGCTTTTGATACCATATTCGCTGAGGGACAACGCAGGTATATCGAAACCTTTTCTGCTTATGCCCGTAATTTTCTGGGAAACCTGGAACGGCCGGATGTAGATAAAATCACGGGATTAAGTCCGGTGATCTCTATCGAACAAAAAACAACAAATAAGAATCCGCGTTCTACAGTTGGTACTACCACCGAGATATACGACTATTTACGTTTGCTTTATGCGCGCGCCGGTGAAGCCTATTCTTATCTTTCGGGTGAAAAGATGGTGAAATATACCGAAGAGCAGATTCTGGATCTTATTTTGAAAGATTATAAGGAGAAGAAGATTTATATACTTGCACCTCTTGTACGGGCACGTAAGGGGCATTACAAAGAACTGTTCGATCAAGTACGCAAGAAAGGTTATTTGCATGTGCGCATTGATGGAGATATCCGTGAGTTAACCTATGGAATGAAACTGGATAGATACAAGAACCATGATATAGAGGTTGTTGTTGATAAACTCATAGTAGGAGAGAAAGATGACAAACGTCTGAAACAAAGTGTGGCAACAGCTATGCATCAGGGTGAAGGTTTATTAATGATTCTCGATGCACAAACAGAGAATATCCGTCATTATAGTAAACAATTGATGTGCCCTGTTACCGGATTGTCATACAGGGAACCGGCTCCTCATAACTTTTCGTTTAACTCGCCTCAAGGTGCTTGTCCTAAGTGCAAAGGGCTGGGCATGATTAATCAGATTGATATAGATAAAATAATCCCTGACAGAACACTCTCTATTCATGATGGTGCCATTGCAGCTCTTGGAAAATATAAGAACGCCATGATCTTCTGGCAGATAGCTGCTTTACTCGAAAAGCATGATTCGGATTTGAAAACTCCCGTATCGGAATTGCCGGACGATGCTATTGATGAGATACTCTATGGCAGTGATGATCGAATAAAAATAAGAAGTTCATTGATTGGTACCTCTTCGGATTATTTTGTTACTTACGAAGGGGTGGTGAAATACATCCAGATGCTTCAGGAAAAAGATTCTTCCGCCACTGCTCAGAAGTGGGCTGAGCAATTTGCCCGTACAATGGTATGCCCTGATTGCAAGGGTGCCAGGCTGAATAAAGAGGCGTTGCACTTCCGCATACACGATAAGAATATCAACGAATTATCCAATATGGATATCTCTGAACTTTACGAGTGGTTGCAACATGTGGAAGAACATCTCTCGGATCAACAGAAAAAAATAGCAGTTGAGATTTTAAAGGAGATTCGTACTCGATTGAAATTTCTTTTGGATGTAGGATTGAATTATCTTTCACTCAATCGTAGTTCGGTTAGTCTGTCGGGTGGTGAAAGTCAACGTATTCGTCTGGCTACACAGATAGGCTCGCAACTAGTGAATGTGCTTTATATCCTTGATGAGCCCAGCATCGGACTTCACCAGCGAGACAACCTTCGTTTAATCAATTCATTGAAAGAGTTGCGTGATATGGGCAACTCTGTTATTGTGGTGGAGCATGACAAAGATATGATGCTTGCTGCCGATTATGTGATCGATATGGGACCTAAAGCCGGACGCTTGGGTGGCGAAGTCGTCTTTTCAGGAACACCTCAAGAGATGCTTAAGACGGACACACTTACTTCTAAATACCTGAATGGGCAAACAAAAATAGAAATTCCTCTAAAACGGCGTCCGGGTACTGGGAAGTCTCTTTGGCTGAAAGGAGCGAAGGGTAACAATTTAAAGAATGTAGATGTGGAGTTTCCTCTGGGCAAACTTATTTGTGTTACGGGAGTTTCGGGTAGCGGCAAGTCTACGCTGATTAATGAGACACTCCAACCAATCCTTTCCCAAAAGTTCTATCGTTCGTTGCAAGATCCATTGCCTTTTGAGTCTATAGAAGGCTTGGAGCATATCGATAAAGTAGTCAATGTCGATCAATCGCCTTTGGGACGCACGCCACGTTCCAATCCGGCTACTTACACGGGCGTATTCTCCGATATACGTAGTTTGTTTGTAGGGCTTCCCGAAGCAAAGATACGAGGCTACAAGCCGGGACGCTTCTCTTTCAATGTAACAGGAGGGCGTTGTGAGGCTTGTTCGGGCAATGGCTACAAAACCATTGAAATGAATTTTCTACCCGATGTGTATGTACCTTGTGAGGTATGCCATGGCAAACGATATAATCGTGAGACACTTGAAGTTCGTTTCAAAGGAAAATCGATAGCTGACGTGTTGGATATGACCATCAACCGTGCGGTAGAGTTTTTTGAAAATGTACCTCAAATACTGAATAAGATTAAGACGATTCAAGAAGTCGGTTTGGGATATATTAAGCTGGGACAATCGTCTACAACACTTTCCGGGGGTGAGAGCCAACGTGTGAAATTGGCTACAGAACTGTCAAAGCGCGATACCGGAAAGACGATGTACATACTCGATGAACCTACCACTGGGCTTCACTTTGAAGATATCCGTGTGCTGATGGGCGTTCTTAATAAACTAGTAGATAAAGGGAATACCGTCATTGTCATAGAGCATAATCTGGACGTGATAAAAACGGCCGATTACATCATCGATATGGGACCGGATGGAGGAAAAGGAGGAGGAGAGTTGCTGAGTGTGGGAACTCCCGAAGAAGTGGCTAAAAGTTCGAAAGGATATACACCTCATTTCTTAATGGAAGAATTGGGATTATAAAATCGGAAAACGATGAAAGTGAGTAAAACCAATGCAGCCAGACTGCTGGATAAAGAGAAAATCTCTTATGAATTGATTCCTTATGAGGTGGACGAAAGTGATCTGAGTGCTGTTCATGTGGCGGATAATCTGGGAGAAGATATCAATCAGGTTTTCAAGACCCTAGTGTTGCATGGTGATAAGACAGGCCATTTCGTTTGCGTCATTCCCGGAGATAAAGAGGTAAACCTGAAGTTGGCTGCTAAAGTATCCGGCAACAAAAATTGCGAACTGATTCCCATGAAAGAGCTACTGCCTACCACCGGTTATATCCGTGGTGCCTGTTCTCCTATTGGCATGAAAAAGCATTTCCCTACATTCATTCATCAAACTTGTTCGGACTATCCGTATATTTATGTAAGTGCCGGTCAACGGGGGTTACAAATAAAAATCGAACCAAAAGAATTAATAAAGCTCGTTAGAGCAGAAGTTTGTATCCTTTTTGAGCAATAAATATAGCAAAAAGTATATATTTGCATAAAATATGATTTAAGTGCTCTTTTTGATAGTATGTATTAATTCTAAAAATAATAGTTTATGTTTGAGAAACATCCCAAAGGATTAGTGTCTGCTGCCTTGGCAAATCTTGGTGAGCGGTTTGGTTTTTATACCATGATGGCGATTTTGGTACTATTTCTTCAGGCCAAATTCGGCTTGAATGGAAAAGATGCCGGACTTATTTATTCTGTTTTTTATTTTTCAATTTACATCCTTGCTTTCGTCGGTGGTGTGATAGCCGATAAAACACGTAACTATAAAGGTACTATTTTAGCCGGATTAATTATCATGGCATTGGGATATCTAATGCTGGCTATTCCTACTCCGACTCCGGTAGTAGATAAGACTCTTTTCCTCACGATCACTTGTGTTGGCCTGTTAGTCATCGCTTTTGGTAACGGACTTTTCAAAGGCAACCTTCAAGCACTTGTGGGTCAGATGTATGACAATAAGCAATACGCTAGCATGAGAGATTCAGGTTTCTCACTTTTCTACATGTTCATTAATGTTGGAGCCATTTTTGCTCCTTTTGCTGCCGTAGGTATTCGCAGTTGGTGGCTTTCCACTCACGGGTATACTTATAATGCTGATCTACCCGCACTTTGTCATAGTCAACTTGCCGGTACGTTATCTCCTGAAGCATCTACACTGTTTACTGATCTTGCCGGAAAAGTTTCTTCTTCTCCTGTTTCAGACCTCTCTGTATTTGCTGCCGATTACCTGAATGTGTTTACTACCGGCTTTCACTACGCATTTGGTATTGCCATCCTGGCTATGCTTCTTTCATTGCTCATTTATCTTAAGAACAAAAATAAGTTTCCCGACCCCAAGAATAAAGTTGCTGCAAATGCAGAAGGAACTGTAGCTGAAATGGATATTAAAGAAGTAAAGCAACGTATATACGCACTTTTTGCCGTATTTGGAATCGTTATCTTCTTTTGGTTCTCGTTCCATCAAAATGGTTTGACGCTCACTTACTTTGCTAAGGAATACACTAATCTTAATCTTTTTGGAACCGCTATTACAGCTGAATTATTTCAATCGCTCAATCCTTTCTTTGTAGTCTTTCTTACTCCTGTAATTATGGCTATATTTGCTTCACAACGTGCTCGCGGAAAAGAACCTTCAACGCCCAAGAAGATAGCTATTGGTATGGGAATTGCGGCATTCGCTTTTCTTATTATGGCGGTAGGTTCTTATTTTGCTAATCTGCCATTACACAAAGAAATTCTTGTATTGGGTTCTTCACCGGTTAAAGTTACGCCGTTCTTACTGATGTTTACTTATCTTATACTTACGGTTGCTGAACTGTATATCTCTCCATTGGGCATTTCTTTTGTGTCGAAAGTTGCTCCTCCCAAGTATCAGGGAATTATGCAAGGTGGATGGCTGGGTGCTACCGCTGTAGGTAATCAACTATTGTTTGTCGGTGCGGTTCTTTATGAATCAGTACCTATCTGGCTTACATGGACAGTCTTCGTAGTAGCTTGTAGCATTTCAATGATTACAATGCTATTCATGTTGAAATGGCTTGAAAAAGTAGCCAAATAACGAAAATAGAAGTGGTAAAATAGAAAAGGGTCGGGTGGTTAGCTAACTACTTGGCCCTTTTCTATTTTAAGTATTTCAATCCTCATTAATGTGGATTGTGTATGAAGATTAAATGTTGTACTTTTGGGAGTTAAAATAGAGAAATGGATAGAAATGTAGATGTGATAATCTTTGGTGCAGGCATCACCGGCCTGACTACCGCTTTTTTGCTATTGGAAAAAGGAGTAGATGTGCTTTTAATTGAAAAAAGTGATAGGGTAGGCGGACAGATGTGCACCGTGTCCGACGAAGGTTTTGTTTTTGAATCAGGACCTAACACTGGTGTGGTTTCCAATATTGAGGTGGTAGAATTATTCAAAAAGCTGAATAATGATTGCACATTTGAGATAGCTCGCAAAGAATCCAAAGTGCGTCTCATCTGGAAGAAAGGAATGTTTCACCCTTTGCCGGGCAGTTTAGGTGAAGCTGTTCACACACCGCTATTCACATGCTACGATAAAGCAAGAGTCTTATTCGAACCATTCCGAAAGAAAGGAAACGATCCTTTGGAGAGCATTGGTTCTCTGACCCGTCGCCGGTTAGGGAAATCCTATCTTGACTATGCTGTCGATCCTTTTATATCAGGTATTTATGCCGGAGATCCGGACAATCTGGTTACTCGTTTTGCCATGCCTAAGCTCTATCAATTAGAGCAAAACTACGGCAGTTTCATTCGTGGAGCTATCAAAAGACATCCTGTTTTAGCTGAAGAAAAGAAACAAGGAGTGTCCAAAGAGGTATTCTCAGTAAAACATGGATTTGAGAATTTGGCAACCACTCTTCGTACTAAAATAACCGATGAACGCATTCTTCTTTCAGCTGGTAACCTCAAAATGTATCCCTCCGGTGATGGTTGGACCACTGAAGTTCCGTCAACCGGAGAACACATTCACTCCAAACAAGTGATATCTACTGTTCCAGCCTATGCATTGCCTCTACTATTTTCATTTATCGACTTTGAATGGATGGAACCTATCGCTTCACTGCGTTATGCACCCGTAGTGCAAATCGGTGTAGGTATAAAAGATGCCTCCTGCGTGCCGCTAGCTTTTGGCGGATTGATTCCTTCAAAAGAAAAAGAGCGGCTACTGGGCATCTTGTTTAATTCTTCCTGTTACGCTAACAGAGCTCCCGAGGGAGGTGCTTCGCTTTCCTTTTTTGTCGGAGGGATGAAGCATCCGGAGCTGTTGCAGCTTAGTGATGAAGAATTAAAAGAACTGGTTGTCGATGCACTTCATCGCATGCTAGGTTATCCTATTGGCACAGAGCCTGATAAGATGCACATCTTTCGTCATGAATGGGCTATTCCTCAGTATGGGGCAGATAGCGAACAGAGGCTTAATTGCATAGCTCATCTTCAAAAGATCTATCCCGGTTTGACTCTGGCCGGAAGTATTCGTGATGGTATTGGAATGGCCGATCGGATAAAGCAAGCCACCTGCATTGCTGAAGAGGTTGGAACTTCTTTGGGACGTGCAAAGATATTGTGTCAATAAAGTTCCTTAGATGATAATTAGCCGATTATTTACATATAGCATTCTATAACTAGACTGCGCAACTTCAACGTATTGAATGTACGTGATCAGCGTGTTGAAAACGTACATTCAACACGTTGAAGTCCCACATTAAGCAAACCTCTCTAAAAACCCCTTCACAAGGCCTGTGGGTGGGGTTCTACTTTATTCTAAAACTTTGACGACTCCTCTTTACAAATCATCTATTTGTAAATAAATGATATTTCTCGTCTTGAAAAGAGATTTTAATATATAAAAAAGATAAAAGGAATCATTGCGCAGAGCACTTCTGAGTGGATCTGGAGCAAAAAATGGCAAAAAATAGCTTTTTTATTTGGCTATGATATAAATTATTTGAATCTTTGTGGCGTAATACAAATTCCATTTGCTACTAGGCGTGGAATAAACGTGAAAGCACAAGAATATTGCTAATACAATCCCTTCTTAGCCGTAGCGCAAAAAATAAACATCAAAACAAAAAAGGTTGACGTATCGAACAGAATAATGTTTCGATGCGAATTTTTATTCTTTTCTGTAAACTAAAATAGACTAATTATTAAATCGCTGTAAATTAGATAGTTACGTTTTAATAGTTTTGTTATTAACAAAATTTTGCAAAATTGAATAACAGAGATTTAATGCAACAAAATACACTTTGGATAAATGACAGATGATGATAAACGCTGGTATGTAGTTCTCACCCGAACCAACTCAGAATATAAGGTTCGAGATTATTTTTCTCTTCAAAACATAGAGAATTTTCTACCTGTACAGCTTCACACGACGGAAAAAAAAGGAAAAATCATAGAGAAAGAACGCCTGGTGATTCCTCGCATGGTTTTTGTCCGCATCTCCCCTCAACAAATACCTACTGTGCGTAGCACAATGAACGTTTTCGATTTTCTTCGCACTCGTTCCGGATCTACTCCCGCACCTATACCCAACGAACAAATGGCCGATTTTCGCTACATGCTCGACTATTCCCATCAGGAAGTAGTCCTTACTGGTGAGTACATTCCTCACGGCACTCCTGTGGTAGTCGCTAAAGGCGATTTGCAAGGTCTTCGGGGTGAATTGATCCGCTATGAAGGCAAGTACCACATTCTTGTGCGTGTGGATATGTTTGGCTGTGCTATGGTGAGTATTCCGGCTAGTTATGTGAGGAAAGAGAAAGAAGCAGTTGAAGAAGTTAATTCATGTCAATAAAGCGTTGAAAAGTTAATTAAATATATAACTAATGTTGAATAATAAAGCAGTTTTAATTACTGGAGGTACAGGGTCCTTTGGTAAAAAGTTTATCGAAACAATTTTATGTGACTATCCACAAGTAAAAAAAATAGTAATTTACTCTCGTGATGAGCTAAAACAATTTGAGCTAAAACAAAAATATCCAGAGTCAAAGTATCCACAATTGCGTTTTTTCATTGGGGATGTTCGCGATGGAGATCGTTTAAAAAGAGCTTGTGAAGGTATCGATGTAATTATTCATGCCGCAGCGATTAAACAAGTTGATACAGCAGAGTACAATCCAGATGAGTGTATAAAAACAAACGTTCATGGTGCTCAAAATGTAATCAATGCGGCTCTTGCAACAGGCGTAAAACATGTTGTTGCTCTTTCGACAGATAAGGCTTGCGCTCCAATTAATTTATATGGTGCGACAAAATTAACCTCGGATAAGTTATTTGTTGCCGCTAATAATATTAAAGGCTCACGTGAAATTAAATTTTCAGTAGTACGTTATGGTAATGTTATGGGTTCTCGAGGCTCTGTTATACCCTTTTTTATTGCTAAACGTGACAAAGGAGCAGTAGAACTTCCTATTACAGATATGAGAATGACTCGTTTTAATATATCTTTAGAAGCTGGAGTTGCCTTAGTAATGTTTGCTATTGGTCATCATTTGGGCGGAGAGATTTTTATTCCTAAAATTCCTTCGTACAAAATTGTTGATGTTGCAAAAGCAATTGCTCCTAAACTTCCTTTAGTTGAAGTTGGTATTCGTCCTGGTGAAAAGTTACATGAAGAGATGATAACAATGACAGACGCCTTAAATACAATCGATTTAGGTGAATATTATGCAATTCTGCCTTCTGTTTCAGATCGTTTTACTAACGAAGATTTTATAAAATATCATCATGCTAAATATGTCTCGCAAGATTTCCATTATAGTTCAGATAATAATACAGAGTGGGAAACAGTGGAGACTATGCGTGAAAATATAATAAAATATGTTGATCCTAATTTTGTTATAAAATGAATGTTGCAGCTATTATTCAGGCTCGTTGTGGTTCAACTCGTTTTCCTAACAAAGTATTTTCTGATATTTGCGGGAAACCTTTGATCTGGCATGTTGTAAATCGCTTAAAGTATGCAAAATCGATAGATGAAATTTTGCTTGCAACTACAACTAATCTTTTGGATGAAAAGCTGTATACTTGGGCTATAAATAATAATATTAATGTATTTAGAGGTAATGAAGATGATGTTTTGAATAGATATAATGAAGCTTCTAATTATATAGGAGCTGATGTTATTATTCGCATAACAGCTGATGATCCATTTAAAGAACCACTAATTATAGATAGAGCAGTAGAAACTCTGATTAAAGAAAAAGCTGATTTTGTATGTAACAATTATCCTCCAACATACCCTGAAGGGCTTGATGTAGAGGTTTTTACTAGAGAGGCTATTTCTATGGCTGAAAGAGAATCAAATAGCAATTTTGAGAGAGAACACGTTACTCAATATTTTTATCATAATCCATCTGATTTCAAAATTTGTAATATAAGAAATGGTGAAGATTTATCGTATTTGCGATGGACAATTGATACTGAAACAGACTTTGCTATGGCAAAAGCTGTTTATTCAAAATTATATAATAGTGATTCTGCTATTTTTCATATGGATGATATCTTGAAATTGCTAAGGCGATATCCTGAAATATCAAAGATGAATATGGATGTGAGTAGAAGTGAAATGTATAAATCAAAATAATTATGGAACGAATTTCTCAATTAGAGAGGGACTATGTTAGTCAAGTCTTGGATAATGGTTTTGCTACTTCTTTAAATTCTGTTTTTACAACTAGATTGGAAACGTCATTTGCAAAACAATTTAATTCAAAATATGCTATTGCGCATTGTAATGGAACTGAAACAATGCACACAGCTTTAGCCGCATTAGGTGTAGAAGCAAGTGATGAAGTTATTGTACCTGCATTGACAATGACAAGTACTTCTTTAGCCGTTTTACACAATAGATCTATTCCTGTTTTTGCAGATGTTGATCCTGAAACATTTGTTTTGACTGCAGAAAGTATTGAAAAAGTAATAACTCCAAAAACAAAGGCTGTCATTACAGTTTCATTATATGGACTCTCTCCCGATTATGATGAAATATTAAAAGTCTGTCGCAAGCATAATCTTTTCCTCATAGAAGATAATGCCGAATGTTTTATGGGTAAATACAAAGGTAAATTAGTGGGAGAATTTGGCGATTTCGCTAGTTTTAGTTTTCAAGCAAGTAAACATTTGACAACAGGCGAAGGAGGCATACTTATATGTAATAATGAAGAATATGCTGATAATGCCCGTCGCTTTAGTTGTTTAGGTTATGCTGGTGTAAGTGCAAAACAAGGAAAAATTACTCGTAATGATATACAAGATCCGAAATACAGTCGTCATATTGCAATAGGCTTTAATTACCGTATGTCTGAACTTCAGGCAGCTGTGGCTTTAGCTCAGTTAGAGCGTATAGATGAATTAGTTGATAATAGACTTGAAGTGGCTAATATATTTGATGAAGCCATTTTAGGAACAACTCTTTTGAAACGACAAGTTGAGCCAAAAGATTATATTAATTCATATTGGTCATATAGCCTTATCTTGAATACAAATAACCCGGATGTTGATTGGTATAAATTTCGTGATTTATTCCAAAAAAATGGAGGAGATGGATATTATGCCGCATGGAAACTGTCCTACAATGAACCTCTGTTCCAGAATATTGTTCAAAAAATGGATGGAGTATGGCAAAAATATAATGAAAAATTGTGCCCAATATCTGAACATTTACAGCCTAGAATGATTCAGTTAAAAACGAATTATTGGAATCTTAATGAAGCAAAAGAACAGGCTAATATTTTAAAGAAAACAATAGAAATGTTTAAATAATCAAATTATGGGATTTTTCAATAAAGAGATAAAGATAGGAAATAAGTGGATTGGTGAGAATCATCCTACTTATTTTATAGCAGAGATTGGCGCAAATTTTGATGGAAGTATTGATAAGGCTAAACGTCTGATTGATGCCGCAAAAGATTCAGGTGCGGATTGTGCTAAATTCCAAACATTCTCAACACCTCGTATTGTATCTGAAGGAGGATTTTCATGTATGCAATTGAAAGGAGTTCATGGCTCATGGGGGCGTACCGTGAGTGAGGTTTTTAAGGAAGCGGAATTTCCAATAGCGTGGCATCAGGAAATTTCAGACTATTGTAATAATATCGGCATTGATTTTTCTACTTCTCCGTATTTTAAAGAGGCCGTTGATTTATGTATTGATTTAGATGTTCCTTTTATTAAAATAGGCTCAGGTGATATAACATGGTTAGAAATGCTTGATTATATTGCTCGTAAGGGGAAACCTATAATGTTGGCAACGGGTGATGCTACTATGTCTGAAATTGATGAAGCTGTTCGGACGATAGAGGCTACAGGAAATAAAAACTTAGTTTTAATGCAATGCATAACTAACTATCCGTCTAAAATAGATAGTGCTAATGTCAATGTACTTAAAACATATCAATTAGCATTTGATGTATTGACAGGATATTCAGATCATGCGCCAGGCCATATTGTTGCTTTAGCTTCAGCTATAATAGGAGGTAGAGTTATAGAAAAACATTTTACATTAAATAAAAGAGATAAAGGCCCCGATCATCCACACTCTATGGAACCACAGGAATTTAAGTTTATGGTAGATTCTATTAGAGAAGTGGAACGTGCTATGGGAAGTACGCGTAAAGAGGTTGTTGCTGAAGAGGGAGAAACTGTTTATGTACAACGTCGCTGCCTATATGCTAAGACTGATTTGAAGAAAGGACATATTATGACTGCCGATGATATAGATGTACTTCGTCCAGCTTTGGGAATACCTCCCAAATTCAAACCTATTATTATAGGCAAAGAATGCAGGGAAAATATTAAACAAGGTCAACCTTTGTTCTGGGAGAATTTTTGATGCTAACTGATAGAGAAATATTTATTTCTTTGGTTGATAACGATTTAATTCAAAAATCTGATGCTATAATATTGCTAGAGGGTGATGGATTAAATCGCTATCAACATGCTGTTCACCTTTTTAAAGATGGCTTTGCCAATTTTATTGTTTTTAGCGGAGGAATTACAGATTATGATTATGGAAGTTTCCCCTATGAAGACATTAAGCCTCTAATCCTTGAGGAAAATATACCGGAAGAATGTTTGTATTACGAATCTATATCTCTTAACACAAAACAGCAAGCAGAAGAAATTATAAAACTTTGTATTTCAAATAATTGGGAAAAAATAATACTTGTCGGATCACATTATCATCAATATAGAGCGTATTTGACATTTTTAAAATCTGCACTAAGTGCAAATATCAAATTAATTATCTATAATTCCCCAGAAAAAAAACTTAAATGGTTTTCATCCAATAAATGGGGACAAAGAATAACTTGTTTGAAACAAGAATTTGAACGTATAGAAGAATATTCTAAATTTGGCCATTTATCAACATATAAAGAAGCAATTGAATATCAACAATGGAAAGAGCAACAATAAGTCAAGCTAAAGAGCTTTTCAGAGAAAATTTTATAGGCATAGATGAGTTGATGCCAATGTTAAAAGTAATGGGGTTATCAGAAGGTAATTTTTGTATTCCAGAGATCAATTATTCAATAGCAAAACTAGAAAAATATAGCGAAGAGTATATACTGATATTAGGATTATCAGAAGCTGCTGGGAAAGGACTATCGATTGCAACATTTCGTGATTTCTTTGGAGTCGATTCAGATAGATCTGAACCTTGCTTTTATAATCAAGACTGGTATCTTCATGAAAATTTCATAAAATATACTCTTAATAATAAATGGTACTTATTGAAGAAAGAAGTAATTGAAGAAACTAGAGCCATTCAGCCTAGTGAAATATTGAAAGGGAATGTTTCTTTTCCATCAGCAGTATTATGCACTTATACTTTTTTTGCGAACTATTACATCAATAACACCTTTTTATGGTATCATGACTTTATTTGGTGTCGTGACGTTGATCATAATGGTGATCGAATTTATATAGGGAAATATAATGATATTGATGGTGCTAATAAAAATGGATTTAGTATTCATCGTCATTTAGCATTAAGAGATTGCTATGCTTCTATTGATGTTTTAAAATGCAAAGATTGAGCTTAAGAGTTAATAATCTCAGAATAGTGCTGTTTATTGATAGTATAGTAATATTATTAAATATAGCTACTACATATTCTATCATACCTTATCTACTATTTACATACAATAGAAGTGTTAATACTCTGTGTGTTTTTTGCTTTAATGTAGTTTTTCTATTTCTTCGCTTTGGGATTAATTTAAAAATACCTAAGAATGATATCCTTTTTTATTTATATATATTCATTTACTTGCTTAATGCTATCTTTGGTGTTTATACAGATACTTTCAGCATTGGACTCATCGTTTATTTATTACTAAATATTTCATTTTATTTAATACTATGCAATTTATTTACTAATTATAATGATAAATATTCGTTTGATATTTCCTCTAAATTATTAGTAAGAGGGTATATTTGGTTGTCAATATACAATATTGTAATAATTTTAGTAATGTTTATTCTTGTCACTTTTTTATCATTCCAACCTTATGCAAATTATATTGGAGACAAAATGGATTTGTTTGAATCGAATTTGGCTATGGGAAGCGATATTGGATATTATTTTCCAAACTTCATCTCAATTATTTATAAATCTGGAGATATAAGAATTCCTTTTTTTCAGCAATATGGATTTATTACTGGTCTATATCACGAGCCACATATCGTTAGTTTCTTATTAACGCCATCTTTTTTTATTTTGTTAGATAAATTTAAAAAAGGAATAAAAAGATACATCATGATATTGCTATATATGCTAATGATGCTGATTTCAGCATCAACAATGAATTTAATTGCTTTCTTTATTTGTATAATAATCTATATAATAATGAAGAATAGAACTAAAATACTTATGCCAATGATTATACTGTCTATATTCGGATTTCTTATTTCATTTTTGAATAAAAACATATTTAATTTTATTATTATAAAATTGACATCAGAATCCGCTGATTATTCGGCTTCTGTATTAAAATTCGCATTTACTCCTAAAACTTTACTTGGAACTAATATATTCAATTTATCTTATATTGAAGCTAATACTAATTTGAAATTCGATGTAGGATATATTCTTTTCTTTTTAAATTTCTTATTTCTAATAATATGTTACTATAAACTCTATTATCTAATTGCAAGGTCCAAATTTCTATATATTGGACTATTTGGATTGTATTTTTTCTTACATTCCATGAAGACAGCTATGCTTACTTATATGTTCTCATATTTATTATTTATTATATTTATAATGAATATATATATTAATCACTCCAAAATAGATAAAAAAAATGAATAATAAAAGTGTATACATTGTGACAAAACCTATCCAATATATAAATGCATGTAATATTAGAGATGAAAATGATAAAGATTTGCTATTAGTGCCATGGTTTGATAATTCCGCATGGTTTGTTGAAAATATTGCGTTATCTTCTTCTATATGGAAAAATGTTTCTGTTTACAATTCAAGAAATAAAGCTGTCTTTGAGGTATTAAAGCATAAATCAAAGTATTGCAAGATTTTTATTGATACTGACTACGGGGTTTTATTGAATTTATTATTCTTATTATTAAAGCCATTTAAAATAAATATCTATGAAGAAGGGTGGGGGACATATCAGCCTATTTCATATAAAGCATCCCATTTGAAGATTTATAAATTTCTGATGGCTAGGATATTTTTTCATTGGAACAACTATATTGGAGGAAGTGTTTTTGCAAATCAAATAATTGTTTATCATCCTACAATTATAAAGAAATATATTCCTCAATTGCGGCTAAGTAAAATATCAACATTCAAATTAGATTTTATAACTCACTTAAATTCATTGCCAGATCTACTCCCTTATTGGAATAGAATAAATATTGATATATATTACGAAAAGAAGATATTGTTATTTGTTACTTCTTGGCCAAATGTTTCTTATGATTGTTTTGAGAATATTAAATCAAAATATACGGACTATACTTCTGTTTTAAAATTACATCCTCATTTTTTGAATAATAGCATAGATATTGAATCTGATTTTGATATAGTAATTGATAGAGATATACCAATTGAAATATTTTTATCAAAAATAGCATCTATATCTTCCGAAATTGTTGTGGTTCATGAAAATTCATCCGCTATAATGTATTTTCAACATGAAAAAATGAAATGCTACAATATTAGTCAATATCCAATAGAGTATTTGATATAAGAAAATGAACTATAATACTGAATTTCTGCATTAATTTCAAATTCTAGATGGATAGTAATATTAAAAAAGGCGTTTTATTTACTTTATTTTCTTGCTTTAATAGTGGAATAAACTTTCTTTTATTGTTGATCTTGGCCAAATTTTTATCACCATCTGATTATGGCCTTCTGAGTCTTTTCACAACAGTCATTACTTTATTGAATATTGTAATATCGCTTAACACTACAGGCTTTTTTTCTATTGAATATTTCAAGGTGAATAAGGAGGAACATTCTAAAATTATTATATCTATATTCGTTCTGTGCTTTTTTGTGTTTCTCTGTTTGAATCCAATTTTATATGTCGTTTCTTTATTATTACCTCTCTCTATTAAATTGACTTATACTGATTTTTTTTTAGCATTGCTGATTTGTTTGGTACAAGTTATTTCTTATATAAATTTAGAAATATGGAGATTAGAAGAAAAAGTTATTTTATATGGAATATATAGTATGCTAAACGCTGCGATAAATATGGCTCTATCAATATATTTAATTACATCTTTTGATGTTGGATGGCTTGGCAGAGTTTATGCAAATTTGATTGTAAGCATTTTCTTCTCTCTATTGAGCATATATATACTTATTCGTTATAGATACCTTACAAATAATGCATCTTTTGATTTAAAATGCATAAAAGAATTATTGAAATTCGGAATTCCCCTAATACCTCATGATGCCTCTTCATGGATTAGGCAGGGGCTTGATAGATATATTATTGCATATTTTTATTCATCCACTGATGTTGGGCTATTTAGTTTTGCTTTTAATTTTGCTAATATAATTCATATCGTTGGATCTGCTTTTAATAAAATCAATTCTGTGCATATTTTTAAAGAATTATCAGATATAAAATCGACATCTTCCAAAATGTTGAAAAGGCAATCTTTAGTTCTAATTACTATCTTTTTGGCAATATTTATAATTGTTTATATTGGAATAATTATTGTTGTTCCAGCTTTTTTTATTGAGTATAATGGGGCTCTTAAATTTCTTTTCCCGTTATGTATTAGTGCTCTCTTTCAATCCATATATTATATATATGTAAATTATTTATTTTTTTATAAAAAAACGATGAGATTAATGTTTATAACTACGCTTATGTCATTATTGCATGTGCTATTGTCATTGCTATTAACTCAATATTCTGTACTGAATGCTGCTTATGTAACGCTGTTTGTTAATGCTATGATAACCTTTCTTGTATATAAAAATAGTATAAAACTAATTGGTTTAAAATAATAATATCTTTGCGGAATACATGTGTTTTCTATGATTTATTTTCAATTCCAGTGTTTTGAATAAAACTAAAAAAAGTTTTATGATTAAAATTATTTTTGATAACATTATTTATACTCTTCAAAAATCAGGTGGAATATCTGTGGTTTGGTCTGAGTATCTATCTCGTATGTTAAGTAACTCTTTTCTTTCAATGAGATTTATAGATTATAATAAAGGATCTGCAAATATTTTTAGAAATAAATTGAATATTAATGTGGATTATTTATATAAGAAAAATATGAAAACTAATTTTATATTACGTTATATTAATCCTGTTGTGATATCTGATAGTAAGTTTATATTTCATTCTTCATATTATAGATATTCTTCTAATAAACATGCTATCAATATAACAACTGTTCATGATTTCACCTATGAATCTTTCGCGAATACTTTAAAGGCAAGAATACATTCATGGCAAAAAAATAAAGCTATTCGAAATTCAAAATATATAATATGTGTTTCCGAAAATACCAAAAGAGATTTATTGAGATTATTGCCAGATATTGATGAGCATAAAGTTCGTGTAGTTTATAATGGTGTATCTGATGATTATTTTCCGCTTTCTATGCACAATTACAATTTACCATTTGTACCGTATACCTATGTTCTATTTGTTGGTTCAAGATCGCATTATAAGAAATTTGATTTAGCATTAGACGCAGTGGCTCTTTCTAAATATAATTTTTTAATTGTCGGACCTCCTCTTTCTAATAATGAAAAGAATAAAATTAGTAATAAAATGCCATCTTACCGTTTTAAATATGTTGGGAACATTCCAAATTATGAATTGAATATTTTATATAATAATGCTTTTTCTCTATTATACCCTTCTGAATATGAGGGATTTGGTATTCCTGTGATAGAAGCGCAAAAGGCAGGATGTCCAGTTATTGCTTATAACTCTTCATCTATTCCTGAAGTAATAGGAGAAACCCCTTTACTTATAGAAAAGTTATCTATTGAGTCCATCTTAAATTGTTTCAATATGTTAGAGCAGCATGAACTTCGAACTGAAATAATAAGAAATGGGATAAATAATGCTAAACGTTTTACTTGGGATAGAATGTACAAAGAAATATTAGATATCTACAAGGAAGCTTGGTCTCTTACAAAATAATAAGGATTTAAAATTGCTGTTTATATCTTTACTAATTATATTAATTAGCTTATTTACTTTTAATTATACTTAAAAAATTATGACTTTTTCAATAATAACTGTAGCATTTAATAGCGAACTTACTCTAAAAGACACAATAGAATCAATACTTCTACAGAGATATACAGACATCGAATATATTATTGTTGATGGATTATCCATAGACAATACTCTTAAGATAATAAAAGAGTATGAACCTAAATTTAATGGCAAGATGAAGTGGATATCTGAGAGAGATGCAGGTATTTACGATGCAATGAATAAAGGTCTTAAAATGGTCACAGGTGATATTGTTGGATTTCTAAATTCTGACGATACACTAGCTGATTCAACTGCAATAAGTAAAATTGTGAACTACTTCAAAACATATAAATCGGCTGATTGTGTATATGCTGATTTATATTATGTATCTAGATACAATATAGATACTATTATAAGATATTGGCAGACAGGGGTTAAAAAAAAATTCTCTAAAGGATGGCATCCTGCTCACCCGGTTTTTTATGTACGAAAAGATATTTATCTAAAATATGGTACATTTGATTTAAACTATAAGTTAGCAGCTGATTTTGAATTAATGCTGAGATTTATTGAAAAGAATCATATAGAATGCGTTTATTTGCCAGAAGCATTAGTTCGAATGAAATTAGGTGGTGAATCAAATAAAAATTTTAAAAATATAATAAAGGGTAATATAGAATGCATTAAAGCTTTTAAGAAAAATAATATTCCAATTTCTATTACATATCCTTTTTATAGATTATTTCCTAAACTTAAACAGTTTATTAATAGATAAAATCTTACTCTTTTACTCATTAAAGTAGATAAGAATACACAAAAGTAAGGCGGTATGCGTTTAATATTCGGCTCTTGACATGTGTTTCCTGAATTTCTATTTTTGTGGCACACTAATAAATCAATTATTATGCCTAAGCGAGAAGACTATGATTTGCTGTGGAGCCGTTACCAAAAGGAAGGTGTGCCCAATAAAATTTCAATTGAAAGGTTTTGCGTTAGCAATGGCTTTTCCTACCGTGAGTTTGAGAAATGGTACAAACAAATACGCTGCAATTCTTTCGCTCCCATCCAAGTGACGGGTGTTCCTCTGGATGTTGCTGTGGGGAAAGAATCTTCAAACGATGCCGTTACTATTGATGAGCCTGTTTTGTCGAGTGGAAAACTCACCATTAAATGCGTCCGCATTGAATTTACGGATGGTACTGAGATCAGAAAACGTGGTACTAACTTGTCGGCGGCTGTTGAGTTGCTGCGTAAACTTG
>Ga0316602_10000281_pt1 | contig 38313 bp, 30 predicted proteins | sample OWC_soil_day10_C_FD_203103 | JGI IMG/M metagenome (GOLD analysis project Ga0316602, IMG submission 203103) | Wetland soil microbial communities from Old Woman Creek delta, Ohio, United States - OWC_soil_day10_CT | ecosystem: Environmental > Terrestrial > Soil > Wetlands | place: USA: Ohio... | reverse complement strand
GCTTTCTATGCTTGGGAAGAAGACGCAAGCAAGGCTCGCAAAGAGAAAACTAAGATATCCAATGATATCAGAGAGTTATCGTCACCATTCAAAGAAGAGGAACTTGAGAAAGCCAGACTAGATCGCAACAAGGTAACTGAAGATATTCTTTTGGCGAACTCTACGAATAAATTTGATCCAAATAATGATATAACTTTGAATGCTATAAGACTCCATGCGAGACAAGAGGATGACAAAGTATACGCAGATATTCAAAAGCGACTCGATAAGGAAGTCAAAGATTATGAGACTGCTTTGGATAACGAAAAAGACGCAGAGAAACGTGCGAGTATCCAAAGAAATCTTACGCTAGCTCAGGATGCTGCGAATAAACAACGTGCCATTACTGCTAACAATGCTAATGCCATCAAACAACTTGAGTATGATAAGAATTCCAAGATCAAAGATGGTCTCTATGGTATAACTCAGGAAGTGTTGATCCAAGGTAATTCATTGAAGTCCGTATGGAATAACTTATGGCAGGGACTTGCCAATGATGCGCTAAAGGCACTCTTTAAGATTCAGAATAGCACCCCTGGATTACTCAGTAGTATTTTGGGACTCTTTGGTGTAAGTGGTGGAACAACCAATACTAGCGTTGCCAACCTTACCAATAGTGCAAGCAATGCATCGCAATATTTCCCTTCAACAGCATTTGCTGACGGTGGATTAGTTAATAGACCTACCAATGCACTTATTGGAGAGACCGATGAAGAGGAAACTATAATTAACCTTGCAAAACTCGCTAAGGGTGACAAGAGACAACAAGGATTACTTGGTTATGCCAATAGTAAAATCAGCAAAGGTACTCAGGTCACCGCAAACGTATCTGAGAAAACAATGTCCATCGCAAGTCAAGCATCAGCAACTCAGCAACTCGCGAGTATTAACGCAGAACACCTAAGTAAACTCGATGAACAAAATGCGCTCATGAGAACTCAGAATCAAATGTTGATGACGATGATTCAGAAAGGTAGTAACCAAGGTGGTATCACTGCACTTCAGCCGATTACGATGGCACAGTCCGATGATGATCTATACGCACAGATTACTCGGATGAAGCGTAATAACTACAATATATAAACAAAGAGAGCCTTAGTTGGCTCTCTTAAGTATTTCATTGACTATAATGTTGTCAATATCATATGTATTCCATGATGGGTTCTTAGAAATATACTGATACACTAACTTATCATTTTCAAAGTTTTCCCATTGATAGAGCATATAGTTCTTGGAATCCTTGTCCACCTTGTAGTAGTCAATTGAGTACTTAGTATCACTCTTAATGGACTTAAATTTTGCTTTGATAATTTCATTAGTTCCTATGGTAAACACTTTTACGCTCGAAGTATCTATATATCTTGGAGTGTCATTATGCATTCCGCAGTACTCCCAGTTCTCCGCAGCCATCCCCACGCTTGTCCAAAACATCACCGCACAAATCATCGTTATCACACGTTTCAACATAGTTATCCCTCCGTATTCATTGTTACCTACAGTATACCACAACTCTTCCATAATTATACATAGAAACTTTGGAAATTCGTCTAAATCAAGTTTAACCACGTTTACAGCGTGATACAGAGGAATAGCGTAGTGATGCATAGGATTGCATTATGTACTACGTTAAATCTTCGCTACGAGGCTTACAGGAGGTGAACTTTTGGAAGACTTAAATAAATTCATTGGAATTGTCCACGAATACGGAAGGAGTGACAAAGACGCCTGTGATTGTGCAGGACTTTGCACTCTGTTCTACAAGGAGATCTTTGGATACGTGATAGACGATGGGCTACCTATTGGAACCGTAGAAACATCAAAGAAAAAACCACTGAGGATGCTGAGATACCTATTAGCAAACTTTGAGAAGGTCGAAGATGTCAATGATTTAACCTTTGGAGACATAGTACTTACAAAGGTAATGAACGAACACCATGTAGCGGTGTATCTAAGATACAACAAGATATTAACTCAAGAAATCCCTGTAATCTATGGAGTCACTAAGTCCTGCGTATATCGTGGGATTCAGTGGCTCCCTTACTTTGTCATGGGATTTCGTCGAAAGGAGGCGAACCATGAGCCTAGCAATGTTAACCATTAAACCCTATGGAGAAATCAAGCAATCAACTAAGTGGTATACAACGGAAGTCACCTTTGCGTCAGGGGTTAAGCAGAAGCAACGCAAGCGTGTGAAACCAGAGGTTAAATGGACGTTCAACTTTGTAGGACTCGAAGCTGATCGACAGTACCTCGAAGACTTTTTTAACGCTCGTGCAGGGGACGCAACTGCGTTTTACTACATGATCAATGGAGTCCAAGAAACCGTTCGTTTTGCCAATGATGTCTTAGATACTGTGGTGAAACGGCAGATCCAAGAATACGTCGCGTACACCGCAGAGGTAGTCCTAGAAAGAATATAAGGAGGCCAAAGAATGTCCTATGCAAGCAATACGATACTCACAGACCTCAATGGTAAGCCGATCCCCCAGTATTTCAATGTAACCACAGATAAATTTGAGCCAGCACTAGGTAATGACGGTGGACTCGCGGTGAGCATTACAGGTTCTAAGGATGTCACCGTATCTGAGTTACCACCGTTGCCTGTGGGTTCTAACCTTATAGGCCAAGTGAAACTCACTGATGGAACCGATGTAATGCTAGTGAATTCTAACGGTAGCATCACCGTAGTCAATCGTCAACCTGACGGTACTGAGTGTTTCACCGCGAGCTTCCCTGGGTTCGTTGCTATCACAAGTTTACCAGAAGTTGAAGTTAAGAATGACTCAGGCAATCCATTGGCGGTCTCAGTAACAGGGTTAAACGATGTAGATGTTCTGAGTTTACCACCGTTACCCCCAGGCACAAACTCCATTGGATCTGTAGTAGTCTCCAGTATTCCAGAGGTAGAGATCAAGAATGACTCAGGGACTCCACTGTATACACAGCTTCCTAACAAAGTCAGGGATTACATACAAACATCTGGGGTCACTACACGCACCTATAATACCCCTATGTATTCCGTGTTGCTTATGAATGACGGTGCTACTGATATGACATTGACTGTCTCAGGTCTCACAATGACTATCAAAGCTGGCGAAGTGTTGGACGAGGCATTTCCACAGTTTACCTCGGTAACAACCACTGCTGCCAATACTTTTAGAATGTGGGTGAGAGGCGCATGAGTATAACAAAGAAACCACAGGTAACCAATAATACCTATAATGTATCGAACACATACACTTCTGCGGATAACCCTGTTGCAGTGAGAACCTTTGTACCCTCTGGAGTTCAGAGTCTTTCTACGGTAAATCCAGGAAGTACGATATCACTCAATGCTATCACTGTTGCAGGGTTTAACGCAGTAATCAATGGATGGGCATTGGCGGTTCCTCAGACTACAGCGAGTCTTCCTGCTGCTCCATTGACAGGAACTAGTGATAACTTAGTATTCCTCGAATGCTACAACGGTACAACCACGAGACTAAGAGTCGTGGATGCCGTTGATTTCTCGACGTATCCCGAAGGAATAAACCACGGATCGCAGGTAAAAGCAATGATGTCCGATGGAACACTGACCTCCTACACCTACGCAAAATCATCCACAGACTCAGGCTTATACATAGCTGGCACAGGATCAGCAGGGGACAAAACAGCGTTAGGGACTGTGGATGGCTATGTTTATGCAATTCCATTGTTTAGGATTAAGCGGAGGAATAGCGGAGGATATAGCGTTGCTAATACCAATGGGGCAAGGAATTACTTTACTACTAGCTTAGGATCTGGGATAGGCAATATAGCGTTAGGGCAAAGTCAACAATATACTGCATCTTCCTCAGACTACGCTAATTATCAAGTTGGGGATTTATTTGTATTAACTACTAATTCCAATTATTCATTTAAAATAATATCAAAAGATGGTAGTAATAAAGTAACTGTTGTAAACACTGGTAGTACACTTGGCACAGAAATAGGAACGTCATACCTTAAATCCGACCACCCCCAAGGACTCTACAGTAATATCATTGATGCCAAAGATATTCAAGGAGGCGACCTACGCCACCTTGTCTCCCTCACAGGATTCAACTATGACCAGTATCTGCAATCCTCGCTCAACAAGCTAATCTCAGGGGCATTGACTACTAAGTATGGCACAATGCTTCAGAAGGATTGGTTTGGCTTCAAGGGATACATGGGGAATGCCAATAAGAATATGTGTCCTACTAATGCTGAAGATTGGGAACAGGGAAGCATAGGTAGTTCTATTGGAACTACATACTCTGAGGCTAGTTCCACAACAAGATTGCGACTTATCTCTGATTTCATCACTGCCCAAGCAAGCAAGCAAGTTACATACAGTGTAGCTAGTGGATACGAATGTGCAATGGTTCAATTTAGTATAGACAGCGCAACGCTTAGTTCTGCGTCATGGGCACAGACACAAACAATAACTACATTGTCTAATTGTGCAAAAGTCGGTGTATATTTAAGGAAAACTGCTGGAACAGATATTCTTCCATCTGAAATTCCCATGATTATGCCACAATTAGAGTTAGGATCAACCTCGACAACCTTCGAGCCCAATACAAAACGCCAAGTGGAGCCATTGCGGAGAACAAAGTCTGATCAGCAAACCTCAGAAACAGTAGTGAAAACTGTAAGTCCTTATGTTAGTATCGTGTTTAAGCCTAGTACAGCGAAGCATAAGATGTATAGAGATTCATCGGCAACAAATGATAATCCCACTAGTCTTACTTCTGGATATGAGGGCAATGCAGGTTCCTATGTATCTTTAGCGACTAAAGATGGTAATACAGTAGCTACAACATCAACAACCATTGGAAATTATGAAGAACATTACTTCTCATTCGACCTTACCGAACTCTACACCTCCGTAGCTGGCATAGCACCTTCCTTAAAATCACTCAAATTTGGATGGGATGGCAGGGCAGAAAGTGATAATACAGGAGTTATGGACAGGGCAGTAAATATTTCAATTTGGAAGGGGACTACATGGTCTAATAATCAAGTTGCACAGACTGATTCTGTAAATATGACACCTATTGAGTTAAGTTTAACAAGTGGTTTTGCTGATTATGTAGATGCTAATGGCAAGGTATGGTTTTTAGTTAGAACACACTACCCTGCAAGTGCCACTATCCAATCCAAATTATTCACGGATACTTGTGGCTTGACAGTCGAGAAAAATGCATGGGCTGTGGGTAACAAAGTAGATATCACTAGTGTCGATGGGATTATCTCAGGGGTGATTGATGCTGATACAGCGTTGGCTAAGATAGTACAATGGGTTGATATTAGAAATTTTATTGTGGACAGTACATCTAAATTATCAGTTGGGGATACTTTCCTACATTATAATATTAATGGTACTGCTGGATCGGCTACTAAAACAATAACAGCTATTGATGTGACCACTAATAAAATAACTATAAGCTCAGACTTTGATAACAATAGTTACTCCTCTGGATGGATTTATATTGTTGAAACCACAGCCTCTACCTCAGGCCCAACAGTAACAGCAACAGGAGTCGCAGGAACATGGAGTGGGCTTGGCACTAAAACAGCTACCTACACTATTACTACAGCACCTACGACAACTACGGACTCATTAGTAATCACTTATTCTGCGAACTATCCAGCAGGACAGGGATTGCCTTATGTAGCTACATCTGTAAAAGATGTCATTAATGCTGAGTGTGCTGTGGCTATCAATGGACGGACTTTGATTAATCTGCTTGGCAAGGATGGCGGATTTGAGACATTGCCATCTTGGACACTAAAAAATGGCGGGACTGTAGAATTGAATAGTTCTAATGTTGTATATGGAGCAAATCGTATAAAAATAACAATCGCTACTGGTCAAACATCAGAAGAATATTACAAAACAGTTACAGTTGAAAGCACTAAGTACTATTTAGTTGCTGTTAGTGCTGTGTGTGGATCAGTAATAAATGCTTCAATATTAAATGGAAATCTTATAACAGGGGCAACATTTTCCACCAGCTATAAGAAATATTATGGGGTATCTAGTATTGAATGTGGTTGTGTAGTTAATGGTGTTGCTGGTCAATATGGATACTTTGATGGCGCAAGGCTCTACGAACTCACCGACTCCCTAGCCCAAACCTTCGGTTACAGCACAGGAGCATTGCTCTATTCAGCAATTGGAACCACAATTACAGACTCAGAAGTTATTGGCAGGATGTTCCCTTATGTTGATTCTGTGCAATTCAAGTCAAATATTTTGGGGACTACTAAGGGAAAAAACTTGATACCTGCTTTTGACAGTGGAGAATTTTCACTACATGCTAATGCTGCGGCTAGCGGATATACATTGACTTTAAATGCTACGGCAGCTAATCAGATTAGTAAGATTACTCTTAATGTTAAATCTAATACACAATATAAGATTAGTTTTTCTGCTTTAATTAGTAATCAATATGTTAATCTTTGGGAATCTCCAACAACTAGTAATTGGGTATTTAAAAATGGGCTAACATCAGGGTCAACAGGAATAACATTTACAACAAGCAGTGATACAAATTACATTTACCTAGAATTTCAATCTACTGCCTCTGGCACATTTACTTTCACCAACCCCATGTTAACCCTAGCATCCGCAGATCAAACCTTTGAACTCCAAGTTAAATCCCAATTTCACACACCGCTAAAACTCGCTGACTCAGAAGTTGTCTATGCTATGCCTGGGGGACAGTCAGTGTTTGTTCAGAAGTGGGCTAAAGATGTTCAGTTAACAGGAGATTTGGCGTGGGTAGTTCTTGGAAATTATACTGGTTTTAAGAGGGTGTGTGTAATGGCATCCACAATAGATTCTAATATGCTACTATACTCCAAACCCATAGTTACTAAATACAATGGCATTCCTTTGACATATAATACCACAACAACATCATCGGCAGATTTAACAAATATTGATGTAAACTCTCTATTAATTTCAGCATCAAATACAGACACAGGATTCATAGACTCAATCTCAGCAACTGTACTTGAATGGAAAGCTTACTTTTATGGTTGGAAAATGTGTGCAAGTGATGGTACAGCTTATGTCAGCGGAACGAAATATTGGAAGAAAATTACGGATGGAACAGGAATAACAAGTACACTTCCCACAGCATCATACACTGGCTGGACAAATTATACACTCTGCTATAAGTTAGCCACAGCAATTCCTCATGTTGGCTGTGTCAACGGAGATCAAACAAAACCAATACTTAGTAGTGGCAGTGTAGTCTATATTCCGCAAGGGATTGCACAAGTAGAGCAGTTAAGTGGTGTTCAGTGGATGGAAGTCCCTACTATTATTTATAGTTCAGGTATATCCACTTGGATTATAAATTCTAGTAGCTATCCTTTATCAAAGAGGGTAAAACAAAGTGGTGTTAATAAAGTTTCTTCTAATTTCACCTTTATATCAGATACATCATCTAAAACAATTCGTGGTGATGGATATTTTGGAGCCTCTCCTGTCAACTACGACCCCACAGCGCAATACCAAGTTACCTATGAAATGCTAGACAAATACGCATACACCGTAGACTCCTTCGCCATCAGCAACCCCACAGTATCCTACGCATATTCCTATCAAGACACCACGAACCCTGACCATAGCATCGGCTACTTCAGCTTCAAGGATTCATTGTTTACTTTCGTCAATGAGTGTAAGCAAATACAGATTTCCGCAGGTGATCTCAATGGATTCGCTTGTTACTATGAATATACTCCGTATCAAGGAAATACTGCTACGAGTTCTACAGTTTTGGCATTATCAGATAAGTTGTTTGTGACTACTGGTGGTACAGGGAAGTTATCTACAAATGCTACTATGAAATCAATTACTCCTTTTCTTCCTAAATCTACAGGAGTATACGATTATCAACTGTTGCAGGATGATGTGGCTCTTGGATATGGATATAATTATTCATTTAAAAGCGTAAACAATTATACTGATGATGGTTCACTAGGAGTTAATGGCTCTACTCAATACCTTCCAAGTGCAGTAGGAGATAAAATTACAACCGCCGTACCTCATTTGAGTTTCACTTATGGATTAATAAGAACTTCAAATGGGGAAGTGATGTTGCGATTGCAAGGAAGATATTCCAATGATGTAAATACTTATGGATTCACTAATGCTATAGCAGACTATCAAATTCCAGGCAGACCACTAATTAAATAAGGAGGTTCCAATGAAGCTTATATTTGACAGAATTACATTGGAACAAGTGGAGACTGAGGGCAACCTCAGTTTTTCCATTTATGTTCCTGATGATACTAAGTTAACAAAGACTGTTACTAAGACTCGCATGGTTCCGCAAGAGCCTTTGCATATCTACGAAACCAAAGATACTATTGTGAAAGTCGCTGTACAAAAGTCATATGAACAGAAGTACATTACAGCTATGGTTGATACTGAGGTTTGGTCAGAAGTCAATGGTGAAATGGTGATGTCCATCGAACCCAGAGAAACCCTTGTAGCAGTCGAAGGTGTGTACTTGAAACCTGTGTTTGACACAGAGGGAAACATTGTCAGCTATGAAGATTCCGTAGCTGGCACGTATGAGATCATGGTGGATACCGTAGTCACAGAGGTAGTCAAGGACGAATATGAATCTGTGCCTGACCTCGAAGAACCCTATGAGGAAACAGTACAACTCACAAATGCAATGGATGTTGCTGTGGCTAAGTTTGAATACCTTACTAAACTCAATGGATGCACTTACGCTTATGCTGACGAGTTTTTCAATGAGGATGATTTGGATCTAACTGTGGAAGGTCATAGTGCCAACACTGGCATGAAGATTATCGAAGTGCTGCCAGGAGGCTTCTGCCAAACTAAACCTATAGCCTTGGATGTGCCTGCTAAAACCTTTAAACTTTACCACGAATCAGACTTGGAGATTCAGATGTATGCTGTGACAAGGGCTGTGGTTGCTGCGGAAGTCGTGGATGACATTGTAGTAAAGGATGAATACGAAGTTGTGACCTTGGGTGATCCGCAGGTATTCGTGGATGGGCAATGTAGTTTCCATGATGTAATTACGGAGTTTGCACTTAGGTTTATCAATGGGACGGACAAAGTAATCTGTGGTTCAGCCTATGCAATTATGTACAACGGAGGTGAGTAACCTTGGGTATCAGAATTAAGGTGGTGAATTAATGAGAATACTCCCAGTAAAATTCATGAAAGCTAAGGAAACTTTGACACTCACTAGGGACTCGGAGAATTACTTCGAGTCCCCTTCGTTTCCATCGGAACACAGTGGTGACGAAGAATCCATAATGTTCATTCCACTGGTAACCATATATCTCCCTACGACTACCCTCCGATTTTCCCTGTGTGACATAGATATTACTTTTGATAACAATACATATACTGCGTTTCCTGTGGAAATCGGGGTTATCAAGAATACCGTAGATAACAAGAGAGACAATGTTGACATCACAATATCCGATGTTACCGATGCATTTAAGATTTACCTATTGTCAGGCAGTGATTTCCGAGGCCAAACCTTGGAAATCGGACGTATCATATACCCAGATAGTCTCAGTGATTCTTCGTTATACGAGGTAGTATTTAGTGGACAGATGGATGAACCAAGTTTAGACGATGGTAAATCAGAGTTCTCTGTAGCGGTTAGAGATCCAATGTCAAACTACACATGCGGAAGAACACTAATGCTGCCATGCAATGCAGTTTTTGGAGATGCTGATGATTGCGGTGCAACTAAGGCTACCGCTACAGGAACAGTCGTTGCAGTCGAAGGCACTATAATACATATCGAGAGAGATATCACAGATGAACCATGGACAGAAAACTACTGGAAACATGGATACATAACAATCAATGGTCAATCCATAGGAATCATAGAATCCGCAGGGAGCACAGTGAAAACTGAGGTTCCTTTTTTTATTGAGCCTACTGGGACATACACGGTAGTCCAAGGTTGCAATAAGACATTCAAGTTCTGCGGAGATCAATACAACAATCAAAAGAACTTCAGTGGGTGTCCTGGGATTCCATGGGAATTAGTGGTAAGGACGTGAATTCCATAAGGTTCTTAGGGCGTACAAAGGTGCGTCCTTTGTTATGCCTAAGAATATAAGGAGTGATGAAGATTGACTATTGGAATATACAAGATAGAAAACTTAGTTAATGGCAAAATATATGTTGGTCAGAGTATTGATATCGAAAGAAGATGGAAACAACATAGTCAAGAATTGAGGTCAAATAGACATTTTAATTATCACCTTCAGAATTCATGGAATAAACATGGAGGCGATAATTTTTTATTTGATATCTTAGACGAATGTTCAGAAGAAAATTTAAACAGTAAAGAATCTTGCTGGATAAATAAACTTGATAGTTTAAATAAAAACAAAGGGTATAACATGACCGACATCTGTGGCGTAACTAAGCAAACACAAGAAGTTAGGGATAAAATAAGTAAAGCCAGAATTGGTATGAAATTCTCAGATGAACATAGAGAGAATATTAGACAGGCGAGGCTTGGCACAAAGTCTTCCGAAGCTACTAAAGCAAAATTAAGTGAGATTCATAAAAACCAACCTATCGGTGAGGAAGCGTATGCTTCAAAGTTAACAGGTAAACAAGCCAAAGAGATCATAGATATGTTATTAAATGGATACAGAGATAGAGACATCGCCGACAAAGTAGGGGTAGGCAGAAGAAACATAAATGCTATAAGAAACAAAAAATCATGGAGACATCTTACTAATGAGATGTCTTTTATTTCGTTTGATGCTGGTGGAAACATTAAAAATAAGAAGGTGAGCTAATGGGCAAATCTTCAACGGGCAAAGCTTTGTTTTCCATCGCTGGATTCTTCCTAGGGGCAGGAGAATGGAACCCCTTTGGTATAGCTGGAGGTGTCGGTGGCATCCAAGGTGGACTCATGGGAATGAGCCTTGGTAGTAATATTTGGTCTGCCACGCATAAATCAACAGCTACATCGTATTCAAGGTTTGACCAATTAACCAATACGATATCCTCGGAATCAATGATAAACCTAATATACGGAACTAGGAAATACTCTGGTAATCAATTGTGGCACAAGACTAACAAGACAGGCAAGAAGATTACCAAGGATATCCTAGTAGGCGAAGGAACAGTCTCAGGAGTCTATGGAGTCCTCGCGAATGATCTAATGGTTACCAAGGGTGCGGTAATGAAGATAAAGAACATAGATTATCCTGATGCGACCATTAGGCTCACCGATGGAAATCTCAGGCTCTATGCTAACGGTGTTGCTACAAATATTAAGCTACACAAGACACAGGATGACATCACATACTTTGATTACAATGTTGATGTTGGGAAGCTCATCGCATACATAGGAAGGCTTGGGAATGGATGGGTTGTCGTTGATCCCGTGGGATGCGCTAATTTAACCACAGAACTCATTAGTATCGGCGATGATTGGACTGTGGTCGAGAGTTCAGATGGCGACCCTGAGACTGGTGAACCTGCGATAGCGTATTCCGCTACAGTACCTTGCTATAACTCATTGAAATCCATAGGAGTCAAAGGGCTCACAGATTGCTCGTATACCTTTCATAACGGCAGTCCAACTCAGGAACCACCTAGTAACTATACAACCGTTGGTGGCTACAAGAACATGTCATATCTCCGTGTCATCCTTGCTCAGTCCGATAGGTTATCTGGTGGGAATCCTACGATTACCTATATATGCCAAGGCAAGATCATAGAAGACACAAGGACAAATACCTATGCAGTATCATCGAACCCTGCGATGATCACAAGAGATCTTCTGTTATCTAAGAGGTACGGTGTAGCTAAGTTTGTCCCTGGAATCGCAGAGATGCTCGATGAAGAGTCTTTTAAAGAGGCTGCGGATTACTGTGATGAGCTAGTGAGTTATAAGGATTCAGATGGATTTACTCACCAAGAACCAAGATATTCACTGAATATAATCTTAGATCAAAAACAAAGCATTTCAGAGATGCTTGATGATATTTTCGCAAACTTCGGTGGATTCTTAGTATTCGCTAATGGACAAATTAGCCTTCGCATAGAGAAGTCTGAGACATCATCGTATACATTTACAAACGACAGCATCATAGAAAACTCAGTATCCTTTAAACAACTTAGCATCGATGAAACACCTAACCAATATAGCATTGGCTACTTTGATCCATCACAGAATTGGACACAGGTACGGTGTTTAGTAGAGGATACCATAGATCAACAACCTTCTCCAATAGGGCGAGGCAAAGTAATACAAAAGGAACTAACACTCTCAGGGTGTACATCGCAATCCCAAGCTATACGCTTGGGAAGGCTTTACAAGCTCAAGAATAAACTATGTTCGCTCACGATAAACTTCAAGACCACATTCTTCGCTATGCATTTGCAGCCTGGAGATGTCATTAATCTAACCTATGATAAGGTTGTAGACGGTGTTAACACACATTTAATCGAAGATATGCCATGGAGAATCCTTGAGATACAGCAGCAGAATGGCACATGGAGTATCAAGGCACAACAGTATAATTCAAGCATCTACGGTGATATCACTGATGAAGTCCAGATTAAAACATACACTCCCATAGAATCTGCGATAACCGAGGATGTATCGGATGTAACTAACCTTGATATCATAGAAAGCTGGAGAGACCTTGGTAGCGGAGTAATTGCTAATGATGTCGAGGTGACATGGGACAACATAGACACTTTCTATAGAGAAGCTGAGGTCTATATGTTGTCTTCGGACACCACATGGAAGCTTATGGGTAAAGCCTATGAAAAACTCCTTATCTCCAACATGACCAAAGATACCACCGCAACATTCAAAGTGGTCGCGGTGAATTCATTAGGACGCAAGGCCACCTTCGATACTGCGCCTACGGTGTCCGTAGTTGTTCAAGGGAAAACCACAGCACCATCGACACCCACTGGGCTCACTGTTGATATTACGAACACCTGTGAATGGAACTGGGATGCGTTGGATAAAGACTGTGATTATGCGGAGTTAAGACTTGATCAAAACCCAGGATCAACCACAGGTCTCCTCGTGAAAACATCGTCTACTCAAGCATTTATGGTTCCACCTACGAGACATTCCACAGTGTATCTATATGCTCACAATACCGCAGGATACTATAGTTTGCCTTGTGTATTTGAGTATAACAAAGTGCCCCCTAGTGCTCCAACGAACGTCCTGGTTACCGATGCAGCTAGTGAATTAACTGTGTCATGTTCGGCATTACCAACGTACTGCACAGGTATCGATGTCTACATTAATAACCAAGCATACTTTAGTCCTAACAATATGTATACAATGAAAGTTGCTGCAGGTATCTATGAAGTTAAACTCTGTTATCTGGATATTTTTGGCGAAGGTACAATGTCTACCACATATCAAAAAGTGGTCAAATCAACTATTGATCCTGAGTTATTAGTCTTGGAAAACCTGTCATTAACTATGATGGACACAGAAATACAAGAGGCCGTAGCAAAGGCTCAGGTCGCCATAGATGCTACTGATTTATCCGAAGGACTCTCGTCGATTACCAGTGTACTCGCAGGGGAACCAGATGCAGCAGGGCAGTATCATGCGATTACTAAGGCATTACAGACCGCCAAGGGATTCACTACGACTTCACTGGAGAACTATGATATATCTAATGGTATTTATGTGAAAGGCACAGGTTTAAACAGAGATGCTAATAGATTACTGAAAATCAATGGTACTACTATGTATGATACAAGTGGTAGGGGACTTAGATTAACCGTAGTATACAAAGATACCTTAGTTGTGCATTATGATACCACCTTTGATACTTATGGAGACAACAATGCTAGGGAAGCTCTAGCAACAGCATTAAACGCAGCTACCAATGACGACATAGTAATCTTGTCATCTTATGATGCCGTTGGATGGTCGGAAAACCTAATTAATGCTCTGATTAGATGCGGAAGTAGCGGAGTAGGATTCGATGTTTACGGTAGGTTACCTTATGCCCTCATAGGAACCCCAGGATTAGGCAAAGGCACAGCGTTGGAAAGATTTACAACCCAAGATGCCACTGCTCCTTATGCTGAAATATATACCAAAGTTATCAACGGTATTCCACAGGGATACATGAGTACGGGGATACAGTCTCAGATAACTCAAACTAGCACAGGGTTGAACTCAGTAATTACGGAACTTGGGAAACCATTGGCAGAATGCACATACACTGCAATAAGCCAAACCTTAGATAACCTACAATTCAGAGCATCCGATGGAACAGTGAAGTCATTATTAAACATCGAGCCATCGGGAATAACCATTGATTCTAAGTATGTTCATATCACAGGGCAATCTGTGTTTGATTCTGATTGTACCATCAAGGGAACATTGAATGCCGAGTGCTTCATTGGAGCCGATGCAACATTCTCAGGAACTATGAATTTCCCAAGTAACACCAATGCTTCCACGATATACAACGGATTGAACCTGACAGACGATGGTGTTACCTATAAGAGAACTATGCAAAACTCCACTGATTGGACTAGTACAACATCCCTTGGTTACAATGGACTTTACATTAGTGACTATGATACCAGTGGTGCAACATGGTGGAATACAAAGTCAGCACAGACGCACCACGGTAGGCACTACACAGGGACACTAGGACAGTCTGCAATGCTTATTCCTAGTTCTCACATTCCAGGACATATGCCACTCAATGGAATCTTTGTGCCACGCAGTATGCCACTGAAAGACCCATTGATAAACAAACATGCCTATGTGTCCTATAGAGTTCGTAGTAAAACTGGGTTATCCAATGATGGAAATGAAAATCTTGGTGACAACAACATGGCAGTCGTAGGAGAAATCTATGTACCTGCGGTGGCTACTGGAACAGCGTTACAAAGTTCAACCGCTGACATCACTGGCAACATTACAGCCGTTGGCACATCGTATGCTAAGACATTCTATGGTGTCATCGATGGTGGCAATGCTAGTGTCTCAGTAGACTATGTAACCAGTGGGACAGGGTCTGCGGTGGTCACAGAGATACAATGGAAGGACGCAGATGACACTGATAGTACATGGGAAACTGGGTACACCTCATCAGCACAGGCACTAGGAAGACACACTGCCACCTTTGCCATCCCTAGTACTATCAGTGGTCACAACTATGCGTTTCGGATTTACATGGTATCTAAGACTGGCACTGTAACAATGTTCTTTGATGGAACTACTAAGTACTATTCATCGACTGACAGAGTACTAAGGAACAATATAACCCTTGATTACCACGTATGGGAAGATGGATACCAAGAATGCGGTGGTAAATCGTGGGCATTTTAAGGAGGTAACCATGGACAAATTCATAGCATACCTAAAGACTGACATAGCCCTCTATGTTGGTCTTTTTGCTTTCCTAGGCATCTCCGAGCAACTCTACAATGGAATCTACGGAGGTCACTTTGTCATCAAAGAACTCACTGACATTGCCACATTTGTCTTCGGACAACTCAGTATTAAACATGGGATAGACTCTGCATTTAATAGTAACAAAGGAGAGATGCCTAGTGCCACCAGAGGATAACCAATGCTCACAACACTTCTATGCACACGATGAATCCATAAGACAAAACAAAGCTGACATTGAGAAAATCTTTGATACATTCTCAGGACTTCCCACAGATATCAAACACATCTTAGAAGGCCAAGCTAAAATCAATGAGTTCATTGGCAAACTCGATGAAAAATATGTATCCAAGGAACACATGGCACTCAAGATGGAAACATTGGAAGACAAAATGAAACTATGGGTCATTGGTGGCGCAGGGACTTGCGTGGTATCTGCAGTAATGTTCGCGTACTATGCAAGCCACTTGGTGAAGCCATGAGTGTCGCAGAACACCTAGAGAAACATACATTTACTGAATCTATAGTAATCCCAGGACACGAGGATCGCAAGGAATCATCAGAATTCCGACATTCCAAAGAAAAGCTCAGGAGCGATGGGCATTATAAGTGTTTCATATGTGGTGCATTGGAAGAACTCCAGGTGCACCACTTTTGCATTGAGTGGTCTTTGGCGAACATAGCGGACTATGAGAAAGTCAAGGAACTCTGTGAACTCTTTGATTTCTACGGGTACTCAGCGATACTCAAGGACACTCCTGTGACTTCCCCAGATGACATTAGAAACATGCTTGTGCTATGTAGACGCCATCATATCGAAAATAACCATGGAATCCATGATATGTCATTCCCTCTGTGGATAGCACAGAAATCAACAAAACGAAAGGATGATAACAATGACACCTGATGAATATTTAGAGATGATCATAGAACCTGCTAAGGAGGTCTGTGCGTCATTCAGCCTACCTTGGCAATGTTGTGTAGCCCAAGGAGCCTTAGAGTCCCAATGGGGAACCTACGGATTAGGCAATGGAGGCTTCAATATCTTTGGACGCAAGGCAGTCGATGGTGATGCCTCGGTAACCGTGGAAACCCAAGAATGCTATGACGGTCAGTGGGTAACCATCGAAGCTGCGTTTAAATCATACGATTCAATGGACGAGGCTGTGAGAGACTGGTGTATCCTAATTACTGAGGAGCCATGCTATGCAGAGTGCCTTGACTACAGAGATGACCTTGAATCCTTTGTTAGAACATTGGCTCCCATATATGCCACTGATCCAGAGTATGCGGAGAAAATACTGCAGACAATTCGTGCGTGTGCCCTATGAAACTCATAGACCTTCTCGCAATAATCAATGATAACCGTGACAAGATGCTAAAGAAGTATCCAAGGCTTATCCCTGAGATCGTGGAAGCCCACGAGAACCTTGTGAAAGCCGTGGAATCGCGTATGACCACCCTAGGAGTCCAATAGAGACGTTCTAGGGTTTAGCCAAGGCAATACTAAGCAGGTGCAGAATTAATCCTCTGTATGACGCTGCTAGAAAGGAGGTAATTATGATACTAGAGTTTTTCAAGAGAGAATGGAAGTTTCTACTAGGGTTACTCTTGGTAATCGCAGTTTTGTGCGTGGGTTACTATGAATACCGAAGCTCCAAGAACGTCCCTATGGCAACAGTGGCTTCCGTGGATTATAACGAAGTGGCTAAGGCTATGGCGACATTGAAACCTGATGCTACTCCTGCGGAAATCAAGACAATCACCGAGAAGATTACAGAAGTTAAACAAGGGGCTCCACAGATTGTCTATGTTACTGCCACGCAGGGGCAAGCGGAGGCTCGTGCTCAGGAACTCACCAAGGCAGATAAAGGTGACTTAGTAATCAAAGAAACCACGAGTCCTGTGACCAACTCATTTTACTCTGTGCATACGGAGAAAAATCACAAAGTGAAAGCAGGAGTCACAGTGCTGGACAAAGAAGCCTATGTTGACCTTGGGTATCAGCAAGGGAAAAACGAGGTCATACTGCATTACTCTCCAGTATCACAGAAATACGGGGCGACCTATGTTAGAACCATAGTTGAATGGTAAGGCTCTAGTGAATGTAATGAACGTGCGAGGATATCATGGATTTAGCGTAAGCTAAACGTGGTGTCCTCGCTTTTTTCGTTTATTTATGAAATAAATATGTTGACATAGGAAACTAAATGGTTTATCATAGAATCATAAGGAAACTAAGGAGGCGAGGAAATGATGAAACATAGACACAGGGTATTTGCTAGTTTCAAAGATGAAAACTTTAAATTTACATTAGTAAAACGAAGATTGCAGGCGTGGCTGTACATGAGGAAGCACAGCGATAGATATTTCGAAATAATGAGATCGGAGGAATAACAATGAAACTAACCGACGAACAACAGGATAAACTTGACAACATGGAATTAAGCGATGTGATACCGTGGCTATATGGTATTGATTCACTAGATGATTTCCGATGTGGTCGTTGTGGGCAATGTTATGAACTATGTTTCTGCGAGGACGGCGACGACCTATGATACTGTTCATTGACAAGAACAATGTAATATTCAAGGTAATCTCACAGTCCGCGATGGATACACTGTATTACGCTGAAGGACTGTGGGTTGTTACACAGGTAGACATGGGAATATGAGGAGGAACAGAGAATGCTTGGATTTCTAAGAGAACAATGTAACCATAGCTACTGCGAGTATGTGGTTATCGACAGCTATCCTTACGTTAGGACTTTCAATGTTGAACTAAGGTACTGCAAGCACTGTGGAAGAACATATAAATCTGTGAATTAAGGAGGAAAACTAAGATGATCAAAGTTTATCGCGTTAAATGCAAGTGGTGTGGCAAGGTTATTCATGGAGTAGTCTATAGAGGTACTGAGGTTCAATGCGAATGCAGTGTATGCGCGGATAGCTTTACTATGCCTATTGAGGAAACCAAAGGAAACTGCGAGGTCGATGAGTTCTTTGACAACCTTAGTTTCGATGATCTCAAGGCAAAACTAAGGGAAGCAGGGTGTACGGAGGTGTCCAATGAAAATCCAAGTTGATTTCTACAAAGACACAGGGAAATATTACAGTGGTGGAATCGTAGATATCGGTGATACTCTTGCGTGGGACACTGATGCAGTGAAGCAAGCTATCGTAGATAATCAAAGAATACTCATGGATGGATGGCAGGGGCAATACTATGTAGTCGTTGGTAATGTCAGTGATGACGATGCTTTCTGCATGAGACACTTTGGACTCAATGATTTCCGAGGGATGGTCAAGGGTTAACTATGTCTGCTTGGGAAACCAAAGGAAACTAGGGAATACGAGGAGGAATAAATAATGTCATATGCTCCATGCCATGTCCATACTGACTACTCAAACTACTCTATGCAAGACTCAATAAATCGCATAGATAATATCTTGCTTAGACTTAAGGAAATCGGCGCGACATCATGGGCGATCTCAGACCATGGAACTTGCTCAGGAATAGCAGAAGCATACAAAAAGTCCAAGAAAGTTGGAATAAAGTTAATTCCAGCTATGGAGGGATACTTAACAAGCGATCTCAGTATTAAACAAAGAGACCTTCGACACATAACATTCTGGGCAAAGGACAACGAAGGACTCCAAAACCTCTACAGGCTCACCACTGAATCCCATGGAAACAAGGGTGAATACCCAGATAACTTCTACTTCAAAGGTCGTGTCGATATTGATCTAATCCGTAAATATTCCAAAGGGCTTCTTTTGGGGTCAGCCTGTCTTGGATCGTGGCTAAGGGTTCCAGTGAAAGATACTGAGGGGAAGGTGGTTAGCTATAGTATTAACACTAAACTACTTGAGCAATTCATAAGTATCTTCGGAGTCGATGATATATTCCTTGAAGTACATACATACCAGTGCGAAGAACAACACGAATACAATAGAATACTCATTGAATTAGCTAAGGAATACGGTATAAAACTCATTGTAGCTACTGATGCTCACTTTGCATTTAAGGGTGACGCTGACCTTCATAAACATTTCAAGAATACATCGAAAGTCCAAGAAGGCGATGAGCACCTCAATGAAACATTATATATCCAAAGTGCCGATGAAATACGTGGGAACCTAAGCTATCTCCCATGTGATATCGTAGAACAAGCCATTGCTAATACACAGGTGCTCTCTGACAGATCCAATGTAACTATTGACTTCGGATCTAAGAATTACCCTAGCTATCCATGTGAATCACCGCTTGCTGAGGTTAGACAACAGTGTATCGAAGGATGGAACAAGTTAATCGTAGGCTCCGATGTGGATATAGTGGCATACGGTGAACGCATCAAGTATGAACTGGAAGTCCTAGAAAAACAGGATTACTGTAGTTACTTCTTGATCACCAATAGTTACCTAAGATTCGCAAGGGATCAAGGGATTCCCATTGGTAGAGGCAGAGGAAGTGTTGTGGCATCTATGATCGCATACCTCATGGGAATGACTGCATTGGATAGTATCAAGTACGATCTGACATTCGAGAGGTTTGCTCACAACGAACGGATTGCACCGCCAGATATAGATTGCGATGTAAGCCGTAGACACCGTGGAAAAATCATTGATATGATCCAAGAAACATATGGTGAAGTATACCAAGTTCGCACATTTCAAACCATTGGAGCCAAAGGAGCCATAAGACGAGCAGGGGCAGCATTGGGATGGTCACAGGAATCACTAGGCGACTTACTCAAAGGTGCGTCAAAATATGAATCCGATGATGAAGACGAAGAACAACTAAGCACCTATGAACAAAAGCGATGGATCGTAGAACACCTTAGGGACAATGACAACTCAGAACTTATTGATCTAGCATTACGATTCGTAGGGATCATTAGTGGTTTCGGAAAACATGCGAGTTGTGTACTTGTCCTAGATAGAAACGATGATATTTCAAAGTATTCATCTGTGGAACGTCAGAATGATTCCAAGACTAACAAACCATGTTACATCGTATCCACTGCATACCCATTGCTTGAAGACATGGGACTAATGAAGGCAGATGTGCTTGGCCTTAAAACATTGGATGTTATAGCTGATTGCATAGAAAAGACAGGGCAGAACATTGACATCGAAAAAATTCCATTGGATGACCCACTGACATTCGATATGTTATGCGAAGGTAAAACCAAAGGATGCTTCCAAATTGGCAGCCCAGGTATGACACAACTAGTCAAGGATATTAAACCTAGTCACTTCAATGACCTTATTCCTTTGGTCGCATTGTATAGGCCAGGGTGTCTCAATGCTATCGTAGAAGAAACTGGGGATACAATGGTTGCCACGTATGTCAAAGTAAGGTCTGGGGAAATTGAACCTGTGTATCTCCATGATAAGCTACGTGCAATTCTTGAGCCGACGTATTCAATCATATTATACCAAGAGCAAATCCTTGAAATAGCTAAGTCTCTCTGTGGATATTCATTGGGTGAAGCTGATGTATTACGCCGTATCATAGGTAAAAAGAAGATCGATGAGATGACTCCTGCGATTGATACAATGATTGAACGTGGGGTAACCAATGGGATACCTCGTGATGTCATGGAGAAGATCACAAAGCAAATAGTAGAATTCGCTGCATACTGCTTCAATAAGGCTCATTCTGCAGCTTATGGTCTTATCGCGTACCAAACGTCATACCTTAAGGCGAATTATCCATTGGAATATATGTGTGCATCAATGAATAATGAGGATTTTGACCAAGAGAAAATCTTAGTATTCATCAAGGAACTTAAGAAGATGAGTATTGCATTGTTACCACCAGATATTTCAAAGTGTAATCCAGAGTTTATCATTGAGGGCAATGCGATCCGTATGGGACTTCACTACATCAAAGGCATCGGCGGTAATCTAAAGCTAGACGATGTTACTTCCTATGAATCCGTGGTATCCAAGAACAATAAAGGTGTATCCACTGCACTCATCAAAGGTGGAGCAATGGACTGTTTTGGAAGATCAAGGATGGACATGCTGACCGATGTACTCCAAGTTGAACAAGGAATTGCCAAGGCACAAGCTGCGATTGTTAAGAATCACGACAGTATCAAAGCACTCACTGAAGACCTAGCATCCAGAACAAACACCGCTACTAAAGTATACTCAGACAATGTAAAGAAACTCCAGAATCGCAAAGATGACATTGCAAAACTGGAGGAAAAACTAAGGAAAGCATTAGCTGTCCGTGATGAACTTAGTAGCTTCAATAACACCATAGGCGAAATCGAAGTCCTTGGATATTCCGAAGGTATCGCACCGAATGTCAAGGTAGGCAAGTTAACCAATGTATACTCCAAAGTAGTCAGCAATGGAAAGACTATGGGTTGGGTGACACTCAAGTCTGACTATGGTGAATTCCGATGTAGTGCCTTTGAAGAGCATTGGAATCAATTCAAGGATCTCATTGTAGTCGGGGGGAGCTATATGTTCGTAGCAAAGAACACTGATTTTGGATATAACCTAGAAGAAATCAGTGTGAACGGTGTAGTCTATAGAAAGCCAGAGAGAAAACAGTGGAAGCGATGATTTCCTATGCCAATTTAGTAAACCAAAGAAAACCAGACACAAAGAAGCCTCTCCAGGACTCGCATAGGAAGTCTGGAGAGGCAATAAGAAATTTTTGAAAGCGGTGATATATTAATGATAAAACATTGTGAGTACTGTGGAAGTACCAAAGGTGTCCGAGGAAAGGGAGGTAAATACGGGATGGACTTATGTAATACGCATTATAGTCAAATGTATCAATATGGTAAACTACTAGAAAAGACAATTCATGATCACAATGAATATATAATTGATGGTGATATTACTGAAATTGTATTAGTTGGGCGTGGTGATAATGAGACAGGCAGAACCATAATAAACACTAAGCACTTAGATGTTGTTAAGCAATATAAGTGGCGTTTAAACAACAGTGGGTATGCAATGAGTGGCGATAGAATTTTGTTGCATCGCCTAATAACCAATGCTCCTAAAGGGATGGAGGTAGACCATAAAGATCACTGTACACTTAACAACCTTGATAATAACCTAAGAGTTTGCACAAGAAGTGAAAATCAATTAAATCAGTCTATTAAATCTAACAATACTTCTGGATTTAAAGGAGTTACATGGCATAAGAAGATGAATCAATGGGTAGCACAGATAATGATAAATGGCAAAAGTATATATCTAGGTGCATCCAGCAATATACAAGAAGCAATAGACCTACGTAAGTCTGCTGAGACTAAGTATCATGGAGAATTTTCATATGATGCATCAATAAATAAAGCCTAGCTTTTACACTAGACTCTTTTGTAATACATATCAATTTTAAATTTAGCATTCAGTGCAGCTTCTGCATCTGCTTTGTCTTTCAGCATTTTAGCAATTGCAACCTTTATATAAGCAGTAGATTCCTCAGATTGCATTGCAGCAGCTTCTTCTTCTGTGAAACGCTCAAAGAATGCTGAGTTATCACCGATTAATATTTCTGGTTTAACCCCAAGGACTCTAGCGATAATCTCAATGTTTTCTCTGGATGGCAGGTTTACATTGCCTCCATTCTCCAATTTTGCGTACCCAGGTCTGCTGATCCCTAGGGCATTAGAGATTTCCTTCTGCTGCACACCTTTCATTATTCTTAGTTCTCTTAGTTTCTTTCCGAATTCAATGACGTTCATGACGTTCACCGTTCCTTCGTTTATTTTCTTGATGCTATTATACCAAATGGTTTCCTAGGTGTCAACACAATTTCTGTGAAATAAATAGTTTCTTTGAAATATTTTAAGAATATTTTCTGTAATCATACAATACATTGAATCGAGGTGATATAATATGGAAAGCCCAGTGTTAACCGTAGAAGAGACTGCAAAGGTACTTCGTATTAACAAGTCTACCCTGTATGCCTTAATTAAATCCCCAGGTTTCCCTGCATTCAAGATCGGCAGAGAGTGGCGTGTAGTTAAGCAGGAACTCGATGTATGGCTGAAGGAACAATGTAGCCAATAAGCACTTATAAGCACTTTTTATCCCTATCTAACACTGGAAACATTGATATCACTGGACTCATTGGTAACCTAGTGTCTATTTTGGCGTTAGATAGGGATAACTTGGCTAAAAAATTAAAAAAACGTCAAGCATTTACTTGGATAAAACGTAAAGTTGATAATCATGTAGCCAGAGACGTAAAAATGCTCAATTTATCAGGTATCGGTTTGACCCAGGAAAGTCGTCGCTATTATCCTCATGATAATTTAGCAGCTCATATTTTAGGATTTACGGGTATAGACAGCCAGGGGCTCGATGGCGTAGAGTTAACTTTTGATAACTATTTAAAAGGTCGTAATGGCAGTATTGTAGTTGAGTATGATGCTCGGGGACGGGAAATACCATCTGCATCTCATCGTTTTATCAAACCAATAGATGGACATAATATTTATTTAACGATAGATATTGTTATTCAACAAATTGTTGAACGTGGGCTTGAACGGGTTATGCAGGAGACTGGGGCTAAAGCAACTACTATAATAGCGATGGATCCTAATACTGGTGAAATATTGGCAATGGCTAATCGGCCTGATTATAATCCTAATCGATTTGCCGAATATTCGCCTAAATTATGGCGTAATATTGCTGTGGCGAATACTTATGAACCAGGGTCGACTTTTAAAATTATTACGACATCAGCAGTCTTGGGTGAAAAGGTAGTAAGTCTTAATGATCGCTTTTTTGATCCAGGAGCAGTAGAGGTTCAGGGACGTCATATTCATTGCTGGAAAGCTGGAGGGCATGGCAGTCAAACCTTTCAGGAAGTTGTAGAAAATTCATGTAATGTTGGGTTTGTTAATGCTGGTCTCAAACTTGGCAGTGATTCTTTTTATAAATATTTAGATGCTTTTGGTATGGGCCAACTAACTAATATAGATCTAGCTGGCGAAGCTAAAGGGATTATTATAAAAAAATCAAAGGTTCAACCTCTTGATATTGCTACGATGTCTATGGGGCAGAGTATCGCTGTAACTCCAATACAATTAATAACAGCATTGTCAGCTGTAGCTAATGATGGTCAACGGCTTAGACCCCAGATTGTCCGGGAGGTAAGAACTAAAGATGGTGAAATCATTCGAGGGTTTCAGCCTGATATAGTCAGTCAAGTTATTGATAAGCAAACTGCTCAAGAGGTTAAAAAAGTGTTAGAAAGTGTTGTAGAAAATGGCACAGGTAAGGGTGCATATCTTGAGGGCTTTCGTATTGCCGGCAAGACTGGTACAGCACAAAAGGTAGGGGAGGGTGGATATATGGCAGGTAAGTACATCGCATCTTTTGCTGGATTTACACCTGCTGACAATCCTCAGATTGCTATGCTGGTTATTATCGATGAACCTATTGGAATGTATTATGGTGGTGTGATTGCTGCCCCTGCTTTTGCAGCTGTTATGAAAGATATTTTGCAATATCTCAAAGTAACGCCACATGTTTTTAAAAATGCTGACAATGAAAAGCAAGAAGTTTATCGAGTAGTACCAAGTGTCATAAATTTATTGGTCACTGAGGCGATGCAAGAACTGCATAAAGCTGGCTTACAGGCTAGGATCGAAGAAACTGGTGAACGTGTGGTTGATCAAATTCCTAAATCAGGCAGTCGTATTCCTAAAGATTCTAGTGTGCTATTATATACTATGACACCACGATATGGGGTAGGTGAAATTACGGTGCCTGATTGTAGCGGAAGGTCACTACGTGAGGTAGCAGATATGCTGGCTGAGATGGGACTTAGTATTAAGCCGACAGGTGTAGGTTTGAAAAGTGTTAAACAACAGCCATTACCAGGGATCAAGGTCCTGCCAGGAACAACTGTCACTATATTTTTTGAATAGTTATATAAGTTGCATTAAAGAATTTGATCGCTCTATTGCTGATCTGTCAACGATGGGATATTGTCCATCGCTTGCTTCCAACGTAACGCTACGGAGCCCTCTCCATCCTTGACGATTGCTGTTAAGAATTGTTAGTTCAGTAAATATAGCTAACGTTTTGTTGTTAGCATTTAATTACCACTATGAAATCAACTATATAGTAATCTGTTGCTTATTGTGATAAAATTGGTAATTATAGTAATAATAGTACTAATAGTACTATTATTTGAGATATAGGAGGAATTTTACGTGGCAAAAACATTACAAGAGTTAGTAGTTTTATTACCAAATGCCCAGGTGCAAGGAGAAACTAATATTTCCATTGAGGCATTAGCTCATGATTCCCGGCGGGTTGTGCCAGGAACATTATTTGTATGCTTGTCAGGCTTTCATAATGACGGTCACAAGCATATTATGCAAGCTTATACCCAAGGTGCAGTAGCGATAATCGTAGAAAAGGATGTTGAAAATATCCCTCAGGGATTGACAGTGATTACCGTAAGTGCTACTCGGGATGCTATAAAAGTTATTACCCCCTACTTTTTTGATTATCCCAGTCGTAAATTGCGCATGATTGGGGTTACAGGGACTAATGGAAAAACAACCACTACATATTTACTGAGAAGTATACTGCAGGAAGCAGGATTCAAAGTAGGGGTAATTGGCACTATTCAAAATAGTATTGGCGAACGTGTTGTGCCAACCAAGAATACCACTCCTGATGTGATTGATTTGCAGAGCCTGCTCGCTGAGATGGTAGCGAGTAGTATGGATTATGTCGTAATGGAAGTATCATCTCATGCTTTAGCCCTTGAGCGGGTGGCGGGGTGTGAATTTGATATAGGTATTTTTACTAATATGACTCGTGATCATTTAGATTTTCATGTGACTTTTGAAAATTATCTAGCAGCTAAAGCTAAATTGTTTCAATTACTTGGGGAAGCAGGTAATTATAAAAATGGTAAAGCGGCTATAATTAATACAGACGACGGAGCAGCTGATTATATCTTAAGTAACACAGTATGTAGAAAAATTACCTATGGTATCAATACAGATGCTGATTTAAAGGCAGAGCATGCAGATATACAGGCGACTGGAACGCAGTTTGATATTGTTGGTTCCTTTGGGCACATAGCCTTGCAACTTAAAATTACAGGATTGTTCAATGTATATAATGTATTATCGGCTGTTGGTGCAGCTCTAGCTGAAGGCATAGATAGTGAAATCATCAAGATTGCTCTTGAAAAATTCCAAAGTGTGCCAGGCAGATTTGAGCTTGTTCATGCTGGTCAGTCTTTTAGTGTCATTGTGGATTATGCACATACACCAGATGGCTTAGAAAATATTCTTAAGACAGCCCAGCAGATTGCCAAGGGTTGTATGATAGTGGTATTTGGCTGCGGTGGTGATCGTGATCGAACTAAGAGACCTATTATGGGAAGGCTAGCAGCAGAGTATGGTAATATTGTAATTGCTACATCTGATAATCCGCGGAGTGAAGATCCAGAAGCCATTTTGAGTGAGATAGAAACAGGAATTAAAATTGGGCTTAGTGAGGGGAAAATTTACGAAAAAATTAGTGATAGACGGCAGGCTATTGCCCGGGCCTTACAGATGGCCAAGAAGGATGATATCGTGATTATTGCCGGCAAAGGCCATGAAGATTACCAAATTTTACGTGACAGAACCATTTCCTTTGATGATAAAAAAGTAGTTAGGGAAATCATCAGGGAGATGATATAATGGCAGAGTTTACAATTAATGAGGTTTGTTTGGCCACAAATGGTAAGGCATACGGTTCAGTAGATGCAGAAAAGTTTACTGGAATTTGTACTGATACACGCACGGTTAAGTCAGGGGATTTATTTATTCCTTTAGTTGGCGAAAAATTTGATGGTCATGATTTTATTGATCAAGCTGTTAAAAATGGTGCTGTAGGCATAATTTCCAGTCGACTAAATATTAGTGTTCCAGCCAATATAGTTGTTATATTAGTTGCTGATACATTATTGGCATTACAAGATTTGGCACGCTTTCATCGGCAGAGATTTAGCATACCAATCGTAGCTATTACCGGTTCAAATGGTAAAACTACGACTAAAGATATGACAGCAGCTATCATAGCTAGCCGGCTAAAGGTATTAAAAACAGAAGCTAATTATAATAATGAGATTGGGTTACCGTTAACTCTCTTACAGCTTACTGATCAGCATGAAGTTGCAGTAGTGGAGATGGGGATGCGAGGGAGAGGTCAAATTCAGCAACTGGCAAGTATTGCCTTGCCGACAGTTGCTGTTATTACTAATGTAGGCGAAACTCATATTGAGTTACTAGGCTCAATAGAGGAGATTGCTGCCGCTAAAGCTGAATTACTCCAGTTCATTCCTGAAAACGGTTTAATAATATTAAATGCGGATGATCATTATGTGCAGGAAATGGCTAAACAAGTAAATAGTCGGTTAATTCTATTCGGATTAGAGCAAGGAGATATAAGGGCTGATAATGTCCAGACTCACACCCAGGGCATGAATTTTGAATGTCACTCTGCTCAAGGGAGCTTTTTAGCATATATACCTGCAGTTGGTAAACATAATGTTTATAATGCTTTGGCCGCAATTGCTGTAGGATTAGAGGTGGGGTTGAATTTTGAAGATATTCGTACTGGAATTAGCAAATTTAATGCCAGTCCTATGAGACTGCATATTGAGGCGATGGGCGATTATATTGTTATTAATGATGCATATAATGCCAGTCCCATGTCAATGTTGGCTGCCGTTGATACACTTGTGGAAGTGGCAAAAAATAGAAAGGTGGCTGTGCTGGGTGATATGCTGGAACTCGGGCATATTAAGGTGGAGGCTCATCGCCAGATTGGAGAAAAATTAGCCAATTGTCATATTGATATTGTGGTAACGGTAGGCGAATTGGCAAGACATATTGCTGAGGCTGCCAGTGCTCATGGAATAGAAATGGCAATAGCATGCGATAGTCATGATGATGCAAGTAAAGCTTTAAAGAAAATAATTAAGCCTGGTGATACTGTTTTAATTAAAGGATCAAGGGGCATGAAAATGGAGAATATGGTTAAAATGTTTTTGGGGAATGAGAAAGTATAAGTTACTTGGTACAGAGAAGAGACGCTTATGCTTGTTATACAAAAGAATGCGAAGCAGTTTTCTTTATATAAGTCTGGGAGGTTGATTATGCAAGAATTGTTGTATGCCTCGGGGATGGCATTTATTGTAGCTTTAATTGTTGGACCCCTCGTTATTCCTGTTTTAAGACGTTTAAAGTTTGGTCAGAGTATCAGGCAGGAAGGCCCTGAACGGCATTATGCCAAAGCAGGAACCCCTACGATGGGTGGCATTATTATTTTAATATCACTCATTGTACCTGTTATAATTTATAGCGGTAAGAGCACCGAGATATGGTTAACTTTATTTGTAACCGTAGGTCATGGTTTGATTGGTTTTTTGGATGATTTTATTAAGGTTGTACTTAAACGTTCACTCGGCCTTAAAGCCAAGCAGAAACTGTTAGGGCAAATTATTATGGCAGTAGCATTGGCGTATATTGCGACTAACTATATGGGGCGTGGTACTGATTTATGGGTACCTTTACTGGATATAAATGTTGATCTTGGTCCATTATATTATGTGTTGATATTTTTAGTGCTGGTAGGCACTACAAATGCAGTGAACCTTACGGATGGTCTTGATGGTTTAGCTGCTGGAACTACTACTGTGGCAGCACTGGCCTATGCTGTCATTGCTATGAGTTTTGGCAAACCCCATTTAGCTATCTTCTGTGTATCTCTAGCCGGTGCAAGTCTTGGATTTTTAAAATATAATGCTCATCCGGCCAAGGTGTTTATGGGTGATACTGGATCTCTTGCATTGGGGGGAGCATTAGCTGCCGTGGCGGTCATGACTAAAACTGAATTATTGCTTATAATAGTCGGTGGTGTATTTGTTTTTGAAGCCTTATCTGTCATTATACAAGTAATTTCGTTTAAATTAACGGGCAAGAGGGTATTTCGCATGAGTCCAATACATCATCATTTTGAACTATCTGGATGGTCTGAGATAAAAGTAGTTACCGTTTTTTGGTTAACAGGAGTTATTTTTAGCGCCATAGCTTTAATTATTTTAGCTGTTAGTCGAGTAGGAGGAATATAAGATGCCTTTTAACAATAAAAAAGTATTGGTACTTGGTGCAGGTATTAGTGGTATTTCAGTTGCCAATGTTTTGCAACAGAAGGGTGCCCAAGTAACATTAAGCGATGCCAAACCGGCACATTTATGTAAAAATAAGGACTTCAGTCTAATCCATGAGTATGGTGTGGTGCTAGCTCTAGGCCGACAAGACGCCGAACTGCTTGAGGCGATTGATTATGTGGTAGTATCGCCTGGGATATCCATAGATATCCCGCTTATAAAAGTAGCTCAGAACAAGGGAATAACTGTTATGAGTGAAATTGAAGTTGCCTATCGATTATGCTCTGTACCAATGGTGGCTATTACTGGCACAAACGGTAAAACTACTACCACCACACTCATTGGTGAAATGATAAAAACAACTAAACGTGATGTGGTTGTTGGTGGCAATATTGGGTTAGCATTATCCCAAGAAGTAGCTCAAGTAGGGGAAAAGGGTATAGTAATAGCCGAGATATCCAGCTTTCAGTTAGAAGGCATTATTGGCTTTCGCCCTCATATCGCTGCCATTTTAAATATTACCCCAGATCATTTAGATAGACATCACTCTATGGAAAACTATATAGCAACGAAAGAACGGGTTTTTGCTAATCAAACCAATGACGATTATATTGTCCTAAATTATGATGATGCTGTTGTGCGGGGGATGGGTAACAGGGTACCTTCTAAGGCATTCTTTTTCAGTCGCCAGAATGAACTGTCATCAGGGATATTTGTTAAGGATGGAATGATTACTATAAAATGGAATGGGGATAATATTATTGTTTGCCACGTTGATCAGATAAGATTGCGAGGCGGTCATAATATAGAAAATGTATTAGCTGCTTGTGGTATTGCTTTTTTAGCAGGGGTTAATTTGGCAGATATGGTGCAAACTATACATGATTTTACAGGAGTCGAACATCGAATTGAAATGGTAACGAGTATAAATGATGTTACCTATTATAATGATTCGAAAGCTACTAATCCTGAATCTTCCATCAAAGCATTAGAAGCTTTTAATAAAAATGTTATTTTAATTGCTGGTGGGCGGGATAAGAACACTGATTTAACAGCGTTTATGAAATTGGTTAAGGAAAAAGTTGATCATTTGATTTTGATCGGTGAGGCAACAGAGCGATTCAGAATAGTGGCAACTGAGTATGGTGTGAAAAGTATATATGATGCAGTTAGTTTGGACGATGCTATACAGTTAGCTCATCAGTTGGCTAAAAGTCCGCAAGTGGTATTATTATCGCCAGCGTGTGCGAGTTATGATATGTTTAATAGTTATGAGGAGCGTGGCGAAATATTTAAAAAGTTGGTACATGATTTGAACTGTTAGGAGGGAGTTGCTTTGGCGGTTAGACCTAAGTCGCTGGATTTTATTCTTTTCTTTACTACTATCGCATTATTAAGCTTTGGTGTCGTAATGGTATATAGTTCAAGCGCTGTCTCAGCCTATGTTAATTTTAATGATAGTTATTATTTTTTAAAGCGCCAAATTATTTGGGTTACCCTTGGAATTATAGCAATGCTATTTACGCTAAATCTTGATTATCATGTATGGCGAAAGTTGGCTGCGCCAATATTAATAGTGACTTTGATACTATTGATTTTGGTGCTAATACCAGGCCTGGGTAAGGTTGTTAATGGCGCTCGTAGGTGGTTAGGATTTGGTTCCTTATATCTGCAACCTTCAGAAATTGCCAAACTTAGTATGGTACTATTTTCCTCAGCCAGCTTAGCTCGCCACCAGGAAAAAATAACAAGTTTTGTAAAAGGTCTTGTTCCACAACTATTAATACTGTTACTAGTATTTGGTTTAATTTTAAAAGAACCTGACCTTGGTACAGCACTAGCGATTGGTGGGACTGTTTTTGTCTTACTGTTTACTGCAGGGGCAAAATTATCCCATTTAACATCTCTCGGCCTTGTTGGTGTTGTTGGCATTATTGCTGCGATAATTCTTGAACCATATCGTCTAAAAAGATTATTGGCTTTTAGCAATCCGTGGGCTGATCCTCTAGATACAGGGTATCATATCATTCAGTCATTATATGCTCTTGGATCAGGTGGCTTATTTGGTGTAGGCCTTGGGCGCAGTCGTGAAAAGTTTTTGTATTTACCTGAGCCTCATACTGATTTTATTTTTGCTATTTTAGGAGAAGAGTTGGGTTTTATTGGTACAATAACAGTGATTCTATTATTTTTTTTATTTGCTTGGCGCGGATTTAAAGTAGCAATATCTGCACCTGATATTTATGGTAGCATCCTAGCTGCAGGTTTAACTACAATGATTATTATGCAAGCACTTATGAATATTGCTGTGGTTACTGCTTCTATGCCAGTAACGGGAATACCGTTACCATTTATTAGTTTTGGAGGATCAGCACTGATTTTCACGTTAGCTGGAGTAGGTATCTTGTTAAACATATCCCGATATGTCAATGTTAAATAATGAGAAACCCTATTTTTAACACAAAAATACAAAGCCGCTACGCGGGCACAAAGAGCACAAAGAAGATATTAGAAATGAGTTTTTGGTTGTGCCCTTTGCGCTTCTTTGTGACCTTTGTGTTTAAGGTGGGTTTTACTTTAGTATCTAACGGTTTTTAAAATTAAGGGGGAGCAGACGATATGCGCGTAATAATGTCCGGCGGGGGAACAGGTGGGCACATCTACCCCGCTATTACTATAATTAGGGCAATTCAAAAAGAGGTTCATGATTGTGAAGTATTATTTATTGGTACACAGCATGGTTTGGAGTCCGATATTATTCCGAAAGAGGGTTTCGACTTTCGTACCATTGATGTCCGTGGATTTGAACGGCGGCTGTCTGTACAAAATGTACAGACAATAATTAAGACTATGGGCAGTGTATGGCAGTCTAGACAAATTATTCGAAGTTTTAAGCCTGATATTGTAATTGGGACAGGTGGCTATGTTTGTGGACCTGTTTTGCTAGCTGCTAGTATGATGGGGATTCCTACCATGATTCAGGAGCAAAATGTTATTCCAGGTATTACTAATAAAATTTTATCTCGATTTGTTGGCAAAATAGCAGTAGGATATAGTGAGGCAATAAAATATTTTGCCAATAAAGATAAGATATTTGTCAGCGGTAATCCAATAAGGCGGGAGGTAATATCTGCGACTCGGGAAGAAGGTATAACTGCCTTGGGGCTTGATCCAGCTAAACGAACCATTCTGATATCAGGTGGCAGCAGAGGTGCTCGTAGTATTAATCAAGCTATGGTACAAGTTCATCAACAGTTTGCTGGCAGGCAGGACATACAACTCTTGCATGTTACTGGCCAAAACGAGTATAATGGCATAGTTGGAAATCTTAAGCAGTACTGTATAGATACAACTAAGACTGGTAATATTATCATCAAGCCTTATTTATATAATATGCCTCAAGCCTTAGCTGTAGCTGATATTGCAGTATTTAGGGCAGGGGCTATTGGGTTGGCAGAACTTACAGCACGTGGGATTCCTTCTGTTCTTATCCCTTATCCATATGCTGCTGAAAATCATCAGGAATTTAATGCCAGGGTAATGGAACAACATGGAGCTGCTGTAGTTATTCGTGATGCAGAGTTAGATGGAACTAGACTTATTAAAGTAATTAATGAACTAGTAGATAATCCGCAAAAATTAAAGGAAATGGCGAATGCTAGTAAAAAAATAGGTTGTCCCAAGGCAGCTGAAAGTATTGCAAAAATGGCTCTTACTATGATTAAATAAAATACAGACATAAGTTGTAACACCCCTACTAATGCCTGCATACAATAAAACACGCATTAGAGCAGATAGGCAAAAGGGGTGGGCAAAAAGGGGGATAAAATTTTTTGATAAAAGATATTAAAAAAATTCACTTTGTTGGCATCGGCGGTGCCGGCATGAGCGCAATTGCGAAAGTTTTATTGCAGATGGGATATACAATCACAGGGTCTGATCTTAATAAATCTGAAACAATAAATAAATTGGAGAAAAATGGGGCTCAAATTTTTACTGGGCATAGTAGTGAGAATGTTCAAGACGCTGAAGCAGTAGTAGTATCAACAGCCATTTCTCAGACTAATCCTGAAGTTCAGCTGGCAAGGGAAAAGGGCATTCCGGTTTTTCATCGTGCAGATATCATTGCAGAGTTAATGTTACAATATCAGGGGATTGCCGTTGCTGGCGCTCATGGTAAGACCACTACTACAGCAATGATTGCTGTTATGCTCGAGCACGCAGGTGTTGACCCGACAATAATTATTGGTGGTGAAGTTGAGTATTTAAATGGTAGTGCCAAGCTAGGGACTAGTAAATATCTAGTAGCTGAAGCGGATGAGAGTGATGGATCATTTTTGAAATTTTCACCACATATTGCTGTAGTAACTAATATTGAAAATGATCATATGGATTTCTATAAAACTATGGAAAATATCTTACATACTTTTAATAAATTCTTACATAAAATAGCAAGTGGGACTGGGTTAGGTATTTTATGTTTTGACAATGCGTATATCCGTGACTTGGCTGATAACCTACAGAGGCCTTATATTTCCTATGCCATTGAGCATAACGCTCAGTATATGGCGCGTAATATTCGTACACAGGGGGCCATTACGACTTATGATGTTTATCAGGAAGGGGAGTTATTAGGCACCATAAAAATTAATGTTCCAGGGCGGCATAATGTGGCTAATTCTTTAGCGGCTGTTGTTGTTGGAGTAACCGTAGGCCTTACTTTTGCGCAAATTGCTGAAGGATTATCTCAGTTTCGTGGGGCTAAGCGCCGTTTTCAAACTAAAGCACGGCTAAATGGAGTTTGGGTTATTGATGATTATGCTCACCATCCTACTGAAATAACTACGACCTTATTGGCAGCACGTCAGACAGAACCTAAACGGCTTATCTGTGTATTTCAACCCCATCGGTATTCCCGGACCCAGTTTTTACGGGAGGAGTTTGGTCGTGCATTTACAACAAGTGATATATTGATTATTACTGATGTATATGCGGCAGGCGAACAACCAATCCCAGGGATTAATGGTGAGGTTTTGAAAGAGGAGATTGAACGTCAAACTGGAATGCAGGTAATATATATTTCTGATAAGGACAAAATTGCTCGCTATTTAAGTGAGATTGTTGAACCAGGTGATTTAGTTATGACTATGGGGGCTGGAAATATATATCTTGTGGGCGAAGAACTTGTAGAAATGTTAGTGCAAAAGCAGTAGGTATTCAATGAAGTCATCAGAAAGAATAAAATTTTTTATATTTCAAGTAAGGGCAACTATGGTTTCAGACTACGCTGTGGCTTGGCCGAAGCCAAGTTTTGTTTATGCCTTATCGATTGAGAGTTACTATAAAAAAATAGATAGTCTTTTGGAATAAAACTGTTGTTAAATAGGGTGATTGCACTTTTCTAGGAGGGGAGACGATGGAGAAATTTATCGTCAAGGGAGAAGTACAATTAAATGGAAATATCAGAGTAAGTGGGGCTAAGAATGCCATATTACCAATTATGGCAGCAACGTTGCTTTGTTCGGGTATAAGCATTATTCATGATATTCCTTATTTGCGTGATATAAAAGTCATGCAAGATATTTTGGCATTATTAGGAGCTAAAATTATCAGAGAAGGTAGTACCTTGATAATTGATACAACAAATATACAAGAAATAGAAATCCCTGAACATTTGATGCGAGAGATGCGAGCCTCAGTCTTTCTTATGGGACCTCTGCTCGGGAAATTTAATAAAGTTAGGTTATCTTATCCTGGTGGTTGTGCTATTGGACCAAGGCCTATTGACTTACACATAAAGGCGCTAGAAAAAATTGGTGCTTGTGTAAAAGAAAGTTTTGGTTTTATTGAGGCAAGTACTGATTGTTTGACAGGTGGTGAAATTAATTTTGATTATCCTAGTGTAGGAGCTACTGAAAATGCTATGATGGCTTCAGTACTTGCTAGTGGCCTTACTGTCATTAGAAATGCTGCCCGTGAGCCCGAGATATATGATTTGCAAGTATTCCTAAATAAAATGGGTGCTAAAATTACAGGTGCAGGTACTGATACAATTAGAATTTATGGTTGCAAAAAGCTTATGCCTGTTGAACATACTGTGATGTCTGATCGTATTCAGGCTGGTACTTTTCTATTAGCAGCGGCAATTACTCGGGGCGATATAGTGGTAGAAAATATAATGCCCGAACATTTATTTTCAGTGATCGATAAATTAAAGGATATTGGTGCGCAAATTACAACAGGCAATAATTGCATTAGAGTAAAAGCTGGTGATTTACGAGGTGTTGATATTAAAACTCTGCCATATCCGGGATTTCCAACTGACTTACAAGCACCACTGTTATCTTTACTAACGATTGCCGCAGGCACTAGTATTATAACTGAAACTATTTTCGAGAATCGTTTTAAGCATGTAAATGAGCTTATCCGCATGGGAGCTAAAATAAAAGTTGAAGGTCGTACAGCCATTATTCGTGGCATGCCTAAGCTAACAGGTGCTATCGTTGCTGCTACCGATCTTAGAGCTGGTGGAGCATTAGTCCTTGCGGCTTTGGCTGCAGAAGGAATTTCTGAAATAGAGAATGTATATCATATTGATCGAGGTTATGACAGATTAGAAGAAAAACTACAAATTTTGGGTGCTACTATTTCAAGATGCAGAATGGGTTAGGGGGATTATGGTGTGAAAGATAAAAAAATTGCCGTGGTAATGGGAGGGCCATCAGCCGAGAGAGCAGTTTCATTAAATACTGGAAGTGCAATTTTGGCGGCCCTTAGGGAAAAAGGATATAATGCAGTTGCTATTGATCTTGAGCCTACACGTTTTGTTCAGCAGTTGGCCGAGGCAGAAATTGAAGTTGTATTTAATGCTATTCATGGTCAATATGGTGAAGATGGAATATTACAGGGGGCTCTTGAGCTCTTAGGTATCCCATATACAGGATCGGGTGTATTGTCGAGTGCTATGGCCATGGATAAAGTAATCTCTAAACGGATTTTTTCATCAGCTGATATTCCAACGCCTCGTTGCCGTGTGTTTTCTAAAGCTGATATGAATCAGGAATTAACAGCAACAATACTAGCTGATTTTACTATTCCTGTAGTTGTGAAATCATCAGCCCAAGGTTCAAGCATTGGTGTAATGATTGTCGAAGACAGTGGTGATCTTTCTGAGGCAGTTCGTCAAGCTTTTAAATATAGTGATCGTATTTTGGTTGAAGAATTTATCGAGGGTAGAGAACTTACAGTAGCTATTTGGGGCAATGATGAGTCAGAGGCTTTGCCTGTTATTGAGATAGTGCCTCATTCAGGTCGTTATGATTATCAGTCGAAATATACTAAAGGTGCTACAGAATATATTGTTCCAGCTAAACTGGCTGATGATATAACTAGTACTGTGCAAAAAGTGGCTTTAGAGGCTTTTAGCCAATTAGGATGCCGTGGTATTGCCAGAGTGGATATTATGCTTGATAAAGAAAATAATCCCTATGTATTAGAAGTAAATACCATACCAGGTATGACTGCAACAAGTTTAGTGCCTAAAGCTGCAGCTGCTGTCGGAATAACATTTGCTGATTTGTGTGAACGCTTGCTATGTATGGTAAAATGTAAATAAAAATTATACTGGTGAGTGCTATTCGTTTTTTATAGACAGCATCCTTAGATGCTGTCTAATTTTTCTATTGTATATATGACAGGATTTGTTGTATCATTATCTTTATAATTGTATTGACTAGGTTGTTACAGGGAGTGATGGGATGATACGTCCGGAACAATTTCAATATCCGCGTAAAGATAAACGATTGTTGTCGACTCAGGGGTTCATTGGTTTATTATTAGTGCTTGTTGTACTTATTGCCGGATTACTATTTATTAAATCATCTTATTTTACGGTGGGATCAGTAATAGTTGAAGGTAATAAATATGTATCGATTGAGGATGTATATCGTATTGCAGATATTCCTGAAACTATAAATATATTTAGTTTAAATACTACCAATATAAAAATGCGCTTAATGCATGATTTGAGAATTGCTGAAACTGATGTGTCACGGCAATTTCCTGGAACTATTGTTATTAGTATAAAAGAACGTAAACCTATGGCATATATAGCTAGTAGCTATGGCTTCTTAGAATTAGATAAGCAAGGTATGGTGTTAGCAGTTTTTAAAAATATTAAACAAACTAATGTACCAATGATTACTGGAATTAGATTGGAAAATCAGTATGTTAGTGATAAAATTGAAAATGGGGTTATTAAAAATATTGTAAATTATTTATCTTTGTTGGATGAAGTTACTTTAAATCAATTATCCGAAATTAATCTGAAATCATCTGAACAAATTATTGCATATACTGTTAATTCAGTACATATTCGTTTGGGGAATAGTGATCGATTGTCAGATAAAGCTAAATTCACGAATGAGATATTGAATGAGCTTGGTGACAAGAAAAAAATGGTTGAGTATATTGATCTTAATTATGTACCACCAGTGATTAAATTTAAGCAATAATGTTATATAAAGGATCATTAAAATTCACTACATGGCGTGGAACATGTATCAATGAAAGGAGCGAAAAAATGTTACCTATTAAACAGGGACAAGTTGCCATTGCTTTAGTATGCGCAGTATTAGGGTTTATGTTAGCAGTACAATTT
>Ga0316602_10000270_pt1 | contig 39827 bp, 36 predicted proteins | sample OWC_soil_day10_C_FD_203103 | JGI IMG/M metagenome (GOLD analysis project Ga0316602, IMG submission 203103) | Wetland soil microbial communities from Old Woman Creek delta, Ohio, United States - OWC_soil_day10_CT | ecosystem: Environmental > Terrestrial > Soil > Wetlands | place: USA: Ohio... | reverse complement strand
TCCTCTACTTCATGCTGGCCCGCTACAGCGGCTACAGCCTGCTGATCCAGGGCATCATCCTGGTGGTCATCATGCTGGCCTCGCCCCAGGGCATCGTGGGCATGCTCCGCAAGCTGAAGTGGTACCGTAACTTCACCGGATACGTTATGGACTGATCGACCGCGATTCCCGTGCATTGGGCTGGGCGAATGGAAAGGAGACATCCTGACCATCCGCCCAGTTCCCGTTTTGGCACGGCCTTGGCTTCAGAGTAGGTGAGAGGTGCCTAGATGGATCCAGCCTATTACGTCGCAGCCGGGAGTCTGAAGGCCAGGGCCTATCAGCTGGACACCGTCTCGAACAACATTGCCAACGCCTCCACGGTCGGTTACAAGACCGAGCGCACCTTCTTCTCCATCTTCAACAAGGCAGCCGCCGAGGGTCGGGGCCTGCCCCTGAGCAAGGATGTCAACGATGGAACCGTGCTGGCCCAGCGCGGAACGGACTTCTCCCAGGGAGCCCTGAAGCCCACTCAACGAAAAATGGATCTGGCCATCGAGGGCAACGCCTTCTTCATGGTCCAGACCCCCCAGGGGGTCAAGGCCACCCGGGACGGCAGGTTCAAGATCGGTGAAGGCGGCGAGATCCAGGCCTCTGATGAAGCCCCAGTGCTAGGCAAAAATGGCCAGACGATCAAAATCAACCCTTCCGAGGGGGAGATTTCCATCCAGCCCGATGGCACGATCCAACAAGGCAAGGAGACCTTGGGACAGCTGGATCTGCGAGCCTATGCCAACCCTACCATCATGGAACGGGTGGGCAGCAATCGTTACAACACCGCCGGTGCCCAGGAAACCGAGGTTAAGGCCAAGGTCAGCCAAGGCTATCTGGAGCAGAGCAGCGTCGATCTACCCACAGCCATGGTGGACATGATCAATATCAATCGGCTTTTCGAGATGAGCATGAAGGTAGCTTCCACCATCACCAACGATCTCGACGCCAAGGTCCTCAGCGACGTCGCCAGTTCGCGATAACCCGGAACCATTCAGGAGACTCAAGCCATGATGCGATCAATGTGGAGCGCCGCCGCCGGGATGGCCGTCCAGGGAATGAACATGGATGTCATCGCCAACAACATCGCCAACGTGAACACCACCGGGTATAAGAAAGCCTCCGCGGAGTTCCAGGATCTCCTGTACCAGACCATCAATCTGGCGGGCACGTCCAGTTCCAACAACACCAGCCTCCCCACGGGGCTCCAGTTGGGGCATGGCGCAAAAGTGCAGTCCGTGACCCGGCAATACACTACTGGCAACTTCAAGACTACCGGCGGGCGCTTCGACATGGCCATCCAGGGGGATGGATTCTTCCAGGTGCTCCAGGCCGACGGCTCCAACGCCTATACCCGCGACGGCGCCTTCGCCGTGAACCAGGACGGCACGCTGGTGAATGCCAATGGCAACAGCCTGGTGCCCCAGATCACCATCCCCTCAGACGCCCTGAGCGTCACCATCGCCCAGGACGGCACCATCTCTGTGACCCGCTCGGCCCAGACCCAGCCTGAAGTGATCGGGCAGATCACCCTGGTCAATTTCATCAACCCCGCTGGCCTCAACCTCCTGGGTGGCAATCTGGTTCAGCCCACCCTCGCCAGCGGCGACCCCATCGAGGGAACCCCAGGACTCAGCGGCCTGGGCACCCTCCGCCAGGGATTCCTGGAGGCCTCCAACGTGGACCTGGCAGAGGAAATGGTGAACATGATCGTAGGGCAGCGGGCCTACGAGGCCAATTCCAAGACCATCCAGACCGCTGACAGCATGCTTTCCCTCGTCAACTCCCTGAAGCGCTAGCGCCATGCGAATCCTCCTGATCCTCTTCCTGGGCGCACTCCTCGGAGCCGCAGAGCCGGACATGCTCATCGAAGGGCTCAAGGAGCAGGCCATCAACTATGCCCAGTCCCAGGCGGACGCCACCGGGGGCAACTACACCTTCCTGGTGGTGCTCCCCCCCAAGCTGCCGACTCTGCGCAAGGGGAAAGTCAGCTTCCAGGCCAGCCATCTCAGCAAGAGCGACCTGATGGGACGCTTCTTCGTGGCCTTCAGAATCCTGGTGGACGGGGCGCCGGCGGGCATATGCCGCGTGGATCTGGAAGGAAGATGGTCTGGCAAGTTGATCCGCACCCTGGCTGCCCTGCCCCGGAAGGCCGTGCCGGATGCCACCCAGGTGGAAGAGGTCCCCTTCGAGGGCACTCCCCCGCCCGGCGCCCTCAGCTCCCTGCCAGAGGGTTTCAGGATGCGGGTCCCCGTCGGAATCGGCCGGACCCTCACCCGCGCCGACCTCGAACCCATTCCCCTGATCAGCGCGGGTGACCGGGTCAGGGTGGAGTTGAACTGGGGCCCCATTGCCATCAGCTCGGAAGCCATTGCCCGCAGTACGGGGGCCAAGGGTGAGCGCATTAGGCTGGAAATGCCCAGCACAAAAAAGATGATCTTCGCCTCGGTCATAGCCCCAGGAGAGGCCCGAGCAGACTGGATGGGTGGACGCCCCTAAAATTGCTGGAAGAGTCAGCCAACCCACCGTACCCTGGAAGCTAGACCAAGGAGCGCCGTATGGCCCACGAAGAGCACGTCCACGGACCGAACTGCGATCACGACCATGACGATCACGAGATCGAGATCGTGGAGCTGGAGGACGAGAACGGCGAAAAGGAGGAATTCGCCATCCTCGATGAAGTCGACTTCGAGGGTCGTCACTTCTGCATCCTGGCCCCCCTCGCTGAGGTCCAGGCCTACTCTGAGGGCGCTTCCGAGGACGAGGATCCCCCGCTCTCCATCGAAATCTTCGAGGTCACCGGTGACGACTTCTCCGTCCTGGAAGACGAGGCCCTGGCCCAGCGCCTGATGGAGCATCTCGATGAGATCTCCGCCAAGCTGGAAGCTGAAGAAGAGAAGTAAGGCGGTAATCCGACGTGCAAAGGGCGGCCCATGGCCGCCCTTTGCCGTTCTACTCGTACCGGAGCGCCTCGATGGGATCCTGCCTGGCGGCTTTCATCGCTGGCCACAACCCAAAGATGAGGCCGATGGACGTGCTCACGCCGAAGCCCAGGAGGATGGACCACAGGGGCGCCGCCGCCGGGAAGTCGAAAAGCAGGCGCACTGCCGTCGCAATGCCGAGGCCTGTGACGATGCCCACCGCCCCCCCCAGGCCTGTGAGGGCGATGGCTTCCACAAGGAACTGGGCAGCGATATCCCGCCGGGTGGCCCCCATGGCCTTCCGGACCCCGATTTCCCGCGTACGCTCCGTCACACTCACCAGCATGATGTTCATCACCCCTACTCCCCCGACCAGGAGCGCGATCCCAGCGATGAGGATCATGGCCCCGGCAATGCCATTGGTCACCTGCTGGAAAGTCTTGAGTTGGGCCTCGCTGGTGAAAATGGCGAAGTCGTTGGGCTGGTTGGGCCTCAGTCCCCGCCGGGCTCTGAGAATGGCTGTCTCCTGATCCATCATCTCGTTCATCCGGGCGGAATCCTTTGGCACCGTAGCGATGTGGAGCGTATCTCCACCACCGTTCTTCACCTGGGGGAAGACTTCGTCAAAGGTGGTGATGGGTATCATAAACCAATTATCATTACTGCCGCCAATCAGACTGCCCTTCTTTTCTAGCACCCCGCCCACCCTGAAGGGGACGCCATTCAGGAGGATCTCCTGACCAATGGGGTCCTGACGGGGGTAGAGCGCCTTCACCACATCCTGGCCGATGACCGCCACCCTGGAGGCGTGGGTCAGATCCGCCTCGGTGAAAAAGCGCCCATCCACCACAAAGTGGTTGTTGGCCCGGCAGTAATCCGGGGCTACCCCCGCCACGGCGGGAGAATTGGCCTCGTCCCCCCGGCGGTTCTTCACGGTCACACTGGCGGCCGCGTCGCCAAACAGGTACCGCTCAGGAGAGACCGCCTCCACCAGGGGGCAGAGCCGCTTCAAGGCCTGTGCATCCTCCAGACTAAGGTCCCGTCGCTTCTTCTGGTCCTCCGGCAGCGGCCCTCCCCCCCCGAAGCGGGGTTCGTATTTCTGGAACTGCACCAGCGTCGTCCCGAAATCAGTGAAGGCCTTGGTGATCTCGTTATTGAAGCCCGCTACGAAACTCACCATGGCGATGACGGTGGCAACCCCCGCCACGATCCCCAGCAGGGTCAGAAAGCTGCGAAGCTTCTGGGTCACGATGGCCCGGTAGGCGAAGCGGACGTTTTCCAGGGACAGGGCTCTTAGCGCGGCGCGACGGTTGGAGGCGGCTCTCACGATTGCTCCTATTCCGCGCGGATGGCGTCGATGACGAGCAGGTTGGAGGCCCGGCGGGCCGGCAGGAAACCTGCAGCCAATCCCACCAGGGTGGACAGAGCCACCCCGGCCAGGATGATCCCGGGGGTCACCTGGGCAGGAAAGCCTGCGAGCCACTTCACCAGGTAGGCCCCGGCACTGCCCAGCAGGACACCGATCAGCCCACCCGCCAGGGAGAGCAGGGCCGCCTCCAGGAGGAACTGCCGCCGGATGTCCTTCTTCCGGGCCCCGATGGCACGGCGGATGCCGATCTCAGGCGTGCGCTCCACCACGCTCACCAGCATGATGTTCATGATGACGATGCCCCCCACCCCCAGGCTGACCCCCGAGACCAGGACCATCAGGATGAAGGCGGCGGCGCTGATCTGGCGCCAGAGTTCCTGGAGGCTTTCCTGGGTCAGGACGCCAAAGGGATCAGGGTCCCGGAAGGCCGTGTGCCGCATGGCCCGCATGTAGGCTCTCAACTCGTCCAGGGATTCTTCGATCCCCTCCACTCCGCCCCGTGCCTTGACGTAGACTTCCAGAGACTGGTTCGAAGGCATGAAATTGCGCCGGTAGACCTGAATGGGAATGTAGACCCGGCCATCCTGATTGAAGCCGATACTCTTGCCCTGCTTGGGCATGAGCCCGATGACCCGGAAGGGCAGGCCCCGGATCAGGAGGGTCCGTCCGATGGGATTCACCCGGGGGAAGAGCTCTTCCTTGGTATTGGCCCCGATGACGGCCACCGGGAGGCTATCCTCGTTCTCGCCGAAGAAGCCCCCGGACTCGAACTCCAGGCGGAACATCTCCGCGAAATCCGGGGAGACCCCTGCCACGATGACATCGGGCAGGTGCTTGTCCCCCGCGTCCACCGCCATGGAGCTGCCGGTGCCGCAGGCGACCCGGGCGGCCTTCTGTAGTGCACCGCTGTTCAGGCGCTCATATTCCTGCCAGGTGATGGGGGGGCGCTTGAGGGCCTGGATGAAGGCTTCACGGCTCCGGATGATGCCGAAACGGGTGAGGATGTAGACATCAGGCGAAAGCACGATGACCTTTTCGGCCACGTAGCGGTTCAGGCCTGAGATGATGCCCACCACTCCGACAATGGTCGACACGCCGATGATGATGCCCAGCAGCGTCAGGAAGCTGCGGAGTTTGTGGGCGCGGATGGCCCGGAAGGCCACGCGGAGGAGTTCAAGGGCATTCATGGCGGGCTGCCCTATTTCCGCTCGTCGGATTTCTCATCCTTCTTCTTGCTCTTGTCGAGGTGGACCGGGTCCTCGTCCTTGAGTTCCCGCAGCGCCTTGAAGGGACCGGTGATGACCTGTTCCCCACCCTTGAGGCCCCCCAGGATCTCGACATTCAAATCCCCCAGCATCCCGGTCTTTACGGCCTGGAAGCGGGCCTTGCCCTTGTCCATCAGATAGACGCCCTCCTCCTCCCGGGGAGCCAGGGGATCGCGTTTCTCGCCGGGCTTGAGCTTGATCTCCTTCATGACGAGGGCCTGGAGAGGAACCGCCAGGGCATTTTCGCGGAAGCCGGTGAAGATATCCGCCTGGGCGCTGAGGCCGGGCTTGATGGAGAGCGGGGGATTCTTGATCCAGACCTTGACCTTGAACTTGATGGCCTCGTTGGTGCTGGCCTTGAGGATGGGGCTGCCGCCGACCTCCGTGACCTCTCCCTTGAAGAGCTGGTTCGGGTAGGCGTCGATGCGCACCTGGGCCTCCTGGCCCAGCTTCACATTGGGGATGGAGGCTTCGTCTACCTCCATCTCGGCCTCCACCTTGGACATGTCCGAAATGGTCAGCAGCACCGTCCCTGCCTGGTTCTGAACGCCGATCACCGCCGTTTCACCCTGCTCGATGCGCTTGGCGGTCACGATGCCATCCATGGGAGCCTTAATGGTGGATTTGGAGAGGAGGTCCTTGGCGCCCGCCAAGTCGGCCCGGGCCTGGTCGAGTCGGCGCTGGACCGCCAGGGCCGTGGCCTCAGCGGTAGACAGTGCGGTCCGGGCCTGTTCGAAATCACTTTGGGCGATGATGCCAGCCTGGCGGTTGGCCTCGGCCCGGCGGAAGTCACTGCGGGCTTGGGCCGCCCGGGCCCGAGCCGTTTCCAAATCATGGGCCATGGCCTCCCGGTTGGCATCCAGCCCCTGGGCAGCGGCCCTGGAACGCACCGGATCGATTTCCAGAAGGAAATCCCCGGCCTTCACCGCATCCCCCTCCTGTACGGCCAGACGGGTCACCTGCCCCATCACATTGGCCGAGATATCCACCTTCTTGACGGCTTGCACCTTCCCATTGGCGCTCACCTTGGCGGTGATGTTCTCCCGGGCCACGGTTGCCAGCAGCACGGCCTGACCCTTCTCACCCCTGGTGGCGAGCACGCCGACCACAACAGCCAGAACCACGCCACAGGCCAGGAGTGCGACATATTTTTTTTTCATCACTACTCCTTGATAACGCCACAGATCCGAATGGGTACCAGATGAAAGAGGAGCCATGTTAATAAGTTCAAAGCATTTGGTATTTTGACGGCATGACAATTATCGACTGTCACATTTTTTTTACCAAGCCCCTGTTTTATCACGCCCTTGACAGTGGCACAGGTCAGCGCGACCTTGATCGCATCATCTATCAACCTACCGTTTTTTTCCTCCCTCCGGAATCGCCTTGCGTCCTTTCAGCATGACAGTCGGCGAAGCAGGCCGAGGTACCCAGCCCCTTGAAGAAGGGTCCGGCACCCCGGGGGAGTTCCTTGAGCGGGAAAGCCTGCGGATGGATGCGGTGGGGGCCTACATCCGGGGCATCGATCATGAAGTCGTCAACATCCTCACTTTGGGGTTGGCTGCGGCGGAACTTCTGGCCTGGAGAATGCCTTCAGAGGATCCCATGGCCCCCTGCGTAGAGAACCTTCTCCACGCCTGCCGACGGGGCGTAGAGCTGAACCGGCAGGCCTCACACCTCGCCCTCGGAACGGACCCCAGCGCAAGGCCCATCGACCTCACCGCCTGCCTGAGAACCTCCATCGACCTCCTGGGCGCCTCCCTGCCCACTGCGATATGCCTGAAGGCCACCCTCACTTCAGGCCTCTGGATCACGATCCGTCCTTCCGTTGTTCATTCCGTCATATCAATCCTGGTCCACGAGGCCTCCCATCGCCTCGGCGATGGAGGGGGGGAGCTGAAGATCACCCTGTCGGAGGAGGTGCAAGGGACTGAGCGGAGAGCCCTGATCTCCATTCAAAGCCTATTGGGCCCCTCCGGAGAAGCCTCAATGCCCTCGGGGGCCCATGCCATCCTCCAGGCCAATGGGGGAACCCTTTCCTGGAAGACCGGCCCCGACGGCATCGTCTACACCGTGAGTTTCCCGTGCACGACGGTGCCCTACTATCCTCCAGTGCAAACGTATTCCATGCACCAGCTGGTGGGCCAGGAACGACTTGCGCTGGTGGAGCCGGACGCCCTGTTGGCCAACGCCCTCCAGGACGGACTCGAGGCCCTTGGCTATACCCTGACGGTCTACCACGATACCCAGAGTGCCCTGGATGGCCTGCGGGAGCCGCTGGTCACCCCGGACCTTTGGATCACCGTTCCGGACCCGCCGGATGCCGAGGCTTCCTCCTGGGCGGAAGCGTTGGCAGAAGCCTCTGGGCGCCCGCTTTTGATCCTTGCCGGCCATGGCTCCCTTCCATCCCCGAAGGGCCTGCCCTCCATTCCCAAACCCTTCCCCCTTTCGGAACTGGCCTTGGCTATCCGGAGGACCCTGGGCAACCCAGGCCCCCGGGAACTGGATTCTCTCTGCTCCGTTTCCTCCTCCGCAGAACCCACTCCCAGACCCCGAACGGTACTGGTGGCGGAGGACAGCCGAGTCTTCCGGAACCATATCCGAGGATGTCTCAAACGGGCCGGATACCAGGTTATCGAAGCTGCGGATGGGGTCGCTGCGTTGGAGACCTTCATCCAGGCCTCCATGAGCCACCCCGTGGACCTGGTGCTCACGGACATCATCATGCCGCGGATGGACGGCCTGGAACTGATTCGCCAGATCCGTCGGCTGGACCATCAGATCCCCATCGCCATCATCACCTCCATGGAAGACCAGCAGACTGCCAAGACTGCCCTCCAGTTGGGTGTGAACGATTTCCTCAACAAGCCCTTCGGCGAGGAGAACCTGCTGGAGTGCGTCGAAGGCATGCTCAACACCCTGGACCACACCCGGAAGGCCGAAGACACAGCCCGGGAGGTTCGCCTTGCCCACACCAGCCTGATTGCGGTCCAGGAGAACGATCTGCCGATCTACTCCCTCTACGAGCCCCTTTCGGATGCAGGGGGCGACATCCTCCGCTGCTTCAAACTCCCGGCCGATGAAATCCTCTTCGTCCTGGCGGATATCGCCGGGCATTCCGTGGTGAGTTCCTATGCCGTGGCCTCCCTGCTGGGCGTCCTTTCCACCTTCGTCAACCAGTTCGAGGGCTTGCGCCCCCTGGCCTGTAGCCTGAACCAGGCCATTCAGAACGGTCCCTTTCCAGACATCCCGGCCTGTGCCCTGCTGGGTCACTGGGCTCCACGGACCGGTCGCCTGCACCTGCTCAACGCAGGCCTGCCATACGGTCTCTTCTTCCGCTTGGACTGTGAAAGGACGGAAATCGTTGAGATCAGTGGTACTCCCCTCGGGATCCTTCCCGAACCCCTCGTCGAGGAACGCGTTCTCCACCTGTGCCCGGGGGACCGGATGCTTTTCGCCTCGGATGGATTCTTTGAGATCGGGTCTGCCGAGACCGGTTTCCTCTACCACCTCGCGCCGGAGGCCTGGACCCAGCTTGGCTGCGAACCCATCGAGGTCGCACTGAACCGGATGTGCGAAAAGGCGCATCTCCATGGCCAGGGCATGATCCAGGACGACCTTCTCATCATGGGTTTCGAGCAGGTCCCCCTGGCCCCCCGGGAGGACGAGTTGCACGCCCTGCTGCCCTCCCTCCCCAGGTACATAGACGACGTCTGCCTGAAGCTTAAGGAATACATGTCAGTAAGGTGCGGGGTTGGGGCATTCTCCCCCAGCAAGCGCTTCGAAATCATCCTGGCGGCCCGTGAGGCCCTCACCAATGCCGTATTTCACGGTAATGAAGGCTGCAAGGATCGTCGGATTTGCGTCCACGCATGGATGGGCAACGATGCTCAGCATTTCTATCTGCGGGTTCTGGATGAAGGACCGGGCTTCGACCTGGAACACCACGAAGCGGCCATGGATCCCCATTCAGAACGTGGACGTGGCATTCCCATCATGCGCCATTACTGCTCCCGGCTGACCATGATCGGCGGAGAACTGACCCTGGAATTTGAGATGGAGGACTCCCGCGATGCCTGCTCCTAAGGCCCGTCCCCACCCAAGCCCCGCTTCCGAGCTGATGAGGCTCAAGCCTGGCTGTGACCTCGTGGCCAGCACGGTCGAGGCCGAGAGAGCCAGCTTCAAGCGGGCCTTGGAAACAAAGCCCAAAAAACTCGTGTTGGATCTGACGGGCGTATCCCAGATCGACAGTCTGGGCATCACCCTCATCCTCGGCCTCTACAAGAGCTGTCAGCGACTGGGCATCCCCTTCGCGGTCGAGGAAGCGGCTCCCGAGATCCTCCGGCTCTTCAAACTGTTCAGTATCCACAAGCTCATGCCTGTGTCGGAGGCTTCGAGCCATGAGTAGCCTGGTGGATGAAAGCATCGTCGCAGAGTTCGTGACCGAAAGCCGGGAGCACCTGAACACCATCGAACCGGATCTCCTGGCCATGGAGCAGAACGGTTCCCTGGCGGGTCCAGAGGTGCTCAATCGGGTGTTCCGGGCCATCCACAGCATCAAGGGAGGGGCGGGTTTCCTGGCCTTCGAGTCCCTGAAGCACCTTAGCCACACCATGGAAAACGTCCTGATGCTCATCCGGGACGGCAAACTGGAGGCCGATCCGCTGGTGATGGATGCCCTTCTGGGCAGCCTGGACCGCCTCCGGGCCATGCTGGACGACATCCAGGTCAGCGATCAGGTGCCGTACGAACAGGAACTGTCCCAACTGAAAGCCGTGTTGGAGCAGAGGGGCCACGCCGTGGGGGCCCAGGTCACCGTGCAGACCCAGGGGCAGGACGCCCTGGGACGCGGTTTCGAACTGGATGCCAGCGCGGTGAGATCGGCCATCTCCAGGGGGATGCAGCTCTACCATGCCACTGCCTACCTCCACCGGGACATCAAGGACAAGGGCCTCACGCCACTGGCCTTCCTGAACAACGCCATGGGCGTCGGCCACTGCCTGGACGCCTTCATCGACAACTCGACCGTGGCGGAGTTGGATCAGTGCCTGGAGGAGGACCTCGGCGTGGCAATACTCTTCGCCACGGTGCTGGAACCGGAACTGGCCATCATTGCCCTCAAGCTGCCGGAGGACCAAGTCAAGGCCCTGGATATGGCCTCGGTAAAAGCCAAGCTGGGGCTCACCCGTTCCACACCTGCCCCCCTTGTGGCGAGCCCCCCCCCCGAGGAAGCCCCCCATCCGGAGGCAGCCAGGAGTGAAGTCAGGGAAAGTGGCCCCCAGGAAACCCTCAGGGTCAGGGTAGACCTCCTGACGGGCCTCATGAACCAGGTGGGCGAACTTGTCCTGGGTCGGAACCAGCTGTTGCGGGCCCTGACAGGACACCACCGGGACATCCCGGGGCTGTCAGCCATCCTCCAGAACATCAACCAGGTGACCTCCGAGCTGCAGGAACAGGTCATGCAGACCCGCATGCAGCCCATCGGCACGGTCTTCAACCGTTTCCCCCGCATCATCCGGGACATGGCCAAGGCCCTCGACAAGAAGATCGAGATCCAGATCATGGGGGCGGGGGTCGAACTCGACAAATCCATCGTGGAACTGTTGACGGATCCCCTGACCCACATCATCCGCAATTCCGCAGATCATGCCATCGAACCCCCTGAGGAGAGACTCAAGAAGGGCAAGCCGGCTTCCGGCCAGATCGTCCTGCATGCCTACCACCAAGGAGGCCAGGTCAACATCGCCATTTCCGACGATGGGCGGGGCATCGATCCCAAGAGAGTCCTTCAGAAGGCCATCAGTAAAGGCCTGGTCGCCGAAGGCGCTGCCCAGGAGTTGACCGATCGCGAGATCGTGAACCTCATCTTCGCTCCAGGGTTCAGCACCGCAGAAACGGTATCGGAAATCTCAGGCCGTGGCGTCGGGATGGATGTGGTCCGCACCAACACCGAAAAACTGGGGGGCCGGGTCGAGGTGGAATCCGAGCTGGGCATGGGCACCACGGTTCTCCTGCGCCTGCCCCTCACCTTGGCCATCATCCCCTGCATGATCGTGGGAGTTGCCCTCCAGCGTTTTGCCATTCCCCAGGTCAACATCGTTGAATTCGTGCGGATCAGGGCCCGAGAAGTCCGCACTCGCATCGAACGGATTCAGGGCGCCCAGGTACTCCGCCTGAGGGATCAGCTCCTGCCCCTCATCCGCCTTTCGGATTCACTGGAAGTGCCCCGGACCTTCGATGATCCAGAGACCCAGGAAAGGCGACCTGACCGCCGCGAGACCATTGCGGATCGGCGGGAGGCCCCGGATAGGGAGGATCCAGGAAACGAAAGACGTCAAGACAAGCGCAGCGACTACAACATCGTGGTGCTCCGCCTGGGCGCGCACCAGTTCGGCGTCATCGTGGACCGGCTCTTCGACATCGAGGAGATCGTGGTCAAGCCGCTCTCCAGTTTCGTTGCCGACTGCAAGTGTTTCAGCGGCGCCACCATCCTGGGGGATGGCCGGGCCATCATGATCCTGGACCCGGCAGGCATCGCGTCCCTGGGCAACCTGCGATTCTCGGATATCCAGGAGGAGGAGAAGCGTCGACGGGAACTGGAGTCCCAGGAGGCCGCCATCAGGGCCTCCCGCACCCGGGCTGTCATCCTTTTCAAGGTCTCGGAAGAGGAGCGCTTCGCTGTCTCCCAGGAACAGGTGAAGCGCCTGGAACGCATCCGACCTGAAACCATCGAGCGGGTAGGGAACCGAGAGTACTGGCAGTACCTGGGAGAACCCCTCGCCCTCCTTCGGCTGGACAAGGTCCTGGAGGTGAGTCCCGTGCCCGAAGGACGCCGAGAGCTCTACCTGATCATCCCCAAAGGAAAGGACACTGAGACCGAAGACAGCGCGACAGCGGGCATCATCATCTCGGACATCCTGGATGCCCTCGATGTGGACGTGGAGCTGAAACCCGCAGACTTCCAGGGGCCAGGTCTGCTGGGTTCAGCCATGGTGAATGGTCGCCTGACCCTCTTCCTCGACCCCCTTCAGGTGGTCGCCGCTGCGGGGGAGGTCCTCTGATGACCCAATACGCCACCTTCAGACTGAACGGCCACACCTTCGGCATCGAGATCGGTGTGGTGCGGGAGATCATCAAGGTCTTCGAGATCACGCCGGTACCGAGGGCAGCCCGCCATATCCGGGGCCTCATCAACCTGCGGGGTCAGGTCGTCACCATCATGGACCTGGGGGTCCGGCTGGGTTCCCCATCCAAGGACCTCTCTCCCGAAAGCCACATCGTCATCCTCAAAACCAATGCAGAGCTGAACACCCTTCAAGCCAGGGGTCAGCGGGCGACCCCATCGACCTGCAACGACATCCTGGGGCTTCTGGTGGATGCCATCTCCGACGTGGTGGATGAGGACGCGGATACTGCGGAACCACCACCCGCCAACGTCACGGACACCGGCAACCGATTCCTTTCCGGCGTGATCAACGGTCGTAATGGGCTCACGGTGTTATTGAAACTTGAAGAACTTATTAATAATTAACCTTTTGGAGATCCTATGAATTCCCTGAACAACCTGAAGATCAAGTCCAAGCTCCTGGGAGGCTTCCTCATCCTGGCCCTGTTCCTAGTTGTGATGGCTATCATGAACTACTCAAGCTTGTCATCACTCAACAGAGGCACTAGCAACCTGTACGAGAACCGCACGGTCCCCATTGCCCAACTGGGACGGGTCAATGCAAATCTCTGGGAGATCCGGGGAGATCTCAACCGGATGATCCTTTCCCCGGAGGTCAGGACCGACCGGGCGACCAACATCCAGAAGAAGCTGGAGTCGGTGGAAGAAGAGCTGCGGCGCTTCAAGTCACGAACCCTGAGCGCGGAGGAGAAGACCGAGATCGAGAAATTCCAGGAATCCTGGCCGGTCTACAAGCAGGAACTGCTGGCCATCCTTGAGGAGGTCAAGAAGGGCAACACCGAATATGCCCTGAAGAACCAGGCCCCCACGTCAAGAGTCGTGATGGCGCGGAACAGCATTGTGTCCGCCGCCGACAAGCTCACCGAGATCAGCGTGCGGGAGGCCGAGAACCTCAACAAGGAGGCCCAGGGCACCTTCGTCTCCGCCAGCCGTCTTTCCTTCATCCTGGGTCTGGTGGGCCTGATCCTGGCGGTGGGCATCGGGCTTCTGCTGACCCAGAGCATCAATGAGCCGCTTGCCCAAGGTGTGGCCATGATGCGGGAACTGGCCAAGGGCCACCTGGGCAACCGCCTGCGCATGGACCGCCGGGATGAAATCGGGATCCTGGCCGCGGAGATGGACCAGTTCGCCGACGACCTCCAGCAGAACGTGGTGGGGACCCTCAAGAAGATCGCAGATGGCGACCTCAGTACTGACCTTACCCCGAAGGATGCCGCTGACGAGATCCGCCCGGCCCTCAAGCAACTCAGCGAAAACCTCCAGACCATCATCAAGGGCGTGGGGCGCATCTCCCAGAACGTCCAGAACGGCAAGCTGGATGACCGTGGCAACGCAGACCTGTTCAAGGGTGACTGGCGCAAGTTCGTGGAGGCCATCAACGGCCTCGTCGACCAGCTGGTAGCTCCCATGACCCTGGCCTCGGAATTCATCGCCAAGGTGTCGGTGGGCGCAGACCTGGAGAAGATCACCCAGGAATACCGTGGTGACTTCAATGTCCTCAAGACCAACATCAACAGCTGCATCGATATCCTCTACGGGCTCATCGGCGAGACCTCCAGGCTCGCCCAGGCCGGGGTGGAGGGGCGCCTGGATGCCCGGGCGGACGTCCAGAAATACAAGGGTGGTTGGGGGGTCATTCTCAAGGGGATGAACGACACCCTGGATGCAGTCATCGGCCCCGTGAACGAAGTCATGCGGGTCATGGCTGCCCTGGAACAGGGTGACCTCACGGCCCAGATCCCCCAAAGCTACCAGGGCAAGCTCCAGGAGCTGCGCAACGCTGTAAACAACAGCGTTGCCAAGCTCGGAACCACCATCCGCGAAATCTCGGCGGCCTCCAACACCCTCGCCAGCAGCTCGGAGGAACTCTCCGCCACCGCCACCGCCATGACGGGAAGCGCCGACAGCATGACCCACCAGGCCAACACGGCCGCCGCTGCCACCGAACAGGCCTCGGTGAACGTGAAGAACATGGCGGCCGGAATCGAGGAGATCAGCTCCAACTCCAGCACCGTGGCCTCCGCCACCGAACAGGTCTCCGCCAATCTGACCACCGTTGGCGCGGCCGTGGAGCAGATGTCCACCAACATGAAGAGCATTTCGGCCAATGCCGAGCACATGACTTCGGCTGTGAACACCGTGGCAGCAGCCATTGAAGAAATGAGCGTCAGCCTTCTGGAAGTCTCTAAGAATTCCGGACAGGCCGCATCCGTGGCTGGCAAGGCCGCAGGCTCCGCCAACAGCACCGCCGAGATCGTGGACAAGCTGGGCCACAGCGCGCAGGAAATCGGCAAAGTGGTGGACATGATCAAGGACATCGCAGCCCAGACCAATCTCCTGGCCCTCAACGCCACCATCGAGGCCGCCAGCGCAGGCGATGCGGGAAAGGGCTTCGCGGTCGTAGCCAATGAAGTGAAGGAACTGGCCAAGCAGACCGCTTCAGCCACCGAGGATATCCGCACCCAGGTGGAGGACATGCAATCCAATACCCAGAACGCCGTGAAGGCCATTGATGAGATCGTGAAGGTCATCAACGAGATCAATCTCATTTCCGGGAACATCGCCGCCAGCGTGGAAGAGCAGACAGCCACCACCAACGAGATCGCCCGAAGCGTGGGTGAATCCGCCCGCGGTGCCAACGAGGTGAGCCTCAATGTCCAGCAGGCCGCCACAGGGGCCCGGGAGGTGGCCCGCAACGTTCACGAGGCCATCAAGGGGGTCAACGACATCACCCGCAGTGTGAGCCAACTGGCCCAGGGGGCCAACGATGTGGCCCGAAACGCCTCTGAAGCAGCCCATGGCATGAACGATGTGGCTCGCAATGTCGTTTCCGTCAGCGGCGCCGCCAAGGAGACCACCCGAGGTGCAACGGATACCAAGGGAGCAGCCCAGGAATTGGCCCACTTGGCTGAAAAGCTGCAGCTCTCGGTCTCCAGGTTCAGAACCTAGTGGCGCAGCAGGGCGCCCCCAAGGGGTGACAGCCCGAAAAGCACCACTTTTCGGGCGTCATAGGGAGCCTGCCCCCATGGAAGTGCGGCATCCCCAGCACCAGAATTAGGTATGAGATTTCGGGGATGTCGCACGAGCCTGCCTCCCTCAGGTTTTGAATAATCCACCTTTTCCACCCGGGCAACGTGAGACCATTCTCAGGCTCCGTCCAACCCTGCCGACAAGTAACCCATGCACTCTGCCAAATTAAGCGTCCTGGTGGTGGACGATACCGTCGTCTACCGCAAAATCCTGAGCGAGGTCCTGGAATCCATAGAGGATGTCCAGTTGATGGGAGTTGCCAGCCATGGGCGACTCGCACTTGCGAGGATGGAACAGAGTCCCGCCGACCTGGTGCTTCTGGATGTGGAAATGCCGGAAATGGGTGGGTTGGAGACCCTGCAGCACATCCGGAAACGTTGGCCTGAGACCGATGTAGTCATGGTGAGCGGCACCAACATGAGCTCGGCCGAGATCACGGTCCAGGCCCTGGAACAGGGGGCCCTGGATTTCATCCGGAAACCCGAGGGCACGGATCCGGAAGCGAGCCGCCAGGAGCTCCGGGATAAGCTACGCCCCCTGGTGCGCCACATCAACACCCGCCGCAACATGCGCAGCCCCGCCCCCTCCAGGGTGGAGCTCCCCCAGGAGAAGACGCCACCACCCCCCCCCCGCCCCGCCCTACCCCTAGGTCAAATAGAAGTGGTGGGCATTGGCGTCAGCACCGGCGGCCCCAACGCCCTGACCGAAGTAATCCCTCACTTGCCCGCCGACTTTCCAGTCCCTGTCCTGGTGGTTCAGCACATGCCCCCCTCCTTCACCGCCTCCCTGGCCGATCACCTGGACCGCCGCAGCCCCCTGCGGGTCTGCGAAGCCCGGGAGGGGGAAAGAATCGAGGTCGGAAACGTCTACATCGCCCCTGGCGGCAAGCACATGGTGGTGCGACGTCATGAAATCCCCGGCACCAATACCTTCCAGCGGATCATAGGCCTCAACGAAAACCCACCTGAAAATTCCTGTCGCCCCTCCGTGGACGTACTCTTCCGTTCCCTGGCGGCCCACTATGAGGGCAGCGTCGCGGCCGTGATCATGACAGGCATGGGCAACGATGGATGCGAAGGGGTCCGAACCCTCAAGCGTCGCGGATGCCGATGTCTCACCCAGAGCGCCGAGACCTGCGTGGTCTACGGCATGCCCATGGCCGTCGACGAGGCGGGACTTTCCGACGAGCAGGTCCCCCTTGACCTGCTCGCCCAACGCCTGGTGCGCCTTGTGCGGAATGGGGGGACCCCTTGAGCCAGGAAACCATCACCCCGAACGAATTCAAGCTGCTTCGGGACTACATCGAGCTGAACTGCGGCATCGCCCTTGGCGAGGAAAAGGCTTACCTGGTGGAGACCCGCCTGGCCAGCCTCTTGGTGGAGACCGGCTGCCAGGACTTCGGATCCTTCTACCGGCTGGCCGCCCACGATACCTCCCCCACCCTCCGGGACAAGATCGTGGACGCCATGACGACCAACGAGACCCTGTGGTTCCGGGACCAGCACCCCTTCGAGATCCTCAAGGCAAAGCTGCTGCCCGCCCTGGCGGAAGAAATCCGGGCTGGCACCCGCTTCCGGATCCGGATCTGGTCCGCCGCAAGCTCCACCGGCCAGGAGCCCTATTCCATCGCCATGACCATCCTGGAATTCTGCAAGGCAAACCCTGGCATCCGCCCTGAGCACTTCGAGATCCTGGCCACGGATATCAGTCCTTCGGCCCTCTTCCTCGCAAAATCGGGCAGGTACGACGCCGCCACCCTGGCCCGTGGACTGCCCGACTACTATCGTGAGACCTACTTCGAACAGGTGGGCGCGGTCTGGGCTGTCAAGGACTCCGTCAAGCGGATGATCAACTTCAAACGATTCAACCTGCAGGATCCCATCGACTCCCTGGGAAAGATGGACATTGTCTTCTGCCGGTACGTGGCCATCTATTTCTCGGAAGCTTTCAAGCGCCAGATCTATTCCGGTATCGCCCGGCTCCTGGCTCCCAGTGGTCACCTGATCATCAGCGCGGTTGAGTCCCTCCGGGGGCTGGTGGATGATTTCGATGCCCAATCCCACGCCAACGGAACCTACTACCGCTATGCACGCCCAAAGGGGGCACCATGAGCAAGATCCTATCCGTTGATGATTCCGCCACCATGCGCCGCATCATCGGGCGGGCGGTGTCCGTTCTGGGTTTCGACTTCCTGGAAGCCGAGAATGGCCTCCAGGCGTTAGAGGTGATGGAAAAGAACCTCGATGGCCTGGATCTCGTCATCCTGGACGTGAACATGCCGGAGATGGACGGATTCGAGACCCTCCGGCGCATCAAGACCGACCCCAGGTTCAAAAACATCCCTGTGATGATGGTGACCACCGAATCGGATCGAGCCCGCATCATCGAGGCCATCCAGGCAGGAGCCGCCAACTACCTGACCAAGCCATTCAGCCAGGAGGACCTGGCCACCAAGATCGCAGCGATCCTGGGAGGCTTCTGAGTCACCGCGTTCAGCCCTCCAGCTTGCGAAGGAAGCCTGGGGGCACGGGACGGACCTTGCCCAGGGCATAGTCGAAGAAGACGATCCCCGTCTTGGCCCGGGCCAACTCGGTCCCATCGGCCTTGGTCATCAGATAGAACAGGTCGCACCCCACCCTGGACCAATCCCCGATCCCCACCTGGAAGGTGATCTCCTCCCCCAGGAGTCCCTGGGCGGTGTAGACGATGGCGCAGTCCGCCATGAGGAGCCCTACCCCCTCCACATCCTTCTCGCTGTAGCCCAGGGAACGGAGGAAGCGCACCCGGGCTTCGTGAATCAGGCCCAGCAGGGCGTCATTACCGAGGTGGTCCCCGTAGTTCAGATCCGTCACCCGGATGCTGATCTTTGTCTGGAAAGGGAGGGCTTGGGGCAGTTCGAGCTTGATGCGGGCCATATCACTCCTGACTGAGAGCTTGCTTCCTGGCCCTGGGATGGGCCTGGTCATAGGTCCTGGACAGCTGTTCCAGGTCAAGGTGAGTGTAGCGTTGGGTGGTGCTCAGAGAGGCGTGTCCGAGCAGCTCCTGGATGGCCCGGAGATCCATGCCCCGGTTCAGGAGATGGGTCGCAAAGCTGTGCCGAAGAGCGTGGGGACTGATCCGGGCCCGCAGGGCCGCCTGATCCATGGCCTGGGACAGGAAGGTCCGCACGCTGGTGGGGGTGAGACGCCCCCCCCGCTGATTCAGGAAGAGTGCCTGACTGGGCGGAAGCCCCTTCTCGGCCAGGAAGGCCCCCCGGAAGCCGAGGTAGGCCCTCAGGATCTGCTCCGCCTCCAGATGGAAGGGCACCAGGCGTTCCTTGTTCCCCTTGCCCCATACCCGGAGGGTCCGCTGCTCCAGGATGAGGTCCTGAAGGTCGAGCCCCGTGAGTTCGGAGACCCGCAGGCCCGAGGCATACAGCAGTTCCAGGAGGCATCGGAGCCGGGCCGAGAGGAAATCCAGGGCCGGAGGCAGATCCAGGAGCCCCCGACTCTCCTCCTCCGTAAGAAAGGCCGGCAGGCGCTGAGCCTGTTTGGGATTCCGCAGCACCGCAGCCGGATTGGACTGGATGCGACGGGTTTCCCAGAGCCAGCGATAGAAGGCCCGGACGGTGCTCAGGATCCGGGCCTGGCTGGCCGGGTCCAGGCCCCGCTCCCCCAGCTCCAGGGCGAAACCCCGGAGGGTCCTGGGTTTGACCTCCCAGCCCTCCCACTTGAAGGAGACCGCATGGGCCAGGAACTTCTCCAGGTCCCCTCCCTGGGCTCGAGCCGTGTGGGGAGATACGCCCCTGGCCTGCTGTTCGAGGTGGAAGGCCTGGATGGACTCGAAGAGGGGGCTGGAGGGGGCCATGGAAGCATTCTACTGCTTCTGCGGGAGGTCCGAGCCGGAAGGGGATGAGTCAGAGAAGTCCCGCCGCAGGGCTTCATACTGGGCCCTGAAGGCTTCAGCATCCCCATAGTCGAAGAATCGATGGTATCGACTGTGGAGGGTTCGGGGACGCCGTGCGTGCTTGATGGGGCACCAGTGCTGCTCGGTGCGGGCCGCCACCTCCTGCACGTAGGCGATCATGCCGTTGAAATAGCTGCAGTAGAAGCAGTTCATTTTTTCCAGGCCGTTCAGGTAGGGCAGATGACGCCGATCCATGATCAGGAAATCGCTCCGCTTGACCCTCGGAATCCCGTAGGCCGGGAAACAGATCCACTGGTAAAGGTAGACGTACCCATCAATCAGAAGCGCTGGGAGCAAGGCCCCCCAGATCACCGGTGCGGTCACCAGCGCCGAAAGGCGGATCTCCAGGAGATACCGGAGGAGCCCCTTCCGCTTCAGACGATGGGCCCTTCGCGTGGCAGCTTCGATCCGGACTTTCAGGCCATCCAGATGATAGCCCCGCGTCTCTCTGAGCCGCTGGAGTTCCTGGGCCCACTCCTCCTCCAAGGCACGGATGCGAAGCAGTATCTCCCTCAGGCTCGCCATGGAGGCCTCCGGCCCCAGGATTGCGAGCGTTGGCCCATGGTGGGTCCGTTCCCATCCATTCGCCAGGGTGCCAGAAAAAACTTAAGCCCTGCGCGCAGCTTCCAGCCCTCGCAGGCATAGACCGACGAGCTGGTCCGCACGCTCCCGGGGATCGATCAGGCTGTCCTCGGCGCCCCAGAGCGCCTCGTTCAAACCGAGCATCATGGAGTGCCCGTTGATCATGCCCAGAATGGAGATGCACAGGAATCTCACCTGCGCTGGGTCCAGGTCAGGACAGATCAGGGTCACACAGGCCCGCAGCCGCTCCGTGAGCGGATCCAGGTAGGCCCGGATGAGTTCCCGCAGCAGAGGTCTCGGAGAGCGGTATTCCCGCAGCCACAGGACTGCGCCGCACTCCAGGGCGGGATCCTGATTCCGCTGCTTGATGGCAGAATCGAGGTAGAGGAAGTGGACCAGATCGCCGAGGGAGGCCAAAGCCGACTCCCGGGTGCTGGGAGCCTCCCTTTGCAGTTCTGGAATGGCGGCGTAACGCTCCTGGAATGACTTCAGCATCCTCCGGAACACTTCGATATATAGGCCTTCCTTACTGCCGAAATGGTGCGAGATCAGGGAAATGGGACGTCCCGCCCTGTCGGCGATCATCCGGATGCTTGCGCCCTCGAATCCATAGTGGGCAAAACACTCCAGGGCCCCGTCCAGCAAGGCGTTACGGGTGTCGGAGACGGGCTGGAACATGCCCTACTCCAGGTAGAAACCCACGCCCTGCCAAACCTTGAGGGGAGTCTTTCCGTCGGCGGCGCGGGCGGGATCGAAGACCAGGCGCTTGGCCGCGTCCAGGCATGCCTCGTTGGCCTTGGCGACCCATTCCCCGTCCCCGGCGAGTCCCTGGATCAGCCTCACTTCCATGGCATCCCCGGCCTCACTCACCAGGACGTTGACCACCACCACGCCATGGGCCTTGCGAACACTGGGCGTCAGCCGCGCCAGGTTCATCGCCTTGGCCGGAGTAACCTCGGAACTGAGCACCACCGGCGCCCCATCTCCCGTTCGCCCATGGAGACGGGTCTCCATCTCCGAGAGGCGCTTCTTCAGGTCAGCGTTCTCATCCTGGACCGTGGCCTGCTCGGCCTTGGCCTTCTTGAGATCCCCGAGGATATTGTCCAAGCCATGCTGATTCTCAGACATGGAGGCCTTGAGCTGTTCAATCTCCTTACGCAGGGATCCGGCCTCCTCCCGCGCCAAGTCCCGGCTCTTCCTTGCATCGGCCGCCTCCTGCTGAAGGCCGTCCAGGGCAGCAAGGCGTTCCTTGAGTTCGGCCCGCTCGTCTGAGAGCTGCTTGACCTGGCTCTGGAGCTGTTTGACCGTGGGCTGAGCAGGCTTTGGCTTGGGGGCCGCCTGGGCGGCGACCAGGGTGAACATCAAGGCTAGAGAAAGGGGCAGACGCATGGATGACCTCCGGGGCGGGAGGAGTCAGCGGTAGCTGCCCGACTGGTTCCCCCCTGGTGACGATTGCTGTAGCTTGAGAATCCCACGCTTGAGCAGCTTCGCAAAGATGGCATGGCATTCATCATGAGGAAAGGGCGAGATGGAGATGATGTCCTTGATGCTCCACACCGAGTTGACACGGGTGGCCAGAAAGGCCTCGTTGGGCCCCAGCTGAGCCTGCATGAGCTCTTCGATGCTCACCGCCAACTCCGGCACCAGGGTCTCATCGATGCTTTTTTCATCCATCATATGCTCCACCACCTCCAGCATCCGGGTGGCCTCCTGAAGCCTGGGCTGCTCCGTCAGAATCTGCTTGAGTTCTGATTGAGCCTCCTGGAGCATCTGCTTCTCCACCATTTGGCGGGCCCGTTGGAGCTGGAGGCTGGAATGCTCTCCCAGCCTCCCCCCCGAGTGGACAATGCGAAGCATCCCCTTTTCATAGAGGTCAAAGATCAGCTTGTGAACCTTGAACTCGGGAGCCCGCATTTCGATGACAAGCTGATCAATGGTCTTCTGCCCATCCAGGCGGGACAGCAGATCGGCATCCTCGGCAGCCAATGGCAGCATTTCAGCAATGGCCTCAGAGATGGCCTGGACGATGGCATCCCCACCCTTCACCACCTTCCGGATCCGCAGCCATTCGTCCTTGCGGCGAGCCCCCTCCAGGACGATCCCCGTGACATCGAGGCTCAGAAGCATGGAGCGCTGCTGGGCCCCCTGCCCGTCGAAGAACTCAAAGCTTCCGACCTCCCACAGAAAGGTGTCGAAAATCGATTCCTCGACCTTGAGCTGGACGATACGCCGGATCTCAGCCTCGGTGATGAGCTGGCGGCTGACCAGGATGCGCCCCAGAAGCTGATTCTCGTCCTCCTGGGCGCTCAGGGCCTCCCGGAGCTGCTCCTCGGAGATGCGATTGAAGGCGAGCAGGTATTGTCCGAGGTATTCGCGGGGGTCGGAGGACCATACGCTGGTGACCCGCCCCTCATGAAAGGCCACCCGCTTGGTATGAAGCAGGCCTTTGAGTTCAAGGATTCCGGTCTTCTTGCCCACGGCCAGCCACTGGAAGATATCTTCCAGCCCCATGGTGACCAGATCCCCCTTGAGCCCCATCACTTAACTCCAAGCACGCAACACGCCATCTCTGCCATTCTCATCGACCGCCGACAGAAAGACTACAAGGTTTCTAGGCAATCCCGGATCGCCTGCATCAACCGTTCGGGGTGATGGCGAACCGTTTCCATCTCCGGATCCACCAGGGGTCTGGAAAAAACCGGCACCCCGCAAAGGAAATCCGCATCCAGAGTGAGGGGGGCTCCTCCCTCCAGGCGATATCGGTCCAGCACCGCAGGCGCGAGGGGCGCCTCATTGGCGATGACAGCCCTGACCCCAAGCCCCCCGAAAGCCTGGATGGCCGCCAAGTGGTCCTCTAGCGTCAGCCCGGCGGTTTCCCCCGGCTCGGTCATGAGATTGGCGACGTAGATCACCGGGGCCTCAGAACGGAGGATGGCGTCCCGCAGCTCATCGATGAGCAGATTGGGAATGGTCGAGGTATAGAGACTCCCGGGAGCCAGTAGTATCAAATCTGCCTGGAGCACCGCCAGCATGGACTCGGGCAGAGGATCAGGATCCTTGGGCTCCAGCCAGAGTCGGGCCAGAGGAGGCTTGGAGTCGTTGACCGAGGTCTCGCCCTCGTAGCGTCGGCCGGCCATATCCTCGGCCACCAGGGTCACGGGCACCAGGGTCGAGGGAAAGAGGCGTCCCAGGGTCACCAGGCTGCCGGAAAGGTCTCGCAGGGCCTTCACCCAGCTCCCGGTGATCTCCGCGAGAGCGAGCAGCATGAGGTTGCCCAGGGCGTGACCGGCCAGGGCTCCGCTGCCCTGAAAGCGGTAGCTCATCAGGGCGGAAAGGGAGGAGTCCTCTCGGATCAGAGCGGTCAGGCAATTCCGGAGATCCCCGGGGGGGATGCCCCCGAGCTCCGCCCGCAGGCGACCCGAGGAGCCCCCGTTGTCCGATACCGTAACGATGCCCGTGAGCTTCCAGGGATCCCTGGCCCTTCCCGCCTCGATCTTGAGCGCCCTCAGGAGGGCGGCCAACCCCGTGCCGCCGCCGATGGCGACAACTTTGAGGGGTTGATCAGGATGCACTAGAGCCGCTCGTATTCCCCGAAGACGGAAGTGGCGCGGACGCCATCGAAATCCTTTTCCAGGAGGTACTGGTGGTGGAGACCGGGCTCGATGGCCAGGGCCTTGCCCAGAGCCTCGGCGGAAGCGTCTGCCTCACCCAGCTGGGCCAGCGCCACGGCCTTCAGGTAGTGGACCGTCGCCCGACCTGAATCCGCCTTGAGGACGCTTTCCGCCAGGGCCAGGGCCTCCTTGGCCTCACCACGATTCAGGTGGACCTGGACGGCCATCTCGTTGGAGGCGGGGACCACCAGGGAGGCCTGGTCGCCCTTGCGGGCCAGGGCCATCAGGGAGTTGCGAACTCTGCGGGCCACCGCGAGATTCCCGGCTTCCGAAGCTTCCTTCGCCAGGGCCTCAAGAAGCTCCTGGGCCTTGGCGCCCTTGCCGGAATGCACGTTCTCGAGGGCCTCCGACAACTTGGCTTCCAGCCCATGATCTGCGGAAGCCGTGGTTCCGGCGCTCTTCGAATTGTTAGCCATGCTCACCCTCGGATATGTCAAGAATCCCCACTATACCGTAAAAACGGATGTCTCGCGGTTGAGCAGCCGAGTGGACAGCCAAGTCATGACTGCAGCCAGCCCCAGGGTCATGAGCAAGGCAACCCAGAATTCGAAGGCGTTTCCTTGCTGGGAAAAGAGTTTTCGGATGGCCAGGCTCACGTTGAGGATGGGCACATAGGGAAGGAAGGCCAGTTTTTCGAGGCCCGGCGCCATGGAGAAAACCGCCATCACGAGTACCACCACCATACCCGGCATGATGGAGGTGCCGGCCTCCACCGAGTTCCGGGCCCGGATCCCCATCATCACGATGAAATTGGCGAAGAGCAGCCCGAGGGGAGCCATCAGCAAGAAGGTCAGCCCCAGGGTCGAGGGTCGGGCCAGGTCCGCAAGACTCCCGGCAGACATCGCCTGCCCTTCAGCCCCAGCCCGGACGACGCTGCCAATGGATACCCCCATGCTCAGCAGGTTGATGAAGGCGCTGAGCAATCCGACGGCGAAGACGTAGAGCAGCTTGCCCCAGATGATCTGGTGACGGGGGAGACGGGTGGACAGGAGGCTCAACAGGGTGCCCCGCTCCTTCTCTCCGGCGGTGGCGTAGATGCCGTGCTGCATGGAGCCCGCGAACATCATGAGCATCAGGAGGTAGGGAAGGAAGGCTCCCAGGGTCCTTCCGACCTTCAGCCCCAGGTCGCCCATCTCCTGGGTTTCCAGGCGCGAGGGGCGATCCAGTTCCGGGGAGACCCCAGCCAGCCGAAGCCGTTCCTCCACCCAACGTCGGTTCTGCTTTTCCAGGATCTTTCTCAGACGGGTCAGGGCCAGCCCTGAAGCCTCCTCGCTGGGATCGCAGGCTGCGGTGACGGTGAAGGTGCGGTGGCGGGAGAGCTTCAAGGGGGCATCAGCCTCCACCTGGATTTTCATCTCCAGGCGCTGATCCCGGATGGCCTGCCGCAGATCCCCCGCAGGGGGCGCCACCAGTTCGAAGGATTCAGGCTCGGCCTTGAGTGCCGAGGTCAGCACGCCACCGGGATCCACCAGCACCACCCGGCTGGCCCGGCCCTGGCGATTGGCCTCATCCGTGCGGCTCAGGCCGCCCACCATGGCGAAGAGCAGCGGGTAGAGAACCAGGGGCAGCAGAAAGGTGAAGAAGACCGTCCGCCGGTCTTTGGAAAGTTCCAGGAACTCCTTCTTGCAGACCAGCAGAGCGCCGTTCATCAAGCCTCCCCTGCCAGTTGGAAGAAGACCTCGTCCAGGTTCCGGGCATGCCGAGCCGCGAGCAGCTGATCCAGTGGAGCATCGCCGTATAGGACCCCGTCGAAGAGGATCCCCACCCGATCGCAGATGTCCTCCACCATGGGCATGACATGGGTGGAGACAATCACCGCCCGTCCCTCGGCCCGGAGTTCCCGCAGGAGGTCCAGGACCGTCTTGGCCGTCAGCACATCCAGGCCCGTGGTGGGTTCGTCAAAGACCACGACCCTGGGGTCGTGGAGCAGGGCCCGCGCCACACTGACCTTCTGCTTCTGGCCCGTGGAGAAGCCCTCCATGCGGACATCCATGAAGTCCAGGAGCCCCAGGCGCTCCAGGAGGGCCAGGGCCCGGCCCTCGGCCACCCTGGCCTGCATGCCCTGGAACTGGCCGAAAAGCCTCAGGAACTCCCGGGGCGTGAAGCGCCCATAGACGTTGAGATCCCCTGAGAGATAGCCGACACAGGCCCGGGCAGCTTCAGGCTCCCTTCCCGCATCGAAACCTCCCACCCGGATCAGACCTCTTTCCGCCTGCATGAGCCCCGCGATGAGACGGAGGGTTGTGGACTTCCCGGCCCCGTTGGGTCCGAGGAGACCATAGATCTCGCCTGGATGGACCGAAAAAGAGACGCCCCGGACCGCCTCGATGCGCTTCTTCTGGCGGGTCTTGCGGTCCCGGACCGTGAAGCCCTTGTAGACCTCCGCCAGCTCGATCATCCCCGCAACCCGAGAATGATGATGGCGATGCCCGCCAGGACACAGTAGCCCGCGAATCCGTGGAGTTTGGGCTGCCGGGTGAATCGGTCCAGCAGGCCGATGGCGGCGTAGCCGGAAATGGCCGAGACCAGTACGCCCACAACACAGGCCACCGCCGGGGAGATACCACCGACGGGAAAGGCCAGCTCAGGGGGCAGCGGCTGGTGCCGGAGCAGAGGCATCACCACCTTCTTGCCCTCGTAGAGAGCGGCCATGGCGATGGTCGGCATCCCCAGCAGAAAGCTGAAGCGGGTGGAGGCCGGGAGCTGCAGCCCCCTGAACACGCCCATGCAGATGGTGGAACCGCTCCGGGAGAGACCGAAACCGCCACCTAGCCCCTGGATGCTGCCGATGGCGAGGGCATCCCAGCCATTGACCCGGGAAAGGTCGCGCCCCTTCCGGAGCTTGGCGAAATGATTCGCAGTGAACAACAGAACGGCCGTGATCAGGAGGAAGACCCCGTAGAGCCAGAGGTGCTCCTTGGCCAGTTCCTTCCAGTGACGGGTCAGGAGCGCGAAGACCCCCGTTGGCACCATGGCCACAATCAGCAGGAGGGCCAAGCGCTGCCCCTCCGCATCGCCCCCCAGTAGACCGCGCCCCATCTTCAGGAGGTCCCGGCGGAAATAGATGGCGAGGGCAGCCAGGGTTCCCACGTGAAGCAGCACATCAAAGGCCAGGGGCATGCTCCGGTGCAACAGCAGGTTCTCCACCAGCGTCAGGTGCGCCGTGGAAGAGACAGGCAGAAATTCCGTAAGCCCCTGGACAAGCCCCAGAAGAATGGCGTGAAGAAGCGTCATGCATGCACCTGAAAAGCCCCAGTCTGCCAGAAAAGGGCTGGGCGCGCGGCGGGCCAGCAGTTCACCGGGCTTTTCACTCTTTTGGGCGAAAGAGGGCACTTCGCTCGAAAATGCCTTACTTGACTTGTCATGACACGTATATTTTGCTTTGCTTTTTTACCAGTTATTGAAGCCACTGAAATTTTTTTTCCAACCATAAACTCTATTCCAATGGCATCTGCACCTCCCTTAGAATCCTGAGCATACGATCGCCAGGGGGCGCAGGGACTTAAGACCTTCAGCTCCAAACCACCCATCCACCCAATTTTTTTAGAGGTATTAATGCTAAATAATTTTAGCATCGGTAAGCGTCTAGGCGCAGCCTTCGCCCTGGTCTTGATTCTCCTGGCCGTGGTCGCCGAACGCTCCATGAACCGAATGGGTCAGCTGGGCCAGCGAATGGAGCGCATCGTCAAGGTTTACAGCGAGGCGGAACGCCAGGTGGCCGTCATGGATGTGAGCATCACTCGGATCCACAGGGGATTGAGAAGCGTGATCCTCGCGGACTCACCCCAAACCGTGGAGCAGGAACTGGCAGCCATCGCCCAGGATCGCGCGCTCTATATCGAAGCAGCCAAGCAACTGAAGCCCCTTCTGTCCAGCCCCGAGGCCAAGACCCTCTACCAGAATTTCGAAGATGCCTCCCAGGCCGCCCGAGCCGCCAATACCGAGGTCATGGATCACATCCGGGCTGGAAGAAAGAGGGAGGCCACCCTGACCCTCTTGGGTAAGGCGGCAACCACCAACCAGGTAGGGAGCAGCTACCTCCAGAAGCTCTCCCGCCACATGGCCGATCAGAGCGCCAAAGCCTTTGCCGAGAGCCAACAGGTCCAGAGGAGAGGCATGTTCCTGATCCTGGGCCTCGCCCTGATAGCCCTGGCCGTGGGCATCATTGCCTCCGTCGTCATTACCCGCAGCATCGTGCAGCCCGTCAAACGCTTCGTGGAGGTCCTCAAGAACGTTGAGGGCGGGGAGTTGCGAATCACGGCTACCGTCGAGGGGCGGGACGAGATCAGCGTCCTGGCCGCTTCCCTCAACGGCACCCTGGCCCACCTGCGCCAGACCATCAGTGAGGTCTCCCAGGCCGCCGCCTCCGTGGCTAGCGGAGCGACCCAGCTCAGCAGCACCGCCGAGGAGATGGCCCAGGCCACCCATGTCATCGCCGAGGGCGGCAACAGCCTTCACGAAGTCACCTCCAGCGTCGCCTCGGCCATGATGCAGCTCTCGGCCAATGTCGAACAGGTGGCAGGCAACGTCCAGGCCTCCGTGGAGCGTTCCCACCAGGCCGTCCAGGCCGTGGAGGAAGGCACCCAGGGCAGCCAGGCCGCTGCCGAGGATATGGCCCGGATCCAGGGGGTCACGGCCCGCATCGCCCAGGCCATCTCCGTGATCCAGGAAATCGCCCGCCAGACCAACCTCCTCAGCCTCAACGCCGCCATCGAGGCCGCCAAGGCCGGTGCCCAGGGCAAGGGCTTCGCCGTGGTGGCGGAGGAAGTCCGCAAGCTGGCGGAACGCAGCCGGGGCTCTGCCCAGGAGATCGAACAGCTCCTCAGCGAGACCCACAGCGCCGTCACCAATGGCCATGCCCGGGTCACCACCAGCCTGGAGCAGATGGAGCACCTTCAGTCCTCCATCGAGACCATGGCCTCCATGGTCATGGAGATCGGCACGGCCACCCAGGAACAGACCAGCACCGCCAGCCATGTGGCGCGCCAGGTGGAAGGGGCTGCATCCGAAGTCCGCCAGAACGCCGTAGCCACCCGGCAGCTTTCCGCCACAGTCCAGGAGATATCCCGGACCTCAGCCGAACTGGCCCGGATTTCCGAAGGCCTCAACCTCGCGGTGGCCCAGTTCCAGGTCTAGTAACTCTTCGCGCCGAACCCGCACCGAACTTTGCGCCTCCTACCCAGGAGGCGCGCTTTTTTGGGGCAGGATCTCTCCATGCGTTATATATTTTGTTATATATCGTTCCAACAGAGGTCGCACCGACAGAAGGCACCATGACCAAGCACGAGGAAAACCAAGGCGGCGGCATCCAGGCACTCAACCGGGCCGTGGACATTCTCCGGGTGCTTGGGGAGCACCCGGGGGGCTTGACCATCCGCAAGCTCGCCGGGCTTGCGGGACTATCTCCATCCACGACCCAGCGCATCATCGCAACCCTCGAGGCCTCCAATCTGGTGATGGGATCGGCCCAGGGCTTCCGCCTGGGGCCGACCGTGGTCCATCTGGCCCGGTCCGTGCGCCCCTTCGATGTGGTGGGCATGGTTCACCCGCTCCTCCTCCAGCTGGCCAGCGCCACTGGGGAGAGTGCGAGCCTGGCCGTTCTCTCCCATGGCAAGGCCGTGGTGGTGGACCAGGCTTCCGGTCGGCACGCCCTCACGGCGAGCACCAAGGTCGGGAGCTCGCTACCCCTCCACAGTTCAGCCTGCGGCAAGGCCCTCCTGGCCGCCCTTCCCCACGAGGATCTTGAGAATCTCCGAATCGAACTCCCCCTGGCGGCTCTGACCCACCGCACCATCATCCACTGGCCCCAGCTGCTGCCGGAATTGGAAAGCACACGGGCTCGAGGGCTCGCCTTCGACCACCAGGAGAATGCCCTCGGGATATGCGCCATCGCCATTTCGGTACCCATCCCCGGCCCGGTCATGACGGCGGTATCCGTTCCCATTCCCACCAGCCGCTACCGGGAGGTGGAGTCCCTGGTCTGCGAGGCCCTGAAGGAATGTCGCCAGATCCTGCTCAGGCGCTGGCACGAGAAGCCCCGGAACCCCCTGGATGCCTGGGTCTTTCCGGGAAAGGGGTCCCGGACCCCATCCATTTCCGACCTGGAACCATGAAGCCGGCCCCGCGGAGGCCAGTGACACCCAGCACCCCCAATACAACACTGGGCGGCGCCGTTGAACGATACGGCAGACATCCATCAACTGGGGACGAGCCAGAGCCGAAAAAGGAACGGCGCAGTCCGGATGGGACTTGCCCGGGGATGCAAAGGACTGTATCCCCCGATCCTTCAGGAGGGTTCCATGAGCATCTCGTCCATCACGAGCTCGCAAAGCAGTTCATCCTCCCAGATCCAGGAACTCCTGGCCCTGCTGGCAGCCTCCAACAACAGCAGTGACACCAGCACCTCAAGCACGTCCGACAGCAGCTCGGATTCCGTGAGTTTTTCCGTGGTGGGGTTGGCATTGTCCGTGTCGAAGGGCTCCGACCCCTTCAAGGCCGACCTGGAGAACCTCGGCAAGCTCATTCAGAACGGGGATCTGGAGGGCGCGAAAAAGGCCTATGCCGCCATGAAGGAGAAGATGGAGTCCAACGGGGACGGCTCCCTGCCCAGCGATTTCACGGCCATCGGAGACGCCCTGGATTCCGGCGATCTCACCGAGGCCCAGTCGGCCTTCACGGAGATGCAGAAGAATGTTGAGCAGCATGGTCCCGGGGGCGACTCCTCCAACAGCAACCCCATGAAGAAAGACCTGGACCAGCTCGCCCAGCTGCTCCAGGCCGGGGATACCACCGCCGCCCAGACCCTCCTGAAGACAATCCAGGAGCGCATGAAGGCCCAGACGGAAGCGAGCTGAAACGTCCCGGCCCGGTACGGCTATGCTGGTTGTCTGTCAGCAGAACCGTACCCAGAGGTCGCCCATGTCCATCGCCGCCGCCCGCGAATACCTGTCCTTCCCCCACCTGGAGCCGGAGCTCCGATCCGAACTGGAGACCCTGGTTCACTCCGCTGAAGGGGGCGATGCGACGGCCCTGGCGGAACTGGTGGACCGCTTCTTCGAACCCCTGGCCTTCGGCACCGGAGGCCTGCGGGGCATCATGGGAGCCGGCCTGCGGCGCATGAACCAACCCAACGTCCGGCGGGCCACCCTGGCCCTGGCGGAAGTCACCAAGCGCCGCGCCCCCGAGGGGAAGATCGCCATCGTGGGCTTCGACACCCGGCTCCAGTCCGATGTCTACGGCCGGGAAGCCGCCCGGGTGCTGGCGGAGGCGGGCTACACCGTCTACCTGGGGGACCGCCCCCTCCCCACCCCCTTCCTCTGCTTCGCCATGCGCCAGCTGAAGAGCGCCTGCGGCGTCATCGTCACGGCCTCCCACAACCCCAAGATCTACAACGGCTACAAAGCCTATGACGACCAGGGCGGGCAGGTGGTGACCCCCTGGGATACGGAGGTGGAGGCCGCCATGTCCGCCCTGCCCCTGGTGCCCCCTCCTCCCAGCCCCGAGGGCGATGCCCGCATCCTGCCCTTCCCCAAGGAAATCGAAGAGGCCTTCATCCAGATGGCCGTGGACTCCCTGGCCCACCCCAAACTCTTCACGCCCGCCAGGGTCCTGTTCACCCCCTTCCACGGCACCGGCATCGCCTTCGTCCCCGAGATCTTCAAGCGGGCCGGACTGCCCCTGGAGATCTGCCAGTCCCAGGCCGTCCAGGACGGCAGCTTCCCCACGGCCCCCCGGCCCAATCCCGAAGAGATGGCAGCCTTCAAGGTGACCATCGAGGAGGCTGAAAAGCTCGGTGTGGACGCCATCCTGGCCAACGACCCCGACGCCGACCGCCTCGGGGTGGTCCTCAAGCACGAAGGTCAGTGGATCCAGATGACCGGCAACGATATGGCAGGCCTGACCCTGGACTACCTGGCCCGGGAGAAGGGCGTGAAGGGCGCCGTGGTCACCACCGTCGTGACCTCCGATTTCCTGGCCAAGGTCGGGGCCCTCCACGGCATCCCCACGGTCTGGACCCTCACGGGCTTCAAGAACATCGCCGTCTGCATGAACCGCCTCGAGGAAGTGGGCGAGACCTACGCCTTCGGTGCCGAGGAGAGCATCGGCATGTGCCTCTCGTCCGATCTCCGGGACAAGGACGGCGTTTCCGCCGCCCTCCTGGTGGCGGAGCTCATCGGCCACTACAAGGCCCAGGGCCTGAACCTGGTGCAGGCCGTGGCGGCCCTCCAGGCCAAGGTGGGCACCTTCTGCAACCGCCTGGTGAATCTGGAGGACCCCAAGCCCGGCGGCGCCCAGCGCTTCGCCGCGGCCATGGCCCGCATCCGGGAAGCTGGGCTCACCGAGTTCGCAGGCGAGAAGGTGACGAGCTGGGAGGACTTCCAGACCGGCCAGTGGCACAGGGCCGATGGCACCGTGGCCCCCATCCAGGACCGGCCGGAGCGTCCGGATGTGGCCCTCGAGATGGAGAGGAGCAATGTCCTCAAGTTCCGCCTGGCCTCCGGGGCCTTTGCGGCCTTCCGCCCCAGCGGCACCGAGCCCAAGCTGAAGGTCTACCTCCAGAGCTGCACCGACGCCGCCATGCTCGACCGTATGGAGACCGAGGCCCGGGCGCTGCTAGGCTTGTGAAGGACGGGTGATCGTACGGCCGCCAAGGTGGTGATCACGCGTTTTTCAAGGAAACCGAAGCAAGGAGAAGCCCATGACCTGGGGACCCTATTGGATGTTCTATCAGTGCACCACCTGCGGGAAGAAGTTCAGGCAGGCCCTCGATGACACCCACATCGACCAGCTTGGCCAGTGCCCCGCCTGCAAGATCAAGGGCGAACTGAAGGCCGAAAGCAACAACTATCCGACCGACGCCGACGACTACGAGATTGTCTAACCAGGGCTGCACGTACACCGAGCAGATCCGCTCCCGCTGGCAGGGCTGGCGGGTACTGGATTACCTGAGTCAGCAGTACACCCACACCTCCGAGGGAGACTGGCAACAGCGCATCCTCGGGGGTCTGGTGCAGGTGGACGGGCATTCCATCGATCCTGGGACCCTTCTGTCGAAGGGCCAGAGCCTCACCTGGAACCGCCCCCCCTGGGAGGAGCCGGAGGTGCCCCTGGACTTCCGGGTCATCCACGAGGACGAATCTCTGGTGGCCGTGGCCAAACCCTCGGGACTCCCCACCCTCCCCGGTGCCGGCTTCCTGGAGCACACCCTGCTCCACCAAGTGCGGCTGCGCTTCCCCGGGGCCGATCCGATCCATCGCCTGGGTCGCACCACATCGGGCATCGTGGTCTTCGCCCGCAGCCCCGAAGCCCGCATCTCCCTCAACCAGGCCCTGCGGGATCACAAGCTGATCAAGATCTACCGGGCCCTGGTGTCCGGGCGACCGGAACGGGATCAGTTCACCGTGGATACCCCCATCGGCCCCCTGCCCCACCCCCTCCTGGGCACCCTTCACGGTCCGAGCTCCACGGGACGGACCGCCCTCAGCCACGTCCGGGTCCTGGAGCGCCGTGAGGACTCGAGCCTGGTGGAGGTCCACATCGAGACGGGTCGGCCCCACCAGATCCGCATCCACATGGCGGCCTGCGGCCACCCCCTGGTGGGCGATCCCCTGTACGGGCCCGGCGGGGCCTTCCTGCCGGGCGCGGTGCCCGGCGACGGGGGCTACCTGCTCCACGCCATGCGCCTGAGCCTGCCGGAATGGGGCCTGGTGCTGGAATGCCCACCGCCGGAAGCCTTGCGGGAAAGCACCTTTCCATTCCCAAGCGTCCAGGGGACCTAGCCCGCCAAAGAAATTAGAGATCAAAACCAGGTTTTTGATCTTTTCCTTCCGAACGCAGTGCCTTGCTGGTGGAATTCCCGTCCTTCCATTTGCTAAATCCCCGCCGTACCGCTAAAAATGGGGGTTTGTTCCAGTCGTCCCTCTCCCGGAACACACCGAAGGACTATGACCGAATTGCGCCTTGAGCTGACAGGTATCAGCAAGCAGTATCCCGCCGTCAAAGCCAACGACGGAGTGAGTCTGCGCGTCAAGCCCGGACAGATTCACGCCGTGCTCGGCGAGAATGGTGCCGGGAAATCGACCCTCATGAAGATCATCTACGGTGCGGTGCGGCCCGACGAAGGCGAGATCCGCTGGAACGGCAAGCCCGTGAAGATCCGCAATCCCCACGAGGCCCGGGCCCTGGGCATCTCCATGGTCTTCCAGCACTTCTCCCTCTTCGACACCCTGACGGCGGCAGAGAACGTCTGGCTGGGCCTCGACAAGAGCATCTCCCTGGCCAAGGTCACCCAGCGGATCCGTGAAGTGGCGCAGGAATTCGGCCTGGATGTGGATCCCCTGCGGCCCGTCCACTCCCTCTCCGTGGGCGAGCGTCAGCGGGTCGAGATCGTGCGGGCCCTCCTGGCCAAGCCCCAGCTCCTCATCCTGGATGAGCCCACTTCAGTTCTGACCCCCCAAGCTGTTGATAAATTATTCATCACGCTCAACAAGCTTTCCGACCAGGGCTGTTCCATCCTCTACATCAGCCACAAGCTGGATGAGATCCGCACCCTCTGCCACCACTGCACCGTCCTCCGGGGCGGCAAGGTCACGGGCGAAGTGGATCCCACCCAGGAGACCAATGCCAGCCTCTCCCGGCTGATGATCGGGGCCGAACCCCCGGAGCTCAAACACCGGGAGGCCCATCTGGGCGAGGTGGCCCTGGCGGTGAAGGGGCTGACCCTTCCCAAGCAGGATCCCTATGGCACCAGCCTTGCCGGCATCTCTCTGGAGCTTCGGGCCGGGGAGATCCTGGGCATCGCCGGGGTCTCCGGCAACGGCCAGAACGAACTGATGGCCGCCCTTTCCGGCGAGGATCGCCGTTCCCCCAAGGGCAGCATCGAACTATTCGGTCGGGACATCTCCCACGACGGCCCGGATCCCAGACGCAAGCAGGGCCTTCACTTCGTTCCCGAAGAGCGCCTGGGACGGGGCGCCGTGCCCATGCTGAGCCTGGCCCAGAACACGCTGCTGACCCGCCACGAGAGCGTCTCCCGCACCGGTTGGATCCACAAGAGCGAAGTCGTCAAGCTGGCGGAGAACCTCATCCAGCGCTTCCATGTGGCCGCCGGGGGACCCCACGCGGCAGCCCGGAGCCTTTCCGGAGGCAACCTCCAGAAGTACATCGTGGGGCGGGAAGTGGACGCCGCCCCTCGGATTCTCATCCTCTCCCAGCCCACCTGGGGCGTGGATGTGGGCGCCGCCGCCACCATCCGGGCCGAGTTGCTGGAACTCCGGGACGCCGGGTGCGCCGTCCTGGTGGTCAGCGAAGAACTGGATGAACTCTTCGAGATCAGCGATCGGCTGGTGGTGATGGCCCAGGGGCAAATGTCCCCCAGCATCCCCGCCCACGAGACCACCGTGGAACAGATCGGCGAATGGATGAGCGGGCTCTGGCCCAGGGAGGCAGGCCATGTTCAAGCTTGAGGCCCGCCCCCAGCCCTCCAGGGTCATGTCCTATGCCTCACCCCTCATCGCCCTGGCCATCACGATCCTGATCGGTGTGGGCATCTTCCTCTGGCTCGGCAAGGACCCCATCAAGGGCCTCGAGATGTTCTTCGTGGAGCCCCTGAAGAGCGCCCAGGCCATCTCCGAACTGACCGTCAAGGCGGTTCCCCTACTCCTCATCGCCCTGGGTCTCGCGGTCTGCTTCCGCTCCAACATCTGGAACATCGGCGCCGAAGGCCAGTATCTCCTGGGGGCCGTGGCCGGCAGCTGGGTGGCCATGCAGGCCGGGCCCGGCACCGGGCGCTGGATCGTAGCGCTCATCCTCCTGGGCGGCGCCCTGGGGGGCATGGTCTGGTCCGGCCTCGTGGCCTTCCTCAAGGATCGCTTCAACGCCAATGAGATCCTGGTGAGCCTCATGCTCGTCTACGTCGGCCAGCAGTTCCTGGATTACCTGGTCTTCGGCCCTTGGAAGGATCCCAACGGCTACAACTTCCCCCAGACCATCACCTTCCTCTCCGTCACCAAGATCCCGCGCCTCATGGATGGCTACCGGGCCAATATCGGCGTCCTGATCGCCATCCTGGCGGTGGCCGCCCTCTGGACCTTCCTCTTCCGCACCTACCGGGGCTTCCAGCTCCAGGTGGGGGGTCTGGCACCCGCCGCCGCCCGCTACGCGGGCTTCTCCTCCCGGGTGGCCCTCTGGACCGCCCTCCTGGTCTCCGGCGCCATGGCGGGCCTCGCCGGGGCCCTGGAAGTCGCGGGGCCCATGGGGCAGCTCACCCCCTACCTTTCAGTGGGCTATGGCTTCGCCGCCATCATCGTGGCCTTCGTGGGACGCCTGCACCCCGTGGGGATCGTCTTCTCAAGCCTCCTGATGAGTCTGTTCTACATCGGAGGCGAACTGGCCCAGTCCCGCCTGGGACTGCCCAAGGCCATGACCAGCGTCTTCCAGGGCCTCCTGCTCTTCACCCTGCTGGGCTGCGATACCTGGATCCACAATCGCCTGCGCTGGATCGGCAAGCCCCGAACCGCGCCCCGGCGCTCCGAGGAGGCGTGATGGAAGCCTGGGCTCTTCAGGTGGCCGCCACCCTGAACGCTGGCACCGTGCTGGCGCTGGCGGGGTTGGGGCTCCTCATCAACGAACGCGCGGGCATCGTCAACCTGGGTGCCGAAGGCATCATGCTCATGGCAGCCTTCGCGGGCTTCGCCACCGGGGTCCACAGCGGGAGCGATTTCCTGGGCTTCCTGGCCGGGGGCGCCATGGGTGCCATCCTGGCGGGAACCCTCGGCTACCTGGTGATCTGGCTCAACGCCAACCAGTACGCCACGGGCTTGGCCCTCTCCCTCTTCGGCACCGGGCTCTCGGCCTTCGCGGGCATCAAATACACCCAGGAGAAGCTGGGGCCCCGCCCTCACTTCGAGATCCCCTTCCTGTCCAAGATCCCCTTCCTGGGTTCGGCCTTCTTCAAGCAGCACCCCATGGTCTACCTCGCCATCCTCCTGGCGCTGGGCATCGCTTGGTTCCTCTACCGCTCCAGGGCAGGCCTGGTGCTCCGGGCCATCGGTGAGAACCCCGAATCAGCCCACGCACTCGGGTATCCCGTCCGCCGCATCCGGCTTAGCGCGGTCATTGCGGGGGGAGCCCTCTGTGGCCTGGCAGGAGCCTACCTCTCCCTGATCTACACCCCCCTCTGGGTGGAAGGCATGGTCTCCGGCAAGGGCTGGATCGCCCTGGCCCTGACCACATTCGCCACCTGGCGTCCGGGACGCATCCTGCTGGGCGCCTACCTCTTCGGTGGCGTCACCATGCTCCAATTCCACCTGCAGGGGCAGGGGGTGCAAATCGCCAGCCAGCTCTTGACCATGCTCCCCTACCTCGCCACCATCGCGGTCCTGGTGCTCATATCCAGGAACCCGGCCTGGATCCGGGCGAACATGCCGGCCTCCCTGGGCAAGCCCTTCTTCCCGGAGGGTTGAGGGTTCCAGCAGGCATCGGATTCTTTCTATCCACCCTTGAAAGACCCCATGACCGAGGCACCTGAACCCCGACCCCCCTCAGCCCTGGAAGCACAGGAGACCAGGAGCCTGAAGGTCTTTCTCGCCTCGGCCATGCTCGCGGTGGTGCTCTGCATTTCCGGTGCCTTCCTGGGGATGGCCGTCCGGAACCGGCAGCTGATCCAGGACGAAATGGTCCATCGCCTGCGGCGCGACTTCCAGAACATCGTGGTCATGCGCCAATGGAACGCCCAGCACGGCGGGGTCTATGTCGAGAAGAAGGCAGGTACCGTTTCCAACCCCTATCTGGCGAATCCGGATATCACCACGTTGGACGGCCGGGTCCTGACCAAGAAGAATCCTGCCCTCATGACCCGGGAACTCTCGGAACTCATGGATCCGAGCCAGGGCTACACCCTGCATATCACCAGCCTCAGGCCCCTCAACCCGGACAACGGGCCGGACCCCAGGGAAGCCGAGGCCCTCCGGGCCTTTGAGCGAGGCCTCAAGGAACAGTCCTGGATGGAACATCGCGAACAGGGAGCGCGTTTCCGCTACATGGCTCCCCTCCTGGTGGAACCAAGCTGTCTGGGCTGCCACGGCAAGCAGGGCTATCGGATCGGAGAAGTCAGGGGTGGCATCAGCATCAGCCTCCGGGTAAATGAGCTCCAGGCCAAACTCCGCCACAGTCTCTACCTCGTCGCAGGGCTGGCGGCCCTCACCATCCTGCTCATCCTGGGATCGGTCACCCTGCTCTTTCGCCAGCTGGTCCTGCGCCTGCAGGAGGCCCGACGGGAGCTGAAGGCACTGGCGGTCACCGACGCCTTGACGGGCATCCAGAATCGCCGCGCCACCCTTCTCCGGCTGGAGGAGGAACTGGAGCGTCACCGCCGCTCCGGCGCGCCCGTCTGCTGCACCCTCCTGGACCTGGATCACTTCAAGCAGGTGAACGACCAGCTTGGACACCTGGCCGGAGACCAGGTCCTGCGGGATGCCGCGGGGCTCCTGCGCTCCGCCTCCAGAACCTATGACATGGTGGGCCGCTACGGAGGCGAGGAGTTCATCCTGGTTCTCCCTGGGACAACTCTGGAGGAGGCCCGCGATGCCGTGGAGCGGGTCCGGAAAGGCCTGGAGGCCCAATTGCTCCTTACGGATGGCCGGAAGGTCACTGCCAGCTTCGGACTGACCCAGTGGCGTCCCGGCGAATCCGCTGCGGAACTCCTCGCGCGCGCAGATGAGGCCATGTACCAAGCCAAGGCCAAGGGCCGCAATCGGGTCGAGGTGAAGGCGTGACAGAGCCGCCTCCCCGGTTCATAATCCTGGTTTGACCCTCACAACTCTACTCATCCCGGAGCCCACCCATGAGCCCATCCCGAACTAGCCTGCTCTGCAAGCTGGCAGCCTGCACCGCGCTTGCGGCGACAGCCTTCATCGGCTGCGACAAGAAGAAGGAAGCCCCCGCCGAGGCCCCCAAGCCCCAGGCCTTCAAGGTCGCCTTCGCCTATGTCGGCCCCGTTGGCGATGGTGGATGGACCTTCGCCCACGACAACGCCCGCAAGGCGCTGGAAAAGGAACTGGGCGACAAGATCCAGACCACCTTCGTGGAGAAGGTGCCCGAGGGCGCCGACGCTGAGCGCGTCTTCCGCGATCTGGCCAGCCAGGGCAACACCCTGATCTTCGGCACCACCTTCGGCTACATGGAGCCCATGCTCAAGGCCGCCGGCGACCTCAAGAACGTCAAGTTCGAGCATGCCACCGGCTACAAGACCGCCGAGAACCTCCGCACCTACGACAGCCGCACCTATGAAGGCGCCTACATGGCTGGCGTCCTGGCCGGCGGCATGACCAAGACCAACACCCTGGGCGTGGTGGGCTCCATCCCCATCCCCGAGGTGATCCGCAACATCAACTCCTTCACCCTGGGCGCCCAGAGCGTGAACCCCAAGATCAAGACCAAGGTGGTCTGGGTCAACGCCTGGTTCGATCCCCCGAAGGAGACCGAGGCCGCCCAGTCCCTGCTGAACCAGGGCGTGGACGTCCTCATGCAGAACACCGACTCCAGCGCCGTCCTCCAGGCCGCCGAGAAGGCCGGCAAGTACGGCATCGGCTGGGATTCCGATATGCACGCCTACGGCCCCAAGGCCCACTTGGCCTCCTCCATCTGCAACTGGACGCCTTACTACATCAAGGCCACCAAGGACGCCATGGAAGGCAAGTGGACCACCGGCAAGGCCTGGTGGGGCGTGAAGGAAGGCGCCATCGACCTCGTCTCCATCTCCGACAAGGTTCCCGCCGAACTGAAGGCCAAGATCGACAAGGTCAAGGCCGGCCTGAAGGATGGCAGCTT
>Ga0316602_10000263_pt1 | contig 41886 bp, 37 predicted proteins | sample OWC_soil_day10_C_FD_203103 | JGI IMG/M metagenome (GOLD analysis project Ga0316602, IMG submission 203103) | Wetland soil microbial communities from Old Woman Creek delta, Ohio, United States - OWC_soil_day10_CT | ecosystem: Environmental > Terrestrial > Soil > Wetlands | place: USA: Ohio... | reverse complement strand
GGCAAATAACGTGTTGAAAACAGAGAGAAGACGTTCTCTCTAAATCTTGTAAACGAGTACCCCGGCTGTAGGTATAACAGCATTTCCTATTAAGACTTTTGCTCCAGAAGGCAATGCAAATTCATAAGGTTTATCCGAATAGTTGAGTACGATAGCGAATCCATTGCGATATTCCATCGTCACACCATAAGGAAGATTCATCACGGGAATATTCAATGTAGCATATAATTTCTTAAGTATATCAGCCTCTAAGGAGCCGTCGGTTGAATCAACTCCAATATAAGTGATCGTACCTTTCCCTAACCGGCGGAACGTAACAGCCGGTTTTCCGTCATAGAACTCTTGCACATAGGTAGCCCACACTTGAGAATCCTTGCCGGGAATGAGTATCTCACCCCATGTATTCCATGTATATTTTTTGCCTCCCATCTCTACCACACCCGGATCTTCGGGCAACAACAAATCATAAAAATCCATTGAATTACCCGTCAGATTGTTTATCAAGGAACCGAAAGGAACTTCAAACAAGCGCCCGAAGCGATCTTTTTGCGCTGTGCGGCAAGTCAGCACCAGATTTCCTCCACTCTTAACATAATTAGTCCATCTTTCTACTAAGTCTTTATCGGCCAATTGATAGGCAGGAGCTATCATCACGGGATATTGACTGAAATCTTTTTCTTCGGTGATGAAATCAACCGGTGCACCAAATGATTTAAGCGTACGATAATACTTCTCTATATGCCCCATCGTGTTCCATGTTACATTTTGCTTTTGGCGATCTATGCTCCATGCATTTTCATGATTAAAGAGGATGGCCGTCGTTCTGTCAACATAGTCTTTCGGCTCCTTAGCACGAGGAGAAAATTCTTTTCTAAGCAATTTAACTTCATTGATGAATTCTTGATACTCACGCCCGCCGGGAGTAACCGTAACGCCATCAGTGCCTACAATACCATAGTGATATTGTTCCGTTCCATATAAAGGCTGACGATAACGATAGGTACAAACAAAATCACTTCCTCCGGCAAAAACACTCCAAAGCCATAAGCGAACAGCGCCGGGAAGCGGTTGTGGGTTTATGCTGCCCCAATTCACCTGGCCGGGTTGCAATTCCATCACCCCGTATGTACCTTGAATCGGACGAAAAAAGTCATTAGCAAAAGCAATACGAAGCGGATTACCTACCCGATAACCCCTGCGACCGATGCCTTCGTTTTCTCCATAAACCATGTAACGGGTATATGAGACGAAATCCAGCTCTTTACTTCCTCCGATATGCCCTTCGTCATAGTTGGGTATATAGTTAGTAGTAACCCACTGATTTTTAGTATACTTCTTTATCAGCAGACTCTGCTCATTGAGAAAATCATTGGTCACCCCGGCAGCAAAACGACGATAGTCTAAAATCTGATGATGATTCATAAACATTTGCCGGGTTTTAGGAAGAGTAATCTCATCGAAGGTGGTATATACTTCACTCCAAAAGGAAGTTCCCCAAGCATCATTCAAAGCTTTGATGTTATTCTCATATTTTTTACGAAGGAAATCACGGAAAGCTATTTCGGCCTTTGGATTATAGTCAAACTGCACCGCCGGTTCATTATCAAGTTGCCAACCTATGACCCGAGCGTCATTTCCATAATGTTCAGCCAGCTTCTCTATCATCTTATAGGAAAGCTCTCTATAAAGTGGTGACGCAAAAGAAGCATGTTGACGAGCACCATGATCGAGCACCGTACCATCTTCCTGACGAAGCAATATTTCAGGATATTTGCGACTAAGCCATACGGGAGGGGTTGCTGTAGATGTACATAAGATCACCTTTAAATCATGCTTGGCAGCAAGAGCCACAGCACGGTCCAGCCAGGCAAAATCATATTTTCCTTCGGAAGGTTCAAGTTGCGCCCAAGCAAACTCGGCAAAGTGGGTGAACTCAAAACCCAGTTCATGCATTTTCTTAAAGTCCCGATCCCACTGGCTCTCATCCCAATGTTCGGGGTAGTAATACACACCCGTCAACGTGAGATCATTCTCTTTAAACCATTGTTTAGAGGAAGGTTGTTGCGCTTGTAAACCAGTTGGCAACAGCATACATGCCAACAAAATAGACAATAAGATTCGTTTCATAGTAACATTTATTATAGCGATTATGGGGTCATTTTTTTATTCTCAGCAAAGAATCAAGTACTTTACTATCTACTGTAAAAGCAGTACCATGTCGGGTTCCTTTCGGAAAAACAACTTGATCCGACACATCTTCCCAATGAATACGGTCTTTTGAACGAACCGCACCATATTTATGATCACGATATTTATCAAAGTACACATAAAGATAATCACCGACAATCAATGGTGCAGGACCTTCTGCCCAATAGCTACCGGTTATAGGAGCCGAAACTTTCACAGGGAAGCCCTCTTTAATGTCTTTTGTTTTGGTTACACGTAGGTTTTTCTCGGGAGGATTCGAATTCTCATTCTTCACGACCATTATCAGTTCATCATTTACATCCTTTACAATAGCAGCATCAATCACACTAAAGTCGGGATCAAAGAAAATCTTTGTTTCCGAGAACTTCTTAAAATTCTTTGTCGTCACATAGTAAATACGATGGTTTAATCCTTTCTCACTTTCACTCGTTGCAACCTCTTTGTGTCTTCCGGGAATGGTTGTAGCCCAAAAGATATAATAAGTCTTCGATGGTTTGTCATAAAACAATTCAGGTGCCCAACAATTATGCGCCGTAGGCTCATGCATCATTACAGGAATCGCTTTTTGCTCAGACCAATGTGATAAGTCCTTTGATGAAGCGTAGCCAATGATACGATCCGTCCAACTGGAAGTCCAAACCATGTGGAAAGTACCATCGGGTGCCTGGCAGATGCTGGGATCTCTCATAAGCTTATCTTTCCCTACAGAAGGTGTCAAAAAGGAGTTTCCATCGCTCAACTGTTCCCATTTCAAGCCATCTCGACTAAAAGCCAAATGAAGGCCATCTTTGCTATCATTAATAAAATAAGAAAACAGGTATGCCTTTTCCTGCCCTTTGCTTATTGCCAAAAACAAAAAGGTGAAGCATGCAAAAAGAAAAATTTTTTTCATCATATTAGCCTTAAAATTAATAGAATCATCAAACATACAAATATAATCGAATCAAGTTGAAAGAAAAATAATCTTAGACAAAAACAGCCGTTATATCATCACAAATAGCTGTATTATCGTACAAAGCAATATAATAATAGACAATTTCACACGAATTTCTATCTTTATGTACATCTTTCTAGGATGAGGAATGGCAAAAGTCTGTATTTTAGCTTTCGGATTTTTATTAAAGTAAATATTATGCAAAAACATTTTCTTACACTATCTCTTCTTATAACAATAGCAATAACTCTATCCGCACAGAATGTGCTCGATATTGCAGGCAAATGGAAATTCCAAATTGACAGAAATGATGTGGGAGTCAAAGAACAATGGTATAAAAAAACATTAAATGATGACATAAGCCTCCCCGGATCAATGCCTGAAAAACTTAAAGGAGACAATGTTACCGTACAAACAAAATGGACCGGCAGTCTATATGATAGTTCCTATTACTTCAATCCTTATATGGAGAAGTATCGGATAGAGGGCAACATAAAATTGCCCTTCTTCTTAACACCTGATAAACATTATGTAGGGATAGCGTGGTATCAAAAGCAGGTTGTGATTCCCGCTAATTGGAAAGGCGAACGAATTTTGCTCTATCTGGAACGGCCGCACATAGAAACAACTGTGTGGATAAACGAAAAGCAAGCGGGCATGCAGAATAGTCTTTGCGTGCCACATATATATGATGTAACCGATCTAGTGACGAAAGGTAAATGCATCATTTCTATCCGCGTAGATAATCGCATTAAAGAAATTAACGTAGGGCCGGACTCTCACAGCATTACCGACCAGACACAAGGTAATTGGAACGGAATAGTAGGGAAAATCAATTTAATCACTACTCCAAAAGTCTATTTCGACGATATTCAGGTATATCCGGATCTTGCAAACAAGAAGGCAATAGTGAAAATGGTGCTAAAGTCCACTTCACCCACAGGCACGTCGGCAACAATCGTGCTCTCTGCAAAAAGTTTTAATTCGGAACACAATCATACCATACCCGCGATAACAAAAAAGTTTGTTGTGAAAGATGGAGTACTCAATTGCGAAATGGAACTACCCATGGGAGACGGAATGCTAACATGGGATGAATTCGATCCTGCACTGTACCTGTTGCACGCAGAAATAACAAGTAATAAAGGAAAAGAGAAAAAGGAAGTACAATTCGGAATGCGTGAGTTTTCCATCAAAGGGAAATGGTTTTATGTGAATGGCAATAAAACAATGCTCCGAGGAACGGTAGAGAACTGTGATTTCCCTTTGACCGGCTATGCACCGATGGATGTGAAAGACTGGGAAAGGGTCTTTCGTATTTGCCGTAGTTACGGATTGAACCACATGCGTTTTCATTCTTTCTGTCCACCGGAAGCTGCTTTCATTGCTGCTGATTTAGTGGGATTCTATTTGCAACCGGAAGGACCAAGTTGGCCAAATCATGGTCCTAAATTGGGGATGGGCCAACCCATTGATACTTATCTGATGGACGAAACCATTCGACTAACAAAAGCTTATGGTAACTATGCATCCTATTGTATGTTAGCCTGTGGCAACGAACCTTCGGGACGTTGGGTAGCATGGGTCACCAAATTTGTAGAATATTGGAAAAAGGCCGACTCACGCAGAGTATATACCGGAGCATCAGTAGGCAATAGCTGGCAATGGCAACCCAATAGTCAATATCATGTTAAAGCAGGAGCCAGAGGACTAAACTGGACAAATGCAATGCCGGAATCTAAATCGGATTATCATGAAAAAATAGATACTGTAAAGCAACCTTATGTATCGCATGAAACGGGTCAATGGTGTGCTTTCCCTAACTTCAATGAAATAAGAAAATATACAGGCGTGAACAAGGCGCGCAACTTCGAGATTTTCCAAGATCTGCTAGCTGATGGTAAGATGGGAAACAAAGGGCATGACTTCATGATGGCTTCAGGAAAGCTGCAAGCCCTTTGTTATAAAAGCGAGATAGAGAAAACTCTTCGCACCCCGGATTATGCCGGCTTTCAATTGCTCGCTCTGAATGATTACTCGGGACAGGGCACGGCCTTAGTCGGACTATTGGATGTCTTTTTTGAAGAAAAAGGATATATCACAGCCAATGAAGTTCGAAGATTCTGCAATGCTACCGTACCCTTAGCACGCATCCCTAAATTTGTATATAAGAACAACGAAACGTTCATTGCTGATATTGAGGTTGCTAATTTCTATAAAGCGACAATCAAAAACGCCAAAGCTGTTTATACAATCAAAGATGTATATGGCAAGGTTTATGCAAAAGGAGTACTTTCTACAAAAGACATTCCAATAGGCAACTGCTTCCAGCTGGGAGAAATAAACTACGCACTAAATAATGTCACATCTCCACAAAAACTAAATCTGGAGGTAAAGATAGAAGGAACAGAAGCCTTGAACGACTGGGATTTCTGGGTATATCCTGCACAGGTAGAAGTGAAAAAAGGTAGCGTGTACGTCACAGATACTTTCGACACCAAAGCACATGAAATCTTAGAGCAAGGTGGTAATGTATTAATTACCGCCGCAGGCAAGATTTCCTACGGAAAAGAGGTCGTACAATACTTCACACCTGTATTTTGGAATACATCCTGGTTCAAGATGCGCCCTCCGCATACCACAGGCATTTGGGTAAACGACAAGAGCCCACTCTTTAAAAACTTTCCGACAGAATATCATAGCAACTTACAATGGTGGGAGCTACTCAACAAAACTCAAGTGATGCAATTTACGGAGTTTCCCGAAACCTTTCAGCCGCTGGTACAAAGCATTGATACCTGGTTTATCAGCCGTAAGATCGGAACGTTGTTTGAAGCCAATGTATTGAATGGCAAGTTGATGATGACTAGTATGGACATAACCAGTGAACCCGAGAAGCGTATTGTTGCACGTCAAATGTATAGCGCTATTTTAGATTATATGAATTCTGATTATTTCCGCCCACAAGAACAAATAACAGTGGAACAAATACAAGACTTATTCACAAAAAAGGCACCAAAAGTAAATTCTTACACTAAGGACTCTCCAGACGAGTTAAAACCGATAAAAGGAGACAAAGGAATATAAGAACAAGTAACAATATAAAAAGGATGAAGAAGCACTATATAGTAGCTCTGGCACTAGCCATTAGCGTAATGGGGCAAGCACAACAAATCAGCTATTCTTTTCGATTTGATAATAAAAAGAGCGAAGGAGTAGTCAACATCACTCCACAAAACATCTTTAGTGAAGCCACAGGTTATGGTTATGACCTACAAGTAGCACCCGATGGTAAAAGCAATCAGCCGTTTTACTTCTCTGTAGCTGTACCCGATGGCAATTACAAAGTAACTGTTACGCTTGGCTCGAAAAAGAAAGCGGGCGAAACCACCGTCCGCGGAGAGTCCCGTCGATTATTTATCGAAAACCTGGCTACGCAAAAAGGAGAATTTGTGGAACGCTCATTCGTCATTAATAAGAGAAACACCCTGATTGCCGAAGGAGAATACGTCAAAATTAAACCCCGTGAAAAGAAAAAGCTCAATTGGGATGATAAGTTAACGTTAGAATTCAATGGAGATGTACCTCAGTTGGCCGCACTCCGCATTGAAAAAGTAGAAAACGTTCCGACCATATTCCTATGCGGCAATTCTACGGTTGTAGATCAGGACAATGAACCATGGGCAAGCTGGGGACAGATGATTCCCCGATTCTTTAATGATCAGGTCTGTTTTGCCAATTATGCCGAATCCGGAGAATCGGCTAATACTTTCATTGCGGCCGGCAGATTAAAAAAGGCACTCACAGAAATGAAGGCAGGAGATTATCTTTTCATGGAGTTTGGGCACAATGACCAGAAACAGAAAGGACCGGGCAAAGGAGCTTATTACTCATTTATGACTAGTTTGAAAACATTTATAGATGAGGCTCGTGCACGAGGAGCATACCCTGTATTGGTGACACCCACTCAAAGAAGAAGCTTTAACGCAGAAGGGAAGATAGTAGACACACACGAAAATTACCCTGAAGCGATGAAGTGGTTGGCTCAAAAAGAAAATGTTCCTTTGATCGATTTGAACACCATCACCCGTACCTTATATGAAGCAATGGGAGTTGAGAATTCAAAGAAAGCCTTTGTTCACTATCCGGCAAATACATTCCCCGGACAGACCAAGGCTTTAGAAGACAATACACATTTCAATCCTTATGGAGCCTATCAGATCGCTAAATGCGTCATCGAAGGAATGAAAACGATTCAACTAGATCTTGCTAAGAATCTTAAAACTGATTACAGTGCTTTTGATCCCGCACATCCCGACAATCCGGCTTCTTTCCGATGGAACGCAAGCCCATTTGCTGAAATAGAGAAACCTGATGGAAACTAACAATACACCTCCTCCGATTGCGTATTATATGAAGAAGATGATCCTAAATTTATTCGCTGTTTTTTTGTTAAGTAGCTGTATCTCACAAAGTAAAAGTGGTAATAGTATTCCTTCATTCGCATGGGCAAATGCGAGTGAAAAGATTGATTTATCATGGGCTAAAGATGTAGGTGCCAAACCATTTTCCAAGAAAACAGATGCAACCTTTAACGTCAAGGCATTCGGCGCTATAAATGACAGTAATGTGATCAGCACACAGGCTATTCAGAAAGCCATTGATGCATGTAGCAATGCAGGCGGAGGAACAGTGACTTTTGATCCGGGATACTATCAAACCGGAGCATTGTTCGTTAAGAAGAATGTCAATCTACACCTGGAGAAAGGAGTCACTCTGCTTGCTAGTACAGACATCAACGACTATCCTGAATTTCGTTCACGCATAGCAGGCATTGAGATGATATGGCCTTCGGCCATGCTCAATGTGATGGATGTAGAGCAAGCATCTATTTCGGGTAAGGGAACCATCGATTGCAGAGGAAAAGTTTTCTGGGATAAATACTGGGAGATGCGAAAAGAGTATGAAAAGAAAGGATTGCGATGGATTGTAGACTATGATTGCAAGCGAGTACGCGGCATTCTTGTGTCAAACAGTTCGAATGTTACACTCAAAGACTTCACTTTAATGCGAACAGGCTTCTGGGGTATTCAGGTTCTCTATTCAAACCACTGCACACTCAATGGGTTGACTGTTAACAATAACATTGGGGGACATGGTCCCAGTACCGACGGAATTGACATTGACTCTTCCACACATATCCTTATTGAAGGGTGTGATATTGATTGCAATGATGACAACATCTGCCTGAAAGCAGGTAGGGATGCAGATGGATTGAAAATTGATCGCCCAACGGAATATATCGTAGTACGTAACTGCACTGCGCGTAAAGGAGCCGGACTAATCACTTGTGGAAGCGAAACTTCAGGAGACATACGTTATGTTTTAGGATATAACTTAAAGGCTTATGGAACCTCCTCAACTCTCAGATTAAAATCAGCAATGAACCGGGGAGGAACTGTGGAGCATATTTATATGACGGATGTTGTGGCAGACAGCGTGCAAAGCGTATTGGCTGTCGACTTAAATTGGAATCCCAGCTACAGTTATTCCGAACTGCCCACAGAGTACAAAGGAAAAGAGATTCCCGAACATTGGAAAGTGATGCTCACCCCTGTGAAACCGATAGAAAAAGGATACCCCCACTTCAGAGATGTGTATCTGGCAAACGTGAAGGCAACCAATGCCGTGCAATTTATATCAGCTTCCGGTTGGAATGATTCGCTAAAACTTGATAACTTTGCTGTTTATAATTTGAATGTTGAAGCTCAGAAAGCTGGTATTGTGGCTTTCACCCATAATTTCAAACTAAAAGGCGTTAAGCTAAAAATAGCTGATAAGAGCAAGATAACATTCAAAGACAATAGTGAATTAACACAAGAGATTCGGTATGAATAAAACCAGAAGTCTGATCACTCTATTTATTTCTTTGGCTTTTGCTCTATCTGTAACTGCCGGGAACAATAAAGCCTTTCAACGAATTGTAAAGGGGACGCAGAAAGAGCCTCGCGTCTTGGCGTGCAATTATCCGGAATTTTCTTTCCATCTTCCCCAGATGGCAGGCAACTTTCGTCTTGGAGTACAAAACGAAGGCAAGAGCCGATGGGCAAACGAGTTGAAGGTTGTCGAGCTAAAAGAGAAGAATGGCACACTTACGTATATTCTAAAAGATGTTTTACTTGGAAGCGGAAATCTAGTTGTCCGAGTTACCGGGCTGACAGATAGCGACGGATTTATCATGGAAGTAGAAGCAAAAGAGATTCCCTCTACAATGCAACTGATGTGGTCGTTCGGAGGCTGTTACGGACAAGTATTGGATGACAAAACCGATAGCCGGATGAAGCCTGCCTATTGCAAAGACAATGTCTTCAGTGTAGAGGGTAATGCTTTTACCTGCTACTATGGCGAGAGCATGAAATTAAAAGTCATTCAAGGGGTTACACCTTTGTTGTCTGAAATTAGATTGTCGGATGCTCATCAGCAAGAAAGCCCTCTCTCTTTTTTTCAATCGGGCAAGAAGACGGATGCACCCGCACTGGCTGCTTCAACTCCCATAAAAAGTGGCGAGAAGCTCTATTTTTGCTTTTATACTCAGAACACAAAAGCAGACTACAATTATTTCATGCTTCCAACGCTCTTCGCACAGGAGTTTAATAAATAATACCCTAAAAGGATGAAAGCTTGTTCAACAATTACAAAAGCTTTGTTTGCGCTTTGCTTCTACTTGCTAACCGCAACAAACAGCTTTGCGCAAGAATACAAGATCTGGCAGTTTCCGAAAGAGCAACTACCCGCCATCGACGGAAACGGCGACGACTGGCAAATGATTCCCGAATCGTATGCCATCTCCATCAACCGGATGAAAGAGGATGAAGGCAAATATGCCAAACCAAATAAGTCAACCTTAGACATTAGTGTAAAAGTAGGTTGGTGCGCCGGACTGAATCGTTTGTACTTTTTATACGAAGCATATGATAATTATTGGAGGTTCAGCGAAAACAGCCTAAGTACCGATATCTTTGAGGTGGTCGTTGACGGAGATTGTTCCGGTGGCCCTTTCATCGATCGGTTTCACCCCGACAAGAAAGCGGATGTATGGGAGTCTTGGTTCAATTTTCATGGTTGTCACGCACAGAATTACCACATCTTTACCCCTGCTCACAAGGAAGATTGGTGCATGTTGTGGGGACCGCAAGTGTGGCTCAAACAAAAAACTTATGCCGACTATGCCTATCGGTATTCATTTAAAGAAGGAGAAGCAGGCAAACTTGTTCTTGAATTTTATATTACCCCTTTTGATCATGCCGATGCTGCCGGACCTGAGAAATCTGTGCCCACTATCTTACAGGAAAACAAATATATAGGATTGTGTTGGGCTGTCATTGACTTCGATGCTAATCCTGGTAACAAAGACGGATTTTGGAATCTGTCCAGTGAACATACCATGTATGGCAATGCAGACTACTTACCCAAGATGAAGCTGATGCCATTAGAAAAACAAAAATAAGACTCCTTATGAAACATACCCTCCTCATTCTTTGCATCCTGACTTGTTGGTTAGCCAACATGAATGCCGCTACGTACAATGTAAAAGAGTACGGCGCCAAAGCCGATGGCAAAACCATTGATTCCCCGAGCATCAATAAAGTGATTGAAGAGGCTTCTAGAAATGGAGGAGGCACCATCTATTTTCCTGCGGGACAATATGCCTGCTACTCCATTCGCTTGCAAAGTCACATCACGCTGTGTCTGGAGGCAGGCGCAGAGATCATTGCCGCTTTTCCTGCTGAAAACGAAGGATATGATGAAGCTGAAGCCAATGAACACACTATGTATCAGGACTTTGGGCACAGTCATTGGAAGAATTCGCTTATTTGGGGTATTGGATTGGAAGAGATTACCATCTGCGGCCCGGGCCTCATCAACGGTAAAGGATTGACGCGAGAAGAAAGTCGCCTGCCGGGTGTGGGCAACAAAGCCATCAGTTTGAAGTTATGCAAGAATGTTACGTTGAAAAATCTTTCGATGTTACATTGTGGACATTTTGCTTTATTAGCAACAGGAGTAGATAATCTTACGATTCAAAATTTAAAAGTAGACACGAACCGTGACGGATTTGACATTGATTGTTGTCGCAACGTGCGCATCTCCGATTGTAGTGTCAATTCCCCATGGGACGATGCCATTGTACTGAAAGCCTCTTATGCATTGGGCTTTTTCCGTGATACGGAGAATGTGACCATCTCCAACTGTTACGTATCCGGATTCGACAAAGGAAGCATGCTTAATGCCACTTATGAACGGTGCGAACCGCAGGCTCCCGACCACGGTTATGTGACGGGGCGCATCAAGCTGGGAACAGAATCGAGTGGAGGTTTCAAAAACATAGCAATCACCAATTGCATCTTTGAACATTGTCGTGGACTGGCTCTTGAAAGTGTTGACGGAGGACACTTGGAAGATATAGTAATCAGTAATATTACGATGCGTGATATCGTCAATGCACCGATATTCTTACGCCTCGGAGCCCGCATGCGCAGTCCGCAAGGTACGCCTATAGGTACAATGAAGCGCATTTTAATCAGCAATGTGAATGTATTCAATGCCGATTCTCAATATTCTTGCATCATCAGTGGCATCCCCAATGCCTGTATTGAAGACGTTACACTCAGCAATATTCATCTCTATTTTAAAGGCGGGTACACAGCAGAGGATGGCAAACGCACACCACCCGAGCAAGAGAAAGTTTATCCCGAGCCATGGATGTTCGGTACCATTCCCGCTTCCGGGTTCTATGTTCGCCATGCCCGCAACATTACTTTCAACAATGTAAACTTCCATTTTGCTACTCCCGACGGTCGCCCGCTATACGTAACGGACGATGCAGAAATCATCAAGAAATAAGTTAGCCTATAGATGTATCTTTTTGATATATAACAACAATAATATAGCTCCAAAAATAGCAGATGTACTTTTTAACAGGTATTCTTCCCACGCTACCGATGCAGTACCCAAAAAGAGGGCCAATATCATACCAGCCGTGAGGGTCCAAACATTCGTAACCGCATTCTTGTTATCGCTCTTAAATAAGCTGACAAAGATGTAGCCTCCACACATTGATATTGGAATTAACAACACTCCAGAAAGAGTACAACCTTTCCAAACAATATCACTTAGATAAATATTTACCAATACGCCCAGACAGACTAATACTAAAATTAATGCAATTTTTGTTCTCATATTTATATTTTGCTTATTACACAGAGATCAATTAATAGTACTAAAACCTTTTCCTTATTAATTGAAGTCGTTCATTGCTTTCCGAACATTGTCTCTTTCTCGTGTATCCCATAAACCTATATAAGCCCCTACTGGCAATTGTAAACTGCCAGTAGAGGATAATTGTACACCAAAAGAACAACTAGAAGAGTTACTAAAGGACTAAATTCGCCCCCTCTCCTCTGTGATGTTTTATGTTAAAGCATTATACAATTGGATGATTATTGATAGAATCAAATAAATTGAAAGGATAATAATGACTTTCCTCTGATTCTTAATCTTCTTTCCTAATTGTTCTTTCGAATATTCTTTCATAGACATTATATGTAGTTCATTAATATCACAAATAAGCTAACAGAATATTATGAATTACAGCTACATTAGTTAACTAAAGAATGATGGACAAGAGCCTTATGCAATTACGTCAGCCTTCTCATCCATTAAAAACTATTCATAGCTACACCACAATTCTATATTCATTTTCTCTTTAGCCAAAGTGATGTTAATATAGGTTGGTGCCATGAATGATTTGTAAGGCATATAGTCTGTATAAAGATTATACGAATGAGACTTTCTAGACTCGGACTCAATGATTGTATGTGTCTCCATACTCGAAATGAAACCATTTTTATCCAAGTTAACTTGCGTGAGACTTTTATCGCCTTTCTGAAAAGAAAAAAAAGGATGAGAGATGAACTCAGGCTTTATATCAAACATAAAGCACCATTTATTGTCCTTTACCCCTAAATAGCTAACATCATGCAGCTTTCTGAACTTCCGAAAGCAAGCACCATAGGGTATATAAGTAGCTAACCGTAAACTGCTCTTAATTTGGGCCTGCATTGTAGTATCTGTAGTACACTCATTCTCTATTATTTCCAGGCTTTTCAGCTTAAATAGAATCTTTAAGTGCCCGGAATAGTGCTGCGGTTTACCCTCTGGATCCACATAATTTAGTTTAGCAAAAACAGAAACCAAATGTTTATCAGAATAAGGCATTAACATGGTCTTCTTTTTGTCTTTGAAGAATTTCTCAGCATCGAATGCACCATTGACTACGACATTATCCAGATTGTAACTTTTAGGTACTAATTGAAAAGCCTGTTCCCCACTATTCAAGAATTGAGATGATACAATAACATTCAGGTGCTCATATCCCAAATAGGTGATTTGTACTGTATCACCGATCTCACAAAGAGAAGATTTGAGAGCAACGCTCCCTGTATCATCGGTAAGCAAATGCCATTTGTTCTTGACGAAAACATCACAGTAAGAAAGGCCTGCAGAAGATTCATCTGTCACTCTTAAGCGAATTAAGTTCGTACAAAAGGAAGGAATTGAATAAAGAAGTAGTATAAATAAAATTGCCTTTTTCATAATGTCTTGTATTAATATTAATAGAATCGATTCTCAGATTGTCAGATAGCAACGATAAAGTATGATTAACGACCCCTTCCTCATTAAAAAAAGTAATTGGAGATTACAATCTAAAACTTGTTCCAAAACGAAAGCCTACATGACAGTTAATTTGCCATATTAGCAAAAGAACGAGCATCCTGAATAATTTCCTGAGGATACCCATAAATTTCAAGTATTCTAATTGCATTTTGTTCTTTACCAACACCCTCTTTGAGCTTGTAATCAAATGATAGAGTCTCGTTTTTTACTGATTCACAAAAGTGGTATTGATCATACTCTGCAGTCAGCATATCCCCTAACTCAACATCATGAGTAGATGCAAATACTATATTTCCATTCTTAGACAAAGCCAAAAGTACAGCTTTACTTATAGCTACCCGTTCTCTTGTATTCGTACCTTTAAATAATTCATCAAGCAAAAATAGACAATTACCTCTTTGGCTTTCTATAAGAAGTTTTTTTATCCACTCTGCTTCTTCTAAAAAATAACTTTTCCCTTCTATCAAGTTATCAAAGGTATGGATGGCCGAGTAGATTTGCATATCAAAAGGCACATCAAAAGTACGAGCAAAGCAAGTATGTAAAACCTTTGCTGCCAACAAATTAATGCCGATGGCACGAATAAAACTGGTTTTACCAGCCATATTAGAACCTGTTATTAAAACCGACTTTTTAAGAAGAAATAGATCATTAGAGACACAGTTGCTTATCAATGGATGATAAATATCCTCTACCCTTAATTTACCTTTTTCACTATTTTCATGTGGCAAACAATAATAAGGGAGTCGTTCTCTCAACAAAGAAACGGAACATAGAGTATCAAGCAGACCAACGAAACAGAACACTTCCTCTATTTGCTTTTTCTTATCTCTTAATAAAATGAATGCTTTAGTAACAGAATAGGCTTCTGTGAGAAAAAAGATATGAAGTAATTCAGTTAGCAAATAGGCAAGCATAGTCACGTCATTATCTAGCTTGATGCCTAGTCGAAAAACAGACAAATGTTTCTTTAACCCCTTTAGCGCAGTCAACGTTTGGCTTATCTCGCTTCTTATATTAATAAATTCAATTTCTTTTGATAAAATATCCGCTTGCCGCAATAGTTTGAATAACTGAGGAACAGAAAAATAATATGATTGCATTTTTGACTTGCTCCGATAATGTAATATAAGATTTAAAACAAGACACAAAAAGAACAAAATAAGGAAAGGCGTTGTAGAAGTTATAAATGCCAATACAAAAAACAAAAAAGGAAGAAAACGAGCTACAAAAATCAGCCTCAATTCTCTCATGGACAAATTTGGAACCGAATCTATAAAAATGGATGCTAACGAATAAGCCTCTGAGTGCCCAAGCTTTTGTAATGTAGCAATTAATCTATCACGCAAAGCCTTATCGTTACTTAACTTTTTGATTAACTCCTCGTGTTGCTCCACTTCAGAAGAATGATTATAATGCAATATATGATACAAATATTGCTGGCCAATACATGAATGAGTTTCATCAATAGAAGAAAAAAAATCATTCATATTTAAATCTTCACAGGTTCTATCATCTAACAAACATTTACTCACGCTGGCCTTATGTTTGTGATAAAGTGAAATCTGCAGATAAGTATAATTATGCATAAAATTACATTAATAAATGCTGGCCTAATCCGCATTAGGCTAGCACCAATTACAACTCTCTAAATTAATCCGCCATCAGGCCAGTAACTAAAAAGCCTACAAGCGCTGCTTCTGAACAAAGGCATGATACAGCAGCAACACCAACAGCTGTTCTCCAATTCCAACCACCATTCACATTCTCCATTTCATCAATACTCAAATCTTGTAACAACTCTGCATTGTTCTCTAAAGTCTTCATAATTCAATTTATTTATAAAATTAATAATAAATTATTTATCTCTGCAAAAGAGAACTGGTTTCTTTTTACATTAGCAAATATATCCGGCTTCAGTGAAATAAAATTGCACTGAAGAGTTTTTCTCCTCCGGAAACGTTCTTTTGTGCACTGGAATTCAAATGCGACACCTTGAATGATATTTCTATATCAAAATTATTGCTATAATAAAAGGTTTGCCGCACACGGCTATAAGCAATTTCGGCTCCCAAATCTCTGAATTCACCCAGCACATTATAGAGTTGCCGTTTACTAACATGAAAACGATTTGCCAATTCGCACAGTGGATCGGTCTTCTCACATACTATTAGCTTGTGTAATTGATGAACTCTCCCAATCTGCTCAAGTGATACCATATTCCTTCAAATTAGATAAAACGATAGGAGAAAAGAAGATACACCAATAGTATAATCGTACAATTTTTACTCATGCGTTTCTATACTATTCTCGATACATTCGTGAGGTAATATCATCCCTTATGCCCATTTATAGATTAATGTGATTCTATTTACAACTTACTGCTACAAAAATAAAGTATAAAAAAGAAGAAATAAGATTTTACCGATAACATCTGCATTTCTCAACAAGCTGATAATCAGAAGATTAGATTTTAGCCCGATAACAATTTGAATATAATGCCATACCCGAACCCCAAATACTATAAAAATGAGCGGAATTATATATAATCCAGTATCGTTTAGTTCAGCCATTAATTATAGTCGTTTACAATTTATCTTTTGACCGCAATGCTTATTTGTCAAGAAGATCTTCCAACCTATTCCGCATTTCAATAATTTACACGCTTTCTTACTCATCGTCCGTCAACAAAAACGATGAAATGGTAGGAAAAAGAGAACTTCCTCTCGGGCCAAACGAAGAAAAATGTTTCTTAAGACAGCTTCTCAGGGTTAAAAACATCAGATAGAAAAAAGAAGATGACATGTGCCAAAGAGAAAAATTATACGTCGCATTGAATAAAAGAACGGCATAAAACCATTATCTTTGCGCGTTGCAAAACGATAATAAAACCTCAATATATGGATAAAAAGTTCAAAAGGACAACCGTCACTTCGGCATTACCTTATGCCAACGGCCCTGTTCATATTGGCCATTTGGCCGGCGTTTATGTGCCTGCCGACATTTATGTGCGCTACTTACGTTTAAAAAAAGAAGATGTGTTATTCATCGGAGGATCCGATGAACACGGAGTACCTATTACTATTCGGGCTAAAAAAGAAGGAGTTACTCCCCAAGATATAGTCGATCGTTATCACACTCTGATAAAGAAATCATTCGAGGAATTCGGTATCTCTTTCGACATCTATTCTCGCACGACTTCACAAACGCACCATAAGCTGGCTTCGGACTTTTTCCGTACATTATATGACAAAGGTGACTTTCTGGAAAAGACTTCAGAACAATATTATGATGAGGAGGCTCACCAGTTTCTGGCCGACCGCTACATCACGGGCGAATGCCCACATTGCCACTCAGAGGGTGCCTATGGCGACCAATGTGAGAAATGTGGCACCTCTCTCTCTCCTACAGACTTAATCAACCCCAAAAGCGCCATCAGCGGTAGCAAGCCGGTGATGAAAGAGACAAAGCACTGGTATCTACCTCTCGACAAGCATGAAGCATGGTTGCGTAAATGGATATTGGAAGATCACAAAGAGTGGAGACCGAATGTCTACGGGCAGTGTAAAAGCTGGTTGGATATGGGATTGCAACCTCGTGCCGTAAGCCGTGATCTTGACTGGGGAATTCCCGTTCCTGTAGAAGGTGCTGAAGGTAAAGTGCTTTATGTCTGGTTTGATGCTCCGATAGGTTACATCTCCAACACGAAAGAACTTCTGCCGGATAGTTGGGAGACTTGGTGGAAAGACCCCGAAACACGCCTCGTTCACTTCATCGGTAAAGACAACATTGTGTTTCACTGCATTGTTTTCCCTGCCATGCTGAAAGCTGAAGGGAGTTACATTCTACCGGACAACGTACCAAGCAACGAATTCTTAAATCTGGAAGGAGATAAGATCTCTACTTCACGCAACTGGGCTGTCTGGTTGCATGAATATCTGGAAGATTTCCCCGGAAAACAAGACGTGCTTCGTTATGTACTTACAGCGAACGCTCCCGAAACGAAGGATAACGACTTTACATGGAAGGATTTCCAAGCCCGCAACAATAATGAACTAGTAGCTGTCTATGGTAACTTCGTTAATCGTGCGATGGTGCTTACTCAGAAGTATTTCGATGGTAAGGTGCCCGCTATGGGAGAACTGACCGACTATGATCAGGAGACTTTGAAAGAGTTTGTAAACGTGAAAGCCGAAGTAGAGAAGCTGCTCAATGCTTTCAAGTTCCGTGATGCACAAAAAGAGGCAATGAACCTTGCTCGTATCGGAAACAAGTATCTGGCTGACACAGAACCTTGGAAGTTAGCCAAGACAGACATGGGACGTGTCGCTACGATCTTAAACATCAGTTTACAGTTAGTGGCAAACTTAGCTATTGCGTTCGATCCGTTCTTACCTTTCAGTTCAGCAAAGCTTCGCAAGATGATCAACATGAAGAGTTTTGAATGGACGGAATTGGGGCAGATTGATTTACTGCCGGCCGCACACGTATTGAACGAACCTGAATTACTTTTCGAGAAGATAGAAGATAGTACAATAGAGGCCCAAGTACAGAAATTGCTGGACACAAAGAAAGCAAACGAGGAGGCTAACTATAAGGCTAAACCAATACGTGCCAATATTGAGTTCGATGATTTCACCAAGCTCGATATCCGCGTAGGTACTGTTCTAGAATGTACAAAGGTACCTAAGGCCGACAAACTACTTCAGTTCAAAATAGAGGACGGACTGGAACAACGAACGATCGTTTCAGGCATTGCCCAACACTACAAACCTGAAGAATTGGTAGGCAAGCAGGTATGCTTCATAGCCAACCTCGCACCTCGCAAGCTCAAAGGCATTGTCAGTGAAGGAATGATTCTTTCTGCCGAGAATAATGATGGCAGTCTGGCTGTTGTGATGCCGGGAAAAGAAGTAAAGCCGGGTAGCGAAGTGAAATAAGACTGCCCGATCACGCATAAAACAAAAGATGAAAGAGCAATCGCTAAAACAAAAAACAGTCGGAGCTCTGCTCTGGAACTTGCTGGACCGTATGGGGCAGCAAGTTTTGCTGTTTATTGTCGGCATTATAGTGGCCAATATTCTTTCTGTAGAAGATTATGCATTGGTAGGAATGTTGGCCATCTTCACCGCAGTAGCCAATATAGTGCTAGATAGTGGTTTTAGCGCCGCATTGATACAAAAGAAAGAGACTACCGAGCGCGATTTCAGTTCTGTTTTTTGGTTTAACTTAGGCATCAGTATCCTACTCTACTTATTACTGATTGCTGTATCTCCATTTATTTCCCGCTTCTTCTCACAGCCCAAACTCACGGAATTGGCCGTTGTCATCTTCCTGGCGTTGCCCATCAACTCTTTAGCTATTATTCAAACGACCATCCTCACAAAGGAAGTTCGCTTCAAAGCTTTAGCTAAAGCTAATTTGCTCTCTATGATGATCTCGGGAATTGCCTCGTTAGCTATGGCCTATTCCGGATGGGGAGTATGGACTTTAGCCTTGCAACCGGTGATACTCTCCATCACTCGTACTTTGCTTTTATGGATACAAAGCACATGGTACCCCAAACGAATATTTAGCGTCCAGGCCATCAAAGAATTGTTTCGCTTTGCATCCAGCTTACTACTAGCGAGCCTCATCAACACTTGTTTCTTAAACATCTATTCCGTCATCATTGGAAAGCTCTATCCTGTAAAACAACTGGGATATTACACCCAGGGAAACAAGATGTGCGACATGGGGGTAAGTATGCTCTATGGAAGCATACAGAATGCAACCTACCCAATATTCAGTAGCATACAAGACGAGAAAGAACGCTTGATAAGAGCATATCGAAAGACAATCCGATTTACGGCATTTATAACTTTCCCCGTCATGGCGGGACTTGTTGTCATTGCCCGTCCGGTGATAGAACTGCTGCTGAAAGAAGAATGGTGGCCTGCTATTCCATTCTTCCAACTACTTTGTGCCGGAGGATGCTTCACCATCCTCACAGCCATCAACAATAACTTTATCAAAGTAAGCGGGCGCTCGGATGGTATACTAAAATTGGAATACTTCAAGATCATAATTACCATCCTTGTTTTGGCATTAACGTATAACCGACCAGTGCTTATCATGGTTGCCGGACTAGTTGCCGCCCGAGCACTTGTATACTTTATCAACATGATTTATACAGCATGCTATACCGGTTATAAAATAGGGATGCAATTCCGTGATTTACTACCCTATTTACTCCTTTCGGGTGCGATGACTGCTTTCATCCTGCCTGTGAGTCACTACATAAGCCAGAATTGGATACTAATGAGCATACAGATAGTAGCCGGAATCACTATTTACATCACACTCGCTTACGTCACCGGTTCCAAAATACTGAAAGAATCTATTGAGTTACTATTGAAAAAAAGGTAGAGAAAGAAGGATGGAAAAAGAGATAAAAGTCAGCGTACTGATGCTCACTTACAATCAGGAGCGATACATCAATGAAGCGATTCGTAGTGTCATGTTACAGCAGACGGATTTCTCCTTCGAACTGGTCATAGGAAATGACGCGAGTACTGACGAGACAGGCTCCATCTGCCGTACCTGGCAAGATAACTATCCCAAACAGATTGTACTTCTGAATAGGGAACAAAACCTGGGACTTCAGCAAAACTTCATTCAGTCGTACGCTCATTGTCGCGGAGAGTATGTTGCCATCTGCGAAGGAGACGACTTCTGGACGAACAAACACAAACTACAAAAGCAGGCAAACTTTCTGGATGCACATCCCGATTACTCTACCTGCTTTCATCGCGTGATCAATTACTACGAAGACAATGGCACCAAAAGTCTTAGCAATGGCGGACAAAAAGAAGAGACCAATATTGTTGACCTAGCGCGAAGTAACTACATCTCAAACGTGGCAGCCATGTTTCGACGGGGCTTATTCGGAGAACTACCCGAATGGTTTGCTAAAGTCAGCACTTACGACTATGCCATTCATCTACTCAATGCACAATACGGGAAGATATACTACATGAAAACCCCGATGGCTGTTTACCGTCAGCACAGAAGAGCCATCTGGAGTGAAGCCGGAACAGACAAGAAGTTGAACATCTCGCTACAGATAAGAGAGCTATTAATGGCTTACTTCACTGAGAACAAAGAGGTGTACGATGCATTAAGAAATGCTTCAGCTGCTATTGCATTCAGCCTAATTCGCTATTATCGCTCTACCAACAATGAGAAGATGGTTAGCGAAACAGAAAAGCGCATTCTACACTACTTCCCCGAATGGAATGTGGAGGATCTAAGAACAAGAATTACTCTTCCCCCCTTGAGCACTAATCAAAAGATGAAGAAATACGGCACGATGTGCCTGAAACAAGGCAGGGCATTGGTATCAAGATTCATTCCCCTGCCAAGAATTTAAAGAGAATCTTCTTCTCTTCAAAAAACACCCCAAGGTAGTCTCGCATGATTAATAGTATACAAGTAGCCATCTTTGAGGTTGTTTTTGTCAAGTGCAAGTTTATAAAGGATTAACAAAAAGAGAGAGAAAAACTTCCCACCTAGATGTTTTTTCAAAAGACGGTTTCGTTTTTCAAAAGTGCAACCGTCCTTTTGCCAAAGAGAAACCGTCTCTTTACCCAACTGAACGGTTCTCTTGCCCCAATTATCGGCAGGAGTTTGCCAAAAACGACACTCTTTTAGGCCCCCGAAGCGTATATTCATAAAAAAAGAGGGAAGCTTCCACTCCTCTCTTTCTATCGCATTCTAAATTGAATATACTTTATGATTACATTGACAAAGATAATACTTGAAGCAGACAAAGTCAAGCAAAAGAGGTCTAAATTTAGCGTTGGAAAGCAAAATAAGTCAGGCTGATCCATCTAAACAAGTGCACTGCTTGTGCTACTTCTTCTGAGAAAGCAATAAGAGTCATCTTCTCTTAATCTATTCTGAAGTATTCGAGAAAGAAGAACTAATCCCACCTCTCTTTTTGGAGGAGAGAAGCAAAAATTCAGCGTATTGCCAATCTTCAGGAGTGTCCAAGTCAATGCTGGCCGATTGCGGCATTACATACTTCCTGTTCTTAGTAAATGCAGAAAGATGTTTCTCCTTCAAAGCTGCCACATTCATCACATATACAGCACCATTATACTCATATACAACCGGACAATCTTGTCGACGTGTGAAGTTCCCTTCCAGCACATGCTTCAAAAAACCTTCTTCATTCTCCAGAAACATTACATAATATGGATTCGTCTTTGCCTCAGCGACAGAAACAACCATATCACAATCGGGAGTATAAAGTTGCATCGCCTCACGTACATGCTCAGACGTACGAAAAGGTGAAGTAGGTTGGAGAAGTACCACAACATCATAAGAACGCCCCCTCTGCTCGAAGAAATCCAATGCATGCAAAATAACTTCATAAGAGCCGGAGCCATCTTGTGCTAATGCATCCGGCCGACGAAAAGGTACTATCAAACCGTACTCTTCTACAACCTTAATAATCTCATCATCATCCGTACTCACACAAATATCTTCGTCTGAAGATGCCACAGAGCGTGCCGCATCTATTGCATAGCACACCAACGGTTTGCCATCCAGCAACTTGATGTTTTTATGAGGAATCCCTTTAGAACCACCACGGGCCGGAATCAAAAACAGTACTTTCACTCTTTCACATTTAACGATTAAACAACCTCTCTATTGCTTCACATACTTAATAAACTCTTGCGCCTTCTTATAGTCTTCCGGCTTACCAATATCTATCCAGTAACCCACTATCGGAAAGTAAGTGACGCGCTTTCCGCCGGCAATCAGCTTCTGCATTAAGTCAGTAGCATCGCAATGTTCGTTTTCCTCTAACTCTTCAAGTATTCTCCGTTTTATCAGATAGATACCCCCGTTAGAATAATAAGTAAAGGTCGGCTTTTCCTCAAAGGAACGAATCAGTTCGCCCGACGTTTGCATCACAGCATAGGGTACGGTAATATTATAAGGAATAGATGCCACCGCCATATCAGCGTTGCTTTCACAAAAGTGAATATAGAACTCTTCCAAATCAATATTAGTAAAAAGGTCCGAGTTCATGACCAGTACTGCATCGTTGGTAAAGTGATGAATGGTACTCACTGCTCCCAGTGTACCCAACGGACGAGATTCATCCACATAACGGATATTGATTCCTCTATCAGATCCATCTCCGAAGTATTCTTTTATCTGCTCTCCCAAATAACGCACTGAAATGGTAATGTTCTCAATGCCATAACTCTGCATTCGATCAATGTTATACTCCACAATCGGTTTCCCCCCTAACGGAAGCAGAGGCTTAGGCATCGTATCAGTCAACGGACGAAGGCGTTCGCCCCGACCTCCTGCCATAACAACAGCGTCAACGGGCAACAAGCCATGATTTTTTTGCAAATCAATCAACTTCACAATCTTTCCTTCAACAGAAAGATAGGGAACCATGCGAATGCCCAATTCTTTTAATGTACGTATATACTTGGGTGCATTATTGCTATCATCAATATAACGAAAAGATTTAAGACAGACAGAATAGATCGTATCATCCATGGAGCTCCCGTTTATCAGGCCACGACGAATATCTCCATCGGTCAATGAGCCTACAACCTTATTGTTTTCATCCACAACAAAAAGAGTGAATGATTGCGTCATATTCAACTTCTTCAACGCATCCATCAGGGTAGCGTTCTGCCGTATCAGGTAATTTTCTATATTCATGGCAAATCGTAGAAATGTTTTTTAATAACTCCTTCCAATGGATAAGTACGAATGATCTCAAATATTCGGTGTACTGTATCTGGTTGTTCATAAGGATTCTCTGTCTGGGCAGCTTGTTTGCGGAAGGTCGGTGAATCTGCTGTTTGCAAAGCCATGCGAATATCCTCGGGAGCACAATCAATTACGCTATTGGCTCTTAATCGACCTTTCTGGCGATCACCGATGTTCACTGTAGGAATGCCAAAAGAAGGTGCCTCTACAATACCACTGGAAGAGTTGCCAACAACAACATCCACATATTGCAGAGCTGATAAATAGCGCAAATAGCCTAAAGAAGTAAAAGCCACCGCTTTTTCGGGATGAGCCGAAACGTATTCATCAATCATGGAGATGATTATACGGCCATCAGAATCAGAATTTGGTTTCGTGAAAATCAAGTGGGCATCCGTCTCATCCACCGCCTGAAGCAACGCTTCAAATTGCACCTTTGCCGTTTGATGCTCCAGTGTTACCGGATGATAAGTAATCAAGAAGTTCTTCTCTCCAAGCTGGAAATGAATACTTTCTTCAAAAGCCTTTCTATCAAGCAACGATAGATGGCGAATGTTATCTAATCCGATGCCACCAACATTGAACACCGTAGAAGGGTCTTCACCCAGTTGGATCACTCGTTTCCGATACGTCTCCGTACTGGTGAAATGCAGATGGCTCATTTTGGTTATGGAGTGACGAATTGCATCATCATAAGCTCCTTCCGTCACATCGCCACCAGAGATGTGCGCTACCGGTATCTGAAAGAACAGTGCAGAAGCTACAGCACCCAACATCTCATAGCGGTCTCCCAGAACCACAATCAAATCAGGTTTTAAGTCGTCGTAAGCATCAGCAAAACCAATTACTCCTAATCCCAATGACTTCACTACGGAAGTTGACGTATCCGCAGAAAGTAACATCTCAACCTTCTTGTTGATGACAAAGCCGTCGCTCTCTATCTCGCGAAAGGTAAGGCCAAATTCGGGAGAGAGATGCATATTCGTTGCAACAATCTGCAACTCAAGAGTGGGATCTTCCTGAATGTTTTTCATCAATCTACTCAACAAGCCATATTCGGCCCGGGTCCCTGTAACGACACAAATCTTACGCATAAGTTTGAAAGCTAAAGTTCTATTAATTCATCTTCTTTAAAATCATGAGGGGCTACTCTTCCAACAATATCATCCCAGCACATTGGAGATATTCCATTCCCGGGACGCTTCACAGTCATGTTTTCTTCAGTGAAGAGCTCCCCTTTCTTTATGTCGCAGGCAGCGATCAAGCTCTTACGGGCTACGATCATGTTCTTTCCTTCTGAAGTAGAAACTCTTTTTATGCTACTTCCCAAAGCCTCTTCTATATGACGAATAGAAGAAACCATCTGCTTCAGTTCATCCGGTTCAAGAGACGCTTTATGATCAGGACCCGGTAGATTTTTGTCCAGTGTGAAATGCTTTTCTATCACCGTAGCGCCCAGAGCCACTGCTGCCAGGGAAACTTCAATGCCACGTGTATGATCGGAATAACCAACCTTTACGCCAAAGCATTCAGCAAGTGTCTTCATAGCCAATAGGTTCACATCCCCATAAGGAGTAGGATATTCTGTATTGCAATGCAACAAGGTTACTTGCTCACGTGCAAGTCCTTCTTTTTCCAGCACAAGCAAAGCATTTTCAATATCAGCCAATCCGCACATACCCGTTGACAAAATAACGGGACGCCCCAAACGAGCTATTTTTCTTAAATACGGAAGGTTTGTTATCTCTCCCGAAGGAATTTTATAATAATCCATATCCAATTCCTCGAGCACATCTATCGAGAGGAGATCGAAAGGAGTAGATAAGAACTTAATGCCTACTTCATCGCAGTAAGTCTTCAGTGGCTTATAATCTGTCAACGGAAGATGGATCGCACGACACATGTCAAGCTGTGATTCCTCTTTCTTCGTTGTTCCTAATTGATATTCGGCCTTAGGCGCATAGCGTGAGATCACCATTTCCGGACATGCTGTCTGAAACTTCACATAATCGGCACCAGCCTCTTTAGCTGCTACCACCAACTGTCTGGCCAATTCATAATTACCATTATGATTGACCCCAGCCTCAGCAATAATAATAACTTTACTCATTTCTTTGCATTCAACTGATCCATTATCTCTTTCCAGTTATCTTCAAAGTGCAGCGCCCGATCGTCAATCCAAACATCCCCAATAGGTTTACCCATCATCAGTTGATGATATTTCACCCCATGATCTTTCAACCAGGCTGTTGTCATCTCAAATTCCATCCAAGTACGAGCAGAATAGATAATGATGGTATGCCCGCCATCGTAAAGACGATTGATGGATTCAACAGCGTTCTCCTTCGGCTGGGCCAGACAACGGCTATAAGTTCTCTCCTCGGTACAAATCGTACCATCCATATCAATGATTATCTGCATAAAATATAACTTCTTTAAAATATCTGGTCATCAATGTATTCTCTTTCCAATCAGTTACCGGTTGCAAACATTCACCTTCACTTTCGGCTAAGATAAAAGCAGGGATATCAGCTCCGGCTGCAATGCTGACTATTACTCCTCCGCCCAAACGAGGGTTTATCTCCATTACATACGTAGCACCATTCTTTTTATCACGAATGAACTGAATGGTAACGGGGCCCTGAAACACACCGGCTGCTATAATCTTCTCGGAAAGTTTGATTATTGTCTCATCCTTTAGCGTACGTGAGCTCATCACTTCACCGCCGGCCACTTCCAAACGTATACGGGGAACTACAGAAATGATCTTCCCTGTTTGAGAAATATAACAATCCACGGTATACTCTTCACTGTCAGCAATATATTCTTGTATCAGATAAGTTTCCGGGTGAGCGACTTCACGAAAGTCCTCTTCGTTATACACCACCTTTATGCCTTTAGATGCCGAGCCAACACGAGGTTTCATTATTACGGGAAAAAGAATCTCCCCGCCAGTCGCATAGCTCTGTGGCACCGGAACATCCTGACTAATAAACCATTCGTTAGAGATTTGTTTGTCGAACATTATCCGGCACAACTCTGCCGAAGAGCATGGAATAAAAACTTCCGGATGCAAACTCTTCAATTGACTGGCTACCTCAATAGCCGGATCAACAAAAGGAAGCACAATGTGTATGTCTCTTTGGCGAATAACAGCCGACAAGTCTTCGTACAATGAAGCATCTTTCCATTTCCGGCCAACGATTACCTCACCAACAGAAGCAATAGGGACTTCACGATTTAGCTCGTACGAAAAGATATGTATGTGAGTCCCTCGTTGCTGACCCGCTTTTATAAGATGCTCAGCAAGCGAAACACGCTTAGCACCTCCTAGGAACAGTATGTTCACCTCTTTTTTCATAAACGTACACTACTCGGTATATTAACAATACGATCGGCAAGATACGTACAATTACTCAAATCGCCACATTCTGCCTGTTCAAACATCGGAAGTCTATTCATCAGTTGCCAGATAGGCCGTGTCATCACCCCATGTGAGTTCGTATATTCGAGGAAGCTATCTCGTTCTTCCTTATCTTTTAGGATAATGGCATTCAGCCAGTAATTGGAGCGACATCCTTCAGGCTCTGACATGAATTCCATTCCAACAGAATCAAAGTAGTTCTTATAAATTGCAGCCAGCTCTCGCTTTTTCTCAAGAAAAGCAGGCAACGTTTCTAACTGTGCGCATCCCAACGCAGCGTTTATATTTGGCATACGATAATTGTACCCAATATGATCGTGCACAAATTCCCAAGGATGTGGTACTTTAGCCTGAGTAGAGATATGCTTGCATAATCTAGCTAATTCTTCATCTTGGAAAAGCAGCATACCACCACCACCTGTAGTAATTGTTTTGTTGCCATTGAAGCTCAACACACCCACTTCTCCAAAGGTGCCGGTATGCTGTCCATGATAGAAAGAGCCGATACTTTCGGCAGCGTCCTCTACCAGTTTTAAATGATAACGGCGACAAACCTCCACTAATTTATTCAAATGAACAGGATGTCCAAACGTATGCATCGGCACACATGCTTTGATGCGACGTCCCGTACGTTTATTATACAAGGTTTCATCACGTAGTTCGGCATGTTCCAGAATCCACTCTTCCAACTTGACCGGAGAAAGTCCCAACGTATCTCTATCAACATCTATAAATACAGGGTATGCTCCACAATAACTTAAAGCATTGCACGTAGCAATAAAAGTGAGCGGTTGCGTAAGCACTTCATCTCCACGTTCCACGCCGACCATCATCAATGCCATCTGTATGGCATTCGTTCCATTGACACAAACCACAGCCTTCTTTGCTCCGGTATATGCCGCCATTTCATTTTCAAAACGATCTACAAACTTGCCGACACTGGAGACAAAAGTAGAATCAATACACTCATTCAGGTATTTCTTCTCATTCCCTACAAAACAAGGAGCATGAAGCGGAACAAAATCTTGTTTCGGAAAAAGTCCTTTGATGGTGTTTACTATTTCACTATACATTATATATATTTGCTTTATAGTTCTTCAGATTTTCTTTCTCTGTAAACCAATGAATGGTTTCGGTTAGTCCACGACGAATATCATATTCGGACTGAAAACCCGTCAATGACTTAATCTTAGAATTATCGCCCCAAAGGCGAAACACTTCAGAACCTTTCGGACGAATGCGCTGCTCATCCTCTACGAAGTCGACCTTGACCTGCATAATGTCCGCAATCATTTCTAAGGTCTCTCGCATACTAATTTCATCGTTACTGCAAACATTAACCTCCTCACCAATAGCGGCATCACAAGTTGACAGCTGAATAAATCCCCGACAAGTATCTTTCACGAAATTAAAATCACGTGTAGGAGTCAGATCACCCAACTTTATTTGAGTTGCCCCATTAGCAATCTGTGTAATGATGGTAGGGATGATGGCACGAGCACTCTGTCTGGGTCCATACGTATTAAATGGACGAACGATGACCAAAGGCAGATTGAAAGTATTATAGAAACTCAGAGCAATAGCATCCGCACTAATTTTCGTAGCAGAATAAGGAGATTGCGGTTGCTTAGGATGTTTCTCGTCAATAGGAACATAGCATGCCGTGCCATATACTTCAGAGGTAGAAGTTACAAGCACACGTTTTACTCCATTCTCCTTTGCGGCTTGACAGATGTTTAACGTACCTTTTACATTCGTATCCACATAGCTATCGGGTGCCACATACGAGTAAGGAATGGCTATTAATGCAGCCAGATGAAAGACGATCTCAATGCCTTCAGTAATGCACTTGCAGAAATGAGCATCACGAACATCACCACTAACCACTTCCAACTCAGGATGCTGTATCCCTTCCAACCATCCCCAATTATTAAAGGAGTTATACTGTGAAAGCGCTCGTACATGATAGCCTTCAGCTAATAGCATTTCCGTTAAATGCGAACCGATGAAACCATCGGCACCGGTCACCAATACCTTTTTCATTTCAGCCATATCTATTAAATTTTCTTTCGGTCGAAGGCATCAATAAAAGAACCTTCAGTTACGTTATATATTTTTTTTCCTACGCTTCGGGCGTATGATTCTATTATATGATACGATTTAAACGCCACATGCATGCTCAACAATAGATCGTGCAAGTGCTTATCAGACACATATCGTTCCGAACCTTTCTTGTCATAGAAATGATTAAGGTCCTCAATCACTACATTGTCTTCATTTACCCATAATTCTTTCAACCAGGAATGGTCGGCCCCGGCAACGTAAATGGTAGGAAATGACATCCTTAGCACGATCATCAAAGAAGGAATCAGGACATTACGCGGACGTGCTGTTCCCCAGCCTTTTCGAAAAGCCAAATGAGAAAAGGCCCTAAAGCCCTCAATAGGAGTCATATTGAAATAATGCACATGAATATGTGGATTCGCAGCCAACTTGGACTGCCAGATCGTGCTTTTTCGGGCACGGACTGATAAATAAAGTTCGAGATCCCATGACGTTTTCCCGGCCATCGCATCAAACAGTTTATTGGAATGGTTCGGGTTAAAAAAGAATTCAGGATCAGCTACTACATAGTAGCGAGGTTTTAACTCTATATAATAATCGGAGAGTACAGCATAATTAACAGCCAGCAATGCTTTGTCTTTTAGAAATTCACCTTTTTGTTCAATTAAAGACTTAAGAGAAGGACCATTTCCCAACACTACAATTTCCTTTTCTCCACTTCTATTCAACGGTTTATCAACCCATTTCGATTGAAGCAGAATCTTCACCAAGCTAAGGAAGCTTTGCCATGCCCGCTCCATGATCTTCATCATTTTATCTTCCATATATTCTATTATCTTTCGCAAAGATAGAGACTTTACGGTTTTTACACTAAAAATTAAACGAATTTATAGATAGAAAGCCGCAAAAGCTGTACTTTTGTCAAAACATTCAGTTTATGAGAGTACTATTAATAAACACTTCGGAACGAATAGGCGGTGCCGCCGTTGCAGCCAGCCGCTTGATGGAATCACTAAAAAACAATGGAATCAAAACGAAACTATTGGTACGCGACAAGCAAACGGATCAAATAAGTGTGATTGGGCTCGAACGTAGCTGGCTTCATGTATGGAAGTTTGTATGGGAGCGCGTCATTATTTGGAAGTCCAATCACTTCAAAAAGAACAATCTCTTTGCCGTCGATATAGCCAATACAGGTACGGACATCACTTCCTTGCCCGAATTTGAAGAAGCAGATGTTATCCATCTACATTGGATCAATCAAGGAATGCTCTCACTGCGCAATATACAGAAGATCCTACATTCAGGCAAACCGGTGGTGTGGACGATGCACGACATGTGGCCTTGCACAGGCATTTGTCACCATGCACGCGAATGTACCAACTACCAACAAGAATGTCATGACTGCCCGTTCATTTACGGAGGAGGAAGCAAAAAAGATTTGTCGTATCGTATCTTTCGCAAGAAACAGAAACTCTACAAGAATAGCCCGATTTCCTTTGTTACCTGCAGCCAATGGTTAGAAAGACAGGCTCAAAAGAGTGCTTTGCTAAACGGACAACGGGTTATCAGCATCCCCAATCCCATCAACACCAACTTGTTTAAACCTCACGACAAAAAAGAAGCACGTAACAAATATATGCTGCCGCAGGAGGGTAAGCTCATTCTATTTGGTTCGGTAAAGACAACCGATAAACGCAAAGGAATAGATTATCTGATAGAATCATGCAACATCTTAGCAACAAAATATCCGGAACTGAAAGAAACACTTGGCGTAGTTGTTTTTGGCAATCAATCGACGCAGCTAGAACAAATGTTGCCTTTCCGCGTCTATCCGCTTAACTTCGTAAGTAACGAGCATGAGTTAGTTGACATATATAATGCTGTCGACCTTTTTGTGACTCCCTCGCTCGAAGAAAACCTCCCGAACACCATCATGGAGGCTATGGCTTGTGGCATTCCCTGCGTTGGATTTAATGTAGGCGGCATCCCCGAGATGATAGACCACCTGCACAATGGTTATGTAGCTCAATACAAATCGGCTGCCGACTTTGCGAACGGCATTCATTGGGCACTTACAGAATCGGACTACGAAATACTCTCCGAGCAAGCGTGCCGGAAAGCTGTTGCTAATTATTCGGAAAGTATCATCGCCAAAAGATATATTGACTTATATAACAAAGTAACAGGAAAGTATGCATAACCATTTGACTCCCAAATTTTCCGTTATTACCGTTACCTACAATGCCGGAAAAGTATTGGAAGATACCATACTTAGTGTTATTTCACAGACTTACCATCATGTGGAATACATCATTATTGACGGTGGCTCAAAAGACAAGACGCTTTCGTTGGTTGACAAGTACCGGACGAACATCCATGTGCTTGTGAGTGAGCCGGATAAAGGATTGTACGATGCAATGAACAAAGGGATGGCTCTCGCTACGGGAGATTACCTCTGTTTTTTAAATGCAGGAGATAGCTTTCACGAAGATGATACCCTTCAACAGATTGTGCATTCCATGATTGAGAGCGGCCAACTGCCCGATGTTGTGTACGGTGAGACAGCATTGGTGGACAGTCGTCGGCACTTTGTTCGCATGCGTCGCCTTGCTGCGCCCGAAGTTCTTACTTGGAAAAGCTTCAAGAAAGGTATGCTTGTTTGCCATCAAGCCTTCATTGCCAAACGCACCCTTTCAAAACCCTACAATCTACAGTATCGTTTCTCCGCCGATTTCGATTGGTGCATCCGCATGATGAAGAAGGCACATTCACTACACAACACTCACCTTGTCCTCATAGATTATCTGGACGAAGGAATGACCACTCAAAACAGAAAAGCCTCGCTGAAAGAAAGATTCCGCATCATGGCAAATCATTACGGGCTTATCAGCACTGTTGCCCACCATGCATGGTTTGCACTTCGCCTATTCACAAAGCCGGGACAATAATTCAGCCATCCCTTCGGAAGCCCCTTTTTGAATCACGTGAATGCTACGTGAACTGTTCACCTGTACCTCTTTTGGATCAATGAGGTAAACCTCCGCACTACGAGGTACATAGTTGAGCAATCCGGCAGCCGGATACACATTCATCGAAGTACCTATAATAACAAATATATCTGCGTTTTCCACATAACGCATCGCAGTTTCTATCTCCGGAACCGCTTCGCCAAACCAGACAATGAACGGACGAAGTTGCGAGCCATCACCTGCAAGGTCGCCCATCTTTACCTCATACTCTTCCGGTTTCAATTCTTTAACATAATTCTTATTGTTAGGATTATAGCTGGAACAGACCTTTGTTAGCTCTCCGTGCAGATGAATGACATGACTACTCCCTGCTCTTTCATGCAAGTTATCCACATTTTGTGTGATGACTACTACATTAAAATATTTTTCCATCTCAGCTAAAAGTTCATGCCCACGATTTGGCTTTACCTCTAACAACTGCTTACGCCGCTCATTATAAAAACGAATCACTAACCCCGGATCACGTTGATATCCCTCAGGTGTAGCAACCTGCTCTACGGGATATTTGTCCCATAAACCACCTGCATCCCTAAATGTAGTGATGCCACTCTCCGCACTCATGCCCGCACCGGACAGTATAACTAAATTTTTCATAACAATCTCCTGTTTAATTACAATATGATCATTGACTGAACAAATGTAGGAAGAATTTGCCAACAACGTTCACATAAAAGAGGCTATATTCCACTCCAATGAAAAAGGCATAAAAGGAGTCGTTTGGAAACAATGTGTAATAAGAAAAATTAAATACTTAAAAGAAGATTCATTCAAATAAAACACTTACTTTTGCCTTTCATTAATTTGCAAGTGGCTGAGAGTAAACGTCAAACCAAATCTTTCAGCCTTCAACAAAAAGATTTATGGATAAATTTAGCTATGCAATTGGCTTGGGAATAGGCCAAAATTTGTTAGGAATGGGTGCCAACAGCATCTCAGTAGAAGACTTCGCTCAAGCTATCAAAGATGTCTTGGAAGGAAACCAGACAGCAATCAGCCACAACGAAGCACGCGAAATAGTCAATGAATATTTCGCCAAACTAGAAGAAGAAATGAGTGCTTCCAGCGTTGAACAAGGTAAAGCTTTTCTTGAAGAAAACAAGAAAAGAGCCAACGTAAAGACCCTTCCAAGCGGACTACAATATGAAGTAATCACTGAAGGAACAGGGAAACTTGCTCAGGCAACCGATCAGGTTAAGTGTCATTACGAAGGAACATTGATTGACGGAACACTATTCGACAGTTCAGTGAAGCGTGGTCAACCTGCGGTGTTTGGCGTTAACCAAGTAATCCCCGGATGGGTTGAAGCTCTACAACTGATGCCCGAAGGTTCTAAATGGAAACTATACATACCCTCGGATCTGGGCTATGGAGCTCAAGGAGCAGGTGAAATGATTCCTCCTCACAGCACACTTGTTTTCGAAGTTGAATTAATTCAAGTACTATAACAACAAAAAAACTAAAAGTAAAATGAAAAAAGTTAGTATTTTTATGGCTATTGCTGCAGCAGCTAGTCTTGCTTCTTGCACAGCTCAAAGCCCAAAAGCAAATTTAAAAACAGACATCGACTCTTTGTCTTATTCACTGGGTATGTCTCAAACGCAAGGATTGAAAGATTATTTGGTAGGCAGAATGGATGTAGACACTGCATACATGGATGAGTTTATCAAAGGTTTGAACGAAGGTGCAGGCAAGACAAGCAAAAAAGATATCGCTTACCTTGCAGGTCTACAAATCGGCCAACAAATCAGTAACCAAATGATGAAAGGTATCAACCACGAATTATTTGGCGCAGACTCAACCAAAACAATCAGCAAAGATAACTTCCTTGCAGGATTTGTTGCCGGAACACTTCAAAAGAAAGGCTTGATGACTATGGAGCAGGCTCAACAATTTACTCAAACAAGAATGGAAGTGATTAAAGCCAAAGCAATGGAATCTAAATATGCTGACAACAAAGCTGCCGGCGAGAAATTCCTTGCTGCAAACAAAACAAAAGCAGGCGTCGTTACAACTCCAAGCGGATTACAATACAAAGTCATCACTAAAGGCACAGGCGCTGTCCCTGCTGACACTTGCAAAGTGAAAGTAAACTATAAAGGTACTTTGATTGACGGAACAGAATTCGATAGCTCTTACAAACGCAAAGAACCGACAACTTTCCGTGCTAACCAAGTTATCAAAGGATGGACAGAAGCCTTAACTATGATGCCTGTAGGCTCTAAGTGGGAAATTTATATTCCTCAAGAATTGGCTTATGGCACAAGAGAATCAGGACAAATCAAACCTTTCTCTGCATTGATCTTTGAAGTTGAACTATTGAGTATTGAGAAATAACGAGATAGATTTTACATATCACTTATAAAATAGATGCAAAAACGTCGTTTTTGCATCTATTTTTTTTGTTAATTAGAATTCAAAACAAATAAATGTATAGTAGAAAACCGTTTTTTCTATCTTTTACATATAAGAATAAAAATAAATATCTATATTTGCTTACTATTTGATAAGAACAGATATTAAAATTCATTTATTATGGAGAAAATAGACAACCTTGACAGGCAGATTCTGGAAATAATTTCTCAGAACGCCCGTATTCCTTTTAAAGATGTAGCTGCTGAATGTGGCGTTTCGAGGGCTGCCATTCACCAACGCGTACAAAGACTCATCGACTTGGGAGTAATTGTTGGCTCAGGCTATCATGTCAACCCTAAATCGCTTGGATACAGAACCTGCACCTATGTAGGTATCAAACTGGAAAAGGGCTCTATGTATAAAACTGTAGTAGCCGAACTACAAAAGATTCCCGAAATAGTTGAATGTCATTTCACGACAGGTCCTTACACTATGTTAACCAAAGTTTATGCTTGTGACAATGAACACCTGATGGAGTTGCTGAATAGCAGAATGCAAGAAATTCCGGGCGTTACAGCTACTGAAACACTCATTTCTTTAGAGCAAAGCATCAAAAAAGAAATTCCTATCCGCATAGATAAATAATCATAGGTATCCACAAAACCCGAGACGTACCTCTATTTTTTTGAACTATAAGTAGGAACTTACTTCTCACTTCTCTTGCATATTTCGGCAAAATACATTAATTTTGCACCACAATTCAAGAGAATTGAAAAGATGCGGGCTTTTAGCTCAGTTGGTTAGAGCAACAGACTCATAATCTGGAGGTCCTAGGTTCAAGCCCTAGATGGCCCACCGCAATCTTAAAAAGCCGCTACGAAGCAAATCGTAACGGCTTTTTCATTTTCTTTCCTCACTCTCACTTCTAAAAAAGTGGAGACAACCTTCATTCTTGAGGAAATAGTTGCTACTTTTATCGGCATCAACGGCATCGAATGCATGCTTAGAAGTGCCTATGTTTTAAAGATACCTCAAAGGTGTGACCGTAAAATCTCTAAAAGGCCTTTTTATATGGAAGGAAGAAATCGTATTTTCTTATATATACTGACTGCGCTATTCATAGTAGCATCCCATAGAAGCACACCTCTAAAAGGAGCAGAGACTCTCAAAGTCGCTACAGCGAAGAGTACACAAAAGAGTGTGACTAAAGCAAAACAGAAGAAAAGCAAAACAGCTCTTTATTTTGAGTCTATAGGGTTGGTCAACATTGCCGAAGCAGACAGCTCCATTGCCGTGCACCTGATGTATGCATCAGCCGACAACTTCACAGGACAAGTGCTTTATACAGATTTAAAGGAAGCTTACCTGCATCGAGATGCAGCAAAAGCCCTCCTCTCTGCCCAGCGAATTTTAAAAAGAATTCACCCCAAATACAGCCTCATCATCTATGATGCTGTAAGGCCAATGTCTGTTCAGCAAAAGATGTGGAATGCGGTTAAGGGTACTTCGCGCAACATCTATGTTTCTAATCCTGCTAACGGAGGAGGATTACACAATTATGGAGTGGCGGTAGACATCAGCATTATCGACTCTCTTGGCAATCCGTTGCCAATGGGTACAGAAGTAGATCATCTTGGCATTGAAGCGCACATTGCCAATGAAGCTCAACTAGTAGCTACCGGAAAGATGACTCGAAAAGAACAAGAAAACCGTCGGCTACTGAGACTAGTAATGAAAAAGGCGGGCTTTCGCGTTCTGCCTACGGAATGGTGGCACTTCAACCTATGTAGCCGTAGTGTGGCTAAACAGAAGTACAAACTAATACAATAAAATTAGGATGAAGCTTAATAACGAGACACTTCAATTCATACAAGCGCATCAACAGGAGAATGTACGTGCTTTGGCTCTACAAGCGGCACGTTTCCCTTTTGTGGATATGCCTCTGGCGCTTACTCAAATAGCAGGATTGCAGATTGCTGCTGAAAAGATTCCTACATGGCATGCTACAGAGGGTGTACTTTATCCGAAGCATCTTTCGCTGGAGCAGTGTTCTTCGGAAATGACTGCAAGATATAAAGCTTCACTCATACAAGGGGATACGTTGGCGGACTTGACCGGCGGATTTGGTGTCGATTGTGCCTTCTTATCAACTAAATTCACACAGACTACTTATGTGGAACAGCAGGAAGAGCTCTGCCGGTTGGCCGCTCACAACTTCCAAATCCTAAAACTTCACCACATAAAGGTTGAGAACTGTGACGGGGTAGAGTATTTACACCAAATGCATCCGGTGGATTGTCTCTTTATTGATCCGGCACGACGGAATGAACAGGGAGGAAAGACGATTGCCATTGCCGACTGTATACCTGATGTAGCCGAGCTGCAAAAATTACTTCTGAGCAAAAGTCGGACGGTTATGGTGAAGCTTTCTCCTATGCTCGACCTTTCTTTGGCTTTACGTGACATGCCTTGCACAAAAGAGGTACATATTGTTTCGGTGAATAATGAATGCAAGGAACTGCTCTTAATCCTGAGTGAGAAATCGGGCCAACAAACGCCCATTCATTGCATAAACCTTACTAACGAAACGAAACAGTCTTTTTGTTTCACCCGTGAACAAGAACAAGAAGCCGTTTGCACGTATGCCGACTCGCTTGAGACCTATCTATATGAGCCCAATGCTTCTCTACTCAAAGCCGGTGCTTTCAAAAGTATCTCCTATATATATAAGGTAAAAAAACTCCATCCAAACAGTCATCTCTATACTTCCGAAAAACTAATTGAAGACTTCCCCGGGCGTGCTTTCCGCATCACAGGTACGTGTTCCTTCAACAAGAATGAAATAAAGAAATCATTGGAAGGGGTAAAGAAAGCCAATATCAGCGTACGTAACTTTCCGGCATCAGTGGCCGAGCTGCGAAAACGCACCAAGCTGGGAGATGGGGGAGAGGTCTATCTGTTTGCTACTACATTAAATAATGAAAAGAAAATATTAGTGAAATGTATGAAAGAATAGTACAGTAACGCAATCGTATTATATTTGTCACATAACGTTAGCTTATTTGTAAAACCGTCGCAACTCCAAGCGACTACTTTTGCTATAAATTATTAACGCACGATAAAAATATGAAACGAATAGTCAGACTAGTATCATTCATTCTCTTATTTTCGAGCATAACCAACATCTCTTTTGCAGATGAAAAGGTAAATGTCAACGCTAACAAGCAGGGAACCGTTCGCGGTCGCATAGTAGATAGTTCAAAGCAATTTTTGCCGGGAGCGTCTATCTATATCGACAAACTACACACGGGAGTAACCAGTGACATTAATGGATTCTACACTTTTTCAAACTTAAATCCGGGCACATATACTATTAAGGTGAGCTATGTAGGATACGACCCCGTAATAATGAGCATCACTATCCCTGAAGGAAAAACTTTGGAAAAAGACGTGATACTTAATGAAGGCGTAGAACTACAGGAAGTGGTAGTGGGCGGCTCATTGCAAGGGCAAAACCGTGCCATCAACGTGCAAAAGAGTAATCTCGGCATCACAAATATTGTTTCAGCCGATCAAGTAGGAAAATTCCCGGACTCTAACATAGGTGATGCACTCAAACGTATATCAGGCATCAATGTACAATATGATCAGGGTGAAGCGCGTTTCGGACAAGTGCGCGGCACGTCAGCGGATCTAAGCTCTGTTACCATCAATGGTAATCGAATTCCTTCGGCTGAAGGCGACACGCGTAACGTTCAGTTAGACCTTATTCCGGCTGACATGATACAAACCATCGAAGTAAACAAAGTGATTACCCCGGATATGGAAGCCGATGCCATTGGCGGTTCCATCAATCTGATAACCAAAAACTCACCCTATAAACGTATCCTTACAGCAACTGCAGGTTCGGGTTGGAACTGGGTAAGCGATAAAGCACAGTTGAATTTGGGCTTTACTTACGGCGACAAATTCTTTAACGATAAACTGGGCATCATTCTTTCAACTTCTTACCAAAACGCTCCTTCCGGATCGGACAATACCGAGTTCTTATGGGAGAAAACGGATGAAGGAGAATTGTATCTTACAGACTATCAGATTCGACAATATTATGTAACGCGCGAACGCCAAAGTTACTCTGCTGCACTTAATTGGGACGCAAATGCCAACCACAAATTCTTCTTCAAAGGTATATTCAACAACCGTAACGACTGGGAAAATCGGTATCGAATAACACTGAAAGATTTGAATGAAGACGGAATTACCAACCAGGCAAGTGTGCGTATACAAACAAAAGCCGGCACACCGGATAACAAAAATGCGCGCTTAGAACGTCAACGCACCATGGACTTCACACTGGGCGGCGAGCATTTATTCGGCAAATTAAGTATGGACTGGAATGCATCTTATGCTAAGGCAAGCGAAGAAAGACCCAACGAGCGATACATCGATTATGTACTTAAGAAACAGAAATTCACACCAGACTTGAGCGATGAACGCAAGCCTTTCTATACACCTCAAAGCGGTTATACCACAACGCTGAGCGACAAATTCAGTTTGAAAGAACTGACCGAAGAGCAAGAAGACATTCAAGAAAAAGATCTGAAATTCTCATTGAATTTCGAATTGCCTATGAGCAAAGGAAAATATAGTAACAAACTGAAATTCGGTGGAAAGATAGTCGATAAAAATAAGGATAAGGTGAAAGACTATTACGAATATACTCCGCTGGATGAAGACGGATTCAATAGTGCCAGTTTGAGTAACACAGTTGCCCAAAACCGTGACGGATTTATGGCAGGAGATAAATATAAAGCAGGGAGCTTTATCAGCAAAGAATATGTAGGCGGGCTCGATCTGAACAACAGCAGTCTTTTCGAAAAAGAACAAAACCAAGAAGAAATAGCCGCAAGCTACGAAGCACAAGAAACAGTGACAGCAGGTTATTTCCGCTTCGACCAAAATATCGGAAAGAAATGGGCACTCATGGCAGGACTTAGATTAGAAAACACCCGATTGGAATATACCGGTCGTGACTATGATGCCACCGAGGATGTCACAACCAAAACAGCCGAATCAAAAGATAGCTATCTGAATGTATTACCTTCATTGTTGATGAAATATAGTGCCGGCGAAGACCTCAAAATCCGTGCATCATTTACCAATACCATCTCACGTCCTAAATACTCTGCGTTGGTTCCTAATGTAAACATCAACGAGGATAACGAAATAACAATGGGTAATCCAAATCTAAAACCGACCATCTCTTACAATCTCGACCTAAGCGCCGATTACTACTTTAAGAGCATTGGTCTGGCTACCGCAGGCGTGTTCTACAAAAGAATAAACGACTTCATCGTAGACCAAACCCTGAACGACTATGAGTATAACGGAACAACATACACCACGTTTTCTCAACCTAAGAATGCAGGAAATGCTGATCTACTCGGAGTGGAACTTGGTTTTCAACGGGACTTTGGCTTCATTGCCCCTGCTTTGAAGAGTTTCGGATTCTATGGTAACTATACCTATACATATACCCGCGTAAACGACTTCAACTTCGAGGGACGCGAGAATGAAAAAGGATTAAGACTACCGGGATCTCCTGAGCATACCGCCAATGCATCACTTTACTATGAGCGCAAAGGTCTTAACGTTCGCTTATCATACAATCATGCCTCTTCATTCATTGACGAAATGGGGACAGAGAAATTTTACGACCGCTACTATGATGCAGTCAACTACATGGACGTGAATGCAAGCTACACCTTTGCCAAACACTACACCTTCTATGCAGAGGCGAACAATTTGCTCAACCAACCGTTACGTTACTATCAAGGAACAAAAGATCGCACCGCACAGGTAGAATATTACGGTATAAAAGTAAATGCCGGATTTAAAATTAACTTCTAAATAAAAGGAAAATATGAAGCAAAGAAGTCTCATCTTATTTCTTCTGGTTCTGGTATTTACCACAGCCAAAGCTCAAATAAGCGACTATTCGATATTCAATGATAAATTCAATTTCTATATAGCTAACGACTTAGGACGCAACGGGTATTACGATCAAAAGCCCATAGCCGAACTGATGGGAACCATGGGCGAAGAAGTAGGCCCGGAGTTCGTGTTAGCAACAGGAGATATTCACCACTTTGAGGGAGTGCGTAGTGTAAATGATCCATTATGGATGACCAACTACGAACTCATCTACAGCCATCCCGAATTGATGATAAGCTGGTACCCTATTCTGGGTAATCATGAATACCGGGGAAACACGCAAGCGGTACTCGATTACAGCAAAGTTAGCCGTCGTTGGAACATGCCTGCCCGATACTACACCAAAGCCTTCAGCGAAGAAGGAACTACCGTGCGCATCGTGTGGATAGATACTGCTCCGTTGATAGACAAATACCGCAACGAAAGCGAAACCTATCCTGACGCTTGCAAACAAGACATGAAGAAACAATTGGCATGGATTGATTCTGTGTTGACAGTGGCCAAAGAAGACTGGGTAATTGTTGCCGGACATCATCCCATCTATGCCCAAACAGCCAAAGATAGCTCGGAAAGAGCAGATATGCAAGCACGTCTTGATCCCATCTTACGCAAGCATAAAGTAGACATGTATGTTTGCGGTCATATCCATAATTTCCAACACATCCGGATGAAAGGAAGTTCCATAGACTATGTAGTAAACTCTGCCGGCTCACTGGCTCGCAAAGTAACTCCGATAGAAGGAACACTCTTTTGTAGCCCCGAACCCGGATTTTCTATCTGCTCAGCAAGTAAAACAGAGCTTGATTTGCGTATGATTGATAAGAAAGGAAACATACTTTATACCGTTACAAGAAAAAAATAAATTCTACTCTTAAAATAACTCACGACACATAGGGCACACTTTCGCGATGAAAGCAGTGCCCTTTTTCCATTATAATAATAGCAGGAGATGGCTGCATTCTTGTGACGTTTGGCAATGGATGCATCAAGATATCAATTGTTATAAGCAATAAAACATATATAGAACATCCCCATGTTGTATGCAACAACATCCCCATGTCGAATATTACAACATGGGGATGTTCAGGGCTGACGCATTATATATTTTACTTAAAAGGTTCAATATATTCATTTTGTATTTGCCATTTTTTATCTATTAAATAAGGTTATAATTGCTTAGTATGTTGCTTTTAATTTGTATCTTTATAAACAAAAAGAGAGATAAAGTAACGACAAAATGAGTATAATTAAGCTTTGTGAAAAAATAACAGACATGCGTGTCGACAGAAAAAGAGAGCATTCGGTAGAAGTGATTGTGTATATCGCTATGGCCGCAGTTATTTGCGGAGCAGAGA
>Ga0316602_10000261_pt1 | contig 42038 bp, 57 predicted proteins | sample OWC_soil_day10_C_FD_203103 | JGI IMG/M metagenome (GOLD analysis project Ga0316602, IMG submission 203103) | Wetland soil microbial communities from Old Woman Creek delta, Ohio, United States - OWC_soil_day10_CT | ecosystem: Environmental > Terrestrial > Soil > Wetlands | place: USA: Ohio... | reverse complement strand
CTGACTGCTGCAATCACTACCGTTCTGGCAAAAACCTACGGTGGTTCTGCCCGCGCATTCGACCAGATCGATAACGCGCCGGAAGAAAAAGCTCGTGGTATCACCATCAACACTTCTCACGTTGAATATGACACCCCGACTCGCCACTACGCGCACGTAGACTGCCCGGGGCACGCCGACTATGTTAAAAACATGATCACCGGTGCTGCGCAGATGGACGGCGCGATCCTGGTTGTTGCTGCGACTGACGGCCCGATGCCGCAGACCCGTGAGCACATCCTGCTGGGTCGTCAGGTAGGCGTTCCGTACATCATCGTGTTCCTGAACAAATGCGACATGGTTGATGACGAAGAGCTGCTGGAACTGGTTGAGATGGAAGTTCGTGAACTGCTGTCTCAGTATGATTTCCCGGGCGACGACACGCCGATCGTTCGTGGTTCTGCTCTGAAAGCGCTGGAAGGCGAAGCAGAGTGGGAAGCGAAAATCATCGAACTGGCTGGCTTCCTGGATACCTACATTCCGGAACCAGAGCGTGCGATTGACAAGCCGTTCCTGCTGCCGATCGAAGACGTATTCTCCATCTCCGGTCGTGGTACCGTTGTTACCGGTCGTGTAGAACGCGGTATCATCAAAGTGGGTGAAGAAGTTGAAATCGTTGGTATCAAAGAAACCGCGAAATCCACCTGTACTGGCGTTGAAATGTTCCGCAAACTGCTGGACGAAGGCCGTGCCGGTGAGAACGTGGGCGTTCTGCTGCGTGGTATCAAACGTGAAGAAATCGAACGTGGTCAGGTACTGGCTAAGCCGGGTTCCATCAAGCCGCACACCAAATTCGAATCTGAAGTTTATATCCTGTCCAAAGACGAAGGCGGCCGTCACACTCCGTTCTTCAAAGGCTACCGTCCGCAGTTCTACTTCCGTACAACTGACGTGACTGGCACCATCGAACTGCCGGAAGGCGTAGAGATGGTAATGCCGGGCGACAACATCAAAATGGTTGTTACCCTGATTCACCCGATTGCGATGGACGATGGTCTGCGTTTCGCAATCCGTGAAGGCGGCCGTACCGTTGGCGCGGGCGTTGTAGCTAAAGTTCTGAGCTAATTATACGTTTTAATTAACGTTTTAGTCTTAAAAACCCCGAATTTATTTCGGGGTTTTTTATTTTAAATAAAATAAATATATTTAATTCGAGATGGCAGATATTTCTTATAACTGGTTTGATGAGTGTGCGTTTTTCTCAAAGCATATTGTTTTTAATTAATTCATTTGAATCTGTTTCCTGTGGTCATTAAATTATTGGTTATTACATTTTTATGTAATAACCAATGGACTTAAGCAACAGGAATGTTAAGCATGAAATTGAATCTCGCGACTAAATCCCTATTTTTCATGGGCCTGACATGTGCTGCATTGCCAGCATTTGCCCTGGAAGCATGGAGCGGCCAGGAAGGCAGCAGTACCTATGAAGTTATTTTCGATGGTGGCGTGTATAAGAATGAGTGGTGGGTGGAGGCCTCAAACTGCCCGGGTGATGCTGCTAATAATCAGGCGAATAACCCATGGCGTTTTGAACGCAATGCTACCGCAGCTGAAATAGATAAATATGGTAACCCAACCACCTGTGAAACCAGTGGTGGTACGGTAACGTACCCTGAATATAATAATAGCGTCTCTTATAATGCGGGTGATGTTGTTACCTACAATAATGCAACATATAAAACCTCAGTAGCGCAAAGTGCATATGGCTTTGCGCCGGGACAGGATAATCCGTGGGAGGCTTATGCTCCTGTTGCGCAGTGGTCATCTTCCACCGTTTATAATAAAGGCGATAAAGTTCAGAAAAACGGCCAGGAATATCAAGCCCTGTTTTATACCGTAGGGGACGATCCTTCTCTTGCTGCAAACCAAAATCCGACCGGTGTTAATGGTCGTCCATGGAAACCACTGGGTGATGTGATCTCTTATACTCAGGACCAGTTAAACAAAGCGCCAGAATATAATTCCTCGACCTTGTACCAAAGCGGTACCCTAATCCGTTATAACGGTGGCAACTACGTTTCGCAGTCCAAAGTCCAGAAAGTCTCTCCATCGGATACCAACCCATGGCGCGTATTTATCGACTGGACAGGCACCAAAGAAAAAGTCGGTACGCCAAAATCTCCATGGCCTGCACATGTTTATGCTCCATATGTCGACTTTACCCTTAACTCCCAGCCTGATCTGGTAAACCTTGCTCAGAACCAGAGTGTTAATCACTTCACCATGGCCTTTGTGGTGAGTAAGGATGCGCAAACCTGTCTCCCGACTTGGGGTACGGCATACAACATTAACGATTACGCGCAGTACAACAAGATTAAAGCGCTGCGTGAAGCGGGCGGTGACGTGATGGTCTCCATTGGCGGTGCAAATAACGCTCCGCTGGCGGCATCCTGTAAGAATATGGACGATTTGAAGCAGCACTATTACGACATCGTGGATAACCTGAATCTGAACGTGCTGGATTTCGATATCGAAGGCACCTGGGTTGCCGATCATGAATCCATCAACCGTCGTAACGAAGCAGTGAAAGCCGTACAGAACACCTGGAAGTCAGAAGGCCGTAGCGTGGGTATCTGGTATACCCTGCCAATTCTGCCAACCGGTTTGACCGCAGAAGGACTCTATGTTCTTGAAGATGCAAAAGCGAAGGGTGTGGAACTGGCGGGTGTTAACGTGATGGCGATGGACTACGGCAACAGTATCTGTCAGTCAGAAGGTACAGAAGGCCAGAACATCCATGGCAAATGTGCGACGTCTGCAATTGAAAACCTGTTTAGCCAATTGAAGCAGATCTTCACCGAAAAGAATGACGCTGAAATCAACGCTATGATGGGTGTGACGCCAATGAACGGTTATAACGACGTTCAGGGTGAGGCGTTCTACCTGTCTGATGCGAAGCTGGTAATGCAGGATGCGACAGACCGTGGTCTTGGCATGATTAGTATCTGGTCTATGATGCGCGATCAGCCGGGTGTAGCAAAACAGGTTTCTCCAGAGCACAGTGGCTTGACCGAACAGCAGGCTCCTAAGTATGCATTTAGTGAGGTGTTTGCGCCGTTTACGCAGGCAAAAGAGCCTTCATTTGTGAAGGATCTCACCGTAGTAAATGGTCGTATGTTTGCTATGTTAGATGAGACCGCTCAGAAAGAGAAAAAACGCTTCATCTTGAGGCATAACGGCAAGTATGCGTGTGAGAGTTACAACGGTTCTGTTTACTACGGTTCACGTAACGCCAGTAACGGCACTGTGACAATGGGGTGCGGCGATAATTTGAAAGCTGGCGATAAGGTTAGTCTAACCCTCGAATCGGGTAAACCGGGATTGGGGACTAATACAGGTGGACCGACCCTCGCTGAGATAACGGTCTCTGCTACTCAGCTTCCTTCGTCATCGACTGATGTTGTGAAAGGTTTTTCATATAATAAAACGTCTGGTCGAATTGAAGCAAAACTAGATGAAGCTGCACAGAAGGGCCAAAATCGCTATGTAGTCAAGCAAGATGGTAAAAACTACATATGTGAAAGTTACAAAGGCACTCTCTACTATAGTTACAAATCAATCAGTAACGGAGTCGTCACAATGACATGTCCGATTACGCCTGTCGTGGGCAGTACCTATAGTATCTCTGCAGAAGCAGATATGCCGGGTTACAACCCAAATACAAATGGTCCAGTACTGGCGAGTTTTGTTGCCACATCTGACATGATCAAATAATTCTTTAAATAGTTATTAGGCCGTGCTTTTTGGTGCGGCCTTTTTATTTGAATTGAATATCATTATCATTTAACATATGCATAAAGTTTGGGCAGGAGTTTGTATGTACATTTGTTTATGTAATGGTGTCAGTGATAAAAAGATTCGGCAGACTGTACGCCAGTTTTCTCCACAATCTTTTCAACAGCTTAGAAAATTTATCCCTGTCGGTAATCAGTGTGGAAAATGTATTCGTGCCACACGCGCGATTATGCAGGATGAATTAAGACAAACCCCTGAATTTAAAGAGATTGCTTGAGTTCTCTTGTCGATTAACATCACAGTCAGGTTCTATAGTCCTTACTTGTTTTTTGACTTACTCCGCAGGGCATCTACTCTTCAGAGAGTGGAAGCGGAGGAAGCTAAAATGAAAGGTGATGTTAAAATCATAAGTTATCTCAATAAATTATTGGGAAATGAGCTTGTCGCAATCAACCAGTATTTTCTCCATGCGAGAATGTTTAAAAACTGGGGACTTAAGCGTCTGAATGACGTTGAGTACCATGAATCCATCGACGAGATGAAGCACGCGGATAAGTATATCGAGCGTATTCTCTTTCTTGAGGGGATCCCCAATCTGCAGGATCTTGGCAAGCTAGGTATTGGCGAAGATGTCGAGGAGATGTTGCGTTCCGATCTGGCTCTTGAGCTGGAAGGAGCAAAAGACCTTCGTGAAGCCATCGCATATGCTGACAGCGTTCATGATTACGTTAGTCGCGATATGATGATAGAGATTCTTGTGGATGAGGAAGGCCATATCGACTGGCTGGAAACCGAGCTGGATCTTATCCAGAAACTCGGTATCCAGAACTATCTGCAGGCACAAATTCGCGAAGAAGAGTAACGATAGCAGGAAGGTTTTGTACCTTCCTGTATGACTTACAGGGTTACCCAGCAGAAATAGCCCCAACTACTTAATGCCAGCGCCGGACCGAAAGGGAGGGCGCCAGTAAGCCGTCTGTTTTTTATCCACAACACCAGCCCGTAGAAAATCCCAATGATGGACGCTACATAGAGGATCATTGGCAAACTTTGCCATCCAGTCCAGGCTCCCGCTGCCGCCAGCAGTTTGAAATCGCCGTAGCCAATTCCTTCTTTATGCCATATCAGCCGGACGATCCAGTAAATCAGCCATAGGGTGAGGTAGCCCGCCACAGCGCCCATAATGGCATCTTCACATTGAACAACTCCGGTCATAAGGTTAAACAGCAATCCAAGCCACAATAAGGGCAGGGTCAGTTTGTCGGGTAGTAAAAAGTGCTGCAAATCGATGACGCTGAGCGCCAGCGCGAACCAGAAGTAGAATAAAAGACCTGAAACAAGCGCCAGATTGTCAGGGTGGAGGGCGTAGCAGAGAGGGGCTATAAGCGCGCAGTTGACTTCGAGCAAAGGGTAACGCCATGAGACAGACTGCCTACAATGACGACACTTTCCTTTCAGCCGCAGCCAGCTAAAGAGCGGGATATTATCATGCCATACCAGAGGCATTCGGCAGTGGCAGCAGTGTGACGCCGGCAGCCATAAATTAAAATGGGAAGGCGCTTCGTCAGCGGTAATTTGTTGTGCGATCATTATTGGCAACCGCCAGGTGACCATTCCTATGGTGCTGCCTGCCAGTAACCCAATAACCATAAAGAGCAAGGCCATCATACTATCCATTACGCTTTACCCCGATTGTCAGACGCGTCAAAGTAATCGAGTCGGCTTCCTGTGGGTTGGCATGGAATTCCAGTTCCACAACACGTAACCCGTAACTGAGCTGCACCTCTGTGAGCCAGTGCATGAAGCTCTCCATTTTCATATTGGTGGCAGAGATGCTCAGCTCACCTACGTTGCCCTGTTGTACTGTCGCGACCAGCCCCGCCTTTTTAAGGCTGTCCTTGATGAGATCACCAGGCTTTCCGGATGGTTTTTTTTCTGGCAAAAGACCTGCAGCAGCAACCTGCTTGCCGAACCATGCCATGTCGTTGCGTAACCTGTCGTATCTGGACTGGAGCCTATCTATAGCCTGGCCGAGTGGCTGATAGAGGACAAACCAGAAAAGAATAATAAGGCTACATGCTCCCAGAGTAATGATGAGCCGTTGCTCATTGAGGGGCTTTTGTCTGAATCTGGTCAGCGTATGTTTAATCATTGCGTAACGTCCACATTCCTTGTTCATGCTTGTCGATCGTCAAAGAAAACCCGGAGGTATTTTCTTTTATAAATTCTTTTATATGGCTCTCTTCAGTGGCATAGAGAAAAAGTCGAAAGGATTTTTGTTGTGGGTTATAGCTCATCCCTTCCAGCGCAATGTCAGGGAAACGTGCCAGGCTGGACTGCAAACGTAGCAGGAGCGTTAAAGGCGCCGGTGAGTGCTGCTTTAATTGTGCAGGCAGGTAGGAGCGTAGGTTATTGCTGTGCCGGTTTTCGGGAATATACCGTTGCCATTGTTGTGTCAGGTCATCCTTTAGCTGCGTTTCCAGTTGGTGAAGTTGCCAGTAGCAGACTATCCGGGAGAGCAGCGCGACTGCCGTTGCCAGAGTGATGCAGCAGACTGTGACGCGCTTAAGGCGTGTAGTCCAGGGGGAATACGGCGCAGGGGGACGAACTCTGTCGTGCAGCAGATTTGTGATATCCCTTTCCGGATAAAGCGCCATGATGTGGCTTTTCGGTTTCTCTGACGTGCCTGTGTATGGTTCCGGCAATTCGCCGTAGTGTAAAAGTTGCTGGGGTGGGTAGTGTTCCAGCAGGTGTGTTAACCATACTTCGGTCAGGCGTGAGACGTCATCTTCATCCGTTCTGACAAGCCAGGTGTTGCCCTCTTTCAGTATTGTCCAGCCTCGTTCCACTTTTGGTAAACAGAAAACATCCAGTGTTGCATGTGTCACGATTAACCCGCTGGCGCTCAACGCTGCAAGTTCTTCCTCCAGCCATCCCTTATCGACGCCGACGACAATGAGCTTTGTTCCTGCGCGCGACAGCAACGTCCAGTGCAAGCCGGGACCATCCTCGTCCAGCGTTTCATCAGCAAGCCAGTGCAGTTGCTGATCGGACAGTTCATCATTTTCGCCCGGGAGCACCACCGTTCTGCAGGTGGCTTTTTCAAGAGGAATGAGCAGATGCGTATCCTGGGCGGCTGGCAACCCGGCAAGCTCAGGGAGCTTTTCGCGTGGCAGGGGCTGAATGTCTCTGCAGTCGCCATCTTCAACAATGGCCCACTCCACCGGTGCCCCTGGCTCGCGGTTCAGACGGATGAGCAGCTTTGCAGAGTTCAGCGGTGTTTTACTCTTCATGTTCGCCATCTGTAAGCTGGCGCAAATAGATCCCAATGGTTTTCTTTTTGTCGTCATAATAAAAAAATGTTCGCATCCCTGATACCAGTTCGCCTTGTCGTGCGGTCGCGGTGGCTACGAAATAGTGGCTGGTGACGGTCAGATACTTTTTAAGTGAGTCCACTCGCTCTTTGGCAGCGCTGTGATCCTGTTGTGCCTGATAAAGGAAGGCATCGACTGTTTTCCATCCCTCTCTGGGACGTTTTTTAATTAAGGCCTTAGCGTCCGACGCGCTGATATCATTTAGAAAAAGTGCAGCCAGAAGAGGGGCCTGTTCTTCGGTAAGGGTATTAATATTGATGCTTAAATCGCTATTGAATGCGGTGCAGATAAAAGGCGAGAGTTTCTGATATAGCGCTGCAGTCATTCCTTTGATGGTGCGTATCTCTGTGGGTAAAAAGATCATCTGACTCGCCGTCAGAGAGTGGCCGCCGTTTTGCAGGTAATACTCATCTTCTGGCCCTTTCGTTCCTGGCGAGGCATCGGCATCAATATAATCTGCAACGGACCGGACTATTTCTTCTGCACGGTTTTTTTCAATACCCATTTTATCCAGTAGCGCTTCAAATACGCTGATCTGATAAGGCAATGAATCCATGACATCGACAGGTGTGTTTTCCAGTGCATTCAGGTTGAAACAATTTTGCCGATCGTCCGTATGCCAGCTTACGGTGGTGTAATCATCCAGCTCTACGTGACCGGTTAACTTTTCATCGTTGTGTGATAACACGCCAGCAGTAGCTTCTTTCTCGGCATAAAGCAGGGCGAATTTTGCCTGTATGCTGGCGTTGGTACGCCGGCTACGCTGGAGCTGGGTCTGGAAACTGATGGTCATCTCAGTTGCAAGTGCAGCCATCAGCGCCAGAATCATTAATACAATCAATAGTGCAGCCCCTCTCTGTGGATTCATTTTTTATCCTTATGGGGCTGCGCGGTTTGCTGCTTTTCCGGGATCCATCCAGGCAAAATAAAAAGACGATGAATGATTTCCTTGTTTTCCAGTTCCAGCGTGACGGCGATCGTCGTTGACGTTGTGTCGTTTTCTGCTGCTTCCATCACTGCAGATATATGGGCGATACCCGCCAGCAGCGTGCGCGCGGGTTTGTCCTTTTTTCCATCAGGGGAGTCGCGCACCGCACGGTACAAGGTACCGTCTTTGACATACCAGTGAACGGTTGTGAGCATGAAGGACGCCTCAAAGGGGGCTGTGGCATCCCTTGCCTGGGTGGTGAATAGCATCTCATCGGTTCCGCTCGTAAAGGTCTGGTGAGTCTGACGATTTTTACGCGGAACATATTGCATCAGGTCACTTTCCAGCAGCAGCAGAGTGTACTGTAAGGCGTGAAAATCATTGGCCAGTTTTTGGGCACGCTTATGCTGTTCAGATGCCTGAGAAAAGACCATTGAGGCCAAAAAACTGAGCGTCGAGAGAATCACGATAGCGAGCATAACTTCCAGAAGCGTAAAACCTCGCTGGCGGTTAATCATGCTTTGTTCCTTGCTTTTCTGACGACGGACTCCAGGCGTAAAGGGACAGCGTTTTGCCCCCATGGGATGTCACCGTAATGTGATTCAGGGAGATGGTTGAAGATGGGGGTGATGTACCGGTGAGCTGCCAGGTAAAGGGGATATCCAGCAGTGATGACTGACCTCTCTCCGTGGAGGAAAGGACTGCGCGCGTTTTGATCAACTGATTATCTGCAACCCACAATGCCAGCGTCTCTTGCTTCAGCGTTTCCAGCGCTGAGAGCTGCCACTGCATGCTGCTGATCAGCCCCGTTACTGCAGTGGCGAAGATCGCCATCGCGAGCAGTACCTCAAGCAGGAGCATTCCACTTTGCTGTTTCATTGCGCCTCCTTTAGCGGAGTGATATCCAGTGGCAGGGAGCCAGCGCAGCGCACATACAAAATTTTTTCACCGTGCGCATTTCTGAATAACAGGGTGAACGGCGTTATCTGGCCATCAGGTAGGATGATAATTTGCGGTATGGCGTCTTGTGCTGAGGGGTTAAGCTCGGGGTGAACTGGCCCTCCCCATTCCCCCTGAAGTGGTAAGTTATCGTCACGTTGAACAGCTTCCCAATGCCAGCCAGTATGCGTACTTTTCTGTGGCAGATAAAATAACCACCCATCTTCGGATACAAGCAGAGCAACAGCATGTTTTTCAAGCAACGCCAGATCGGCCGCATACTCAACGGTTTGTCTGAACGTGTCAACACGCTGACGTAGCTTTCCGCTTACGCTTAAACGCTCGCTTTGCATGGCAGTCACGCCCGCCGCAGCGGCCGCGAGGATGACGATAACCAGCATCACTTCCAGCAGTGTGAATCCTTTCTCCTGTGCCATGATTAATGTCTTTTTTTGTCGTTATCCCAGTTGTTGATGTCATCAGCCGTACCGGGTTCACCATCAGGGCCGTTTGAGCTTATGTCGATTGCCCGATGCTCGCCTGGGCTGATCAGTACATACTCATTGCCCCATGGATCGGTGGGCAGACGGCGGATATAACCCTCGGGATTGTAATTTTCAGCCAGCGGCGAGAGTGTCGGGGCTTCAATCAGTGCTTCAAGACCCTGCTCTGTCGTGGGATAGCGATGGTTATCCAGCTTGTACATATCAAGTGCGTTTTCGAGGGCAACAATGTCACTGATGGCTTTTTGTCGGTCTGCACGATCTTTATTGCCCATCAGATTCGGCACCACCAGGCTTGCCAGAACGCCCAATATGACGATTACCACCATGAGCTCCATCAATGTGAAACCACGCTGCCTTTTTAATGTATGTATTTCCATTACCTTTCCTTAGTTCATCAATGAGTTGAGTTGTAAAATTGGCTGCATGACCGCTACAACAATAAACAGGACGATGGCAGCCATGACGACAATCAGCGCTGGTTCAAAAATCGCCAGTGTCATCGTGATTCGGTTCTGTAGCTGAGCTTCCTGGTTATCCGTCGCTCGCTGCATAAGCTCCCCGAGTTGACCGCTTTTTTCCCCGGAAGCGATCATGTAAAGCATCATGGGGGGGAAAATCTGTGTTTTCTCAAGGGACTGGCTGACACTATTACCCTGGCGCACGCTCTCCGCTGCGTCACTGAGTCGCTGCCGTATCTCCATATTTCCAACGCCCTCCGCCGACAGCGACATTCCCTGAAGCAATGGAACGCCGCTAACGTTGAGGATACTGAGGGCACGTAAATAGCGGGCGCTGTCGATGGCACAGACCAGTTGAGTGGTACCCCGAAAAAGAATCAGCAGACGGTGAAAGCGATGGCGGTTGCCTTCCCGCTTCAGCCAGTATGAGAACAGGCTGAAGCCGACGATGAATAGACCCAACAACCAGGGGCCGTAGGCCGATAAAAAGTCGCTGATAGCAAGCAAGGTCCGGGTTGTGAGCGGCAGTTCGTGTTTGAGATGAATAAACTGTGCTGCGACTTTTGGCACGACGGCGGTGAGTAATATGACCACCACCAGAATGGCGACCGTTGTGAGCAGGGAGGGGTAGATGAGTGCCTGCATCAGCTTGCTGCGCATCCGTTGGCGAGCTTCATTAAAATCTGCCAGTCTTTCCAGCACGGCACCGGGCTGTCCGACGGCTTCTCCCGCTTTCACCAGCGTGCAGTAGACCGTATCAAACTGACGGGGGTATTGTTGCATAGCGGCGGAAAGTGATTGTCCTTCAAGAACCGCCTGACGTAGCGCGCTGATTATAGTGACAAAATTCTTGCTCTCTTTTTGCTGTTGAATCGCGGCGAGCGCCTCATCCAGCGGCAGGGCCGCAGCCATAAGGGTGGCGAGCTGGCGTGTAAAAAGCGTCAACTCGGCATGGCTTATCCGCGCTGGAAACCTCTGCAGTGTAAGCTTGCTCCGCTGCTGTTTTATAGTCTGCGGCAACAATCCCTGGCTTCGAAGCTGTGCGACTATCTCCCGCTCAGATTCAGCATCACTTACGCCAGTATGACGTTTACCCTTCGCATCAATGGCTATCCAGCGAAATTTCATTCACTTTGCTCCATCGATACTTGCCTTTCGGACGTAACACGCAACACTTCTTCTATTGAGGTCAACCCTTGCGCTGCAGCACGTAGGCCGTTTGCCAGTAAGCTGCGGTGGTTCTGGCGCTGGAGCTGTTCCAGTTGCTGTTCGTTGAATTCTGCGTGTACGGCTTCGCGTATTTCAGGCGTCATTACCAACAGTTCGTGGATAGCCAGACGTCCTTGATAGCCGCTTTGTCGGCAGGCCGGGCATCCGCAAGCCTGCCAGAGCTGCGTCGCCATTATCCCTTCAGCGTTCAGTAATTGATGTTGTTGAATCGTGAGTGGATGTGGGGTTTTGCACTGATTACAGAGACGCCTGACCAGACGCTGGGCTATCACGCCAACAAGTGATGAGGAGAGCAGGAAAGATTCCGTGCCCATATCCCGCAAGCGGGTGACCGCGCCGCTGGCGCTGTTTGTATGAAGAGTGGAAAGAACCAGATGCCCGGTCAGGGAGGCCTGGACAGCAATTTGAGCCGTTTCAGCATCGCGAATCTCACCCACCATCACAACGTCGGGGTCCTGACGTAGAATCGCACGTAACCCTCGGGCAAAGGACATATCCACGCGGTTATTGACCTGCGTCTGGCCAATGCCCTCCAGCTCATACTCAATAGGGTCTTCAACGGTAAGTACGTTACGCTCTGGGCTATTGAGTGCAGAAAGGAGGGCATAGAGCGTGGTACTTTTCCCGGAGCCGGTCGGGCCTGTGACCAGAATAATGCCGTGAGGTAGCGCAATGAGATATTTGAGTGCGCGCGTGTTCTCCGCTGACATATCCAGCCTGTCAATTGATAACCGTAGACTGTTTTTATCCAGCAGACGCAAAACCACTCTCTCGCCATGTTGCGAAGGCAGCGTAGAGACGCGTACATCAACGTTCCGATTGCCTATCTTTAAGGTAATACGACCATCCTGCGGCAGTCGCTTTTCGGCAATATCCAGTTTGGCCATAATTTTGATGCGTGAGATAAGCAATGCGGCCAGTTTTTTGTTTGGCTGAACCACCGGGCACAATACACCATCCACCCGAAAGCGGATGCTCATCGTTTTTTCAAAAACTTCAATATGGATATCTGAAGCATGCTCTTTGAGCGCTTCGCTGAGGACGGCATTAATGAGCCTGATCACCGGCGCATCCGACTGTTCATTGAGCAGATCTTCATTGGTCGGGATCTCATCGGAGAGGGCGTTCAGATCGTCCGAGTTATTAATATCTTCGGCAATAAGCTGGGCTGAACCGTTAGCCTGCTGATAGAGGTGCTCCAGTTTTTCCGTAAACTGCTGTGGAGAGATCCGCGTAAAGTGAGTACAGTCGCTGGCGACGGAGGCAATCTCAAGCAGATGTTTAAGCGTGGCACTGGTCGCATAGAACAGCTCCTGTTGCTGTATCGCAATCCCATAGTGTTGCGCTTTTTTCCAGGTTAACGGGTTCACTTCACACCCTGCCCGCGAAATGGATTTTTGGCGGCAGGTGTTGCCGGTGTGTTATTAAACGTCCGGTCATCCAGCGTTTCTATATCATCGACATGAATGAGTTTGCCGCTGCGCTTATCGCTTCTCTCTTTCTGCATCTCCTTGAAGTCGGTGTACTTATCCCGTGAGAGCGAGTGGTACACCTCGTCGTCTCTGATGATGGTCGGGCGGATAAAGACCATCAAGTTTCGTTTGCTTTTTTCATTTGAGGTATAGCGGAAAAGCTGTCCAATCAGAGGGATATCGCCCAGCAGAGGGACTTTCGATACCTCCTGTTTACTTGCGTTATCCATCAAACCGCCAAGCACAACGGTTTCACCGCTCTTCACCAGTACAGCATTCTTAATCGTACGCGTATTGAATGTCGGCCCAAGCGATGAGGAGGTTGCTGATGCGTCGACGCTGGACACCTCTTGCTCTATCTCCATCAGCACCGAGTCTCCCTCATTAATCTGGGGGGTGACTTTTAGCTTAGTCCCGACGGTTTTACGTTCGATGGAGTTGAAAATATTGTCTCCAGAGGTGGTCTGAGAGCCGGATAGCACCGGGACATCCTGGCCTACGTTGAATGCCGCTTCTTTGTTATCAAGTGTGACGATGCTGGGGGTGGAGAGGATATCGTTTTTGTTGTCGGTATTCAGGGCTGTCAGGAGAACGCCCCAGTCGCCATTGAAGAAGCCTGCCGCAAGGCCGCTGTAATTACTAAAGAGCTTGTATGCCGGATTGTCGCTGGTAATGCCGCCCTTTTCTTTAAATTCACTGATGCCTTGCGCCGCGTTAAAGATAGGTAGGCCGGTTTTGGTAAACTGTTGTGCGCCCACATTTTTGTTAGCCCACTGTACGCCGAGATTCAGTCCTTTACCGTCCTGAACTTCTACGATGATGGCTTCGACCAGAACCTGAGCCCGTCGAATGTCCAGTTTCGCGATAACCTCCCCCAACTGCTGAAGAATGCCCTGGTCAGCGGTTACCACCAGGGAGTTAGTCTGTTCATCGGCGGTAATTGATATCCCGTTGCCGCTGTTGCTCGCGGTTTTAGATGCGCCGTTTTTCTCCTCGGTCAATTTTTGCGTGACACCCGTCAGGACTTCGACAAGTTTGTCCGCTTTGGCATATTTCAGATACCAGACACGGGTATTACCTTGTCCCTGCTCTTGTGTGTCGAGGCGTGCAATAAGCTGTTGGACTCGCGCCCGTGCCCGATCCGAGCCGCTGACAATCAGAGCATTTGTTCTTTTGTCGGCAACAATTCGCGTCTGGAGCGTCGCAGGTTGTGCTTCTTTCCCGCTCTCCCGCGCCAAATCATTGAGGACGTCGGCAAGATCGGTAGCCGACGCATATTTCAGAGGAAAAACCTGTTCTTTTTTATCACCCATCACATCAACACGTTTGACGACTTCCAGCAGTCGATTAACCGTTGACGCCTTGCCGGTGATGATTAGCGTGTTTGAGGGTTCATAATGCACCACATTACCCACCTTACCGCCATCAAGCATCTGGCGCAGCAGTGGTGATAACGCGCGTGCGGGAACATTCTCCAGCGAAACGATACGCGTCACCAATTCATCCCCTTTACCGGGCCTGGATCCCGTGGTGAGCCTTCCCGGAAGGGTCTTCACTTTTTCTGAACGAACGACTTTCAGAAAACCATTATCAAGGCTTATAAGTGAAAAACCATAAAGGTCCAGTACACTCAGGAAAAACTGGTAATACTCTTCTTCATTAAACGTATCAGTACTTCTGATAGATATAGAGGCGCTAACATCGGGATCAATAAGAATGGTTTTCCCCATGTTTTGGCTCACAATACTGACAAAAGTTCGAATATCCGCGTCGTTAAAGTTAGCTGTGTAATCAGCCGGATATCCGGGTTTTGGTGAGATAGCGAGCAGGAATAGCAGCGAAAAAGCTTTCATTCGCTGGCCTGAGAGAGCTCCTGGCATTTAATTATCCTTTCCTTCCTGGAATTTCTGAACAGAAACATTAATAACCTGTGGCAATGATTTTCGCACCACAGTGAGTTGTGCTCTCTGAAGATGGTTAAACACCTCCTGTGCCTTTGCGATATTTTCCCGCTGTGTTAATGAGATATTATTCAGCTGAATGGCTATATCACCCGGCTCAAGGGAGGCCCTGAAGAATGAGGCGGCATTTTCCCGTGGTAAAAGGCGTAATCCCCGCAATACATCTTTATCTTCTACAGGACGGGCATCTATATAGTCTGACAGGACGATATTTGACAGCGTCTCGTGGGCAGCTCTTTGTTTCGGGGACGCTGAAGACAACGTCAGATTGGAAAGCAGCTTGAGTTGATGAATGTGCCCGTCAGAAGAGAAAAACACTTGATTTTTTGTGATGTTGATGATGCGAACCGTGCTGGCTGACTTAAGAACATCATTAATCGAATAGACATTCTGTTCTCCGCCTTCCAGCACGATCGCTCTGGAGGTTAATTTATCTGAACTATGAATAATACCGCTTAAAAGGATATCGGGTAGTCTGGTCACTTTTCCTGCCGGGGCCATATCAGTATGTTGTGGCATGGATGACGATAAATTCCATTTATGTTTTATTTGCGGACTATTCGTAGGATTAATACCAGGCTTGTTTTGTAACGACAGATAGTTTTCAGAATATCGAATATATCCGGCGTGCATGCAAATAAACATAATTATAATGCTTGTGAATATATTTATGATGTAAAAGGCGCGATATAACAGCGCCTTTTTTAATGATCGAAATATAACTGTCATGAATTTATCATTAGGAATGGCTGTGATATATAATGTGTTTATTGTTAAGGGTTGCGATAATATAGTTGTGTGCTGGTTGGCGGCAAGTGGTTTGCTGCATGGTTTCGCAATTTTAGGAATAGAATAACGTTGGAGGTCAATATAATTATTCATGGACGAACTTAATGCTTTTTATACCACCCGGCATCGCCTGTTATGGGAAGGACTTATTTCGACGCTAATTAATGAGCCATGTCTGGTCCTGCAGGGTGCAAAGGGATCGGGAAAAAGCGTACTTGCACACGGGGTTATCGCTGCGTGGCCGCATCGAGCGCTGACTATAGGGCCACTCTCACGTAAAGGATATCTTCAGGAGTGGATTGTGCTGTCGGATACACAGCTTGCTGACAGCTTAACGGGACGGATTTTCTCCTTCGATACGCTCTGGAGCGAACTGCTTTGTTCGATGGATGAAACGCGCGATAGTATGCCGCTGTTTGTACTTGAGGACGCTCAGCGCGTACGAAAAGGACTGATTTCATCAATTCAGGCCTTTGCCTCCATAATGCCGAAAGCTCGATTGTTACTAACAGGAATATTTGATCGCAGTCAGCAGCGTCGCCTGCGGATGTTACGTCCGGTATGGCTCGAGATACCCACCCCAAACGAGGAGGATTGCCGAGAGGTCATTGCGACTCATGCTGGAATCGATCCTGAGCAACCGGGCCTACTGTCAGATCTTTTTGTCAGGCGTGTTATGCGACGTTGCCGCGGCAATCTCCATCTTGTGGCCCGGTCAGGAAGATTTATTCGTCGTAATAAAAAAAGAGAACAGCAGGTCGCTGTCGGGTCTGAGTTGCAACAAGCCGTGTTGCGCTATTTGCCTACAGAGCGCCATCCAGGATGGAGATGTCTGGCGTTAATCGTTGTGGCGGGGCTATGTGGGGGCGCAGGCAGGTATCTTTCTCAACCTTTATCCCAGTGGCTGCCACAACCAGAAAGACTGTTGTCTGTTGCGACGTCCCGGCCTATCTCTTCTCCTGTGACATTGACGTCAGAGATTATGTCTACCAATGAATCGCTTGCTTTACTTTATAGCGTCTGGGGTTTTGCAGTCGACAAAGGCCAGGCATGGTGCGATCAGGCATACCGTGCAGGGATGGCCTGCCTCTCTGGTAATGACACACTGGAGACGCTGCTATACCAGGGTCTCCCCTGGATAGCCACATTGAAGGTAGATAGCGTCCTTTTTCCGGTCGTGATTATCGGAGGAGGGGATAAAACGCTTACCGTACTTTCTGGCAGTAAAACATGGATTGTCGATAAAGCATGGTTTAGCACGGTTTGGACAGGGAAGGCTACGCGGATGTGGAAACCATCGCCTGATAGTAATGCGAGCATAACGAGGAAAAGCAGCCCCGATGATATTGCCTGGCTTGATACGATGCTCAGTCGCATGTTGAGTGTTGAAGCCGAAGGCTCGGGAGAATGGAGTCCTCTGTTGACTGAAAAAATCCGCCAGTTTCAGATCCAACATAAGATTAAGGCGGATGGTGTAATGGGACGGCTCTCGCTTATCCGGCTTTGGCAGGCGCTGGGTGAAAGCCCGAAGCTAACTCAGGATGAGGGAAAGGTATGAGTGCCAACAAAGAGGCGTATCCAGGCATAGTCGAAACCTTTGTTCGTCCAGACATGCCTGTAACCTTATGGCGCTGTGTATGGGGTGTTCTTTTCTGGCTAACATACTGCGCTGGTTGTGTTCTTTCTGGCTATTATGCGAGCAGCTGGGGGACTCAGGCATCTCGCTCAGACACCGCGGCGTCACACTATCACCTGTCAGATGCACATTATGTTTATAAGAAGCGACCCTTGCCGGAACCCGAAGAGGCGGCGGCAGAGGCTGTTTACGAAGAGAGTGTTGATGAGCAACCGACGACCTCAGAGGAATCTGATGTCAATGCCGATCTCAGGGCACGGGTAAAGCAGGCGATGGCTGACATTGACCATGAATAAGTGGCAGCGTCGAAAGGTTGGTTAATATCGACACAGTCGGCTTGCATTACGTCAGTAAATACGTATAATGCGCGGGCTTGTCGTAATTGACAGCGGGTTCAATCTGAACTCTGGCAGTGTTTTTTGCTGCTAACAATGCCCCCAATCGGGGGGCTATGTAAGAACGGTTACACTCTCCCATCAATCGTAATGGGTTTGAGGAGTAATCATTTTCGTTTATAAAATAATTGGAGCTCTGGTCTCATGCAGAACCAAAGAATCCGTATCCGCCTTAAAGCGTTTGATCATCGTCTGATCGATCAATCAACCGCGGAAATCGTCGAGACTGCTAAGCGCACTGGTGCGCAAGTCCGTGGTCCGATCCCGCTGCCGACCCGCAAAGAGCGCTTCACTGTTCTGATCTCCCCGCACGTTAACAAAGACGCGCGCGATCAGTACGAAATTCGCACTCACAAGCGTCTGGTTGACATCGTTGAGCCAACCGAGAAAACCGTTGATGCTCTGATGCGTCTGGACCTGGCTGCCGGTGTAGACGTGCAGATCAGCCTGGGTTAATCAGGTCATCGAGCGATTGAGAGGTTGAAACAATGATTGGTTTAGTCGGTAAAAAAGTGGGCATGACCCGCATCTTCACTGAAGATGGCGTATCTATCCCAGTAACCGTAATCGAAGTTGAAGCAAACCGCGTTACTCAGGTTAAAGATCTGGCTAACGACGGCTACCGCGCTATCCAGGTTACCACCGGTGCTAAAAAAGCTAACCGTGTAACCAAGCCGGAAGCTGGCCATTTTGCTAAAGCTGGCGTAGAAGCTGGCCGCGGCCTGTGGGAATTCCGTCTTGCTGACGGTGAAGAGTTCACCGTAGGTCAGGCGATTAGCGTTGAGCTGTTTGCTGAAGTTAAAAAAGTTGACGTAACTGGCACCTCTAAAGGTAAAGGTTTCGCAGGTACCGTTAAGCGCTGGAACTTCCGTACCCAGGACGCTACCCACGGTAACTCCCTGTCTCACCGCGTTCCGGGTTCTATCGGTCAGAACCAGACTCCGGGCAAAGTGTTCAAGGGCAAAAAAATGGCAGGTCAGCTGGGTAATGAGCGTGTAACCGTTCAGAGCCTGGACGTAGTACGTGTTGACGCTGAGCGCAACCTGCTGCTGGTTAAAGGTGCTGTCCCGGGTGCAACCGGTAGCGACCTGATCGTTAAACCAGCTGTGAAGGCGTGAGGAGATAGCAATGGAATTAGTATTGAAAGACGCGCAGAGCGCGCTGACTGTTTCCGAAACTACCTTCGGTCGTGATTTTAACGAAGCGCTGGTACACCAGGTTGTTGTTGCTTATGCAGCTGGTGCACGTCAGGGTTCTCGTGCTCAGAAGACTCGTGCTGAAGTAACTGGTTCCGGTAAAAAACCGTGGCGCCAGAAAGGTACCGGCCGTGCGCGTTCTGGTTCTATCAAGAGCCCGATCTGGCGTTCTGGTGGCGTGACTTTCGCTGCGCGTCCGCAGGACCACAGTCAAAAAGTTAACAAAAAGATGTACCGCGGCGCGCTGAAAAGCATCCTGTCCGAACTGGTACGTCAGGATCGTCTGATCGTTGTCGAGCAGTTCTCTGTTGAAGCACCGAAAACCAAGCTGCTGGCTCAGAAACTGAAAGACATGGCTCTGGAAGATGTGCTGATCATCACCGGTGAGCTGGACGAGAACCTGTTCCTGGCCGCGCGCAACCTGCACAAGGTTGACGTTCGCGACGCGACTGGTATCGACCCGGTTAGCCTGATCGCCTTCGACAAAGTCGTAATGACTGCTGATGCTGTTAAGCAAGTTGAGGAGATGCTGGCATGATTCGTGAAGAACGTCTGCTGAAGGTGCTGCGTGCACCGCACGTTTCTGAAAAAGCGTCTACTGCGATGGAAAAAACTAACACCATCGTTCTCAAAGTTGCTAAAGACGCGACCAAAGCAGAAATTAAAGCTGCTGTGCAGAAACTGTTTGAAGTCGAAGTCGAAGTCGTTAACACCCTGGTAGTTAAAGGGAAAGTTAAACGTCACGGACAGCGTATCGGTCGTCGTAGCGACTGGAAAAAAGCTTACGTCACCCTGAAAGAAGGCCAGAATCTGGACTTCGTTGGCGGCGCTGAGTAAGTCGGAGGAGTAATACAATGGCAGTTGTTAAATGTAAACCGACATCTCCGGGTCGTCGCCACGTAGTTAAAGTGGTTAACCCTGAGCTGCACAAGGGCAAACCTTTTGCTCCGTTGCTGGAAAAAAACAGCAAATCCGGTGGTCGTAACAACAATGGCCGTATCACCACTCGTCATATCGGTGGTGGCCACAAGCAGGCTTACCGTATTGTTGACTTCAAACGCAACAAAGATGGTATCCCGGCAGTTGTTGAACGTCTTGAGTACGATCCGAACCGTTCCGCGAACATCGCGCTGGTTCTGTACAAAGATGGCGAGCGCCGTTACATCCTGGCCCCTAAAGGCCTGAAAGCTGGCGACCAGATTCAGTCTGGCGTTGATGCTGCAATCAAAGCGGGTAACACCCTGCCGATGCGCAATATCCCGGTTGGTTCTACCGTTCATAACGTAGAAATGAAACCAGGTAAAGGCGGTCAGCTGGCACGTTCTGCTGGTACTTACGTCCAGATCGTTGCACGTGACGGTGCTTATGTCACCCTGCGTCTGCGTTCTGGTGAAATGCGTAAAGTTGAAGCTGAGTGCCGCGCTACTCTGGGCGAAGTTGGCAATGCTGAGCATATGCTGCGCGTTCTGGGTAAAGCAGGTGCTGCACGCTGGCGTGGTGTTCGTCCGACCGTTCGCGGTACCGCGATGAACCCAGTCGACCACCCACATGGTGGTGGTGAAGGTCGTAACTTTGGTAAGCACCCGGTAACTCCGTGGGGCGTTCAGACCAAAGGTAAGAAGACCCGCAGCAACAAGCGTACTGATAAATTCATCGTACGTCGCCGTAGCAAATAATTTTAGAGGATAAGCCATGCCACGTTCTCTCAAGAAAGGTCCTTTTATTGACCTGCACTTGCTGAAGAAGGTAGAGAAAGCGGTGGAAAGCGGAGACAAGAAGCCCCTGCGCACTTGGTCCCGTCGTTCAACGATCTTTCCTAACATGATCGGTTTGACCATCGCTGTCCATAATGGTCGTCAGCACGTTCCGGTATTTGTTTCCGATGAAATGGTCGGTCACAAACTGGGTGAATTCGCACCGACTCGTACTTATCGCGGCCACGCTGCTGATAAAAAAGCGAAGAAGAAATAAGGTAGGAGGAAGAGATGGAAACTTTAGCTCAACATCGCCATGCTCGTTCTTCTGCTCAGAAGGTTCGCCTTGTTGCTGACCTGATTCGCGGTAAGAAAGTGTCGCAGGCCCTGGATATTCTGACCTACACCAACAAGAAAGCGGCTGTACTGGTCAAGAAAGTTCTGGAATCTGCCATTGCTAACGCTGAACACAACGATGGCGCTGACATTGACGATCTGAAAGTTGCGAAAATTTTCGTAGACGAAGGCCCGAGCATGAAGCGCGTTATGCCGCGTGCAAAAGGTCGTGCAGATCGCATCCTGAAGCGCACCAGCCACATTACTGTGGTTGTGTCCGATCGCTGAGACTCTGGAGACTAGCAATGGGTCAGAAAGTACATCCTAATGGTATTCGCCTGGGTATTGTAAAACCATGGAACTCTACCTGGTTTGCGAACACCAAAGAATTCGCTGACAACCTGGACAGCGATTTTAAAGTACGTCAGTACCTGACTAAGGAACTGGCTAAAGCGTCTGTATCTCGTATCGTTATCGAGCGTCCGGCTAAGAGCATTCGTGTGACCATTCACACTGCTCGCCCGGGTATCGTTATCGGTAAAAAAGGTGAAGACGTTGAAAAACTGCGCAAGGTCGTAGCGGATATCGCTGGCGTTCCTGCTCAGATCAATATCGCCGAAGTTCGTAAACCTGAACTGGACGCAAAACTGGTTGCTGACAGCATTACTTCTCAGCTGGAACGTCGCGTTATGTTCCGTCGTGCTATGAAGCGTGCTGTACAGAACGCAATGCGTCTGGGCGCTAAAGGTATTAAAGTTGAAGTTAGCGGCCGTCTGGGCGGCGCTGAGATCGCACGTACCGAATGGTACCGTGAAGGTCGCGTTCCGCTGCACACTCTGCGTGCTGACATCGACTACAACACCTCCGAAGCGCACACCACTTACGGTGTAATCGGCGTAAAAGTGTGGATCTTCAAAGGCGAGATCCTTGGTGGTATGGCTGCAGTTGAACAACCGGAAAAACCGGCTGCTCAACCTAAAAAGCAGCAGCGTAAAGGCCGTAAATAAGGAGCGTCGCTGATGTTACAACCAAAGCGTACAAAATTCCGTAAAGTGCACAAAGGCCGCAACCGTGGTCTCGCGCAGGGCACGGATGTGAGCTTCGGCACTTACGGTCTGAAAGCTGTTGGCCGTGGTCGTCTGACCGCTCGTCAGATCGAAGCAGCACGTCGTGCTATGACTCGTGCTGTTAAGCGTCAGGGTAAGATCTGGATCCGTGTATTCCCGGACAAACCGATCACCGAGAAGCCGCTGGAAGTTCGTATGGGTAAAGGTAAAGGTAACGTGGAGTATTGGGTTGCCTTGATTCAGCCGGGTAAAGTCCTGTATGAAATGGACGGTGTTCCGGAAGAGCTGGCCCGTGAAGCCTTCGAGCTGGCAGCAGCAAAACTGCCGATTAAAACCACCTTTGTAACTAAGACGGTGATGTAATGAAAGCAAAAGAGCTGCGTGAAAAGAGCGTTGAAGAGCTGAACACCGAGCTGCTTAACCTGCTGCGCGAGCAGTTCAACCTGCGTATGCAGGCTGCAAGTGGCCAGCTGCAACAGACTCACCTGTTGAAGCAAGTGCGTCGTGATGTCGCACGCGTTAAGACTTTACTGACTGAGAAGGCGGGTGCGTAATGACCGATAAAATCCGTACTCTGCAAGGTCGTGTTGTTAGCGACAAAATGGAGAAATCCATTGTTGTTGTTATCGAACGTTTCGTGAAACACCCGATCTACGGTAAATTCATCAAACGTACGACTAAATTGCACGTACATGACGAGAACAACGAATGCGGTACCGGCGACGTGGTTGAAATCCGCGAATGCCGTCCGTTGTCCAAGACTAAATCCTGGACGCTGGTTCGCGTTGTAGAGAAAGCGGTTCTGTAATACAGCACGCGTTCTCAAACGAATAAACGGCTCAGTGATGAGCCGTTTATTTTTTCTACCCATATCCGAGAACCGGTGTTATAATGCCGCGCCCTCGATATGGGGCTTTTTAACGACCCTGATTTTAGGGTCTTCAGTAGTAGTTGACATTAGCGGAGCACTGAAATGATCCAAGAACAGACTATGCTGAACGTCGCCGACAACTCCGGTGCACGTCGCGTAATGTGTATCAAGGTTCTGGGTGGCTCGCACCGTCGCTACGCAGGCGTAGGCGACATCATCAAGATCACCATTAAAGAAGCAATTCCGCGTGGTAAGGTCAAAAAAGGTGATGTGCTGAAGGCGGTAGTGGTGCGCACCAGGAAGGGTGTTCGTCGCCCTGACGGTTCTGTCGTTCGCTTCGATGGCAATGCTTGTGTTCTTCTGAACAACAACAGCGAGCAGCCTATCGGTACGCGTATTTTTGGGCCGGTTACTCGTGAACTTCGTTCTGAGAAGTTTATGAAAATCATCTCTCTGGCACCAGAAGTACTCTAAGGAGCGAATCATGGCAGCTAAAATCCGTCGTGATGACGAAGTTATCGTGTTAACCGGTAAAGATAAAGGTAAGCGCGGTAAAGTAAAAAATGTCCTGTCTTCCGGCAAGATCATTGTTGAAGGTATCAACCTGGTTAAGAAACATCAGAAGCCGGTTCCGGCCCTGAACCAACCAGGTGGCATCGTTGAAAAAGAAGCTGCTATTCAGGTTTCTAACGTTGCAATCTTCAATGCGGCAACCGGCAAGGCTGACCGTGTAGGCTTTAGATTCGAAGACGGTAAGAAAGTCCGTTTCTTCAAGTCTAACAGCGAAACTATCAAGTAATTTGGAGTAGTACGATGGCGAAACTGCATGATTACTACAAAGACGAAGTAGTTAAGAAACTCATGACTGAGTTTAACTACAATTCTGTCATGCAAGTCCCTCGGGTCGAGAAGATCACCCTGAATATGGGTGTTGGTGAAGCGATCGCTGACAAGAAACTGCTGGATAACGCAGCAGCTGATCTGGCAGCTATCTCCGGTCAAAAACCGTTGATCACCAAAGCGCGCAAATCTGTTGCGGGCTTCAAAATCCGTCAGGGCTATCCGATCGGCTGTAAAGTGACTCTGCGTGGCGAACGCATGTGGGAGTTCTTTGAGCGCCTGATCACTATTGCTGTACCGCGTATCCGTGACTTCCGTGGCTTGTCCGCTAAGTCTTTCGACGGTCGTGGTAACTACAGCATGGGTGTCCGTGAGCAGATCATCTTCCCAGAGATCGACTATGATAAAGTCGACCGCGTGCGTGGTTTGGATATTACCATTACCACTACTGCGAAATCTGATGAAGAAGGCCGTGCTCTGCTGGCTGCCTTTGACTTCCCGTTCCGCAAGTAAGGTAGGGTTACTTCATGGCTAAGCAATCAATGAAAGCACGCGAAGTTAAACGCGTAGCTTTAGCTGAAAAATACTTCGCGAAACGCGCTGAACTGAAAGCGATCATTTCTGATGTGAACGCTTCCGACGAAGATCGTTGGAATGCTGTTCTCAAGCTGCAGAGTCTGCCGCGTGATTCCAGCCCGTCTCGTCAGCGTAACCGCTGCCGTCAAACTGGTCGTCCGCATGGTTTCCTGCGGAAGTTCGGGTTGAGCCGTATTAAGGTCCGTGAATCCGCTATGCGCGGTGAAATCCCGGGTCTGAAAAAGGCTAGCTGGTAATTGTCACCAATTGAATCACGGGAGTAAAGACAGATGAGCATGCAAGATCCGATCGCGGATATGCTGACCCGTATCCGTAACGGTCAGGCCGCGAACAAAGCTGCGGTCACCATGCCTTCCTCCAGGCTGAAAGTGGCAATTGCCAACGTGCTGAAGGAAGAAGGTTTTATTGAAGATTTTAAAATTGAAGGCGACATCAAGCCGGAACTGGAAGTGACTCTCAAATACTTCCAGGGAAAAGCTGTGGTAGAAAGCATTCAGCGTATCAGCCGCCCAGGTCTGCGCATCTATAAGAAAAAAGATGAGCTGCCGAAAGTTATGAGTGGTATGGGTATCGCAGTTGTTTCTACCTCTAAAGGTGTCATGACTGATCGTGCAGCGCGCCAGGCTGGTCTTGGTGGCGAAATCATCTGCTACGTAGCCTAATCGGAGGAAAAAATGTCTCGTGTTGCTAAAGCACCGGTCGTTGTTCCTGCCGGCGTTGATGTAAAAATCAACGGTCAGGTTATCACGATCAAAGGTAAAAACGGCGAGCTGACTCGTACCCTGAACGATGCTGTTGAAGTTAATCATGCAGACAATGCTCTGACCTTCGGTCCGCGTACTGGTTACGTGGATGGTTGGGCCCAGGCTGGTACCGCGCGTGCCCTGCTGAACTCAATGGTTATCGGTGTTACCGAAGGCTTCACTAAGAAGCTGCAGCTGGTTGGTGTAGGTTATCGTGCAGCGGTCAAAGGGAACGTAGTAAACCTGGCACTGGGTTTCTCTCATCCTGTAGACCATCAGTTGCCGGCCGGTATCACTGCTGAATGTCCGACTCAGACTGAAATCGTGCTGAAAGGCGCTGATAAGCAGATGATCGGCCAGGTAGCAGCAGATCTGCGTGCCTACCGTCGTCCTGAGCCGTATAAAGGCAAGGGTGTTCGTTACGCCGACGAAGTCGTGCGTACCAAAGAGGCTAAGAAGAAGTAAGGTAACACTATGGATAAGAAATCTGCTCGTATCCGTCGTGCGACCCGCGCACGCCGCAAGCTCAAAGAGCTTGGTGCGACACGCCTGGTGGTACATCGTACCCCGCGTCATATTTACGCCCAGGTAATCGCATCGAATGGTTCTGAAGTTCTGGTAGCTGCTTCTACTGTAGAAAAAGCTATCGCTGAACAACTGAAGTACACCGGTAACAAAGACGCGGCCGCAGCTGTGGGTAAAGCTGTAGCTGAACGCGCTCTGGAAAAAGGCATTAAAGATGTGTCTTTTGACCGTTCCGGGTTCCAATATCATGGTCGCGTCCAGGCACTGGCAGATGCTGCCCGTGAAGCTGGCCTTCAGTTCTAAGGTAGAGGTGTAAGATGGCTCACATCGAAAAACAAGCTGGCGAACTGCAGGAAAAGCTGATCGCGGTAAACCGCGTATCTAAAACCGTTAAAGGTGGTCGTATTTTCTCCTTCACAGCTCTGACTGTTGTTGGTGATGGTAATGGTCGCGTTGGTTTTGGTTACGGTAAAGCCCGCGAAGTTCCGGCAGCGATCCAGAAAGCGATGGAAAAAGCCCGTCGCAATATGATTAACGTCGCGCTGAACCACGGCACCCTGCAGCACCCGGTTAAGGGTACTCACACGGGTTCTCGTGTATTCATGCAGCCGGCTTCCGAAGGTACCGGTATTATTGCCGGTGGTGCTATGCGCGCCGTTCTGGAAGTCGCTGGGGTTCATAACGTTCTGGCTAAAGCATATGGTTCCACCAACCCGATCAACGTGGTTCGTGCAACTATTGATGGCCTGGAAAATATGAAATCTCCGGAAATGGTCGCTGCCAAGCGTGGTAAATCCGTTGAAGAAATTCTGGGGTAATTGACCATGGCAAAGACTATTAAAATCACTCAAACCCGCAGTGCAATCGGTCGTCTGCCGAAACACAAGGCAACGCTGCTTGGCCTGGGTCTGCGTCGTATTGGTCATACTGTTGAACGTGAGGATACTCCTGCGGTTCGCGGTATGGTCAACGCGGTTTCCTTCATGGTTAAAGTTGAGGAGTAAGAGATGCGTTTAAATACTCTGTCTCCGGCCGAAGGCTCCAAAAAGGCGGGTAAACGCCTGGGTCGTGGTATCGGTTCTGGCCTCGGTAAAACCGGTGGTCGTGGTCACAAAGGTCAGAAATCTCGTTCTGGCGGTGGCGTACGTCGCGGTTTCGAGGGTGGCCAGATGCCACTGTATCGTCGTCTGCCGAAATTCGGTTTCACCTCTCGTAAGGCAATGATTACGGCAGAGATTCGTCTGTCCGATCTGGCTAAAGTAGAGGGCGATGTAGTCGACCTGAACACGCTGAAAGCAGCTAACATTATCGGCATCCAGATCGAGTTCGCGAAAGTGATCCTGGCTGGTGAAGTAGCTCGTCCGGTAACTGTTCGTGGCCTGCGTGTTACTAAAGGCGCTCGTGCTGCTATCGAAGCTGCTGGCGGTAAAATTGAGGAATAAGTAGCAGATGGCTAAACAACCGGGGTTAGATTTCCAAAGTGCCAAAGGTGGAATTGGCGAACTGAAACGCAGACTGCTGTTTGTTATCGGTGCGCTGATTGTGTTCCGTATTGGCTCTTTCATTCCGATCCCTGGTATTGATGCCGCTGTACTTGCCAAGCTGCTTGAACAACAGCGTGGCACCATCATTGAAATGTTTAACATGTTCTCTGGTGGTGCTCTCAGCCGTGCTTCTATCTTTGCTCTGGGTATTATGCCGTATATTTCGGCATCAATTATTATCCAACTGCTAACGGTCGTTCATCCGGCCCTGGCGGAATTAAAGAAAGAAGGGGAGTCTGGTCGTCGTAAGATTAGCCAGTACACCCGCTACGGTACCTTGGTGTTGGCTATATTCCAGTCGATCGGTATTGCTACCGGTTTACCGAATATGCCCGGAATGCAGGGTCTGGTAATGAATCCGGGCTTTGCATTCTACTTCACCGCTGTTGTTAGTTTGGTTACAGGAACTATGTTCCTGATGTGGCTCGGCGAACAAATTACTGAACGTGGTATCGGTAACGGTATCTCGATCATTATCTTCGCTGGCATTGTGGCGGGGCTTCCGCCAGCCATTGTCCATACTATCGAGCAAGCGCGTCAAGGCGACCTGCACTTCCTCCTGTTGCTGTTGGTTGCAGTATTAGTATTCGCAGTGACGTTCTTTGTTGTTTTCGTTGAGCGTGGCCAACGCCGCATTGTGGTAAACTACGCGAAACGTCAGCAAGGCCGTCGTGTCTATGCTGCTCAGAGCACACATTTGCCGCTGAAAGTAAATATGGCGGGGGTAATCCCGGCTATTTTTGCTTCCAGTATTATTCTGTTTCCGGCGACCATCGCGTCATGGTTCGGGGGCGGTACTGGTTGGAACTGGCTGACAACAATTTCGCTGTATTTGCAGCCTGGGCAACCGCTTTATGTGTTACTCTATGCGTCTGCAATCATCTTCTTCTGTTTCTTCTACACGGCGTTGGTTTTCAACCCGCGTGAAACAGCAGATAACCTGAAGAAGTCCGGTGCATTCGTACCAGGAATTCGTCCGGGAGAGCAAACGGCGAAGTATATCGATAAAGTAATGACTCGTCTGACTCTGGTTGGTGCGCTGTATATTACTTTTATCTGCCTGATCCCGGAGTTCATGCGTGATGCAATGAAAGTGCCGTTCTACTTCGGTGGGACTTCTCTGCTGATCGTTGTTGTCGTGATTATGGACTTTATGGCTCAAGTGCAAACTCTGATGATGTCCAGTCAGTATGAGTCTGCATTGAAAAAGGCGAACCTGAAAGGCTACGGTCGTTAATGGTCGCCTGAGAAGTTACGGAGAGTAAAAATGAAAGTTCGTGCTTCCGTCAAGAAATTATGTCGTAACTGCAAAATCGTTAAACGTGATGGCGTCATCCGTGTGATTTGCAGTGCCGAGCCGAAGCATAAACAGCGCCAAGGCTGATTATTTCGCATATTTTTCTTGCAAAGTTGGGTTGAGCTGGCTAGATTAGCCAGCCAATCTTTTGTATGTCTGTACGTTTCCATTTGAGTATCCTGAAAACGGGCTTTTCAGCATGGTACGTACAAGTAAAATTATAGGAGTGCATAGTGGCCCGTATAGCAGGCATTAACATTCCTGATCAGAAACATGCTGTGATCGCATTAACTTCGATCTATGGCGTCGGTAAAACCCGCTCCCAAGCCATTCTGGCTGCTGCGGGCATCGCTGAAAATGTTAAGATCAGTGAGCTGTCTGAAGAACAAATCGACACGCTGCGTGACGAAGTTGCCAAATTTGTCGTTGAAGGTGATCTGCGCCGTGAAGTTAGCATGAGCATCAAGCGCCTGATGGATCTTGGTTGCTATCGCGGTTTGCGTCATCGTCGTGGTCTCCCGGTTCGCGGTCAGCGTACCAAGACCAACGCACGTACCCGTAAGGGTCCGCGCAAACCGATCAAGAAATAATCGGGGTGATTGAATAATGGCAAAGGCACCAATTCGTGCACGTAAACGTGTAAGAAAACAAGTCTCTGACGGCGTGGCTCATATCCATGCTTCTTTCAACAACACCATCGTTACTATTACTGATCGTCAGGGTAACGCGCTGGGTTGGGCAACAGCCGGTGGTTCCGGTTTCCGTGGTTCTCGCAAATCCACTCCGTTTGCAGCTCAGGTTGCAGCAGAGCGTTGCGCTGAAGCCGTAAAAGAATACGGCATCAAGAATCTGGAAGTTATGGTTAAGGGACCGGGTCCGGGTCGCGAATCTACTATTCGTGCTCTGAACGCCGCTGGTTTCCGCATCACTAATATTACTGATGTGACTCCGATCCCTCACAACGGTTGTCGTCCGCCGAAAAAACGTCGCGTATAACGCGCTCGTTTTCTAGGATTGTTGGAGAAAGAAAATGGCAAGATATTTGGGTCCTAAGCTCAAGCTGAGCCGTCGTGAGGGCACAGACCTGTTCCTTAAGTCTGGCGTTCGCGCGATCGATACCAAGTGTAAAATTGAACAAGCTCCTGGCCAGCACGGTGCGCGTAAACCGCGTCTGTCTGACTATGGTGTGCAGTTGCGTGAAAAGCAAAAAGTTCGCCGTATCTACGGTGTGCTGGAGCGTCAGTTCCGTAACTACTACAAAGAAGCAGCACGTCTGAAAGGCAACACTGGTGAAAACCTATTGGGTCTGCTGGAAGGTCGTCTGGACAACGTTGTATACCGTATGGGCTTTGGCGCCACTCGTGCAGAAGCACGTCAACTGGTTAGCCACAAAGCAATCATGGTAAACGGTCGTGTTGTTAACATCGCTTCTTATCAGGTTAGTCCGAATGACGTGGTTAGCATTCGTGAGAAAGCGAAAAAGCAGTCTCGCGTGAAAGCCGCTCTGGAGCTGGCTGAGCAGCGTGAAAAGCCAACCTGGCTGGAAGTTGATGCTGGCAAGATGGAAGGTACGTTTAAGCGTAAGCCGGAGCGTTCTGATCTGTCTGCGGACATTAACGAACACCTGATCGTCGAGCTTTACTCCAAGTAAAGCTTAGTACCAAAGAGAGGACACAATGCAGGGTTCTGTGACAGAGTTTCTAAAACCGCGCCTGGTAGATATCGAGCAAGTGAGTTCGACGCACGCCAAGGTGACCCTTGAGCCTTTAGAGCGTGGCTTTGGCCATACTCTGGGTAACGCACTGCGCCGTATTCTGCTCTCATCGATGCCGGGTTGCGCGGTGACAGAGGTTGAGATTGATGGTGTACTTCATGAGTACAGCACCAAAGAAGGCGTTCAGGAAGATATCCTTGAAATCCTGCTCAACCTGAAAGGGCTGGCGGTGAGAGTTCAGGGTAAAGATGATGTTATTCTTACTCTGAATAAATCTGGCATTGGCCCTGTGACTGCAGCCGACATTACCCACGACGGTGATGTCGAAATCGTCAAGCCGCAGCATGTGATCTGCCACCTGACCGATGAAAACGCAGCTATTAATATGCGTATCAAAGTTCAGCGTGGCCGTGGTTATGTGCCGGCGTCTGCCCGAATTCATTCGGAAGAAGATGAGCGCCCGATCGGCCGTTTACTGGTTGATGCGTGCTACAGCCCTGTAGAGCGAATTGCCTACAATGTTGAAGCAGCACGTGTTGAACAGCGCACCGACCTGGACAAGCTGGTCATCGAAATGGAAACCAATGGCACAATCGATCCTGAAGAGGCGATTCGTCGTGCGGCAACCATCCTGGCGGAACAACTGGAAGCTTTCGTTGATTTACGTGATGTACGTCAGCCGGAAGTTAAAGAAGAGAAACCAGAATTCGATCCGATCTTGCTGCGCCCTGTTGACGATCTGGAATTGACTGTCCGCTCTGCTAACTGCCTCAAGGCAGAAGCTATCCACTATATCGGTGATCTGGTACAGCGTACCGAGGTTGAGTTGCTGAAAACGCCGAACCTGGGTAAAAAATCTCTTACTGAGATTAAAGACGTGCTGGCCTCACGTGGTCTGTCTCTGGGCATGCGCCTGGAAAACTGGCCGCCGGCAAGCATTGCTGACGAGTAACCGGATCACAGGTTAAGGTTTTACTGAGAAGGATAAGGTCATGCGCCATCGTAAGAGTGGTCGTCAACTGAACCGCAACAGCAGCCATCGCCAGGCCATGTTCCGTAACATGGCAGGTTCTTTGGTTCGTCATGAGATCATCAAGACGACTCTGCCGAAAGCCAAAGAGCTGCGTCGCGTAGTTGAGCCGCTGATTACTCTTGCCAAGACTGATAGCGTTGCTAATCGTCGTCTGGCATTCGCCCGTACTCGTGATAACGAGATCGTGGCAAAACTGTTTAACGAGCTAGGCCCGCGTTTCGCGAGCCGTGCCGGTGGTTACACTCGCATTCTGAAGTGTGGCTTCCGTGCTGGTGACAATGCTCCGATGGCTTACATCGAGCTGGTCGATCGCGCCGAGCCGAAAGCAGAAGCTGCTGCAGAGTAATCTGTAGTAACGTAAAAAGACCCGCTTCGGCGGGTTTTTTTATATCCTAAGCATTACCACTTTCCTACAATGTTCGTATCTTTCTTGCTCATCCCCGGAGATCCATTATGTGGTTACTTGATCAATGGGCAGAACGGCATATTCTTGATGCCCAAAATAAAGGTGAATTCGACAACCTTCCCGGCTGCGGTGAGCCGCTCACTTTGGATGATGATTCTCATGTTCCTCCAGAGCTTCGAACTGGGTACCGTTTACTGAAGAATGCTGGCTGTCTACCGCCAGAGCTTGAATATCGTAGAGAAGCGATCGCGCTGGCTGATTTGTTAAATGGCGTGGGGGAAAACCATCCACAGCATCGAGAGTTGCAACGCCGCTTATCTCTACTTGAACTCAAATTGCGGCAGGCAGGTTTAAGTACTGATTTTCTGCATGGTGATTACACTACAAAACTGCTGCAAAAATTGAATGAGGAGTAGCCTATGTACCGCATTGGTGAAATTGCAAAACTAGCTGAAGTGACGCCAGATACCATCCGCTACTACGAAAAACAACAAATGATGGATCATGAAATACGGACTGAAGGCGGTTTTCGTCTTTATACGGACAGAGATTTGCAACGTCTAAAATTTATCCGCCATGCGCGCCAGCTAGGATTTACGTTGGAAGCGATACGCGAATTACTGTCGATCCGAATTGATCCTGAACATCACACATGCCAGGAGTCGAAGAGTATTGTGCAGACCCGTCTGGCTGAAGTGGAAGCGCGTATTGATGAACTCCAGATAATGCGGCGTTCCCTACAGAAACTGAATGATGCCTGTTGCGGTACTGCGCACAGCAGTGTCTATTGTTCCATTCTGGAAGCGCTGGAACAGGGCGCGAGTGGTAAGCCAGGTTCGTCGACATGTTGATCTTCCCTGCGCAGAGATCTACACTTCGGCTGTTTTAATACATAAACTGGAGAAGTTATGAGCCGCTATCAGCACACCAAAGGGCAGATTAATGATAATGCCATTGAGGCATTGTTGCATGATCCACTGTTCAGGCAGCGTATTGAGAAAAATAAGAAAGGGAAAGGGAGTTATCTGCGAAAAGAAAAACATGCAAACCGGGGCTTTAAGGAGGCCAGTGGCAAACAAGCACATCGTTTATTTACCACTGGCCTTCTGGTTCTTTATTAATTACGGTTATTCTGTTCTTTCAGCAGGTCACGGATTTCACTCAGCAAGGCTTCTTCTTTACTTGGCACCGTTGGGGCTTTAGGTTCTTCTTCCTGTTTGCGTTTCAGCTTATTAATTACCTTGATCGCAAGGAAGATGGCAAAAGCAACGATGATAAAATCAAAGATATTCTGGATAAACACGCCGTAATGCATTACGACTGCGGGCACATCGCCCTGAGCATCGCGCAACGTTAAGGCAAATTGTTTGAAATCAATTCCGCCGATTAATAATCCAAGTGGCGGCATAATTATATCGGCTACCAGTGAAGATACGATTTTACCGAATGCTGCACCGATGATCACACCAACGGCCAAATCCACTACATTGCCGCGCATTGCGAACTCGCGGAACTCTTTCAAAATACTCATATCCTTCTCCATGTGCAGACTGTCTGGATAAGTTTAACAAATTACCGTTCAATTTCCATTTGCAGAGATAACTAACCAGATTTCTTAACCCCTTATTCATACAGGGATTAAAAAAGGATGCGGATATTCGCATCCTTTGATGATTAAAGGAAGAAGGGACTTGGCTGGAAGAGCCTTTCAACATCCGTAATATATTTTTTGTCGGTTAAAAACATAATTACATGGTCGCCCTGCTCAATACGCAAATTATTATTAGCGATCATCACATCGTTGCCACGTACTACCGCGCCAATAATCGTACCGGGCGGGAGTTTGATCTCATCAATAACACGACCCACCACGCGAGAGGTCGTTTCGTCACCGTGAGCGACAGCTTCGATTGCCTCGGCGACGCCACGACGCAACGAAGAAACACCGACAATATCGGCTTTACGTACGTGGCTAAGAAGTGCGGAGATTGTTGCCTGCTGCGGTGAAATCGCAATATCAATTACGCTGCCCTGCACCAGATCGACGTAAGCACGGCGCTGGATTAGCACCATGACCTTTTTTGCTCCCATACGTTTGGCCAGCATTGCTGACATAATATTCGCTTCGTCATCGTTGGTGACGGCAATAAACAGATCCACTTGATCGATGTGTTCTTCTGCCAGCAATTCTTGATCCGATGCATCACCATAGAAAACGATGGTGTTTTGTAGTTTTTCTGCCAGTTCTGCAGCACGCTGTTGATCGCGTTCGATCAATTTGACGCTGTAATCTTTCTCCAGTTGGCGTGCCAAACCTGCGCCTATATTCCCGCCGCCAACCAGCATGATGCGTTTGTACGGTTTTTCCAGGCGCTGCAGCTCGCTCATTACTGCTCGAATATGCTGCGATGCGGCAATAAAGAACACCTCGTCTCCGGCCTCTACAATGGTGGAACCTTGCGGACGAATAGGGCGGTCGTGGCGAAATATGGCCGCAACGCGGGTATCAATATGCGGCATATGTTCGCGCATGGTCGATAATGCGTTACCAACGAGCGGCCCACCGTAATAGGCTTTAACTACTGCAAGGCTGACTTTCCCTTCGGCGAAATTTACTACTTGTAGTGCTCCCGGATATTCGATCAGCCGATAGATACTATCGATAACCAACTGTTCCGGTGCGATTAAGTGGTCGATCGGCACTGCTTCTGAGTGGAACAGTTTATCGGCATCGCGCACATAGTCTGGCGAACGAATACGCGCAATGCGGTTCGGCGTATTAAACAGTGAATAAGCAACCTGACAGGCAACCATATTGGTTTCATCCGAACTGGTCACAGCGACCAGCATATCGGCATCATCTGCGCCAGCTTCACGTAACACTCGTGGATGCGAGCCATGCCCCTGCACCACGCGCAGATCAAACTTGTCCTGCAGGCTGCGCAGACGATCACCATTGGTATCGACAACGGTAATGTCGTTATTCTCTCCGACCAGGTTTTCCGCCAGCGTACCGCCAACCTGCCCTGCACCCAGAATAATTATTTTCATCTGCTGTGACCCGCTGTTCTCATCACTGTTTAATTATCTTAGCGTAAAAGAAACCATCGCCTTCTTCCGCTCCTGGCAATTTTTGCAACCCTGGCTGTTCCGGCGTTCCGGTCAGGCTAAGCTGCGCATCTGGCGTACGCTTGAGGAAGGCTGCAACCTGCTGGCTGTTCTCTTCTGGCAGGATCGAACAGGTTGCGTATACCAGTGTGCCGCCAGATTTTAGATGTGGCCAGATAGCATCCAGAATTTCTGACTGCAATTGCACCAGATCAGGGATATCGCGATCGCGACGCAGCCACTTAATGTCCGGGTGTCGACGAATGACCCCTGTCGCAGAACAAGGAGCATCTACCAGAATACGGTCAAAGACTTCATCGCCACACCACTGTGACGGGAAACGACCGTCTCCCTGTTTGACCTGTGCTTTCACACCCAGACGTTTCAGGTTGTCGTAAACGCGGGATAAACGCTGTTCGTCAATATCCACTGCCAGGATGCTGGCTTCCGGCGCCGCTTCAAGAATATGCGTTGTTTTGCCACCTGGCGCAGCACAAAGGTCGAGAATGCGTTCACCATTTTGCGGAGCGAGGAAGTTGACACAACCCTGGGCTGACGCATCCTGCACCGTGACCCAACCTTCCACAAATCCAGGAAGCGCAGTAACGGGGGCTGCCGCAGCCAGACGCACGGCATCCGGATAACCTACATGGGTAAACCCGTGCAAACCCTGTTCTTCCAGTAAGACCAGCCAGCCGTCGCGGGTATGGTATCGGCGGTTCACACGTAGCCACATTGGTGGACGTTGGTTACTGGCCTCGATGATCTGCTGCCATTGCTGCGGATAAGCTTTTTGTACTCGTTTTAGCAGCCATGCCGGAAACAGATAGCGGTTATCGCTGCTAGCGAATTCCGTCAGTAATTCCTCTTGCTGACGCTGGAACTGACGCAACACGCCATTAATCAGCCCCTTAAGTTGCGGTCGTTTGATAGCAACTGCGCCTTCTACCGTTTCTGCCAGCGCCGCATGCGCAGGAATTCGGGTATATAAAAGCTGATAAAATCCGACCATGATTAGGTAGTGTACTGTGCGTTGTTTCCCGGTCATTGGACGCGACATCAGCTTATTGATCAGCCAGTCGAGTTGCGGCAATACGCGTAGAACACCGAAGCACAGCTCCTGTAGCAGTGCTTTATCTTTGTCAGAGACTTTCTGTTGGAGCTGCGGCAGGATATTGCTGAGCGATTGCCCTTGCTCCATAACCTGCTCGATGGCCTGCGCAGCCATACTGCGTAAATTGTTCTGTTTTTTCATAACCACAAACATAAAAATGCCCGGCAAAACCGGGCTAAGAAATGTGTATCACGCCAAGCGGTTGCCGGGGACAAACCACTCACGCCGCGAGTTCAGGAGATCCTGTGCGCTCATGGCTTTTTTACCTGCCGGCTGTAGCGACTCAAGATTCAGTATTCCGTCGACGGTGGCGATCTGGATACCCGCTTTTGAAGCATCCAGAATCGTACCGGGCTCAGCACTGGTGGCAGAAGGAATCACCGAGGCTTGCCATATTTTCACCGGTTGTTCATCAATCATGAACCAGCTCATTGGCCACGGATTGAAAGCACGAATGCAGCGTTCAAGCTGTGCGGCGCTGAGCGACCAGTCAATGCGAGCCTCTTCCTTGCTCAGTTTCTCTGCGTAAGTCACCCGCGCTTCGTCCTGCACCTGCGGTTGCGCGGTGCCCTGAGCGAGTTGTTGCAGTGTGACAAGCAGCCCTTGTGGGCCAAGTTCCGCTAATTTCGCATACAGCGTGGCGCTAGTGTCTTGTGCAGTAATAGGGCATGAAAGCTTATATAGCATATCGCCAGTATCGAGCCCCACATCCATCTGCATAATAGTGACGCCGGTTTCCTCATCGCCTGCCCATAATGAGCGCTGGATCGGCGCCGCGCCGCGCCAGCGCGGCAGTAGAGAACCATGCACGTTGATGCAGCCCTTGCGCGGCATATCCAGAACGGCTTTGGGAAGAATTAAACCATACGCCACTACTACCATGACATCGGCGTTAAGGTCGGCGATCAATTGCTGATTTTCCTGCTGGCGCAGCGACGCTGGCTGAAACACCGGCAAGCCTTTTTCTTCTGCCAGCACTTTCACCGGGCTGGGCATCAGTTTTTTACCGCGGCCGGCGGGGCGATCGGGCTGGGTGAAAACTCCGACGACCTGATGCTCAGAAGACAACAGCGCGTCAAGATGACGCGCTGCAAAGTCAGGTGTGCCGGCAAAAATAATACGTAGAGAATCTGACACGTTTATCCCTTTTTGCCCGCATTTAAGCGCGGGCGTTCATGCGATCCAGTTTTTCAACTTTCTGGCGAATACGCTGACGTTTCATCGGCGACAGGTAATCAATAAACAGTTTACCTACCAGATGATCCATCTCGTGCTGAATACAGATAGCCAGCAGCCCATCAGCTTCCAGTTCGAATGTTTTTCCGTCACGATCCAGCGCACAGACTTTCACTTTTTCGGCGCGAGGTACTAATGCACGTTGTTCCGGAATTGACAGACAGCCTTCTTCGATGCCTGTTTCCCCGCTTTTTTCCAGCAGTTCCGGGTTAATCAGTACCAGTTGTTCATCGTGATTTTCAGAAATGTCGATCACAATAATGCGCTGATGGATATCAACCTGCGTTGCCGCAAGACCAATACCTTCTTCTGCGTACATGGTTTCAAACATATCATCCACAATACGTTGAATGTCCGCATTCACTTTTTTAACCGGCTCGGCGACTTTGCGAAGGCGCTCGTCCGGAATATGTAACACATGCAAAACTGCCATAAATATCCAGAGTCGTGTTCAGGAGTTGGTAAAAATATTATCTCTATTCTAGACAAAACCCCCACTGATTGACAGCATCGGTGACCAATCGCAAGGATTGCCAGGACGGCTTGTGGCAGGGGAAACGGATGACACCCACAGAGATAGGATTACGTTTACTGCAGGTCGGAGACCTGTGCGGCGATAAATGGCTGCGTACAGCGCAATGGCTGGAGCAAAACAAGGGAGCAACGCCTGAAGAACTTGAGCATTTCGGGCTGACAACGGCGCAGGCCAGGCGTTTTTTCTCTTTGTCGGTGCAGGAACTCGAGAAGAACCTGGACTGGCTGAGCCAGGCAAACCACCATCTTATTAGTGCCAATGATGCTGCGTATCCCGAATCTCTGCGTGCTATTGCTGATTATCCGGGTGCCATTTTGGTGAAGGGTGAAGTTTCAGTGCTAAAAACTCAACAACTGGCAGTTGTTGGCAGCCGTGCCCATTCCTGGTATGGAGAGCGCTGGGGGTGTCTGTTTTGCGAGGCGCTTGCACAAAGTGGTTTTACCATTACCAGCGGTATGGCACTGGGGATCGACAGTATTGCCCACCGGGCCGCGTTGAATGTTGGAGGCAAAAGCGTAGCTGTGTTGGGAAATGGCCTGTTTAGCCTCTATCCCCGGCGGCACTCGGCGCTTGCCAGCCAGCTTATTGATTGCGGTGGTGCACTGGTTTCCGAATTTCCCCTTGCGGCGCACCCCAAACGGGAACATTTTCCTCGCCGAAATCGCATTATCAGCGGTCTTAGCCGTGGTGTGCTGGTTGTGGAGGCAGCCTTACGCAGCGGATCGCTCGTCACCGCCCGAAGTGCGCTTGAGCAAGGCCGTGAGGTTTTTGCTCTGCCCGGCCCGATTGGTAGCCCCGGTAGTGAGGGAACTCACTGGTTAATCAAACAAGGGGCAACTTTGGTGACATCTGCCAGTGAGATCCTCGAAAGTTTGCAATATGGGCTTAGCTGGCTACCTGAACCAGGTGGAAATTCATTTTATTCTTCAGATCAAGAAGAGGTGGCATTGCCATTTCCTGAGCTCCTGGCTAACGTAGGAGATGAGGTAACACCTGTTGACGTCGTCGCTGAACGTGCCGGCCAACCTGTGCCAGTCACAGCTGCTCAATTGCTTGAACTGGAGTTAGCAGGATGGATCGCAGCTGTACCCGGCGGCTATGTCCGATTGAGGAGGGCAAGCCATGTTCGACGTACTAATGTACTTGTTTGAGACTTACATCCATAACGAAGCTGAAATGCGTGTGGATCAAGACAAACTGGAACGGGATCTTACCGACGCCGGATTTGATCGTGAAGATATCTACAACGCTCTTTTGTGGCTGGAAAAGTTGGCTGATTATCAGGAAGGCCTTGCCGAACCGATGCAGCTTGCTTCTGATCCGCTCTCAGTTCGTATCTATACTGCTGGAGAGTGCGAAAGGCTGGATGCCAGTTGCCGGGGATTTTTATTGTTCCTTGAGCAGATTCAGGTGCTAAACCTCGAAACCCGAGAAATGGTGATAGAACGTGTGCTGGCGCTGGATACGGCAGAGTTCGATCTGGAAGATCTTAAATGGGTCATCCTGATGGTACTCTTCAATATTCCAGGATGTGAAAATGCATACCAGCAGATGGAAGAATTACTCTTTGAAGTGAATGAAGGTATGCTGCACTAATCATTTTTGCAGCTTCAAGAGTCGTTATGGCCAAATCAGCACTGTTTTCGGTGCGCAACAACGAGCCCTGCCCACAATGCGGGGCTGAACTTGTTATCCGTTCCGGGAAGCACGGCCCGTTTCTCGGATGTTCCCATTATCCGGAATGTGACTATATTCGTCCCCTGAAGAGCCAGGCGGATGGACATATTGTTAAAGTTCTGGATGGGCATCTGTGCCCGGACTGCGGCGCGCCGATGGTATTACGGCAAGGGCGTTTTGGTATGTTTATCGGTTGTAGTCAGTATCCGGAGTGTGAACATACCGAGCTGATTGATAAGCCTGACGATACCGCCATTACTTGCCCGCAGTGTCAGAGCGGACATCTGGTGCAGCGCCGTTCCCGATACGGCAAAACCTTCTATTCCTGCGATCGCTATCCTGATTGCCAGTTCGTTATCAATTTCAAGCCAGTGGTGGGTGAATGTCCTGCGTGCCACTACCCGCTGCTTATCGAAAAGAAAACCGCGCAAGGTGTAAAACGCTTCTGCGCCAGTAAACAATGTGGACAGCCGGTAACGGCGGAACAAACTCGTGAAGAATAACCTGCCAACAGACCCTGTCGCTTCGGCGATCGGAGTTCTGAATAAAGAAGAAGTCATCGCTTATCCAACTGAAGCTGTTTTTGGTGTCGGCTGTGACCCGGACAGTGAAACTGCCGTCTATCGTCTGCTTGAACTGAAGCAGCGTCCGGTTGATAAAGGCTTAATCCTGATTGCAGCCAACTTTGATCAACTGAAACCCTATATTGATGACAGCATGTTAACGGACGAACAACGCAAGGCCGTCTTCAGATGCTGGCCTGGCCCGGTAACCTTTGTGTTTCCAGCAAAACCAACCACACCGCGCTGGTTAACCGGGCGCTTTGACTCGCTGGCTGTACGAGTCACCGATCATCCAATGGTCATTGCACTTTGCACGGCTTACGGTAAACCGCTGGTTTCGACAAGTGCCAATTTATCCGGGTTGCCACCTTGCAGAACAGCGCAAGAGGTTATCGAACAATTTGGTGCCGACTTTCCGGTGATCGAAGCGCCAACGGGTGGCCGGCAAAATCCTTCTGAAATCCGTGATGCCCTCACCGGCGAACTTTTTCGCCAGGGATAATAGTATGGAACCTTATGCAGTCTTCGGTAACCCTATTGCTCATAGTAAATCGCCCTTTATCCATCACCAGTTTGCCCTTCAGCTTGGCATCGACCATCCCTATGGGTATGTACTTGCGCCAGTGAATGACTTTGTGAATACGCTGGATGCCTTCTTTGCTGCTGGTGGTAAAGGCGCAAACGTTACGGTTCCCTTTAAAGAAGAGGCATTTGCTCGAGCCGATGAACTGACAGAACGTGCAGCGCTGGCTGGCGCGGTAAATACATTGAAGCGCCTTGATGATGGGCGTTTGGTGGGAGATAACACCGATGGCATCGGTCTGCTCAGTGATTTGCAACGGCTGGGCTTTATTCGCCCTGGATTTCGTATCCTGTTGGTTGGTGCGGGAGGTGCGGCGCGCGGTGTATTGCTTCCTCTGTTATCACTGGATTGTGCGATAACGATTACTAACCGAACCTTTTCACGGGCGGAAGAACTGGCGAGGCTCTTCGCTCATACCGGTAGCATCGTTGCCGTGCAAATGAATGATCTTCAGGGGCATGAATTCGATCTGATCATCAATGCAACTTCCAGCGGGATTGGTGGGGATATCCCGGCATTACCGTCAGAGCTCGTTCATGCCGGGCTTTACTGCTACGACATGTTCTACCAAAAAGGGAACACACCTTTTCTGGACTGGTGTACAAACCTGGGTGCAAAACAGTGCGCTGATGGTTTGGGTATGCTGGTGGGACAGGCTGCACATGCGGTATTGCTGTGGCACGGCGTGTTGCCGGATGTTGAACCAGTCATTCAGACGCTGAAGCAGGAACTGGAGAAATGAATCAGGCTATCCAGTTTCCGGATCGTGAAGAGTGGGATACCTCAATGCAGGCAGTCTGCTTTCCGGCACTGGTTAATGGAATGCAAATGCTATGCGCCATTAAAGGTGACGTTCTAAAGCAACGTTTCGATGTTGAAACGCCGGAGCAGTTTCTGGCGACGTGTCGTGACAATCGCTGGGATCTGGAGGAAGAGGCGGAACAGTTGATCCGCCAGCAGAAGGAAGATGATCAGGGTATTGTCTGGTTATCCTGATCCAGATACTCATCTTTCCATTTCACATAGTTGTTCGCCGAGTACTTTAATCCTTCTCTTTCCGCTTCCTCCAGCGGGCGGATCTGTTTTGCCGGGCTTCCCAGATACAAATATCCGCTCTCCAGACGTTTGTTTTGCGGCACCAGACTGCCCGCGCCGATCATGACATCGTCTTCAATAACCGCGCCATCCAGCAAAATAGAGCCCATTCCAACCAACACGCGATCACCAATGATGCAGCCGTGCAGCATCACTTTATGCCCAACGGTGACATCCTCGCCGATAATGAGTGGGTTTCCTTCTGGGTTATAAGAGGATTTATGCGTGACATGCAGAACGCTGCCGTCCTGAATATTGCTGCGGGCACCGATCTCAACATAATTCACATCACCGCGAATGACGACCAGCGGCCAGACGCCGACATCATCGGCAATTCTGACATCGCCAATTACCACGCTGCTGCTATCAACCATGACCCGCAAGCCGATTTTAGGGAAGAGATCATTATAAGGACGTAAAACAACTGACATAGTTACCTCATCAAAAACGGGCTGAGATAAAGACTTTGATCGTTAGAAAGGCCTTCTGCAAGCCTTTTACGCGTCATTAAATGCGCAGATCGTACGGGATAGCAGCAAAAAGAATGAAAAAACAGCAGTCAGAAAAAAAGATCGCAAAAAGACTTGTGCTTAAAATTGGGATCCCTATAATGCGCCTCCGTTGACACGACAACGTGAATTACTTCACGAGATAGTCGGGCAACAAAAGAGAAAAAATCCTGAAAATCAGGGTTGACTCTGAAAGAGGAAAGCGTAATATACGCCACCTCGCGACGAAGCGCTGAAAGCCGCGTCGCAACTGCTCTTTAACAATTTATCAGACAATCTGTGTGGGCACT